>Ga0157371_10003238_pt1 | contig 14944 bp, 13 predicted proteins | sample C45metaG_FD_113462 | JGI IMG/M metagenome (GOLD analysis project Ga0157371, IMG submission 113462) | Corn rhizosphere microbial communities from Kellogg Biological Station, Michigan, USA - C4-5 metaG | ecosystem: Host-associated > Plants > Roots > Rhizosphere > Soil | place: USA: Michigan...
CTTTCAGATCTCAATAAATGATCAAAGATGATCATCACTCTAGTGACTATTAATTTTAATTTTAATCTAACCAATAAATGATCAAAGATGATCATCACTCTAGTGACTATTAATTTTAATTTTAATCTAACCAATAAATGATCAAAGATGATCATCACACTATAAAGATAGTGACTATTAATTTTAATTTTAATCTATCAAAGATGATCATCACTCTAGTGACTATTAATTTTAATCTAACCAATAAATGATCAAAGATGATCATCACACTATAAAGATAGTGACTAATCAGATATTAATTTTAATCTAACTAAGAATGTTTTAATATTTAAAGGTAAAAATATTTTAGATAAAAGGATAAAATTTAACATAAAAATAAGATATGCCCATGAAATTGAATTTAAAAAATAGAAAGGCTCTAATTGTGGCATAAGAAGTATTCAACACCCGCCCTCTTCTTTTAATATTTCTTTTCTCTTCTAACTTATCTTCTACTGCTTTTGCGGGAGAAGGATTTGAACCTTCATTTTAAGATCATGAGTCTTATGAGTTAACCATTACTCTATCCCACTTTTACTTACCTATTATAGGACTTGAACCTATATTAAACAGATTAGAAATCTGATGCTTTATCCTATTAAGCTAAATAGGTTTCTCTCTTTTTGCAGATAGTGGGATTTGAACCCACACTGTTCAATTTGGAAGATTGACGATCTACCATTAATCTATATCTGCTATATGACTTCTTCTTTTTTTTTTATTAGACAGGGATAAGAGGATTTGAACCCCTTACTATAATTTTGGAGATTATTGTTTTTCCAATTAAACTATATCCCTCTCTTTAATCTCAACTACCTTTTAATTTTGAGCTATTTTCTTATACCTCTAAGATCTTTCAGATCACTCATTTTTCTGATCTCTTTTTCTTTGGTAATAGAAGATTTGAACTTCTGACCCCTCCATTGTAAGTGGAATGCTCTAAACCACTGAGCTAATTACCAAAATCTTTCTTTTTGATTTTTAAGGGTGGATAGCAAGATTTGAACTTGCGACAAATAGAGCCACAAACTACCATTCTACCAACTGAATTATATCCACCAAATTTTATGTGATAATTTAAAAATATGACTAGATGAGATCTATAAGATCTCACTTTCTAAAGAGAGTTAGAAATTAAATTTCTTTTAATTGTGAATCTACCCAAGATATATATTTATCTAATGATACTGCTTCTATTACTATAGGCATTCCAAAATGATTTGTTCCACATAATTCACTACATTGACCATAGTACACTCCTTCTCTTTCTACTAAGAAAGATACTTGATTTAATCTTCCAGGTATAGCATCTATTTTAATACCTAAAGATGGCATTGCCCAACTATGTAATACATCTGCTGCTGTTACTACTACTCTTACTCTAGTATCCACTGGTACTACTATTCTATTATCAACTTCTAATAATCTAAATTGACCCATTTCTAAATCATCTGTTGGTATCATATAGCTATCAAAATTTATAGGTTGATCATAATCACCATATTCATATTGCCAATACCATTGGTATCCTATTCCTTTTATTGTTATTGCTGGATCTATTACTTCATCCATTAAATATAATAATTTAAATGAAGGGAATGCAATACCGATTAATATTAATGCTGGTGTTAATGTCCATATAATTTCAACTAATGTTCCATGATTATTATATTTATATACTATTTTATCATTTTTACCAATACTATCATATATTACTGATACTAAAAACCATGTTACACCTACTAATACTACTGTCATATAAAATATTATATGATCATGTAATTCTACTAAACCATAAAAAGTAGATGAAGCCCCATCTTGAAATCCTAATTGCCATGGTTGAGCTAAGTCATTATAAATTTTACTTCTTATTAACATTTTTTTATCTTTTTATATTTTAACAGAAATCATCTAAAAGAGAATAATATAAGATAAAATATCTTATTATAGAAAGTATCTTAGATACTTTCTTAATTTTGTCATATACTTATTCAAAGAATCTCTTAGAGATTCTTATTATATACTCTATCTTTTTAATTATCTAATAGGGATAGAATAATCTTAATAAAGATCATAACTATCCCTTGACTAAAAAAGAAAGAAAAAAAAAATATATATATATATATATATTATCCTTGTACAGGTAAATGGTTAATATGATGATAGCTAGGTGGAGAAGGTAATACCCACTCTAATGTTGTACCAGTATTAGTTTCTATCATAGTAGAATATGTACTACTAAAGAAAGAAGGTTTAAACCAGTAATTATTAGGTAAAGTAGAAGAATTTCTATTAGCTAATGTTAAGTATAAACCATAAATAAATACAAATGTTGAAAGTAATGATATAACAGAACCATATGAAGAAATTAAATTCCACTCCGTATAAGCATCTGGGTAATCTGGTATTCTTCTAGGCATTCCAGCTAGACCTAAAAAATGTTGAGGGAAGAATGTTATATTTACACCAATAAACATAGTCCAGAAATGTACTTGACCCCAGAATTCATTATACTGTTTTCCAGTAATTTTTCCTATCCAATAATAGAAAGCTGCGAATAAGGCAAATACAGCACCCATACTTAAAACATAATGAAAATGCGCTACAACATAATAAGTCATTTCAATAGCTCAAAAATCATTATGGCTTTACTCACGTAAAGGATCGGACTATAACTTATCTAATAAGTATCTAAAGATACTCAACTTAAGATTGCCACGTTTAGTCTCTACGGATCCTACTAATAAAAATCTTTACTTTGGTTTCCACGGTATTGTCTTAAATAAGCCTAAAAGACTTACCCCACTCCATTAAGGGGGGGGGTTATTTCCTGCTTTAATAGAAAAAGATAAGATTTCACCGTTAGCATATGTCCCACAAAAAGAGGAAATATACCGAAAAAGAGTATGGACTTTTTCATGGTGGCATGACCACACGACACTTAATTTAAGATAGAAGAAGAAAATAAATTAAATGATTCTCCTTTTTCTCCAAGTAAAGGATAATTTAAGAAATGATTTTTAAGAAAATTTAAAGACTCTTTTTTATAAACTTCTAAAAAAAAAAAATTTTTAGAAGGATTTCTTACTTTATTAGTTGTACCTATAAATTCTTTTATTCCATTTAATAAATAAAAGTCATCATTCTGTCCTATAGAAAAAGAATAAGTTTTAGATTTTCTAATTGAAAAAGAACCTTCAGCTTCTATAAAACCAGATAACCATCCTTTAAAATAATTTGAAAAAATAAAAGAATACTTATTACCCTTAAAAGGGTCAGAATTAATAATAGCTTGTTGATTAATATATTTTAAATCTCTATTTTCCAAATAAAAATCAATAGAATTATTAGTAAGACATTTTTTTAAAAAATTAAGTTGACATATATTTCTTGAAGTTAAAGGAGGATAATGATCATAAATTTTTATAATTTCTTCTATTTTTTCTTTATTATTTACTACCCAAATAACATCTTTTTTATAAATTTTAACATAACCACCTATAACTTTAACAATTAAAAGTAACATTTTGAAATTTGATTTAGTATAAAGTAATTTAATAACAAGTCTATATTGTAACCATTTTTTTTGTGAATGATTAACTTGTATACTTCCATCTCCATCCATTAAACCAACCCAAAACATTTTTATATACTCTGAATTTAAATTAACTGAATTGATTCTTATAAAGGGAGTAGATAATAAAGTAAAATAGCGACCATCGTGTAAAGCAATGTCTAAAGAAGCATTAGCTAATATTACCCCTGTTAAACCACCTACTGTAAATAAGAAAATAAAACCTAATGCAAATAAAGCAGGTGTTTTAAAAGTAAGATGACCACCATATAGAGTAGCTAACCAACTAAATATTTTAATACCAGTAGGTACAGCAATAACCATAGTAGCAGCAGAGAAGTAAGCTCTAGTCAAAGGACTCTATCTTCACCCAAAGAAAGAAGATCGAAAAAATCGTTACATACTTTGTCAGGGGTTCGGCGTATTAGTCTCTGAAGTTCCCTTTAATTTTAAAGATTTTAAAAAAACCAATATCAGTTAAATGTTCTTTTCTAATCATCATTCTATAAACTTTTCTCCATTTAAAATATTCTATATATTTACTTGAATTTAAATGAAAAATATCAAAATAGTTAATAAAATTAAAATTAGTTTTATTAGAAGAAGAATTATAGCAAAAAATATCTTCTTTTAAATAATAATGAATATTACCAGAAAAAAAATTCTGAATTTTAGATAATGGAGTTTTATCTTTTTGTTTTAATTTATACTCTAATTGTATAGATTTACCTAATTTATGAGTTTTACTATTTTTAATACTTATAAAAAAACAACTATCTGCATCAGAAAAACCTGCTAACCAATAATTTTTAGTTAAATCAAAATTAGATGGTTTAAAAATTTCAATCTTAAATAATTGATCATATTTATGTTTAATTAATTGATTAATTTTATTTTCTGTTAAAAATTTACCATTAACAAGAGATAATACATATTTCAAACCTTCTTGATGTCTTAAACAATACCTATAGGTATTGTTATTTATTTTATAGACACTTCCATAACCAATTCTTTTTTTTATAAAATAAGCTAAAAATTTATCTCTTTCATGAAAAATAATTTCTAATCTTCTATCTCCAAAATAACCATTTCCTTCAATTAAACCTGCTAAATAATAACCAAAATCTAAGTCTGAAATAGGTTTTTTATGTTTTTTCATATGATCAGAGATTTTTAAATTTATATAAAGATCATTTAACTTAAGGTTACTTGCTGATTGTTCCTTAGTTAAGATTGTTCCTAACAAACTTTTTTTTTGAGTGGACTTAACTAATAATGGAATTTCCCAGCATATAGCCGAATTCTTACTAAAATTCTTTCAAATTTCTTTGACACTAGAAGTATCAACATCCATTCCTACAGTATACATATGATGACTCCAAACTATAAATCCTAAAACTCCAATTGATAACATAGCGTAAACCATACCTAAATACATAATGATATAAAATCATCATTGGACCATCTCTTTATTAGCTTAAATAGTGATAAGTATCATACGATACTTATTCCATTTTTTTAAAAAATATTGCCAAGCTTTACCTAAAGCTGAAGATTCCGTACATTTATGAGCCTTAAAAGATCTAAGTTTAAAATATTTAGGTATCATTTTAATTTTACCATTTTTACTTGATCTAAGTGGATATAATTTAAAATAATCTAATAATTTGATTATTTCTTCTTTTCTATAGAGAGTCCATTTAAAAGCTTCTGTTGTTTTTAAAACATATATTTTACCTCCATATAATTCTACCAAAAGATCTAATAATAATTTATTATTATGAGTAGCGGTAATGAATATTTGATTAAATGATAAATTTAAAGAAACTAAACCATCACTATCTATAAATCCCGATAACCAACCATTATAATAAGTTAAAGGGGAAGGTTGAATTAATAAAATATTATATTTATTACATATTTTATTTAATTGGAATATTCTATTAGGATTTCTAATAAGACCATTAATACTATCTATTAATTTTAATAAACCTTCTTTATGATGTAATCTATATCTTAAATAATTAGCTCCTGATCTTAGTTTTATAGATCCTCCAAATTTATCTTTTATTAGATAAAGACAATGTTTATCTCTAAGTTCCATTACTATATCTAAGCTAGCATAACCTTTTTTAGATAATTGGAAAGAACCATCACCATCAATTAAACCTGCTAACCATTCATTATATGCTAATTCCTTATCAAAATTTTTATTAGATCTTGTTAGATGAGAAAATAATCTCTTTGTACTAAATTTTGTATTTCTCTTAAAATAAATAATAGGGTAAATATAAAGAATCTCTAAGAGATTCTTACAAGTAACGGAATCTGAATAATCTATGATAATCATAGCTAATAACAAACATATGGCCTCTGAAATTCCTACTAACATGCTTAACCAAACATCTTTAGATGTTGATTTATATAAATAATTTATATGTGCTTTGGTTATTTGCGGATTATAAAATATTACAAAAATTTTTACTAAAAAGGAATCATATAAATTACTTACAATTTTAGTATTTTGTAATTTAAAAAATATTAGATATCTTTTTACTTTTCTGCATATAGTTTGTTGCATGACATAAAAGATGTCAAGGGCCATTTGACCAAAGATAGGTTTTTTTGAGAATGTTGAGATAATATGACTAATTATACCAAAACCAGGTATTATTAAAATATAACAATTCTTTTGATTAATCAAATAGTAAGAGTATCTTTAGATACTTACTAGAGTGAGATCTTATAGCACTTCATTATCTATTTATCCAATCCTTAAACCTTTAAGGACCAAAGTAATTAATACTCAAAAGTTTAGCACTTTTGTTAGGACTTTATCTTAAATTATATCTATTTTAGATCAATAAAATAGAAAATAGAAAACTTATTTCCCTTCTATTTTATATTTCATAGAATTTTTTAATAGAATTTTTTAATAGAATTATTTTCTTAATACCTTCATCAGTTAAATGTAATTTATTTTGTATTAAAATATAAGTTTTTCTCCATTTTAAGTAGTTAATATATTTATTAGATTGTAAATGGTATTGATCAAAATAATTGATAAGAATTTTAGCAGAACCAAAAGAGGTAGATAGATAATAAGTATCCTGATTATTTTTATAGTAAATATTACCACCTAAATAATTTTTAAATAAATCAAAAAAATCATATCTATGATTTTTTTGATCTAATTGATAATTTAATCTAATTTCAGGTTGAAATCCCGTTAGATTTCAAATTTTAATATGAAATGAACCATCTGCATCAGTAAAACCTGCTAACCAATAATTATTTAAATCTCCAGTAAGATCTAATCTAAATTTTATATGAGATCTTTCAGATCTTATATCTTTAAATTTAGGATGGGATAAAATATTATTAATAACTTGATCATATTTATAAGTTCTTAATTTACCATTTATTAAATGTAGTACATATATTAGACCTTCTTTTTTAGAGATAACTAAATTATAAGCATTTTTAATTTTATAGATATTACCAAAACCTAATCTTTTTTTAATAAAATAAGCTAAAGAAATATCATTAAGATGAAAAGAGATAGATAATTGTAAATTAGAACTAAAATGTCCATCACCATCAATTAAACCAGCTAAATAAGAACCAAAATGATTATCAGAAATAGGTTTTAAATGTTTAGTATTATGTACAGAAATAGATTTTAAATGTTTAGTATTATGTATAGAAATAGATTTTAAATGTTTAGTATTATGTACTGAAATAGATTTTATCTTTTCTAAAATAGATATAATTTCGTTGCGTAAAGTCTCTGAGGTTCCACTTAATTTAATAAGGTTACCTGCTGATTGACTCCATAATTTTAACTTTTTTACTATATCTTTTAAGATTGAGTATTTAAAATTTTTTAGCGAAGTTGTTCCAGCATATAGCAACATTAAGAAGCCTATAAATTTAACTTCTGGATGCAAACTTTCCAAAAAAGGAAAGCCTGGACTATATCTTCTTCCTATTAATAAGAGTATTAGCTAAATTGACAAATGCTAATTTATGAGGATGATTAGAAGGTAATAAATGATCACCTCTTTCCTTTCTAAATAAAAGTTTTTTAAAAGTGATAAAATCTGTAGACTTTGGTCTTGTAACTAAAGGGAAAATTTCAAAATAAGAAATAATAACTTTTAGATCAGATATGCTTGTAATTACGAATGTAGTCATATTTATACCCTTTCCAACTTCCCCTCATGGTACCTACTTTAAATTGAATTAATATATTTTCCAATATAGTTTTATCTTTTTGTGAGAGAGATATAGAGAGTTGATAAGTAGAAGAATTACAATTAAAAGATCCTTTTGCATCAAAAAATCCTGTAAACCAAGCATTTTGAGTACTAATATTAGAAGTAAGAATAGGTCTAATATTCAAAGCATTACATACTTTTATTAATTGAATATGTTTTCTAGAAGATTTTAATTTGCCATTAATAAGGTCAATTAAAATTTCCATTCCTAATTTATTATGTAATCTCCATCTATAAGCTTTAGATTTAATTCTTTTAGTTACAGAACCAGATAATATTGACTTAATATAATATAATGTTTGAACTTCACTTTCATGTAAAGTGATTTCACATGATGTATAACCAGTTTTAGATACGGATAAATAACCATCACCATCAATTAAGCCTGCTAACCAATATCCAAATTGATCAAATTCTGAGATATTATAGGAAGTAACGCGTATAGTCTCTGAGGAACCCTTTTCATCATAAAGGTTTCCTGCTGATTGATTCATAGGAGAATAGTTTTTAACAATAGCGGGGAGTATAAAAAGAAGAAACTCCACTTATGCTATGAGTAATATCTCCGAATACGTTCCAGCATATAGCGTTATAATAATAATCAATGTTACCATTGAAAACGGCCATCTTAGTAAGAAAACCAAAAAACCCAACTACTAGATAATCTATCTAAATAAAAGACTTTATTACTCTAAGATAGATTCTCTGTACTTCTTTATTAATATCTCATTTCAAAGATTAGATCACTAGAAGCCTTGGAATATCTTTCGATATTAGTAGTCCGACTGTACATTAAGCAGCATTTCAGCCACCCACAAGAGACCCAGTCTGTAGCGATCTTTATTACGACCGACGGTCTATAAAATAGAGCCAAATATTTGACCGTAAACTCTTGCATAGCCAAAAATAAAAATACTTATCCAAAAAAAAGATAGAACTAAAGATAGGGAAAATATTTAATTACTTATCTCTGATAAAAGATAGAACTAAAGATAGGGATAATATTTAATTACTTATCTCTGATAAAAGAGATATTATAGAAGTGACTCTTATTAGAGAGTCAACTACAAACCTTTTTCCTTAATAAAGTTGCAAAGGTAAAATATAAATTGACTAAGATTATGGAAAATATATCTCTTTAGAGAGATATATTTTCGTTAATTAAGGTCTTAAATATTATAGTGGTAAAGAGAGAAACTTTAAAATTATTTATCAACATCTGCCTTATTAACTCTAAATGACTTACATCATACCATATCTTTTTTTCCCATGATTTTTGGAACCTTTTAACAAGGTTATTAATAGATGAGTATCTTGAAATACTTAATTTCTAGCAATAATTTATTTAGAGAGTGAGATCTTTCAGATCTTACTCATCTTTTCAATAATTTACCCTGATAAAGATGTTCCCATAATTTGATATTAGAGAGAAAAGATGTTGATATAAAACAGGATCACCTCCACCAGCTGGATCATAGAAAGTAGTATTTAAATTTCTATCAGTTAATAACATAGTAATTGCCATAATCTTGACCCACGACTAAGAGTCATGATTTCTAAATAGATATTAAGTAGTAATGTAAAGATATAAATCTCAAGAGAACTCATTAAAAGAGTTGTCAAGGTGAGTACTCCTAAATCTCACGATAAGGTTGGGACTATATCTTATTTGTATAAACTATAAAAATTATTTAAATGATTCCATGTAAAAATTGTTCTATTATCATTAATAGTTAACTTAAGCTCCTTAATTTTATTTCTACCTTCTTGAGTTTTATGTTGACCTAACTCAAAGATAGATAAAACTTCTTTCCAAACTAAATAATCTAAATATTTACTACTAAATAAAGGATAAATACTTAAATAATTGAGCAGTATTCTATTAGCTTTTATAGAAGTAGTTCTAACTCTATATTTAGGAAATTTAGTATTTAATTTAGTCTCTTTAACTGAAGATAATAAAAAATTAGCTAATTTATCCATAAAAGAATAGAGACTACTATTACTAATATCAATTTGTCTTTGTTCAATTTCAAACTTACATTGAACTTTAGCTGGATAATGACCAGCCTCAGAATATCTAATATGAAATGAACCATTTGCATCAATAAAACCTGCTAACCAACTATTAGACTGTAATGAGCTATTATCTAAAGGTAAAAAGATAAGATTAGATCCTAGTTGATTTAAATAAGTAATTAAATTATAAAAAGAATTTATTTTAGATGTTCTAAAATACCCATTAATTAAATTAGTAATAAATAAGATATCCTCTTTATTATTAATAGTAAGTATAAAAGCATTTACTCCTTTTTTTCTAGATAATGAACCAAAACCAAGATTTTTTTGAATTAATAAAGCTAAAGGTAAATCTTTTAAATGAAAAGAGATTTGGATAGAAGGATAAATTAATTTCTTATTTTGAGATCTTATAGATCTCAATTTAGGTACAAATATATGACCATCACTTTCTATAAGACCTGTTAAATAAGAAGAGAATAAAGAACTATTAATAGTAGTTTCCTTTAAAATATAGCTACTAGAACTATTTTTTTTTTACAAAAGTAGGAATCATTGTAAAGTATACAAACCCCGGCGTATAGTCTCTGAGGATCTGATATATCGTATAAGATATATTATTTCCTGCTGATTGACTCTTAAGATAACTTTTACTAAAAGTTGTAATAATTTCAGAGTTATTCCAGCATATAGCCGAGTTTAAAGCTGGCACAATTTGTGGCTCACCAGCTAATACCGGTAAAGATAATAATAATAAAATAGCTGTTATAAAAACAGCCCAAACAAATAAAGGTAATTTATGCATAGTCATCAGACTATCCTTAAAATTTCAAAAAAGGGTGGACTCTATCTTCAAGAACTAAAAGTATAAGCATTTAGAAAGTAAATATATTTCTTAATTCTTGTTTCGCATATAGTCTCTGAGGATCCTAAACAAGAAATTATTAATTCCTTTTAGTTTCCTGCTGATTGTCCATTTCAGAACAAAAATGTTCTTCATATTTAAAATTTTCACGGAAGACAAACTTCTCGTATCTAAATCTTTAGGATATTCCAGCATATAGCGAAAATAAAGATTTTTATATATTGAGAGCAAAAAAGATCTTAATAATGATAATAAGAATGAAGGAAAGAAGGTAAAAATAAGTAAACCTTTACCTATAAGATCTAAAAATCTAACCGGGCATAACTGTAATGCATAAATTAAAAACAAAAAAGAATCATTGAAAATGTATAGTGATACTAATTAGTATCCCAACTTCTAAAGCATCAAATAATGCATATAAGGTAATACACTATTGATAAATGCTTGTATAGATGAAGCAGGTACAAATATCCTAAATTGAGACTCCTTACCTGAAACAGGTTTAAATCTAGTAGAAATACCAAATGACTACTTAAATCTAGTAGAAATACCAAATGACTACTTAAGTCTAGTAGAAATACCAAATGACTACTTAAAGTAGTTAGAAATACCAAATGACTACTTAAAGTAGTCTAGTAGAAATACCAAATGACTACTTAAAGTAGTTAGAAATACCAAATGACTAGTTAGAATTTTACTAAAACTTTAAGTATTTAAAAAGATACCTCCATGATAATAATGACTATCATCCATATACCAATGAGCTAAAGCAATAGGTGTAAGAAGATAAATACCTTCAGTCCTAGAATCAAATGATTTACTTAAAGAAGGAGAACCTATAGAAAGCCAAGGTTTAAGAATAAGATGTGAGATCTTATAGATCTCATATAAGGAGAACTGCAATAAGTCAAGGTTAAAGAATAAGATAGACATAAGTGAAATATTATAGATTACATAAAAGGTAAACTCTGTTTAAAACTATAAATATGTTTTGCTCTACCTGATTTAACAATAGATGCATCACCTAAGAAAGTACCAACTATAAGAGATCTAATATCTTTTCTAACTATTTCAATCTGAGAAGAGCTAGTTCTATCATTGTCAAGTGAATTCTGAATCTAAATTAATCCTGAAGGTTATTTAGCAGCCAATAAAGTAAACTAAAGAGTGTAATAAGAATAAAAATTAAAGGAAGAGAAATAAATAAGAGTAAGATCTGAAAGATCTCACTAAATAAAAACCTGTAAAAAGATAAGAGAATTGTTCACCCGGTGCTCTCATATTTAAAATTGTAGTAATAAAGTTTATAGCTCCTAACATAGAAGAGATACCAGCTAAATGTAAACTAAAGATAGCTAAATCGACTGAACCACCAGAATGAAAAGCAATAGATGATAAGGGTGGATATCAATAATCTTGTTTACCTCAAAAAGAAAGTCAAAAAGAGTTTCAGTTTTATCGTAAAACTCAACCGCTTTCACGATTGTTTGGACTATACCTTAATCTCTCTAAAAAAGAGGGGAGGGGATAATTTAAAAAAAGAGAATAAAAAGAAGTGATAGGAGATCGAGATAACTCTAGAAGTTATCTCTCTCAATTTATAAGAGCTCTCAAACTCTAAAGAGAGTAGTTATTAAGATGACTTTTTAAACCTAATTTTATTAAGAAGATTAGCAGAATGTAAAAATTTCTTAGACCTTGAATCAACTGAGAAAGTTTTTTTCAATGAATAAAAATGAACAGCTCTAGCCCAAATACTATATTCAGTATATTTCATACTAATAATCTTATTATTAAAGTAATTAAGAATATTTAATGAAGCTCTAAGATTAGTATTATCTAAGATAATAAAACTTTTTCTATTTTTCACTTTAGATTTAATGTGAAGAATTTTTTTAAGATGATTAAGAATATTAAAGTCTAATGACTCTCTAAAGAGAGTGAAACCAGGAATAAAACTATTTTCATCTTTTTTCACAATATAGAATGAACCATCACCTTCTACAAAACCCGCAACCCAGTGAGGATTATAAAAGTTTTTTAATGAGATAGTATCTGTGGATAGTAGTTGATTAAAAGCAGATGATTTATAAAGAGTTGGAATCTTAGCCATTTTTTCTTTAATATCTAATACTATACTTATTCTTTCATTAAGAGGGATAGTAAGATCTTCCCAAAGATAGAATGCTTTAATCCATAATTGAAATTTATACATCTTTGAACTTAATAAAGGAAGTTGTTGAAAGATAGGTATAATAACTTCTTTTAAGATAAATCTATCTCTAATCCTAAATTTTCTCATAGTAAGACTTGAATTAGAGATAGAGCCAACACTTAGAACTGATTTAATATAAGTTAAAAGTTTAATATTATAGGTATGCTGATCAATAAAAAAAACCCATGTAAATTTATTAGGAGCTGTAAATTCAATTGAGAATCCTCCATCACTATCTGTAACCCCAACTAACCAGCAACAAAAATTAAAAAAATTCCCATGTTTATGAGAGAGATTCCTTGCGTTTAGTCTCTGAGGAGCAACAAAAGAATCTTTTGAAACCCCTGCGAATAATCCACTTGTCAATAACATTTTTTCTCCATTTAATAATGTAGCAGTTCTATCCGTAATATATATATTATATATTTTGTGGACTTCCTCGCATTGAGCAAGGTTTTTCAATAAGTCGTCACCGACTTTTGCAGCATTCTTTAATACTGTCCAACCTGTTCCTGGTCCTTGCTCTACAAAAGCAGAACCTATTAATAATATTAATGAAGGTGGTAATAACCAAAATGAGATATTATTTAATCTAGGGAAAGCCATATCAGGACTTCCTATCATTATAGGTACAAAATAGTTAGCAAATCCACCAATTAAAGCTGGCATAACCATAAAGAAAATCATAATAAAAGCATGAGCTGTTATTATAACATTATATAGTTGGTTGTCTGCATGTAAAAACTGAACTCCTGGTCCAGCTAATTCTAATCTAATTAACATTGAAAAAGCTGTACCAATCATTCCTGCAAATATAGCAAATATTAGATATAAAACTCCTATATCTTTTGCATTAGTTGAAAATAACCATCTATAAATATATTTGTTCATAATAATTCTTTTTTCTTTTTACCGCTAAAGGATATTATAAAATCTATTCTTATTTTAATGTAAGATCTGAAATATCTCAAATAGTCATGATCTTTGATCATTCTTTTTTTTTTACTATTATTTAGTATGGTATGAAGATATACTCTTTTATCTAAAATAGAAAGGGGAATTTGGATTAATAAATTAGTTTTAGCATAGTTCTTAGTAACTATCTATTAACTTCTTAATACACTTTATTCTAAAAATATCAGCATTCTTTTCTTCCCAATTCTATAAAATGAAGTAATTGATAAGATAATCTCTGAAAATAGGGTATTTTTAAAGTAAGAGAAAAAGAAGGGGTAGAATGAATGAATAAATGATCAAAGATCATTTACTATCAAAAATTATAAATCAAATCTTAAATAATGATATCTCTAAACATTTCTATATGACTCTCTTTAGAGAGTGAGAAAGGGATTCTTACTCTCTAAACATTTCTATATGACTCTCTTTAGAGTTTGAGAATGGGATTCTTACACAGAGAGAGAAAATTAACAGTATCACTATCTGAAAGATCTCATATAGAATATATTACTTACCATAATTTTAATAAGTTTGATAGTAAGATCTGAAAGATCTCATGTAGTGATACTAAAAGCCTAGAATGGAATGTCTTAAATGACTCTTAGACCTGGGTTTAGTATGATGATCTGAAAGATCATTGACTAGAAATGTAGTTAAATGATACCGAATAGTGATTCTTTTAATAGTTCCTATAGGGTAGGAGTAAGTATCTAAAGATACTCAAATAAAATACTTAATCAAAGAAGAGGGATTCTTAGACTCTCTTTAGAGAGTGATAAGGAGTATGACTCTCTTTAGAGAGTGAGAATAAGAATTCTTCAATAAGAAAATTATATTAGCTAGGTCAAAAAGACCTAAAGGGGGGGGGGGGGGAAGGAGGGGAAAAAGAAAAAAGGGAAGGAAAGAAAAAAGATAAAAAAAGAAAGAAAAAAAAGAAGAGAAAAAATAAACCAACCAACAAACAAACAAACAAACAAATTAATAAAATAAATAAC
>Ga0157371_10003240_pt1 | contig 14938 bp, 12 predicted proteins | sample C45metaG_FD_113462 | JGI IMG/M metagenome (GOLD analysis project Ga0157371, IMG submission 113462) | Corn rhizosphere microbial communities from Kellogg Biological Station, Michigan, USA - C4-5 metaG | ecosystem: Host-associated > Plants > Roots > Rhizosphere > Soil | place: USA: Michigan...
AAAAAAACCGTTGCCACTTCATTCCATATTCTTAACTGATATGATGTCCATTTAAAATTTTCTTTTTGCTGCTGTTTAAAAATAACATGTAAAATGATGTGGTAAACAAACAAGCCTGCCACAAAAATAAGTTTTATTAAAAGCCATGTTGGCAAAGCGCTGTATAACAATCCGATCCATGTTCCAAATATCAGAGTAAGTATTGCCGATGGCCACGTAATGCCGTACCATAAGCGCTTTTGCATAATTCCAAACTGCTTCAACAGGATCGATCTTTCAGGTTCTGGCTTTTCATTTACTTCAGCACTGTAAACAAAAAGTCTTACCATATAAAACAATCCGGCAAACCAGGTGATTACAAATATGATGTGCAGAGCTTTGACGTAGAAATACATGTTGCGGGCGGTAAATAGTGAACGGTAAATTTGAGGAATTTATTTCAATTAAACCAGACCAGCAATCGCTTAATTTATTTATTCACTTAAATCAGGGTTTAACTTCAATCTTTTTCGCATATAATTTTCAACTGCGTCTACCCATAACGGATGAGTATTGAGGCATGGGATCATGGTAAAAGATTCGCCGCCTGCCAGCATAAAAATTTCCTTTCCTCTCATCGCAATTTCTTCTAATGTCTCAAGGCAGTCGCTCACAAAAGCCGGGCACAGGATCAACAAATTTTTTATTCCTTCTTTTGGCATTTCTGCTAACCTGAAATCAGTAAACGGAGTAAGCCAGCCTTTTCCTAAACGGGATTGAAAAGAAATGCTGTATTTATCCCTGGGTATTCCCAGTTTTTCTGTAACCAGCTTCGTCGTTGTTTTCACCTGGTGGCGGTAACAAAATTGATGCGCGGGAGAAGCCACTTCACAACAGTTTTCAGTTTCAAGGCAGTGGCAACCGGTAACGTCACTTTTGCGAATATGCCTTTCAGGAATTCCATGGTAACTAAATAGAATGTGATCATGCTTTTGCTGTAAATACGGGCGAATATTCTCTGCCAAGGCATTCAAATAATTTTCTTCATTATAAAATGGAGGAATGAATGAAAGTTTAAAAGAATATTTTTTCTTATTGTAAACTTCCTTCATGTATTCGACGCCGGTTTCGTAACTGGACATTGCATAATGAGGGTAAAGTGGCAACACAATCACTTCTGAAAGATCAGGTTGTTTTTGTAACAACTTTTCGTACGCAGCCTCCGGTGTAGGATTTCCGTAACGCATCGCGATTTCAACAGGTTCTTGAATTCTCGATTGAAGTGCCTTCTGCAAGTGTATTGTATGAACGATCAAAGGAGAACCTTCCTCCGTCCATATCTTTTCATAGGCTTCAGCAGATTTCGGAGCGCGAAATGGAACAATAATCCCTTTTACCAATAAAGCTCTGAACAACCACGGTTTATCAATTACCCTTTCGTCCATCAAAAATTCGTCTAAATACCTTCTCAGATCCCGAACTTTGGTTGAATCGGGAGAACCCAGGTTCATTAAAACAACTCCCTTTCTTGAATTTGAAGCCATAATTTAAAATATTTGCAAATGTAAGTGCTCAATTAGGAAATAATCCACAGATTTTTTTCAAAATCACTCGTTCTGTTGAAGATAAATTAAAAAAAATGCTTAGAATGACTTACCAATGACTTTTGAAAATATTTTTAAAAATATTTTTGCAGGCATTATAATGGATACTATAAAAACATCATATAACAATTCACTGAATAGTTTTTGCGTGGTCGGTATCAATTATCGTAAAAGCGATATGGATATCCGGGATAAGTTTTCACTTTCCACAGATAAAACTATAGATATTTTAAAAGAGTCGACCGCAAAAAAGATATCAGGATGCCTTGCGCTTTCTACCTGCAACCGAACGGAAATTTATGGCCTTTGCAATGATCCAAAAGTTTTCGTTCAATTGCTTTGCAATAATACAGAGAGTGATATTGAAGATTTTCAAAGCCACGGTTATTCATATCATGGAATAAAAGCTATAGAACATTTATTCAATGTTGCTTCAGGTTTGGATTCTCAAATTATTGGCGATTATGAAATTCTTTCGCAATTGAAACAAGCTGCAAGAGTTGCAAAGGAGAACGGATGCATCAATAACTTCATGGAAAGAGCAATCAATTATGCTTTGCAGGTTTCTAAAGAAATTAAAACCAAAACACAATTGAGTTCCGGCACTGTTTCAGTTTCTTATGCAGCGATTGAAATTATAAAGGAAAAGATTGACAATCTTGCTGATAAAAAAGTTTTATTGGTGGGTACCGGAAAATTTGGAAATCATGTCGCTAAAAATTTAAAGGATTATTTACCGGGTTGCGATATTTCATTTACCAACAGAACGGAAGAAAAAGCAAATGAACTGGCCTCATTTTATAATGCCCGCTTCGTACCTTATAAAAATTTACACAAAGCATGTAACGAAGCTGATATTATCATTGTGAGTACGGCAGCGTATTCTTACTCGGTTATTCCTTCTTTTTTTACTACGGACAAGGAACGTCTTATTTTAGATCTTTCGGTTCCCCAAAATGTTGATCCTTTGGTTAAAGATATTTGGGGAATTACGGTTTTAAATGTTGATGAAGTTTCGGCGATTCTGGATAAGACCATTTCGCTACGGCAGGCAGAAATTCCGAAAGCTAAGAAAATAATCCTTGATACTTTGGAAAGCCTCGAAGAATGGCATCGGCTTCAGTTTAATAATCCCCTTCTGCGGATGGTAAAATCACAATTGTTTCAGCTCAATGATATATATTCTACAGGCGAAAAAAGCGACGAAAAAATTCACAAAATTGTATCTTCACTTGCTATTGAATTAAAAGTGAAAAAGGACAAGGGTTGTCAATGTATCAATGCATTAAGCAACTATCTGCATGAAACAAGTATTTAAGATAGGTACCCGTGAGAGTCAGTTGGCGGTATGGCAGGCATCTCTTGTACAAAATCTCCTGAAAGAAAAAGGCTTCGAATCAGAACTTATCTATATTAAAAGTGAGGGTGATATTGATATAGTCACGCCATTATATGAGTTGGGCGTACAGGGAATTTTCACCAAAACACTTGACGCGGCTCTTCTAAATAAACGAATTGATATTGCGGTACATTCAATGAAAGATGTACCGACGCAATTAGCTTCAGGAATTAAACTGGCAGCAGTTTTAAAACGTGCTTCTTACAAGGACGTTTTGATCTTTAAAGGAGAAAGAAAAAGAATTGAAAATCATCTTAATTCTCCATTTTCTATTCGCAATTCGCCATTCACAATCGCTACAAGCAGCATCCGCCGTAAAGCTCAATGGCTTAACAGGTATCCCGCAGACAAAATTGAAAACCTGCGCGGAAATGTAAATACCCGTTTAAGGAAGATAGATGAAAATAAATGGGACGCAGCGATCTTCGCTGCTGCCGGGGTTGAACGAATCAATTTACGTCCTGAAAATTCTATTGATCTTGATTGGATGTTACCTGCGCCTGCACAAGGTGCAATAGCCATTGCCTGCAGAGAGGAAGATGATTACGCTTTCAATACCTGCCATTTATTAAATGATGAACCTACGGCCGTTTCTACAAAAATAGAAAGAGATTTTTTGCGTACTTTGTCAGGAGGATGCTCAACACCAATAAGCGCCCTGGCGGTTATTCAAGACAACAAAGTTGTTTTCAAGGGAAATCTTTGCAGTGCAGATGGGAAACAAAAGCTGAAGGTTGAAAAAGAAGCTGATATTGAAAATGCTCCAGAGGTAGGAATAATTGCAGGCAAAGAAATTTTGGAAAATGAGCAGGCGCGGAAAATAATTTCCGAAATCAGGAATGGCAAATAGAAAAACTTTCATATTAAGTACAAAACCTGTTGGAGAAGCAGCAAGTATAAAGGCTTTGCAGCACGATATTATTATAGAAGAAACTTCTTTTATAAAAACTAAACAAAGCATTGACGCTTCCAAAACAAAAAAAATAAAAGAATCAGCACTGCAAAAAATATCTGTTGTCTTTACCAGTATGAATGCAGCAGAAGCTGTAGGGAAAATTGTTTCTGAAACAAACTGGAAAATATTTTGTATCGGTAATACCACACGCAACCTGGTTGCCCGATATTTCGGGGAGAAAATAATTTCCGGCACGGCCGACAATGCATCAAAACTCGCAGAAAAAATCATTGCCGATTCTTCAATAAAGAATATCGTATTCTTTTGTGGTGATCATCGGCGTGAAGAACTTCCGCAAATGCTAAAAGAAAACAAAATTATAGTTGAAGAAATTGAAGTGTACAAAACAATAGAAACACCGAAAAAAGTCTCAAAAGATTACGACGCGGTTTTATTTTTTAGCCCAAGCGCTGTTGAAAGTTTTTTTTCCAAAAATAAAATAAGTAAGCGCACTCAAATTTTTGCGATTGGCTCTACAACAGCGCATGCAGCAAAGTCTTTCAGCAGCAACCCTATTATTACTGCTGAAAAGCCAGGTAAAGAAAACCTTGTAAATCTCGCAATAAAACATTACAGTAAAAGCACAATTTTATAAATGCAACAACTAAAGAACGATCTTTTATTAAAAGCCTTACGACAGGAAAAAGTTGAACGCCCGCCTGTTTGGATGATGAGGCAGGCAGGAAGGTATTTGCCTGATTATATAAAATTAAGAGAAAAGTATGATTTTTTCACAAGAGTACAAACGCCTGAACTTGCTACGCAAATAACGTTGCAACCGGTAGAACAGGTAGGCGTAGACGCAGCAATTATTTTTTCTGATATTTTAGTGATACCGCAGGCAATGGGCGTGAAAGTGCTGATGGAAGAAGGTAAAGGTCCTTCGCTTCCTGATGTGATCAAAACGCAAAAGGACATCGATGCTTTGATAACAGATGGTGTGGAAACAAATTTAAATTATGTCTTAAAAGCTCTTTCACTGACGAAGCAGGCTCTTAATGGTTGGGTGCCATTGATAGGATTTGCCGGTGCGCCATGGACGATCCTTTGTTATATGGTGGAAGGAAAAGGAAGCAAAACGTGGGAAAAAGCTAAAGAGTTCTGTTACCTTCAACCGCAGATGGCCCACAGCTTATTACAAAAAATAACTGATGCCACAATTAGTTATTTAAAGGCGCAGGTAAAAGCCGGTGCGGATTTATTGCAGGTCTTTGATAGCTGGAGTGGCTGTTTAAGTCCCGAAGATTTTAAACAGTTTGCACAACCGTATTTGATGAAGATTGCGGATGCAGTAAAAGAAGAAGCGCCGGTAATTTTGTTTCCGAAAGGAAGCTGGTATTCTTTGCCCGAATTGAGTAAAAGCAGCGCTTCAGCCATTGGAATTGACTGGACGATAGCCCCAAAGATGGCAAGAGAAATGTCAGGCAATCGCATCACCTTGCAGGGCAATTTTGATCCCGCCAAATTGTTATTACCGGTTCCTGAAATTAAAAAGCACGTAAATAAAATGATCAATGAATTTGGTGCTCAAAAATACATTGCCAATTTAGGCCACGGTATTACTCCGAATATTCCGGTTGATCATGCAAGAGCTTTTGTGGATGCAGTGAAAGAATACAAAAGTGATTAGTGAAATGTGAATGCAATAGTAAATAAATTGAAAGAATTAGTTTAATGAGTATCAAAGAAGATTGGATATCATATATTGAAAAACTTCAAAACAGCATCTGTAAAGCGTTAGAAGAATCGGATTGCAAGGCAAAGTTCGGGGAAGAACTGTGGCAAAGAAAAGAAGGCGGAGGCGGAAAAACAAGAGTGATAGCCAATGGAAACGTTTTTGAAAAAGGAGGTGTGAATACTTCCATGGTTTTTGGTGACGTTACCGACCCAATGAAAAAGCAATTGAAGATTGACGGAGCAAAATGGTTTGCCTGTGGTTTAAGTTTGGTGCTTCATCCTGGTAATCCTTTTGTACCAACTGTTCATTGTAATTACCGCATGTTTGAATTGTACAACGAAAAAGAAGAAGTGATCGACAGGTGGTTTGGCGGAGGCACTGACCTTACTCCTTATTATATATTTGAAGAAGATGCACGGCATTTTCACCAGGTTTACAAAAATGTTTGTGACCAGTTTGACGTAAAGTTTTATCCTGCTTTTAAAAAGGAATGTGATAACTATTTTGTGAACAGCCACAGAAATAATGAGCGAAGAGGCATTGGAGGAATATTTTATGACTACCAAAGGCCGGATGAAAAACACGATGTATATTTTTGGGCAAGTTTCGCAAAAGCTTGTGGAAATGCGTTTATTCCATCTTATTTGCCGATTGTAGAAAAACGTAAAAATTGTTCGTTTACTGCCGAAAATAAATATTGGCAGGAAATAAGAAGGGGCCGTTATGTAGAGTTCAATTTGCTACACGATCGCGGCACTTTGTTTGGTTTAAAAACCAATGGAAGAACAGAAAGTATTTTAATGAGTCTTCCTCCGACGGTACGGTTTGAATATAATTTACAACCTTTGCAAGGTAGCGAAGAAGATAAATTGCAGCAGGTGTGTTTACATCCGCGGGAATGGATATAAAAGAATTGAGACAGCTTTAATAAAATTGAAGAATCAATCAGAATTTTAAAAATCTAACATTACACGTTTTATGTTCCTTCAGAAACGATATAGAATCCTCAGAAGCAACCCTTCTATCAGAAGTATGGTGGCTGAAACAACCCTCACTCCTTCAGACTTTATTCTGCCAATATTTGTTGATGAGGGCGAAAATGTAGAATACGAAATTCCATCCATGCAAGGCTATTACCGGCGCTCATTGGATGGAATTATTAAAGAGGTCAAAGAATGCTGGAACATGGGGATCAAAAGTGTTCTGATATTCATCAAAGCTCCTGATGAATTAAAAGATAATACAGGTAAAGAAGCGTGGAACCCGGATGGACTAATGCAAAGAAGTATCAAGTCGATAAAAGATGCGGTTCCTGGAATGATTGTCATGACGGACGTTGCATTGGATCCCTACTCTTCCTACGGCCATGATGGCATTGTTGAAAATGGTGAGATCGTAAATGATCGAACCGTGGAAGCATTAATAAAAATGAGCCTCAGTCATGCCGAAGCGGGCGCTGACTTTGTTGCTCCAAGTGATATGATGGACGGCCGAATCGGCGCAATTCGTAAAGCGTTTGAAGAAAACAATTTTACACAAACGGGCATTATGGCTTATAGCGCTAAATACGCTTCGTGCTTTTATGGACCTTTCAGGGACGCATTGGATTCAGCGCCCGGATTTGGCGATAAAAAAACGTACCAGATGGATTATGCTAACAGAATTGAAGCGGTGAAAGAAGCGTTAATGGATGAACAGGAAGGCGCCGATATTGTAATGGTAAAACCGGCAATGGCTTATTTGGATATCATCCGTGAAGTAAAAAATAGTGTACAGCTTCCCGTTAGTGCCTATCACGTGAGTGGCGAATATGCCTTAATCAAAGCCGCAGCAAAAATGGGATGGATCAATGAAGATAAAGCAATTTTGGAAAGTCTTACTTCGATAAAGAGAGCTGGCGCAGATTTGATCGCAACCTATTTTGCAAAAGATGCCGTGAAACTTCTGTCATAGAATTTTGATGATAAAAATGATGATAACCAATTATGTCAATTTCAAAAAGTATTGAATTATTCGAACGTGCTCAAAGCTCAATTCCAGGGGGCGTAAACTCTCCCGTGCGGGCTTTCAGAAGCGTGGGAGGTACTCCGCTCTTTATAAAGTCTGCAAAAGGTGCTTACCTGTATGATGAAGATGGAAATCGTTATATAGACTATATCAATTCATGGGGGCCCATGATTCTTGGTCATGCTTTCGAACCTGTTGTAAAAGCAATACAAGAAAAGGCAGCAGCATCTACTTCATTCGGTGCTCCGACAGAGTTGGAAATTGAAATGGCTGAGTTGATAAAGAGTTTGGCTCCCAACGTTGATCTTGTGCGAATGGTAAGCAGCGGTACGGAAGCCTGCATGAGTGCTATTCGTTTGGCAAGAGGTTATACAGGAAAAAATAAATTCATCAAGTTTGAAGGCTGTTATCACGGTCATGCGGATGCGTTTTTGGTAAAAGCAGGAAGTGGAGTGGCAACATTAAATATCCAGTCAATCCCCGGGGTTACTGCTGGTGTGGCGAAGGATACGCTTACTGCTCCTTATAATAATTTACTGGCTGTTGAAAAACTTATACAAGAAAACAAAGATGAAATCGCTGCTATCATTGTTGAACCAGTGGTAGGAAACATGGGTTGTGTTCCACCACAGGAGGGCTTTCTGGAAGGATTAAGAAAAATATGTGATGAGGAAGATATTGTTTTTATTTTTGATGAAGTGATGACGGGATTCAGATTGGCGGCTGGTGGCGCACAACAAAAACTAAAGATCAATGCAGATCTTGTAACTTTCGGTAAAGTAATCGGAGGGGGTTTACCGGTAGGCGCTTTTGGTGGCAAAAAAGAAATTATGGAACATATTGCACCCATTGGAAACGTTTATCAGGCTGGTACTTTAAGTGGAAATCCAATTGCAATGATTGCAGGCTATACCATGTTGAATCACTTAAAAAATAACCCGTCCATTTATACAGAATTGGATCAAAAAACATCTCGACTCGAAAAAAGCCTGAACGATGTTTTAGCGAGTAAAAATATTCCTCACCGCATTAATCGCGCCGGAAGTATGATGAGTATTTTTTTTACTAACGATGAGGTAATTGATTTTGATTCGGCATCAAAAACCGATATAAATATTTTCAATAAATTTTTCCATCACATGCTTGACAGGGGAATTTATCTTCCTCCTTCAGGCTTTGAAAGCTGGTTTATAAGCAATGCTTTAAGTTCAGAGGATATTCAAAAGACGCTTGACGCTGTTGAAACTTTTGATGCGTAAATCTGATCATCTGATCATAAGTAATCAAACAAAAAATAGGGAATTTCATTTTCAACATCAAGGATTCCACCAGTAAGTAAACTTCAACAAGATCGCACGATTTCTTACAGCAAACGGCGTTATCAAATAATTATCGGTATAAACAATAAACAAGTCTGAAGCGGGTTTATAGCGCCATTGAAACCTTGCATTTACATTTGTATTGTTTAATTGCTGATTATATTGAACGTAGGTAGTGAAGAAAACTTTAGTGCTCAATGTAAGATCGACTTTTGGTCCAACAAGCCAAAAAGAAGTGTGTCCCCACGGTTCAGGAAGCTGTAATTCATTATAAGAAGCACTCAAACTTAAATTAAGTATGGGTTGAAAACGGTAACCCAATTCTGTGCTTAAGGTATACTTTTCTCCGTTGGCATAATACCCTCCATACCTGAATGAAAAACTATAATTGAAAAGGCTTTGGGGCTTGGAGACAAAATCTGCGCCGGCAGTTTCCCATGAATGTTTTGAATTGTATAACAATGAATCTTTACCACTGTTGGTAGGATCAAATGGAAAGAGAACTTTCACATAATCATCCATGAACACTCCCGAAAGTGTCGCTTTATTTCTGAAAGTAATAAGATAGGTTAATAAGTCTTCATGATCGGATTCATTGAATTTTTTATCGAAAAAATAGTTTGCACTAAACTGCGGTCCATGCGTTAAAATGCTTCCTCCTTTGGGAAAGAAATTATAGGAAACCTGTGGATTAAACTTCACATAATTAATTCTAGGAACATAGCCTACTTCAGCATTATAGTTACTTCCTACAGACTCATAAGCGGCACTGATCGTCCATCTTTTTCCGGCGTACTTCAGGTTTCCTGCATGGGTGAAACTATTCGTATTCTTGTCCGGTGTAAAGGATTTTAAAAGGAGTAATTTCCCCGTCCACAAATTATTAGATGAAGCGAGATTGTATTCAAACCCAAGGTTTCGATTGTACAATGAATATATCGGAAGAGTGGAATCTTTGGGCAAAGAATAATCCATAGATTGCTTGTTCACAAAAATGATATTAATATTCGAACGGGAAAAGACTCTTCGCTGTAATGCAGCAACAGCAAAGTTTTGACCAGGCAAACCGATGCCACTTTGTTTTCTCGTTTCCATATCCATTAAAGTCACTCTCCACTTTTTATTCAGGTTACCGCTTAGTCTTCCACCATATTGTATCGGGATGCCAAGACCAATACGCCTTGAAAAAAACGGACGAATATCTGCATAGCCGAAGTTGTTGATCTGGTCACCGTTCTCGAGAAAGAATTGTCTTCTTTCGGGGAAAAATAATTCGTAACGATCCAAATTAGTAACCTGCTTATCAACTTCAACCTGAGAAAAATCAGGGTTGACTGTGAGATCAAGATTAAGAGAAGAAGTAACAGCCACCTTGGCGTCCAAGCCTACTTCATGTTTTAACTCTATTGGCGAATAGGCAATCTTTTCCTGTGAACCACCAGCAACAATGTGAGGAATGAGAGATACATTTCCTTTTTGAACCTGTGGTGAATAACCAAACACAAGTGAGCCGGTATAAGCGAGCGCCGCTGTAGGAAACTGTCTTGGAACAGGCGCCCAACTGGATTTTTCAGTAGTTTTTAAATCGTTCCTGCTGAAGTTGATACCCCATTTTTGCACACCTTTTTTGTACCGAAGGATCTTTAAAGGTATCGCCATTTCCACCACGTACTCACTGTCATAACGCCTGACAGCAGAAACCCACTTGTTATCCCAATTTAAATCCACTGACCCCCCTTCATACATTAATCCATCCCACTGTGCATTTTCAGAATTGACTCCAAAAGCGAATCCGTCCGTCTGATCATCAAAAGGATCTATAAAAGCAATAAAATTATCATTCTTTACAAAATTCCAATCCCTTCTTAAAGATTCAACTATTTCATTTTTCTTCGGCGCATCAAAACATTTTGCCAACAGGTACAAGTTCGTTCTGTCATAAGTCATTTCAACTTCTGTCTTAACGTTGGCGAGGCTGGTATCCATTGGAAGAACCATATAAAAATTCTTTGCTACTTCTGCACGTTGCCAAACTTCTTCATTTGCTTCACCATCGATTGTAATTTTTTCTGTTGTAGGATAAATATGCAACTGGAAAGCAGCATTTTTTTTCTGACCATAAATCACGGCGGTTAACAGTAATGTATAAGCGAAAAGTGAAAATTTTCTCAAGACAACCGATTTTTAAAATGAGTAATTTATCCGGAAATAACCGTTACAAAGAAATTGTATCATAAACCACTACCTTACTCCACAGATGGGAACAGTCTTTAATAAATTTCAAATGCACGGGATCGGTTTGATAAACATCCTGGTCCTCGGCTGTTTCAAACAAAAGCAACCATGAAGCTGCATAGGTGGTGTCGATCACACCGCGATTCGTATTTGCGGGCTTGCCAATGTGAAAATCCCTGATCGTAGGTGCTTTTGAAAGCTTTTGCAATCCTATGATAAGTTGCTCGAGGTCTTCTATACTTTCCGGATTTTTTAACCAAAAAAATACATGATGTATAAAGCCGTTCTTTCCTATGATCATAGAGTAATACGTTATTGAGATAAATAATGAGTGTCAAACTTAGGCAATATCTTTTTTTATAAGCAAAAAATTTAAGGAGTAATTTCAAACTTCTTTTTAATTGTTTTGTTAAAGCACTGTTTCACGCTGAGGTTTTTCAACGCAACTTTGCTTACTCAATTGTGGAATGTGTTACCTTTATAACCCTTAATATCTTTAAACCGCTGATCCGGCCGGTACACTCTAAAAAATTACTTATGGCAAGCGCAGAGCAAATAAAAAACAGTTACATTGATTACGTACTTACTAACGGCGAGCCACCAAAATCCGTTTATACTTTTGTAAAAAAATTAAAAATCACTGAAGCTGATTTTTATAAAATGTTTGGCTCTTTTGATGCGATTGAGAAAGCGGTTTGGGAAGACCTTACGCTACAAGCCATCATTACCATAAAAGAACAGGAAGTGTGGTCCCGGTACACTTCACGTGAAAAAATGCTTTCTTTTTTTTACAGTTACATAGAACTGCTAAAAACGAAACGCAGCTTCATTATTTACACTTTGAAAAAGAATCCAAAAAAAATAACCACTCCCCTGGTATTATCAGGCTCCCGATTGGTATTCGAAAGTTTTGCTGAAGACATTGTTAATGAAGGTTTGGATAGTGGCGAGCTGGCAGACAGAAAATTTTTAAGCAAAAGATACAAAGACGCTTTATGGGTTCAGTTTGCTTTTATTATCAATTTCTGGATGAATGATGATAGCGCAGGTTTTGAAAAAACTGATGAAGCCATAGAAAAAGGAATCAATGTCACCTTCGACCTTTTTCAAAGATCGCCTATCGACAACCTGATTGAATATGGAAAGTTTTTAACCCGCAATGGAAAGTTTAAAGAAAAAATGGGATTGTAAAATCGTATGAAAGCTCAGGAATCAATGCCGACCACGAAAGTGGAACGTTCAGCAAAATTTGTAAAAACCGGTTTCAGAATCGGAGGTAATTATGTAAAACACTATTCAAAAAAATTATTCAATCCAGACCTTTCGCGCGATGAATTAAATGAAGATAATGCGACGGACATTTACGATTCTTTAAGCCAGCTGAAAGGTTCTGCATTAAAAATAGCACAGATGCTGAGCATGGATAAAAACATGCTTCCAAAAGCGTACGTAAATAAATTCTCACAATCCCAATACAACGCGCCTCCTCTTTCAGGGCCTCTCATCGTTAAAACTTTCACGAAAAGCTTTGGCAAGTCACCTGACAAAATTTTCGATTCTTTCAACCTCAATTCGGTTCAGGCTGCTTCTATCGGCCAAGTGCATGAAGCAACATTAAATGGAAAAAAGTTAGCGATCAAAGTGCAATATCCGGGCGTTGGCGACAGTATTTCTTCTGATCTTAAACTGGTAAAACCTTTTGCGTTTCGCTTGTTGGGACTGACCGAAAAAGAGTTAAGTATTTATATCAGCGAAGTGGAAGAACGGCTGTTGGAGGAAACCGATTATGAATTGGAAGTCAAGCGCTCAATCAAATTTTCAAAGGCATGTAGCAAATTGAATAATGTGGTTTTCCCCACTTATTATCCGAAACTTTCTTCAGCTAAAATCATTACCATGGACTGGATCGAAGGTCTGCATTTAAAGGAATTTCTTGCTACCAATCCTTCCCGGCAATTAAAAAATAAAATTGGCCAGGCGCTTTGGGATTTTTATAATTTTCAGCAACATGAATTAAGAGCCGTCCACGCAGATCCGCATCCGGGGAATTTCATGATCACACCTGATGAAAAACTGGCTGTTATTGACTTTGGGTGCATTAAGGAATTACCGGAAGATTTTTACAATCCATTTTTTGCATTGATCATTCCTGGTCTCATGAATGACAAACCCGCAACTATAAAGGCGTTCAGGCAGCTCGAAATGATTCAGCCGAATGATAATAAAAAGCAAATCGAGTTTTATTATAAAGCTTATAAAGAAATGATCTCGCTTTTTGCACTTCCTTATACCAGCAAAACTTTTGATTTTAGTAAGCCTGAGTTTTTTGAACAATTATATGCTTATGGGGAAAAAATCACGAAAATGCCGGAGTTTAAACAACCCCGCGGTGTAAAACATTTTATTTATGTAAACAGGACAAATTTCGGTTTGTATACGTTGCTTAACGAATTGAACGCAACTGTCCGCACTGATACTTATCAACCTCATATTAATTAGAACAAAACTTTCCGAAGTAAAATCTTTATTATTTCTTCGTTTACTGCAACTTCTTTTAGCAGAAGGCCTTAATTTTATATTTTTCAAAGTGCGACTATTAAAAAACTACAAATGAAAAATATAAAACCACTTCTTCTGCTTTTCATTTTCTCTATTTTAACTGTAAGGCCTTTCGCACAACCTCTCACATCACACCAGATTGACGCACTCGTGGAAAGAACGATGAAAACTTTTGATGTTCCGGGAATTGCAGTGGCAGTAATAAAGGATGGCAAAATCATTCATGAAAAAGGCTACGGCGTTCGCTCATTGAACACCATGCAAAACGTAGATGCACATACGCTGTTTGGAATTGCATCTAACAGTAAAGCCTTTACAGTAATGGCACTCGGCATTTTGGTAGACGAAGGAAAACTGAAGTGGGATGATCGCGTTACCGACTATATTTCAGAATTCAAATTGTACAATCCTTACGTTACGGAAAATTTTACGATCCGTGATCTGCTTACTCACAGAAGCGGTTTGGGCTTAGGTGCCGGAGACCTGATGATCTGGCCGGACAGCAGCACTTATACTTTAAATGACATCATTCACAATCTCAGGTTTTTAAAACAAACATCAGATTTCAGAACAAAATATGATTATGACAATCTGATGTACATCATCGCGGGTGAAGTAGTGTCAAGAGTTTCAGGAATGAAGTGGGAAGATTTTATCCAGAAAAAAATTATGGATCCTTTACAGATGACAGAAAGCGCACCAAACTATAATCTTTTAAAAGATAAAAGTGATGTCATCGATCCGCACGCACCGGTGAATGGAAAAGTTCAGGTGATTCATCGTGACTGGAAATATGTTGCTGATGCAGCGGGAGGAATTTATAGCAGCGTACATGATATGAGTAAGTGGATCATCATGCAAATGAATGATGGCAAATATGGAGCGGATTTAAGTAAACAATTGGTGTCTGAAAAAAACCATGAAGAAATGTGGACACCTCAAACAGTCATTCCTGTTCATGGAGAAACTACTTACAACGCACATTTTGCTTCTTATGGATTAGGCTGGTTTTTAAGTGATGAAAACGGATTTAAAGTACCAACCCACACAGGAGGACTTGCAGGAATTGTAACGCAGGTTACACTTGTTCCTGAAATAAAGCTGGGAATCATTGTGTTTACCAATCAGCAGTCCGGAGCGGCCTTCACCTCAATTACCAATACGATTAAGGACAGTTATTATGGTATTTCGGGAATAGACCGT
>Ga0157371_10003243_pt1 | contig 14925 bp, 13 predicted proteins | sample C45metaG_FD_113462 | JGI IMG/M metagenome (GOLD analysis project Ga0157371, IMG submission 113462) | Corn rhizosphere microbial communities from Kellogg Biological Station, Michigan, USA - C4-5 metaG | ecosystem: Host-associated > Plants > Roots > Rhizosphere > Soil | place: USA: Michigan...
CCGTCCAACTTTGATTACATCGTCGTGGTGGGCGGCTTGCTACGCGTGCCCGAACCCGTCGATCACGCCACCATGACCTTCCTGAAATCTGCAGCAGCCAAGGGCGTGAGAATGATCGGTGTTTGCACCGGCTCTTTCATTCTGGCCGAAGCAGGGCTGCTTGACGGCCACGAAGTCTGCGTCAGTTGGCTCCATTATCAGGCCTTTCAGGAACGTTTCCCGCATCTGGTCGTGCGTCCCGATCGCTTGTTTCATCTTGAAGGTCGAAGAGGGTCCTGCGCCGGCGGCAGCAGTTCCGCAGATCTGGCAAACGTCATCGTCGAGCGTCACATCGGCCGCGACGCCGCCCGCAATGCGCTGGAGGTTCTCCAGATGGATAGGGTGCGAAGCTCAAACGCGCCGCAATCCCGCCAACCCCTGAAGATGCAGGTCAAGGAGCCGCGTGTCCTCGCCTCGCTGATTACGATGGAGCAACACCTCTCCGGCGATATAAACACCGAACGGCTCGCCAAGTCGGTCGGTCTCTCCCGCAGACAATTGGAGCGTCTCTTTGAAATAACGATAGGAATGCCACCGGCAGCCGCTTACCGCCAACTGCGCCTCGAGCGAGCCTTTGAGCTTCTGACGAACACAGACCGCGAAATCACCGAGGTCGCCTTCGACGTCGGATACGTCAACCCGTCGCATTTCACCAAGTCGTTCAAGCTGGCGTTTGGTGAAACGCCATCGAGTGCCAGGGCGAGGCGTGCCACGGAGGTAGAGGCGGAGAGAAACCCCGGCTGATGCCCCAACTGAAGACTTAAAACGAACGGGGTGAAGAGACTGTGTCTAAGCGAGACCACTTCTTTCAGGCAGTCACATTTCACAAACCTCCAAGGATTAGCCAACCGCGGGATAAAACGGTCAGGGACACAAGGGCAGGGGCGGGTGATGCGGTAACCCTCCCGCGGCAGTTCCATTCAGGAGTCACTAGTGGTTTGCACCAATATCGAACATTGCTGAGTCATCAGAAGACCAAATCGTTCGTAGTGGTAGACTAGCGTGCCACTACTAAAGCAGAAATGCGCTAATGCATAATGGGCAACGGGATCATCGACATTGCAAATACGGATTGAACTTGAAAGTCAGCCTGATGAACATGACCGCCGCGTGATCGATGAAGGATTGGATATTTTCAATGCTTCGAAGGCCGGTCCTGACAACGCACAGGACCTGTGGGTTATGGCGCGCAGCGGAGCTGGCGATCTTTTAGGCGGCATTAAGGGGCGCACATTTTACGGTTGGCTCTTCATCGATTGGCTATGGGTGTCTCCCGCTGCGCGTGGTCAAGGCGTTGGAATGCAACTGCTGGCAAAGTCGGAGGATGCGGCGCGAAGCCGGCAATGCATCGGTGCCTACGTCGATACGTTCAGCTTTCAGGCTCCTGACTTTTACCGTCGAAATGGCTACGAGGAATTCGGGCGAATAGCCGATCTTCCTTTTGGCCATGCCTGCATATGGCTTAAGAAGATCTTTTGAGAAATGTCTGACTGAGGTTCGCTCACGGCCAGAAAGAAATAGACATTCCACTATCACGACCTTGGACAGCACCTCGATCCTTCGTAGGTCGCGCTCGCTCATCGTAACAATCCCATCTGCAATCTCCCAAAGGTCAATCAGACCCCGGGGAGTGTGACGTTCCAACTTTGCAGAAACAGGACAATTGAGCTTTGCGGCTATACACGAAGATCGCATAATATAGATTATGGAACTATTTTGATATGATGGCCGGCAAGCGCAAGCTTTTGCCTAATTGACGAAATTGCCCCTCAAATCTCGCCAGAGGCCTCACGGCGTCGCATCTCAAGTTCTTCGCTGTAGCGGCGTAACGTGTGGCTTTCAGTCAGCAGTCCCACCGGCCGGTTCTCCACCTTGTCGTTGACGACGGCCAGCGCTTCGCTTTCGGTGTTGTCGAAAGCGGCCGCGGCCTGGCGCGCGTTCATGGTCGGCAGCAGCACGTCGTTCTTGTAGTGCAGATATGTTTCAAGTCCGATCTTCGAAGCGTCGCGCTCCATCGGGTCGGCGTAGATTTCCGGTACCAGAATCATGCCCGCATAGCGGCCGTCGTCGTGGGTCATGATGACGCGTTGGGTCGAGCCTAGCGGAAACTTTTCCTTGAAGGCTTCCAGGCCCATGCTGAGGTTGGCTTTGCGGATATCGGCACGCATCATCTTGCCAACGGTCAGATCACGGATCCAGCCGATGTCATGCGCGCTGCGGATGCTTTCTCCGCGCAGGTGAAAACGCCATGTGGCGAAGGAGTAGCCGAAGGTGGTCCGCACCACGAGCGATGTGGTGATCACGGCGGCCAGCACAAGCGCAGTGATCTGGAAGTCACCGGTCAGTTCCAGGGCAAGAAACGTCATGGTCAAAGGGCCCCCGATGATAGCGGCAGCAAAGGCGCTCATGCCGATAACGGCGTAGACGACCGGTTGCGTGGCGCCATAGCCGATATATGGGGCGCAGATTGCAAAGATCTTGCCCAGCAGAGAGCCCATGAACAGCGACGCGAAAAACAGGCCACCACGGAAGCTCGATCCGATGGACACCGCACTGGCCGTCGCCTTGAGCAGAAACAGCCCCACAAGGCCAAATAGTGTAATGTTCGCATCGAGATTGAGATGCAGCGCGCCATGGCCGCTGGACAGCACCTGCGGTGAAATCAATGCTAATGCGCCGACCACGAGACCACCGAGTGTTGGGCGAAGCCAAAGCGGAATGGCGCTTTTGCGCGCGGTTTCCTCGATGAAGGATACGGCCTGCATCAGAACGATGCCGATGCCTGCGCACACGACGCCGAGGAAGATGGCTGGCACATAGTCCGTCGGCGTCACCGTACTGGAGCCGACAACATCGATATTGATCCCGTGATGCGAAACGAGACCTGCCACGATATTCGCCACCAGCGCTGAGACGATCAGCGGTGCAAGCGTGACGATGGTATAGGTCCCGATGATCAACTCGATGGCATAGAACGTACCCGTCAATGGTGCGTTGAAGGCGGCAGCGATGGCGCCGGCTGCGCCGCATCCCACAAGGATGCGCATGTCCCCTCGCCTCAGCTTCAAATTAAGACCGAGCTTCGATGCGACGCCACTGGCGACCTGCGTATAACCGGCCTCAAGGCCGACAGAGGCGCCAAAGCCGTTGGAGACGATGTTCTGCACGCAGACGATGATACTGTCGGTCAAAGACAGACGCCCGCCATGCAGCGCATTGGCCTCGATCGGGTCGACCATCGGCTTCTTGCGGGTTCGAGATAGAATGAAAAGAATCAAGCCAAGAACGACGCCGCCAACCACTGGCCCGGCCAGCACGATCCAACCGGTGAGATTACTGCTGCTTAGCCTCTCGACCCCGAAGACGAAAACGTGAAGCGCCGTGCTCAGTGCACCGATCAAAGCAACGAGAAGACCTGCGGCGGCACCGACGAGGATCGCGAGAATGACGAGCGCAAGTTCGCCACGACGGAACAGAGCACGCAGTCGGCCACTGCGGATATTGTCGAAAAAGCTCGCCATGCTGGGGGCGCGGAAGGGCTTGGTCGACATTGCATTCCTCTGTTGCAGCTACAGGCGCTCGTCCGCCAATTCCACCTCGAAACGCATCTGATCATAGCCGGGTTCGACATGGTCCGGCGTTTCCCGCAAGACGGTTTCATAATCCAGCGGCGTGTGCATATGCGTCAGTATCGCGTGCTTGGCGCTAAGCTTCTCGATCCAGGCGAGCGACTGCTCAAGCGAAAGATGGCTGGGGTGATAGCGATACTGCAACGTGTCGATGACAATCGTGTCGAGATTTTGAAGTTTCGCTACCGATTCTGGTGGAAAATCACTGACATCGGTGCAGTAGGCCACATCCCCGATGCGAAATCCAAGCGAGATGATATCGCCATGTTGCTGCAGGTGCGGCGTGATCCGCAGACGACCACCCTCGCCGTCGATGACGATGTCCTGATCCAGATCCTCGATCAGATGGGGTTCGATGATCGGCGGATAGTTGCTGCCGACGGGCGTCTCAAGACAGTAAGGAAAACCGTCGCGAATGCGTTGCATCGTGCCCGGCTCGGCATAGATCGGTATCCGGCTTCCAGAGGTGATGAAGTAGCCGCGCAGGTCATCGATCCCGTGCAGATGATCTGCGTGATGATGGGTATAAATCACGGCGTCGATCGTCTTGACCCCGGCAGCAATCATTTGCTCGCGAAAATCCGGACCGGTATCGACAACGACCGTCGTTACACCGCCGTCTGGCGCGATCTGCTCGATCAGGAACGCGGCACGGGTGCGTCTGTTTTTCGGGTTGGTCGGGTCGCAGGCACCCCAGTCTCCATTGATGCGCGGAACGCCAGGAGAAGACGAGCAGCCAAGAATGGTGAAGCGACGCCGGTATAATGCCAAGGATCAGACCTTTGTCATTTTCGAAAAACAGCGAAACGCATTGTCCGTGGTGATCTCGGCCATTTTCTCGTAGGAGAGGCCGTGAACCTCAGCGAGCACCTCAGCCGTGTTGACGACGTAGGATGGCTCGTTGCGCTTCCCACGCCAGCGCTTCGGCGCAAGATACGGCGCATCCGTCTCCACCAGCAGCCGGTCCAGGGGAACGGTCGCGGCGATATCGCGGATGTCCTGCGACTTCGGAAAGGTCAGAATGCCGGAAAAGGACACGTAGCCGCCAAGCTCGACACCAGCCTTTGCAAGATCGGGACCTGCTGAGAAGCAATGGAGAATGAAGGGGAAGGCCCCCTTCCCGCTTTCCTCGCGCAGGATTGCGATCATGTCATCATCGGCGCTGCGGCTGTGAATGACGAGCGGAAGCTTGGTGATGCGCGCCGCTTCGATGTGGCGCTGCAGGCCGGTTTTCTGGTCTTTCGGCTTCTGCGTATCATAGAAGTAATCCAGACCCGCCTCGCCGATCGCCACGATCTTGTCATGGCTGTTGGCAAGCCGCACGAGGTCGTCCGTTGAAATATCCAACTCTTCGTCGGCATTGTTCGGATGCGTACCGACCGAGCAGAAAACGGACGGATAGGTGTCTACAATCTTCAACAGGTCGGGTAAGCGCCGAACCCGGGTCGAGATCGTCACCATCTGGGCAACGCCCGACGCATGGGCGCGCGCGATGATGTCGTCGCGCCCGGCATCAAAATCGGCAAAGTCCAGATGGCAATGGGTATCGATCAGCATGCTGTGCTTCACGCCTCCGGCGCCATATAACGCGGAAAGACCGGCTTTGGCGCCTCAAGCGGCGTGCCAGGCACCAGACGACCAGCTTCTCCAAGCGCCGCAAAATCCCGCTTGTCGGCAGGTGAGGCCACAAGATCGAGAAGTTTCTCGCAGGAGGCTGGCATGAAGGGCTGCAGCAAAATGCCGATCTGGCGCACGACTTCCGCCGTCACATAAAGCACGGTGCCCATCCGCTCCGGATCGGTCTTCTTCAGCGCCCATGGTTCCTGGCCGGCGAAATAGCGGTCCGTTTCGGAAACGACAGCGATGATCGAGGCCAGCGCCTTGTGGATCATCTGCTTGTTCATCTCGTCGCGGCAGCTCGCCAAAAGCACATCGGCCGCAGCAAGCATGGCCTTGTCTTCATCGGTGAAAGCGCCTGGTGTTGGGATTTGCCCATCGCAGTTCTTGACAATCATGGAGAGCGAACGGCTGGCGAGGTTGCCGATACCATTTGCCAAATCGGCATTGATGCGGGTCGCAATACCCTCCTCGCTGTAGCTGCCATCCTGGCCGAATGAGACTTCGCGCAGGAAGAAATAGCGTACCTGATCAAGCCCGAAATGGTTCACCAGATTGACCGGATCGACCACATTGCCGAGAGACTTCGACATCTTCTCGCCCTTGTTGAGCAGGAAGCCGTGAGCATAAACGCGCTTTGGCAGCGGCAGCCCCGCGCTCATCAGGAAGGCTGGCCAGTAAACGGCGTGGAAGCGGATAATATCCTTGCCGATGATGTGCACGTCAGCGGGCCAGTATTTTGCCCGGGGGCCATTTTTGTCTTCAATATAGCCGGTCGCGGTAATGTAGTTGGTCAGCGCATCCACCCACACATACATCACATGCTTCGGATCGTCCGGCACCTTGATGCCCCAGTCGAAGGTCGTGCGCGAAACGGAAAGATCCTTTAGACCCGATTTGACGAAGGAGATGATTTCATTGCGGCGCTCCGCCGGACCAATGAAATCGGGATTCTCCTCATAGTGCTTCAAAAGCTTATCCTGGTACTCGGAGAGCTTGAAGAAGTAGCTTTCCTCCTCGACCCACTCCACCGGCGTGCCTTGCGGCCCATAGCGAACGCCATCGGCGCGCACCTCGGTTTCGTCCTCGGCGTAATAGGCCTCGTCGCGGACCGAGTACCATCCGGCGTAGCTATCCTTGTAGATGTCACCGGCATTTGACATCAGGTTCCAGATGTTGCGCGACGTCTCGTGGTGACGCTCTTCCGTGGTACGGATGAAATCGTCGTTGGAGGCATTCAACAGCTTGCCCATCTCGCGAAACTGATCGGAATTGCGCTGCGCCAGTTCTTCCGGCGAAATGCCTTCCGCGCGCGCCGTCTGCTGCATCTTCTGCCCGTGCTCGTCAGTACCCGTCAGAAAGAACACATCCCGCCCATCCAGACGCTGAAACCGCGCCATGGCATCCGTCGCGATCAGCTCATAGGCATGGCCGATATGCGGCTTGCCGTTTGGGTAGGAAATCGCGGTGGTGATGTAAAAAGGGGTCTTGTCTGTCATGACGCTCGATCGGCTTTACGGTCTGATTTTTGAGTTAGACCGCTTTAGCCTATTGTTCGCACAAGCGAAAGCAAAAGCGTAGCGGACTATCACTGGCGGCTTACAGACCCCAACCTAACTGACGAATCCGTGGACGAAAAAATGCGAATGCCTCGTGGAAAGTAACATGCCAACCGCTGCCCAACGGCTGCTCAAGCGGATGCCAGAAGTAAGAAAACGTATGACCGTGATCATCAGTGGTCACATGATCCCAAGAATCTGGCAGCGACTTTTCCAGATGGCCAAAAAAGTGCCAAGAGACGCTGCCCGGACCGATGAGGCTGGTTCCCAAAAAGATCATCCGAGAACCGACGATCAGGCCGCTTTCCTCCTCAAGCTCGCGCTTGGCAGCGTCTTCCAGGTTCTCGCCCTGTTCCACCGTTCCCTTGACGAATTGCTTGCCCGCCGATGGATGTATGAAACCGAGCACTTGCCAACCGCTTGAGGTTTCACGGCAGACGACCGGACAGACTTTCTCCATGCGCACCTCTGTCGCACCAAACGAGAACAAATTATTAAACCGAGCGCATATCTTCCAGAATAGAGAGCACCATCTGCTTCTTGTCGAGATTGTAGGCCTGCGCAATCGTAATACGCTCGGAGAGCGAGGACGATAGGCGCGCCTGGCGCTCGGCGCCCCTCAGATCACCGGCGATGGCCGCGGCTTTGGCGCGGTGCATCAGTTCTTCGGTGGCGTGTTCCATGAAAAATCCGAGGATGATATCGCCATCCTTCTGCGCCAAAGCATCGGCCAGCTTATGCATCTGCTTGCGCGCCGAAGGCCCTTCCGCACTCATCACGGCGTTGAAGACCTCGACGATATCGGAGCCGCCATAATTGACGAGCTTCAGCGCTTGCGCGACGCTGCCTTTGGAGGCTTGTAGTAGCGCCTCGCGCTTCTCGGCCGCGACACTCAGCCCCAGATTATCAAGTGCAAGCTCCATGGCGCTGTCAGCCAAAGGCTGGAGACGCAGGGGCATGCAGCGCGATCGTATGGTCGGCAGAAGTTTGCCGGGCGCATGGGACAGCACCAGGAACATTGCCCGTTTCGGCGGCTCCTCCAGGATCTTCAGGATCGCATTGGCAGCGTTGCGGTTGAGATCGTCCGCTGGATCGATGATCACGATCCGCCAATTGCCAGTGCCTGACGTCTGCGAGAAGAAGTGCCCTGCCCGCCTTACCTCATCCACGGTGATGGCAGACTTCGTCTTTCCGGTCTTTTCGTCAACCGGCCGCGTCAGGTGCAGGAGGTTGTGCGATGCGCCCGATGAAATCTGGCGGCTGACGAAAGAGGATGGCTGAGGGTCGACAATCTGGTCGGGCGCCTCAGCCGGATCGGGATGGGTGAGAACATGATTGGCAAAGCGAAAGGCGAGCGTCGCCTTGCCGATCCCCTCCGGCCCTTCGATCAGGACGGCATGGTGCCCTTTGCCAGAGCGATAGGACTGCGCCAGAAATTGCTCCGCCTCTTCGTGGCCGAAAAGGCGCGTATTGTCCTGCGGGGCAATGGCACCATCAAGAACGCCGGGCGTCTCACTCATTGTGCCACATCCGGAAGATGATCAAAACGCTCGAGCAACGGCTCGACCATGGACAGAACGTCTTCCGTCACCCTCTCTTGCGGCTGCTTGGCATCTACGATCCGGCAACGCCGTGGCTCGTTCAGCGCAATGTCGAGATAGGCTTCGCGCCGCTTTTCATGCGTCTCCAGCTCTTCCTTCTCGAACCGATCAGGCGTTGCGCCATCATCGGCGCGCTTGCGCGCCCGCGCCAGACCATCCACCGCTGGAATATCGAAGATCAGCGTGAGATCAGGCATGGTGCCGTCCACCGCGATACGCTGCAGCGTCTCGATAAAATCCGTCTCCAGGTTTCCAGTCGTTCCCTGATAAACCCGTGACGAATCGAGAAAACGGTCGCACAGAACCACCGCGCCGCTCTCGAGTGCGGGACGGATCACCTCTTCGACATGGTCGTTTCGTGCTGCGGCAAACAGCATCGCTTCCATGCGCACACCAAACGCCTCCGCAGCCCCGGAGAGCAGCACGTGACGAATGGCTTCTGCCCCTGGCGAACCGCCGGGCTCCCGTGTCACGACAACTTCCAACCCGCGGCTGCGCAGGGTTTCCGCCAGAATACGGATCTGCGTGGACTTGCCAGCGCCCTCGCCGCCTTCAAAGCTTATGAACAGTCCTTTTTGGGGCAATGTCTCTTCCTGATGGTCTGAGCTTCTGCTTCTAATTAGACGATATCGCTAAGGCGCGAAACCGCTTCGGCGACGCTGCGCATCCTTTTCAGGCGTACCGACGGCTTTTTCTATAGCCAGAAAAACAGCAGTTCTTTCAGGGCGCCTGCCGCATTCTGGGTAAGCGTACCGGGCGCAACGGCCGCCGTCGTATAAAGTGGCACTTCCCGTAACAATCGTTCACCGGAGAAGATTCGAAGCGTAGCAGCGTTGAAACCCGGCTCAAGTGGCGCATTGAGCGGCCAGTTGTAGACGATCCGTCCCGATAGCCGATCGGGGTTGTTGAGCGGCACGAGCACGCTTACCGTCTCATGCACCGCAAGATCGATGGCCGAAGCGGCACCGCCATAGACGCTGACAGTGCCGACGGTCTCGTTCTTTTGAAACAGCTCGCGCTTTTGAAACGCCGTCAGTCCCCACTCCACGACGCGACGGGCTTCTTCCTGCCGCGTCTTGTCGTCTTCCATCCCTGCAAGCGTCAGGTAGATACGGCGGCCGTCTCGTTCAGCGGAGATGACGGCGGAATAGCCATGGCCCTCGGCGAAGCCAAGACCAAGTCCATCGATGCCGAGATCGGGAGCAAGAAGCGTATTCTTGTTGCGCTGAAAGATGCGGTTCCACTCGAAATCCGGCTTGGTGAACAGACTATAGCGATCCCGATAGGTATCGCGAATATGCTTGGCCAGCGTCACCATGTCTTTAGCGGTCGTCTTGTTGGCCGGGTCGGGAAGACCGGTGGAATTGGCAAAGACGCTTCCCGTTAGACCAAGCGCTTTCGCCCGCTCCGTCATCGTCTTGGCGAAGGCCGCGTCGGAGCCAGTCATGCCTTCTGCCAGAATGATGCAGCCATCATTGGCATTTTGAACCACGATGCCTGTCAGAAGATCATTGATGCTGACGGAGGATTTCAGTGCTGCAAACATGGTGGACGTTCGAGACGGAGCACCACCCGTTCGCCAGGCATATTCTGAGACAGGATAAGCCGTATCCGGCGTTACGCGCCCATTCTTCAGCGCATCCAGAACGGTTTCCACCGTCATCAGCTTGGCAAGAGAGGCCGGTGGAAATTGGTTGTTTTCATTCAGCGATAGCAGAACCGTGCCCGTCTCGGCGTCGATCATATAGGCCTGCTGCGCCTTGACGGCGAGACCACCGGATTGGGCAGATGCAATCCCGATGCTGCAGGCAAGCGCCAGCGCGACGAAGCTGAGACGCCGGAAGATTTTTGGTATCAAAGTCACCATGAAACGCCGGCCCGCCGTCTGTTTTGCTGCTCCACGCCCGCCGGACGATCCGTAAATTGGAATCGTCCTCAGACACAGCGATTATGGGCCACAAGGCCGCTGAGGCAAAGCTCAACGCGCCTTATTCTGCTTGTTCTTTACGTAGTTCAGAATGGACTGTTCCGTCAGCTCGCCACGCTCGACAAGCACGGCATCGAAAACGTGAGCAGCCTTGGATGCCGGCGCTGCTTCGGAATAGGCGGAAGCGTAGCGCGGTGATGGGCCTGGAACGCGCAGGAAGTTGCCTTCAGGACGCTCGTTGATAAACGGACCAATCTCTGGAAGCGCGATGAACTGAACGTTGCCCTGCCCTCCAAAGGAAGCCGGAGCAGCACCTTCGACCAACGGCATGGCCTGGAGCGCATTGTTCTTCTTCGTGCCAACCAGTGCGGTCCGTGCCGAGCCGCCGTAAGCAGGGTTGGACGGGATCGGAATAGCGCTTTTCGATGCAGAGGCAACCATCACGCCGCTTGCAATCTGACCTTCAGGATTGACGCCCGGAGAACGCGAGCCCTTGGGGATGTAGGACGCCATGAGGAATGGCATGTCGTGACCGTCAAGCGGCGCGCGACCGACATACTGCACGCGAACCTTGGCAGTGCCCGTACCCTTCATGTCGAGCAGATCGGCCGTCTTGCTGGAGACGTCAATCAGGCGACCCTCATGGAAGGGGCCGCGATCGTTGACGCGTACGACGACAGAGGAGCCGTTTTCGAGGTTGGTCACGCGGGCGTAGCTTGGAAGCGGGAATGTCGGATGGGCGGCAGAAAGATGTTCTTTGTCGTAGGCTTCACCATTGGCCGTCATGCGGCCGTGAAAGGCGGAACCATACCAGGATGCCAGGCCTGACTTGTCGTAGCCCGGATCTTCCTTCGGGAAGTACCGGCGGCCCTTGACCGTGTAGGCATTGCCGACGAGGAACCGGCCACCGCCCTTGGGGACGTTGGCACCTTCCGCGATCCGCGGACTTGCCTTCACGCCATATTCCGACTCGGCGAAATATTCCTTGCTGCGCTTCGGCTTCGTTTTTGTTTCCGACGTCGTCGAACATGATGCGGTCGCGGCGCAGAGAACGGCAATGCCGACCCATTTGACGCTGACGCCAAGCTTCGTAACGGTAGACTTCAAATTCTTGCCCCGTGCTGCTTTAGACCGCGCCTGTGCACGGCCCCTCTCACACCTCGATGATCACGCCCATCACATCGAAGCACTTAACGGATGCCTAATCTTGCCCGCAACATGGCGAAAATGCGAACGATATGATCCGGAAAGCTAAAATTGTAATCAACGTGGTTAAGCAATGGTTAAATCCGAGCTGATGGGAGCGACTGATAAATAAGGCTTTTGAGGCAATTGACGCGCTGGCCCAAATGTTTATAAACCCGCGGCAGGCGAGGATGGGTGTCCGAGTGGTTTAAGGAACCGGTCTTGAAAACCGGCGTGCGGGAGACCGTACCGTGGGTTCGAATCCCACCCCATCCGCCATTTTCAAAAAAAATCAAACACTTGCTGTATCACCCACGCAAAGTATTTAGCGTCCGCAGTCTTCTGATCAGTGCTTTCACAGCGGCTAGGCTCCACATGCTGGCGTAGCGACGCCTTGGCTTGTGTTGGAAGTTGGTGATCCGAACTGTTCTTCTTTGTGGTCTCGAATGACCGCCTTCAAGCGCGGTGGAACCTTGTGCATCGGCATATGTTAATGTCCGACATTGGGAGAGAAATCATGAAGCTTTTAAGCGCAGCGATCTGCCTCGTTTCCGTCGGAATTCTGAGTGGATGCGTGGATGATCGCGGCTACCGCAGCGGTGGCTATTATTCGGCGGGTGTTTACGACCGATCCTATGAGAGGGATCGATACTACCGCAACTACGACCGCCGCGATTGGCGTGATCGCCGCGGCCCGCGCCGTGACTACCGCTACCGCCCACCGGTCTATGGTGGCACCCAAGAATTTCGCGTTATCGTCAGGTAAACAGTGCGAACTGTTGTGGTTCCAGACGTCTCAGCAGAATAAAAGCCTTTAGGCATCGGCGCCGATAGCGCGCTTCGCTAAGCTGCAAACGCCACACGTCCGAGGGATGCGATCTGATCAATCGCCTCTCAAGTCATGGCATGGACCGCATCTCCGGTCGTGCCTCACAAGCTTGGAGCCTCCCCGGAATCGCCCCGAGATTTAGGTGTTTCATCCGGCGCACCTCGACGTCCGCCGCCAAGGATGAGCGGTAAGATGAGCCGAAACCCGATGACAGTTCCGGCTCATCGAGGTGGCTTACTTCCAGCTTCGATAATCCCCAGCCGTGCAGCCAAATGGTGCGTTTTGATCGCCGAAGCGTTTTTGCAGTTGGGCGCATCCCCACTTGTTGATTGGACCCGGCATGAGGTTGTTGACGTCCATCGCCGGTGACGTGAATTGTGACGGCGCGGCGGTAACATACCAGAGCCAATAGCCCCCGAGTCCGACGATCATCAGCAGGATGATGATGCCGAATGCCTTGAGGCCTTGCAGGGCGGAAGCGCCAGCGGATTTTTGAGGCTGGGTTCCTGTCGTTCGCGCACCTTCCGACACGGCTGTATTGGCAGCGACAGCTGACAGCGCCTGTGCCCTCTCCGCGTCGGTCAATTCGATCCGCTCCAAACGATCGTCCAGAAGGACGGGCAGCGGGCTGTTCTTCTGCCAGGCGGCAAGCGCGATATCGTGTTTTTCGGATTGTCCGATGATGAATGGAACCTCATCCCTGCCCATCAGCGAGAAGGACTGCCGCTTCGTCTTGTTGTCGCGGATCGTGTCTGAATAGGTTAGGAAAAGGCCACCGCGTTTTTTCGTGACATTCGTGAGAGCGACCGGCAAAAGGGTCAGTGGCTGAGCTTCGCTGAGCTTGGCCTTTGCCCGGAAAAATCGAACGAGTGCAAAAAGCAGGGCGATCCCGCCGAAGCCGAGAAGAACAAAAAGGATCGCTAGCGTGATAATCCGGTTCCACAGCATGTCGAGACCGAGCGAGATGGTCGCAAGCTGCGGATCAGAGCCCGAGATGAAAAGGCCAGCCTCATAGTCGCCGGAGTGCATATCGACGAACATCACCTCCACGTCGCTGTTATAGTGATTGCCCTCATAGTCGTAGGAGAGCTTGGCGTTGCAGGTGGTGAAGACGGCCTTTCGGGTTTTGCAGCTGCCGTTGAGATCGCCATCCTCAATCTCCACCGGGTTCTGGCTGATCTTATAGTCCCGGATAACTCCAGGTCCTTCCGCCAACAGCATAAAGACGGCGAGTGCCAGCAGAATCAGCGGAGAGAAGTAATAGGCGAATGGTATGGACAACACGCCGCGCTTTAGTTTCAAGGGGCGCGGAGGAAGCTTGATGTCGGGGATTGTCATGATGGCCTTTGCGCAGTTTCTGATCACAAGCGCGGCATCAATAGTTTATCAGAGATGACTAAACAACCGCAACACGCCACTTGACCGGTCTCACCTTATCCGGATGCGCTGGCGGAATCGGTCGGGGCAGTGCGCCGCGCGGTCTGGATTGCGCTCACTATAAAAGACGTGACGAGTTTCGCATGGTCGTCGGTTCTCGTCGCGATGGCGATCGGTGCGCGCGGTGATTGCCCGGCGATCGGCCGGTAGACGGCGCCTTCATTCCGGATCGAACCAACCGAGCGTGGCACGATCGAAACGCCAAAGCCTGCGGCAACCAGCGGGATGATGGAAACGATCTGCGACGCCTCCTGGCCAAGCTTGGGGCTGACGCCTGCCTCATTGCAGGCGGAGACGATGCTGTCATAGAGACCAGGTCCAATGTCTCGGGGAAAGAGAATCAGATTCTCACCGGCAATGGCGTCGAGCGGCACCGCGTCATGGTCACGCAAGGCATGATCGGCAGGCAGCGCGATCACCATGTCTTCATCCAGACAGGCGCGAACGGAGAGTAACCCATCCTCCAGGACCGGCGGGCGGATGAAGGCCACATCCAGCCTCCCTTCCCGCAGGCCCGCAAGAAGGGCGGGCGTATTGCTCTGCTCCGGCGACAGCACAACGTCTGGATAGGCTGAACGATAGGCGCGAATGATGAGCGGAATTGCCGGATGAAAATAGGTAGCGCCGGCAAAGCCTAGACGGAGGCGTCCCGTTTGGCCGGCCGCATGGCGCCGCACCTGAGTGAGTGCGTCCTCGAAGCGCGCGACAATATCCAGCGCAGTCTCCTGAAACACCCTCCCCGCCGCCGTCAACTCCACGCCCTTGGCATGTCGGGTGAAAAGCTGTGCGCCAACCGTTTCCTCGAGCTGACGGATTTGCATGCTGAGCGGCGGCTGGCGAATGCCGATCTTCTCTGCCGCGCGGGTGAAATGTTTTTGCTCCGCCACGACAAGGAAATAGCGAAGCCGCCGAATATCGATGTCATCCAATATCATATATGAAAAAGCCTCTGTTTATATATTGGAAATTAGATCGAAATGCTCCCAGCTTTCAAGGCAGACACCGATGCAAAGCAGAGAAGGAGATATCCATGACCATGACCGTCGCTGATCTACTGGCAGAAACCCTCGCCGATATCGGTGTCGAACGCATCTGGGGCGTC
>Ga0157371_10003245_pt1 | contig 14920 bp, 8 predicted proteins | sample C45metaG_FD_113462 | JGI IMG/M metagenome (GOLD analysis project Ga0157371, IMG submission 113462) | Corn rhizosphere microbial communities from Kellogg Biological Station, Michigan, USA - C4-5 metaG | ecosystem: Host-associated > Plants > Roots > Rhizosphere > Soil | place: USA: Michigan...
ATAAAGTAATTTTCTGATCAGATGACATCAAAGAAAAACAAATTCCCTTCTTTAAATACGGTTTTGTCCCCGTCGCTTTTAAAGTTTTACGATATTACAAACAGCACGGTGGTAATCATAGATATTTTGCGCGCCACTTCTACCATTGCAACTGCTTTATACAATGGTGCAAAATCGGTGATTCCCGTTGACAGCGTTGCCGATTGCATCAAATTGGGAAAACAAATGGAAGTCATCACTGCAGGCGAAAGAGACGGAAAAATTGCGGAAGGTTTGCAGTATGGAAATACACCCTTGCAATACACCGTTGATTTTATAAAAGGGAAAACTTTAGTTCTAACAACAACGAATGGAACCAAACTCCTGCATGTTGCACTGGCTGCAAATGCGAAAGCAATTATTACCGGTTCATTTTGTAATATTACTTCCGTTTGCGATTATCTTCTGAACCAAAAATCGAATGTGATTCTTGCCTGTGCTGCGTGGAAAAACAGGATCAATATTGAGGATACCCTTTTTGCAGGAGCGGTGATCAGCAGGATCAGAGAAAATTTTGAAATTAATTGCGACGCCTCACAAATTGCCGAAACCCTTTATTTACAGGCAAATGGTGATTTATTAAATTTTATGAAAGAAAAAAATGCATCACATTACCATCGGCTGATGAATTTTGGTTTAGAAAAAGACATTCAATTTTGCCTTACAGAAGATAATGCAGATATTTTGAGTTTATATTCTGGCGGGCGCTTAATTGCAGGCCAAAAACTTTCTTAATTTTTTCTTTAAAACCGGATTTAATTAGAAACTGCCATCCTCGTCTTTTAAAAATTCTTTATTTTTGCAAATTGCTTTTTTCACAACTTAGCTTTGTAAAAAGGGCATTTTAATTATAAAAATTACTTTTTTGGCACTACCCTTTTTCATTAAATACATATACAATTCCGGAACTGATGAAGTGATCCGACGCGGGAAAAAGATATACTCACAAAGATTTGTTGAACTTGTTGATCACGATGAATTAATGCATTCTGTAAATTTTCGCGTTCGCGATGACAGTTACAGTACTTATTACAAAGTTCAGGTTCAGAAATATGACGATTCAAAAACCTTTTCGATTCGTTGTTCCTGCCCTTATAACATCAGTGATATTTGCCGTCATGAAGCAGCAGCATTGATGCAGTTGCAGGATCTGGTTGATAAAAATTTATTGGATTCTTCAAACGGAACGCCGGTTTACAATCAAAAACATACAGTCGTCAAAATAAAACATATCGATCTTAAAATGATCAGAATGTTGACCGGTATGGAAAATTATTCTGCTGCTGAAAATATCTTAAGAAAAAATAAATTTAATATTCTTGAAGCAGCTAATGAAAAAGTGGATGCAAATATTCAAATTGATGATCAGACTTTTCATGTAATTCTGCAAAAAAATGAAGAAAGGAATTTTGATACTTCCTGTAATTGCGATGAAGGCGGTCACATTTTGTGTAAACATAAAACCGCGTTGTTTCTGCATTTATTGAACAGCTGGGGACCGCATTATTTTGACAGTATCAGAAATTGGGATAAAGAAAAAAATAAATTGCTTGAAGGATATGGTTATAGTTTAGAGGATGATCTTTCAGGTAAGTTTGAATTTATTTATAAAGAAGGAAAACCATTTTTAAAAGTAATAGACTCTTCAATCAGGAGAGTGGCATCACCTTTGCAAAACCGGCCTGTATCAAGTGTTGAGACCGAAGCGGTTGATGTGGAAACGAAAGTTTCATTTACCAGAAATAAACAGGTTACTGTCGTTTTTAATGCAAATGAAAAATCATTTCCTTTTGTTTCGTTTGATGTCGTGCAGGGCGAATATGATGAAGAAGAAATGAAATTTGTAGGACGAATTGAGAAACTGGATCTTTCTAAATTCGTCAACACAAGCGATTTGAATGAAAAAGACAAACAACTGATTCAGCAGGCAAGAAAACTTCAGCTGTCTGAGATCAATAAATATTTAAACCGAAACTCGCCGTTCAGTGGTTTCTGGGAAAATATTATTCATGATGAAAATGAGGAATTACCCCAGGAAACCAAGATGTTGATTGCCGAATTTATTCATCCGAAGCTAAAAAGAATTTTTTCTGAAAATGAAGGCAAGCCTGTTTTCTATCTTCCTTCAGGGAAAAGATTTACGACTCAGAATCTTGAAACAATTGATTTATCCGGCGATTCTCCGGTAATTGAATTTACAATTTCTCCATCGGGAAATGAGCTGCTGATGGAAAGCCAGATCATTCTTGATCAGGAAAAAGTGAAACTAGCTGATAATGAATGGAACAGCGATTTATTATTTCTTCATGATAAAACTTTTTATTTATGGGAAAGATCAGAACATATTCTGGTCGCTGAAAAATTCAGAAATACACTTCATATTCCAGCCAAACAATGGCCTTCTCTTTTAAAGGAAATGGTGCTTCCTCTTTCCAACGATTACACGGTTTCTTTCGCTTCCTATTTGATCAGGGAAACTAAAGAAGGTCAGCCGGACATCAGCGTGATGCTGATTGAAAAAGGTGAATACCTGATGTTTCAGCCGGTGTTTACTTATAAAGGTTTTAGCGTAAAGGCGAGTGATAAAGACACGATCATTGTTCCGGATAATGACAAGATTCTGATCGTAAAAAGAAATAAGGAAGCTGAGAAGGAATTTATTTCAAAACTGGGTGGCCTTCATTCGCAGTTTATTAAGCAAACGGAAAATAAAAGCCTCGTTTTAAAAGGTGCTGATGTCTTGAAAAATAACTGGTTCTTTTTATTTGTGGATGCAATGAAAGAAATGAAAGTGCCGGTTTATGGTTTTGACGCTTTGAAAAATTTTCGTTTCAATACCGCCAAGCCCTCTACACACATACACCTCAGCAGTGGAATGGATTGGTTTGATGCAAAGGTGGAACTGGCTTTTGGTGAACAGCATATTGGCATTGATGAAATTCAAAAAGCGCTCACCAATAAACAATCCTTTGTTCAGCTGAATGATGGCACTCTTGGAATTCTCCCTGATGAATGGATCAAAAAATATGCGTTGCTGTTTAAAGTAGGCGAAGGGAAAAATAATCAGCTTCGGCTTTCAAAATTTCACATGAGTGTGATTGATGAATTGTATGAGCAGCGTGACGAACACGAACTTTCTTTCGAACTGGATGAGAAGTACGAAAGGCTTCGAAATTTTAAAAGTATTCCTGAAATTCCCATTCCGCAACAATTGGAAAACCGGTTAAGACCTTACCAACTTTCAGGTTTTCATTGGTTAAATTATTTGAACAATGTAGGCTGGGGCGGCATTTTAGCCGATGATATGGGTTTGGGAAAAACCGTCCAGGCCCTTTCGATGTTACAGCATTTTGCTGAAGAAGAAGGAAGTTTAAAAGCGCTGGTTGTTTGCCCGACCACTTTGATTTATAACTGGGAAAATGAAATAAAAAAATTCACCCCATCTCTTACGTGGCGCATACATCATGGAAATGCGCGGGCAAAAAGAAAAGAAGATTTTGGGGAAGACAACATCATTATAACCACTTATGGAACTTTAAGAAGTGATATTCAGATGTTGATGAAAATTCCATTTGATTATGTTGTTCTGGATGAATCGCAGGCAATCAAAAATCCTGCATCAAAAGTGACAAAAGCCGCTGGTCTTTTGAAAGCCAAAAACCGTGTGTGTATGAGCGGTACACCATTGCAGAATAATACTTTTGATATTTATGCTCAAATGAATTTTTTAAATCCGGGGCTTTTGGGAAGTGTCGAATTTTTCAGAAATGAATTTTCAACACCAATTGATAAATTAGGTGAACAGGAGCAAAAAGAACATTTAAAAAAATTACTCTATCCTTTTATTTTAAGGAGAACAAAGGAACAGGTTGCCAAAGATCTTCCTGAAAAAACGGAAACTATTTTATTCTGTGAAATGGAAACCGCACAAAAAAGTGTGTATGATACTTACAGAAATGCATATCGGAATAAAATTTTAGGCGTTATTGATGAACAGGGAGTTGGAAGATCGCAGCTTACGATCTTACAAGGTTTGATGAAACTTCGGCAGATTTGCGACAGCCCGGCTATCTTAAATGAAGATGAAAAATATCCAAATGTATCTATTAAGCTCGAAGAATTAACCCGTGAAATAACTGAAAATATTGGCGAGCACAAGGCTTTAATATTTTCTCAATTTCTGGGAATGCTTTCTTTGATCAAAGAGAAACTAACAGAAAATAATATCGAATTTGAATATTTTGATGGAAGCACCTCTGCCGCCGACAGAGAAAAGGCCATTCAGAATTTCCAATCAAATGAGCAGTGCCGGGTCTTTCTTATTTCTCTGAAAGCCGGTGGAGTAGGACTTAACCTCACTGCTGCTGATTATGTTTATATTGTAGATCCGTGGTGGAATCCTGCTGTGGAACAACAGGCGATTGACCGTACGCATCGAATTGGTCAAACAAAAAATATTTTTGCTTACAGAATGATTTGCAAGGATACGATTGAGGATAAAATTTTGCAATTACAGGAACGCAAACGTATCCTTGCAAAAGAACTGATCTCCGATGATCAAACCTTTGTAAAGAGTCTGAGTAAAGAAGATGTAGAATATCTTTTTAGTTAAAAGATATTAAGAGGTAATAAAATCTTTCAGCCTTTGAAACTCTCTTTTATTTCCCGATTCAAAGAGAGCCGCAAAATTTTTTGCCAGGTTGCTGAAGAAAACAGAGAATACTGATTTTCTTTGGTAAACTTGATTTTTCATAATTCGTGGATTTTTTAGATTAAGAATTATTTTTGTGGGGATAAAATAAATACATAACTCCCTGTGTTGCAATAGCAAAACCACTTCTTTCTTCTTTCCGTAATTTCCACACCCCCGAATTGGATGTTCTAACCTTTATTTTTTACCAGGTTCTTTCACTGTGACGGTATTTTCTTTTCATTCTGTTATGATGTTTTGAATAATAATAATCCGGGTTCTCCATCACTTTTGTAAGAAAATTTTTAATCACCCGTCCAATAAAAACAGGTAAAATATTTTGTTTGTTGTTCATAAAAGATATTGGAAAAGTATAACGCATACTAACGACGATATATTGTATAATTCGCAGATTCAATAAATAAATGCTCTTATAATATATTATTAATAAAAAAACCGCCGGAAAGGCGGTCCATTTAAAAAATATTTAAAAGATCTATTTAGCATTTTCAAAATTTTCAGAAGCCTTATTCCAATTCACTACATCCCAAAAAGCTTTTAAATAATCACCTCTTTTATTTTGGTATTTTAAATAATAAGCATGCTCCCAAACATCGCAACCTAAAACGGGGGTACATTTGCATTCTGCAACATCCATCAAAGGATTGTCCTGATTTGGTGTAGAGCAGATAGCTAATTTCCCGTCTACAACTCCCAGCCATGCCCAGCCACTTCCAAATCTTCCGGCTCCGGCTGCGTTAAATTTTTCTTTCATTGCGTCAAAAGAACCAAATGCTTCGTCAATTGCTGCTGCTAATTTTCCTTCTGGTTTTCCGCCGCCATTTGGAGATAGAATTTCCCAAAAGAAGCTGTGATTCCAGTGTCCGCCACCGTTATTACGGATTGCAGCACTTAATTTTCCTGCATTTTTCAATAAATCCTCCAGTGATTTATTTTCATTTTCTGTTCCGGCAATTGCTTTGTTCAAATTATCAACATAAGCCTGATGGTGCTTATCGTGATGGATTTGCATGGTTAATTTGTCAATGTGTGGCTCAAGTGCGTCATAATCGTAAGGAAGAGCCGGTAATGTGAATGCCATAATTATATGTATTTAAAAGTGAAAAATAATTTGGGTTACAAATTTACTTAATGCATTTTATAAAAAGTGATTCTAATTTTATCGGATAAGAAATACCGGATTGCGAAAATGGAATAAAGAATAAAATAAAATCAGAGAACGATCAGAAACGGGAAATTTTTTATCTTCTTTTTCTAAAAAAATCTTTCATCAATATAGCACAATCTTCAGGCAAAATATCTTTTACGATTTGAGTTTTTGGATGTAAAGGATTTTTATTTTTTTCTGCATCCAATAAAGACAGCCCGCCATGTTTTGGATCTGAAGCGCCATAAACCACTTTACCAATTTTGCTCCAATATAAAGCGCCACAGCACATCACGCAAGGTTCGATGCTTACATAAATTGTTGCGTCCGGTAAATACTTTGAACCTAAAAAATTAAACGCAGATGTAAGCGCGATAATTTCCGCATGTGCCGTAGAATCATTCAATCTTTCAACCTGGTTGAAGCCACGCGAAATAATTTTTTCCTGCATCACGATCACCGCGCCGATTGGAACTTCATCTGCATCCAAAGCTTTGTAAGCTTCTTTCAGGGCTTGTTTCATAAAATATTCGTGATTAATAAACATCGTTTTCTAAATTTTTTTCTGAAACTTTTATAAAGATTAACCAGATGGAAACTATATTTTATTTATAAGTGAAACGAAGATAAACACATTCAGTTTAGCAGTAAAAGTAATCAGGAAGTTTATCGCGGGTTCCTTATCTGTAATCGTTAACCGCTAATGATTAAATGAGAATCCATCTATTTGACAGTTTACTATAAAGAAATGAGCGGCACTGAAACCATTATACAGTAAGACATATATTTGCCTGGCAAAATTTTACAGGATTTCAGATTCATTTTTCGGCATCATTTACAATTCTCAATGAAAGAAAATTTATTTTTTTTATTCACCTTTTGTTTTTTTTATTCTTTATCAGCGCAAAAAATAAATAAAGGCAATATTCACATTCTGTACACTCCCGGTCATTCTTCCAATGCTTTTATTCCATCAAAAAATATTGGCGGTGCAATTGACGGGCATTTTGAAGGAGACATCAACGAGATGCTTACTCCGCAAAATATCAATGAAATGAAGACAGTTGGGCTGAAACCTGTAAGTTATAGATTAAGAACTGAATTGGGAGATGAAGTGTGGCACTGGAATCCGAAAGGCAAATGGAGCGATAGCGCAAAGAATCAGGGATACTGGATTTCTGATTCTGTAAGCCTGAAACCAATTGAAATTTCAAATGGCTTTCAACTGCCAAGAAGAGGAAATACTTACGACCAGGCAAACAATAAAGGTTATTCAAGAATCTCTGATGGTGATAATTCCACCTTCTGGAAAAGCAATCCTTATCTTGATCAATATTATACCAATGAATCAGATACGCTTCATCGGCAATGGGTAATTGTTGATCTTGGTAAATTAAAAGAAGTAAATGCGATCCTTATAAAATGGGGAAATCCGTATGCATTGTCATATAAAATTGACTATGCCCAAAACACAGATCCTGATTACTTTGATCCTTATCAACCCGATATCTGGCAATCTTTTCCCAACAATATATTTGCTAACAGGAAGCCTGAGAATAAAATTATACAGATTAACAGTGGAAAGAAAAAAATCCGTTTTATCCGTATTTCTTTTACACAAAGCTCACATACAACAAATGGAGAATCGAACGATTTAAGAGATGAGCTAGGTTTTGCAATTAACGAAATACAGGTGGGCTATCTGGATAGAAATGAAAAATTCCATGACTGGATGCATCATTCTCCCGATCACACTCAGACTACTATTTATGTATCATCCACTGATCCGTGGCATCGCAAAAGTGATTTGGATAAAAACGTGGAACAGGTTGGAATAGACCGGTTTTTTAAAAGCGGAATTACTGCAAATCAACCGGTTTTAATGCCGGCAGCGCTTTTGTATGACACTCCCGAAAATGTTCTTGCGATGATTAAGTATCTGAAGGCAAACAATTACCCTGTTGAGGAAATAGAAATGGGTGAAGAACCTGAAGGCCAGCTAATTTCGCCTGTAGATTATGCAGCTCTTTATCATCAGCTTGGAGTGAAATTAAGAAAAATAGATCCCATGATGAAAATCGGAGGACCAGGCTTTGCGTCACTTTCCCCTGTGATTGATGACAGTACAACTTTTACGGAATCAAAATGGACAAAACTTTTTCTGAATTATCTGAGAGATCACCACAGTATGAATCTCTTTAATTTTTTTTCTTTTGAATGGTATCCATTCGATAATATCTGCGTTCCGCCAGCGCCACAATTACAAGCGGCTCCACAAATGCTTTCAAATGCGCTAAAAAATTTTCAAAATATTTTACCTGAACACACACCTCTTTATTTAACAGAATATGGATATTCTGCAACAGAAGGAACAACCGAAGTGAAAATGGAAGGCGGACTAATGTATGCTGATATTGCAGGTAAATTTTTAGAACTAGGTGGGAGCAAAAGCTTTCTTTACGGTTATGAACCGGCTTTTCTTCAGGAAGTGGATTGTGGTTATGGTAATAACATGCTTTTTGGATTAGGCGATTCAGGGAAAATAAAATATAAAACTGCTGCATTTTATTGTATGCAACTGCTGACACATTATTGGTTACAACCTGCAGACACACTTTTAGACCTATTTCCTTTTTCGGGAACCATTAAAAACAGAAAAAAGGAACCACTTGTTGTTGCTTATTCTCTTCGAAGCCGCCAGGGTAAATGGTCTGTAATGCTGATCAACAAAGATATTCAGAAGGCCTGGAATGTAAATGTCGATTTAGAAAATACAGTCACAAAAAAAATAACCGAATGGCATCCTGAGCATTTGGTTCAATATTCAAAACAGCAATATCACTGGTTAAAGGAAGGAATGAAAAGCCGGCCTTCCAAAAGTTTGCAACCGGTCAGGAAAAAAATAAACGGAACAAAAAATATTTCATTGCCTCCCTTTTCTTTAACCATCCTCAATTAATCATTCTGCATTTACAGCCATTTCCTTTACACTTCCGGTACGCTTCAAAACACCCCAGCCCTGCAGTTCTCCTTTGATTGCTTTATTAAAAGATTTGATGAGAATATAATACATCATTTGCCGGTAAACCAAACGCTGCGGAAGCATCCAGATTAGTTTAATATGGTTTTCTTTTTCATAAGCAAAAGCGAGAGCTGCGCCTGCAATATCTACCAAAGTAAAAATGAAATAATAGAGAATGATATGTGGTATGCTTGCCACAACAATTCCAAAAGAAGCGGCGAGTAAGCTGATCACTAAAATAATATCTGCCAAAGGCGCAAGGATCGGTAAAATGATTTGGAAAATCAAAATATTGGGCATCGCAACCATTCCGAAATTTTTATATTTTGAATTGAAGATTGTATCCCGGTGCTTCCAAAAACATTGCATTACTCCAAAACTCCATCTGAATCGTTGTTTTAAAAATTGTTTGAAAGTTTCCGGCGCTTCTGTATAAGAAATCGCATCCGTACAATTTCTCACAATATATCCGTTGCGCAAAAGCCTCATTGTAAGATCACAATCTTCTGCAAGTGTATCGGTAGTAAATCCACCGGCAATTAAAATCGCGTCTTTTCTAAATGCTCCAATCGCACCTGGAATTACAGTGATGCAATTCAAGAAATCAAATGCGCGTCTGTCAAAATTTTGCGAAGTAATGTATTCAATGCTTTGCCATCTGGTAATCATATTTACTTCATTTCCGACTTTCACATTTCCCGCAACGGCGGCTACATTCTCTTCATCAAATTTTTTCATTAATAACATTACAGCGTCCGTTTTTAATTGTGTATCTGCGTCAATACAAACAACAAAATCTGCTTCGGATTGTTGAATTCCAAAATTTAACGCTGATGCTTTTCCCCCATTTAATTTCGTGTAAACATGTACTGTCGGATTGTTTTTAAATTCTTCCTTTACTCTTTTATATGTTTGATCCTTACTGCCATCATCCACAAAAATGATCTCGATTTTAGGATAAGTCTGCGCCAGCAAACTGTTGACAGTTCTTATACAATTTACTTCTTCGTTATAACCAGGAACAATAATACTCACTAAAGGGTAACCATTATTTTCTTCCAGAAGAAATGGAGGAAAAGCAGCGGAGTTTGAAGCCTCTTCTTTTCTTTTTTGAATGCTGGCCAATATCGCCATTAGTATCATTCTTCCTACAGATAGCAGAATGCCGATGATAAATAATGTAAATAAAATCTGTCCACTCCAATACATTGATTCGGCGAGAAAGAAATTAAATCGGCGGGTCCATCTGTCCCGTGCATCTGCCACCCGTGGCATTACCTGGTCCCTGGTTTTTCCCATCAAATCTGAAACCGATGTAAAAACATAACCTCTCTTTTTAAAATAATCAATGATTCTTGGAAGCGCCTCAACAGTTGCCTGGCGTGTATCTCCACCGGCATCGTGTAATAGAATGATACTTGCATTTGTAGAAGCTTCCTGTCTTACTACTCTTTGAAAAACACTGTCGGCACTTACTCCCGGAGCCCAGTCGTTCGGATCAATACTTTCATTAATAGTCAAATAATTTTCCTGGCGGCTTCTTTGTATCGGGGCAAGCTCATCATAAGTCTGTGGTTCGGAATCGGCGTTGTACGGAGCTCTGAACAAAATGGTAGAATGTCCTGTAACACTTTCAATCAACAAGCGGGTGAGTTTCATTTCAAGCGCAGCTCTTGATAAACTCATTTCCGCAATATTATGATGTGTGAAAGTGTGATTACCAATTTCAAAACCGTCATTATATTCTCTTTTCAAAATCGGAATATTTTGTTCGGCATTTATTCCAATAACAAAAAATGCGGCCGGCACTTTTTCACGTTCGAGTATATCTAAAATTTTTGGCGTCCATTCTGCACTTGGTCCGTCATCGAATGTAAGAATGAGTTTATGTCCTTTTCCCTCAGTGGTATCTTCTGCAAATCTTCTGATCACATATCCTGATGGAAGCTGCAGGTAATTTTGCTCAGCAATTAATTGTTCTGTAGTATCAATTTCAAAACTGATCTTGCCGGGTTGCGGGGAATAAAGAATATCCAGCACTTCTCCTTCTCCTTTGAATCCAACATTATTTTGAATAATCGGCATCGTTGTAAGCGAATCGAAATTAAAAGGATTTTGTTGCAATGAAGTATTGTCCAACCGCCGGTTATAAAATTTCCACATTCGGGGATCCTCAGTGCCAAGGCGCCAGAGAGCAGTTCCCGCAGTTGGAAATTCATCACTGAATCGAAGGATATTAAATATAGTAGCGGCATCTGTAAACCAAACTTCATTGTTGGTTATATCGGTTGAATCTGAATTATTTTCTATTGAATAATTATAATGAAGATTGTAGGTATCATTATCATAAATAATTTTTGCATTGATGGATTTGGCTTGGTTAATCGCTTGGTTATAGGTTAACGACAATGAATCACAAACACCATTTGACCATTGATATCCAAAACCGCCAATTCCTAAAATTATTTTTGACGGGTCGATTCTTTCTGATGTCCAGGACACGGCATCTTCAATCCATTTTTGAGCGCTGATCGGGCCGGGGCCGGTCGAAGAATTATATTCGTCATAAGCCATTAAAACGATGTAGTCGTTATAATCCGATAATTTCACATAATCATAATCACCGTTTTTTGGGGCAACATCCATGCTAACCAGCATATTTTTTGCATGAAGTGTTTCATATAATTTTTTCTGAAAAGCTGTCAATGGCTCGTTGGTTTTCTCTTTCAATTCTTCAAAGTCAACATTAATTCCATTCAAATGATAAAAGGAAAGTGTATCAGAAACCTGTTGAACAAATCTGTTGGCTGATGCGGAATCCTTTAAAATATGATGCAATAACTTTCCATCGAAATCCTTTTTTGATGAATTAAAATTCGTAAGGATTGGCATAATGGTCAGTTTTTTCTGTTGCATCAATTTTAATCCTGCGGTGTCAATTCGGGTTTGCAGGCGATGGGTGATCGTATCAATAAAAAACCATTCAGGGAAAATGGTGTTGATCTTGTCCGCATTTGTTTTAAGATCAGGAAGAGAAAACTGCGCGTTGGATGGAGTATAAAACGCTGCTCTTATCACTGATAAGGAATTAGCCTTTGAAACTCCCTTGTTCTTTGCTTTTTTTAATGAATCAGTTTTTAATTTATTCAACAAAAAATCTTTGAAGCCTTTGTATTTGGAGTTCTGCCGATTTTTTAAAATCAGGGGATTAGAAGGATCAAGTGTTGTCTGATACTCACGCGCTTTTGCCTGAAGGTTTGGAATATTTGGCAATGAACCACTATAAAGCGCAATTCCAAGAACTACCAAAAAGAAAATCCCGATCATCAGAATCACGCGTCCTGTCCATTTAAATCGTTTCCATCGGGTTGGTTTATCTGTTTGAAAAATCTGAGGAGTATTTTCGTTACTCATTTTTTATCTGCTTAACTGACTTTTGTTTTTTCATCCGCGAAGGTAATTATGATCATCAAGTCATTTACATAATTATTGTTATTAATAAAATCGCTTAACAAAAATTTATTGGATCAGGTGGATTAAAAAAGAAGGCCCCTGTAGAAACAGGGGCCGTTTACCAAAACTAACTGCTTATGAGAAAATTGAAATTTAATGTTGTTGATTTACATATTTCAAATCCCATGCCAAAAGTAAACACACTTTTGTTAAGGAAAATTTAATAAGAGTTTTTAATTGAAATAGGAGCTTAGAATAACCAAGTTTTATTGGTTTGCAAGCTTTTCAGCGTTCTCTGCGAATTGAAGTGCATCAATAAATTCCTGTAAATCTCCATTCATTACGCCTTCTAAATTGTAAACCGTCAGTCCGATACGGTGGTCTGTTACTCTTCCCTGGTGGTAATTATACGTTCTTATTTTCGCATATCTGTCGTCGGTACTTACGAGACTTTTTCTCTCCCGTGTAATTTCTTCTTCCTGTTTGCGCACTTCTTCTTCGTAAAGCTTTGTGCGCAGCATTTGCATCGCTTTTTCACGGTTGCCTAACTGGCTTCTTTCTGTCTGGCAAACGATCACCAAACCGGTTGGAATGTGCGTCAACATTACTTTTGTTTCCACTTTATTTACATTCTGTCCGCCGGCCCCGCCACTTCGCGCTGTTTCCATTTTTACATCGCTGTCCCTTACTTCCACATCCACTTCTTCCGCTTCTGGCATCACCGCAACGGTTGCAGCACTGGTATGTACCCGACCACTTGCTTCCGTATCAGGCACACGCTGCACCCTATGAACACCACTTTCAAATTTTAAAGTTCCATAAACATCTTCACCTGTCACTTCAATTTGCACTTCTTTATAACCACCCACAGTTCCTTCGCTTTCGCTTAGCAAAGCGGTTTTCCAGCCTTTTGATTCACAAAACTTTAAGTACATTCTCATCAGGTTTCCTGCAAAAAGCGAAGCTTCATCGCCGCCGGTTCCTGCCCTTATTTCGAGAATACAATTCTTTTCATCCTGCGGATCTTTTGGAATCAGCATATTTCTGATTGCCTTTTCAAGTTGTTCTTTTTCATCCTGTAATTGGGGTAATTCTTCCTTTGCCAATTCGCGCATTTCATCGTCATCACTGTTGAGTACTTCTTTATTAAACTCAATATCATCAAGTATTTTGGCGTATTTATCACGTACAATTACGATCTTTTCCAGGCTGCGGTATTCCTTGCTGAGTTGCTTATATTTCTTATTGTCGCTTACAATTTCAGGATTGGATAAAGCGATTCCCAATTCTTCAAATCTTGCTTTAATTGCTTCAAGTTTTTCAAGCATATTTATTTAATCTAAAATTATTTTTTAAAGAATGTGGATAATTGTAACCCATCTTATGTAGAAATTTTTACCCTGTATCTTTGATAATTGTGCAAAATTAATCTAATCCTTTTTACATGCGGTATCGAAAATTTAAAGCAGATCTTTTATTCACGGGCGAAAAATTTTTAAGTGACGAAAATGTCTTAATCACCGATCAAGCGGGAAAAATAATTAATATCATCGATATAAATGAAGCAGGTGAAGATGTACAAGTTTTAAAAGGAATTATTTCCCCTGGTCTTATCAATGCGCATTGCCATTTGGAACTTTCACATCTTAAAAATAAAATTCCCGAAAGTACCGGGCTTGTTGATTTTGTTTTTAAAATAGTATCAGAAAGATACTTTCCTGAAGATGAAATTCTTGCCGCCATTGAAAGGGCCGAAACAGAAATGGTAAAAAATGGAATTGTCGCAGTTGGTGATATTTGTAATTATTCAACCACTGTCTCTCAAAAAATCAAACGGAATATTGGCTATTACAATTTCATTGAAATAAGCGGCTGGCTTCCGGAAATTGCGGATGTAAGATTTGAAAAAAGAAAAGCGGCTTTTGATGAATTTGAAAAAGATAATTTGACAGCCAGCATTGTTCCTCATGCCTCATATTCTGTTTCTGAAAATTTATGGAAAAAAATAACGCCACTTTTTTCGGGAAAAACGGTAACGATTCACAACCAGGAAACTCCGGATGAAGATATTCTTTTCAAAGAAGGTAAAGGAGATTTTGTAAGAATGTTTGAGAAGATGAAGATTGATAATTCATTTTTCCAGCCGAAAAAAACGGGAAGCTTAGAAAGTTATTTTCGAAATTTTTCTTCTGCTGCATCAGTTGTTTTAGTGCACAATACTTTTACTCAACAGCAGGATATAGATTTCATTGGTCAATACAAAAGTAAAGACCAGTTGATCTCATTTTGTCTTTGTCCGAATGCGAATTTGTATATCGAAAATGCCTTGCCTCCAATAAATTTATTTTTGAAAAATCATGTGAATATTATTTTAGGAACGGATAGTCTTGCATCCAATCATCAATTGGATATTCTTGAAGAAATAAAAACGATTCAGAAAAAAAATCCGGAGATAAATACTGAAACATTTTTAAAATGGGCAACGATCAATGGAGCCAGAGCCTTGCAAATGGAAGATAAATTGGGAAGTTTTGACAAAGGCAAAGAA
>Ga0157371_10003246_pt1 | contig 14919 bp, 15 predicted proteins | sample C45metaG_FD_113462 | JGI IMG/M metagenome (GOLD analysis project Ga0157371, IMG submission 113462) | Corn rhizosphere microbial communities from Kellogg Biological Station, Michigan, USA - C4-5 metaG | ecosystem: Host-associated > Plants > Roots > Rhizosphere > Soil | place: USA: Michigan...
AGACTAACCAAATGAGCGCGTCCGCGCTCGATGGAATGCGTGCGGTGGGTCACTTTCGGACATCCGGGTGATCTACCAGCCTGCGGGCGCGTAGTCCTTGAGGAAGCAACCGAACAGATCTTCGCCCTCTTCACCTCGGACGATCGGGTCGTAGACCCGGGCGGCGCCGTCGACCAGGTCCAGCGGTGCGTGGAAGCCCTCTTCGGCCAGGCGGATCTTGTCGGGGTGCGGACGCTCGTCGGTGATCCAGCCGGTGTCGACGCTCGTCATGAGGATGCCGTCCGTCTCGAGCATCTCCCTCGAACTCGTGCGGGTGAGCATGTTGAGCGCGGCCTTGGCCATGTTCGTGTGCGGATGCCCCGGCCCCTTGTAGCCGCGCCCGAACTGCCCCTCCATCGCCGAGACGTTCACGATGTACTTGCGCCGGGCCTCGGAGGCCGCCATCGCGGGGCGCAGGCGGCTCACGAGCAGGAAGGGAGCGGTCACGTTCGCGAGCTGCACCTCGAGCATCTCGAGCGGCTCGACCTCGTGCACGAACTGGGTCCAGCTGTTGGCGTCGTGACGGTCTGGGACGAGTCCGCCGGCGTCGATGGCGGTGCCGGCGGCGAGGCGTTCCAGCGACGAGGAACCCGCCGCCATGGCCAGCGCGGTGAGCTCCTCCGCGGTGCGCCCACCGGCCTGGGAGAGCAACGGGTGAGCCGCGATGGAGGCGGCGAGTGCCGGTGGATGCGCGTCGCCCGTGTGCCCGAAGGTCAGCAGCTCGGGCAGCGGCCCGTCCGGCAGCGGATGCGACTCGCCCTCGGTCAGCGGCGCGTACGCCCCGGGGGAACGCCGTACGGTCTGCGCGGCATTGTTGATCAGGATGTCGAGCGGTCCCGCCTCGGTCACCGCCTCGGTCAGGCCGATCACCTGGGCCGGGTCCCGCAGGTCGATGCCGACTACGCGCAGCCGGTGCAGCCATTCCGGCGCGTCGGGAAGGGCGGCGAAGCGGCGCACGGCATCCCGGGGGAAGCGCGTCGTGATGGTCGTGTGCGCGCCGTCCCGTAGCAGGCGGAGGGCGATGTACATGCCGATCTTGGCGCGGCCGCCGGTGAGCAGCGCGCGCTTGCCGTCGAGGTCGGTGCGCGCGTCGCGCTTGGCGTGGCTCATCGCCGCGCACTCCGGGCAGAGCTGGTGGTAGAAAGAGTCCACCCGCGTGTACGGCCGCTTGCAGATGTAGCAGGGGCGGGGCTTCTGCAGGACGCCCGCGGTCGGAGCCGCGACGGTGATGGCGAGCGGGATGCCGCGGGTCTCGTCGTCGATGCGGTCCGGCGCCCCGGTCGCGGTCGCCGCGATCACGGCCCGGTCGGCATCCGCGATCTCGGCCCGCTTCTCGAGGCGGCGCGTCTTCTTCACCGCCTTGAACATCCGTGCGGTGGCCTGGCGGACGGCGACGAAGTCCGGATGCTCCTCGTCGATTCCGTCCATCGACGCGAGGACCCGAAGGGTCACTTCGAGCTCGGCGGGGTCGATGGCGGAGTCGGAGGGCACACAAGATTCTACGACGGAGGCCTGCTCGGCTCCCTGAGCGTCGTGACTTGCCCCAAATCGTGGTTCCGTGCCCTCGTGAACCACGATTTGGGGCAATTCGGCACTTGGGACATCCGCACTTGGGGCAAGCCAGGGCTGTGTCGTGGGAGAGGCGCGGATGTGGCACGGTTGACACATGGCATCCAGGATTCTGCTCGACTGCGACCCCGGCCTCGATGACGCGCTCGCGTTGCTGCTCGCACACGGCGATCCTGCGCTCGAACTGGTGGGCGTGACCACGGTCGGCGGCAACGTCGGGCTGCGGAACACCACGGAGAACGCGCTCCAGCTGCGGGAATACCTGGGCTTCACGGGCGTGCCCGTCTCGGCGGGCGCAGACAAGCCGCTCGTCCGCGAGACGAAGGATGCGTCGCACGTGCACGGCGAATCCGGTCTCGGCGAAGTGGTGCTCCCGCCCGCGAAGCTCGGCGTGACCGGAACGCACGCGGCCGACTTCATCGTCGACACGATCCGCGCGGCTCCCGGCAGCATCGACCTGATCGCGACCGGGCCGCTCACCAACATCGCCATCGCCCTCGAGAAAGACCCCGGCATCGCGCGGCTGGTGAAGTCCTTCGTGATCATGGGCGGCTCCTTCACCCGCGGCAACGCGACCCCAGCAGCCGAGTTCAACATCTACGCCGACCCGGAGGCCGCCAAGGTCGTGTTCGGCGCGGACTGGCAGGTCGTGATGGTCGGGCTCGACCTCACCCTGCAGGCGCGAGTCACCGCCCGGGTTATCGAACGGATGGCGGCCCTCGGTGCTCTCGGCGCCGAACTGATCGTGCCGCTCGCCACCTTCTGGGTCGATCGGAACGACCCGGACTGGGGCGGCCAGGCCGTGCACGATGTGTGTGCCGTCGCCTATGTCGCCCGCCCCGAGCTGTTCGCCTCGCGCCCGGCGCGGATCGAGATCGAGACCACCGGGACTTTCACCGCCGGGATGACGGTGGTCGACTTCGATTCGCCGGAGCCGAACGCGCTGGTTCCGGTGTCCCTCGACGTCGACGGATTCTGGGCCTACGTCGAGCACGTCTACGGGCTGGTCGCTGCCACCCGTGTCTGAGTCCTCGAACACCGGGCTCTCCAACACCGGGCTCTCCAACGCCAGGCCCGCGAACATCGGGCCGTCGGGTGCCGCACCGTCGCTACTCGACGGGATGCCCGCATCCGCCGACCCGGATGCCGTCTACGCCGCATTCGCGGAATGGACGCTCGGGAGGGGCCTGGCCCTGTACCCCGCCCAGGACGAGGCGCTGATCGAGATCGTCTCCGGCGCCAACCTCATCCTGAGCACCCCGACCGGGACCGGCAAGTCGCTCGTGGCGGTCGGCGCGCACTTCGCCGCGCTCGCGGCGGGCAAGCGCAGCTTCTACACCGCACCGATCAAGGCGCTCGTCTCGGAGAAGTTCTTCTCCCTCGTCGAGATCTTCGGCGCAGAGAACGTGGGCATGGTCACCGGGGACTCGAGCGTCAACGCCGACGCGCCGATCATCTGCTGCACGGCGGAGATCCTCGCGAACCTGGCTCTGCGCCACGGTGTCGACTCGCCGGTCGACCAGGTGGTGATGGACGAGTTCCACTTCTACTCCGACCCGGAGCGGGGCTGGGCCTGGCAGGTTCCGCTGCTCGTCCTGCCGCGGGTGCAGTTCATCCTCATGTCGGCCACCCTCGGGGACATCGACTGGCTCGCGAAGGATCTCAGCACCCGCAACGGCAGGGAGACCGCCGTGGTGGTCGGCGTCGACCGGCCGGTGCCGCTGCACTACGAGTACGTCACGACGCCCGTGCACGAGACCGTCGAGGAGCTGCTCTCCACCGGCCAGGCCCCGATCTACATCGTCCACTTCTCACAGCTCGCCGCGCTCGAACGGGCACAGGCGCTTACCAGCATCAAGGTGGCCACGCGCGAGCAGCGCGACGAGATCGCGGCGGAGATCGGCGGATTCCGCTTCACCACGGGCTTCGGCCGCACCCTGTCCAGGCTGCTGCGGGCTGGTATCGGCGTGCACCACGCGGGCATGCTGCCGAAGTACCGCCGCCTGGTCGAGCAGCTCGCCCAGCGCGGGCTGCTCAGGGTGATCTGCGGCACGGACACGCTCGGCGTCGGCATCAACGTGCCGATCCGCACGGTGCTGCTCACCGCCCTCACCAAGTTCGACGGCACGAAGATGCGTCAGCTCAGCGCGCGGGAGTTCCACCAGATCGCCGGCCGTGCCGGACGCGCCGGCTACGACACCGCGGGCACGGTGGTGGTGCAGGCGCCGGAACACGAGACCGAGAATGCCCGGCTGCTCGCCAAGGCGGGGGATGACCCCAAGAAGGTCAAGCGCATCGTCAAGAAGCGCGCACCCGACGGCTTCGTCTCCTGGGGCGAACCGAGCTTCCAGCGGCTCGTGGCGGCCCAGCCGGAGACCCTCGTCTCCAGCATGCAGATGAGCCACGCCATGGTGCTCAACGTGATCGGCCGCGGTGGAGAGCCGTTCGACGAGCTGCGCGAGCTCATCGAGAACAACCACGAGCCGAGGCCGCGCCAGCTCGAGCTGGCCCGTCAGGCGCTCGCCATCTACCGCACTCTGCGCACCGCGGAGATCGTGCAGCAGTCCGCGGACGGAGCGATCTCGCTCACCGTCGACCTGCAGCCGAACTTCGCCCTCAACCAGCCGCTGTCGCCGTTCGCGCTCGCCGTGTTCGACCTCATCCAACCGGCGGACCCTTCGACAGGCTCAGGGACCGAAACACTACCGATCCCTGAGCTTGTCGAAGGGAATTCTGCCGAAGGGCGCCCGAACTACGCGCTCGACGTGATCTCCGTGCTGGAGGCGACCCTCGACGACCCGCGGCCCGTGCTCTCCGCCCAGCAGTTCATGGCCCGCGGCGAGGCGGTCGCCGCCATGAAGGCGGAGGGCATCGAGTACGAGCAGCGGATGGAGTTGCTCGAAGAGATCAGCTACCCGAAGCCGCTCCAGGAGCTGCTGGATGCCGCATTCGCCACCTATCGCGCCTCACAGCCCTGGGTGGGAGACTTCGAACTCAGCCCCAAGTCGGTCGTGCGCGACATGTACGAGCGGGCGATGACCTTCAACGACTACATCGGCTTCTACAAGCTCGGGCGCTCGGAGGGGCTCGTGCTGCGCTACCTCTCCGATGCCTACCGGGCCGCGCGCCAGACCATCCCCACCGAGGCGAAGACCGAGGAGCTGCTCGACCTGATCGAGTGGCTCGGCGAGCTCGTGCGGCAGGTCGACTCCAGCCTGCTGGACGAGTGGGAGGAGTTGACCAATCCTTCCGATCCCGGCGACCCGGAGGCCCCGATCGTGCCGCCCGCCCCGCACCGGCTCACCACGAATGTCCGGGCCTTCCGCACCCTGGTGCGCAACGAGCTGTTCCGGAGGGTGCAGCTGGCCGCCCTCGAAAAGTACGAGGAGCTCGGCGAGCTGGATGCGGCATCCGGTTTCACCGCGGACGCCTGGGCCGACACCATGAACGCGTACTTCGACGAGCACGACAGCCTGGGCACGGACGCGGATGCCCGCAGCTCGGCCATGCTCATCCTGGACGAGGGACCCGAGATGTGGACGGTGCGCCAGATCTTCTCCGACCCGGCCGGCGACCACGACTGGGGCATCAGCGCCACCGTGGACCTGGCCGAGTCGAACGAGGCGGGCGAGGCCGTGCTGCGGGTGACCGGCGTCAATCGCTTGTGACCGCGGTTCAGGTTCGCTGAGCGTGTCGAAGCGCGGTCCCTCGACAAGCTCAGGGAGCAACTAATCGCGCGCGGCGAGCCTCTCGGTGAGGCTCAGCCGCACGGTGGGCCACTCGTTCTGGATGATCGAGAACACCACGGTGTCGCGCAGGGTTCCGTCGTGCCCGAGCCGGTGGTTGCGCAGCACACCGTCCTGCTTGGCCCCGAGTGCCGCTATCGCCCTGCGCGATTGGAGGTTGTGCCAGTGGGTGCGGAACTCCACCGCGATGCAGTCCAGGGTGTCGAAGGCGTGACCGAGCAGCAGTAGCTTCGCCTCCGTGTTGATGCCGGTGCGCTGGACGCTCTTGGCGAGCCAGGTGGAGCCGATCTCGAGCCGGCGGTTGGCCGGATCGAGGTTCATGAAGGTCGTCATTCCGACGGCCTTGCCGGTGTCTGCACGGCGCACGGCGAAGGGGAGCATGCTTCCCGTGTCTCGGAGTCGCAGACGTCGTTCTATCTCTGCGGGGACCCCTTCCGGAGTGGGAATGTGCGTGTACCAGCTGCGCCACAGCTCGCCGACCGCGGCCGACAGTTCCGCGGCATGGGAGGCAGCGAGCGGTTCGAGAGTGACTCTGCTGCCGGTGAGGGTCGGGACGGTGCTGAAATCCATGCCACGACTGTATTCCCTTCGATGAACTCGGGGACCCGGTGAACCGCAGCGCCGAGCGCTGCGTGTATTTCAGTACGACTGCCTTTCGAGCCGCACCCGCAAACCGAATAGAGGTCACACCATGAAAACCCGACTGCCGTTCATCGTCGCATCCGCAGCGCTGTCCGTCCTCGCGCTGGCGGGGTGCTCCGGCTCTCCGTCGTCCTCGGGGGGTTACGGATCGGCGCCGATCTCCCCCTCTTCCTCATCCGCCCCGGCATCCGGGAACGACCTCGCCACCGGGTCCAGCTCCCTCGGAACGATCGTCGTCGACGGCCATGGGATGACCGTGTACTTCTATACGAAAGACGTCAAGGGATCGGGCACCAGCAACTGCACGGGCGGCTGCCTCGCGCTCTGGCCGGCGGTCACGGCGAGTTCGAGCACGCCCAAGGTCGATGGGGTGACCGCGACCATCGGCACCATCAAGCGCGACGACGGAACGATGCAGCTCACGATCGACGGCATGCCCGTCTACACCTACGCCCAGGATTCCAAGGCAGGAGACGTCACCGGCGAGGGCGTCGGAAACATCTGGTACGCGGTCAGTCCTGACGGGGCCGCCATCAAGAGCGGCAGCGGAACGAAGTCGACCTACTGACCTCGGCGGTGCCGGGCGGTGCCGACCGGGGTTAGTGCCGGGGGTCGCCGGAGGCCTGCGCGACGAGGTGCGCCAGGAGCCCGTCGAGCACGGCCAGTCCGTCTTTCACCCCGCCCTTCGATCCGGGGAGGTTCACGATCACGGTCTGCCCGGCGGTTCCTGCCAACCCGCGGCTGAGCGCGGCCATCGGGGTCGCCTCCATGCCCTTCGCGCGCAGGGCCTCGGCAACGCCGGGGAGCTCTCGGTCGAGGATCGCCCGCGTCGCCTCCGGCGTCTGGTCGGTGGGGGAGATGCCGGTGCCCCCGGTGGTGAGGATCACGGCCGGGGCGGTCGAGACCGCGCGGGCCAACTCCGCGGCGATTCCGGCATCCGGCACCACGCTCACCTCGTCGACCGCGTAGCCGTGCTCGCTGAGCCAAGCCGCGATGACGGGGCCGGTGCTATCCGGCCGCTCGCCGCTCGCGCCGGTGGTCGAGGCCACGACGACGACCGCTGTTCCCGGCCGCACCGGGGCGGGCTCGATGACGCCGTCCCTGGTCCAGTGGCCGCGCTTGCCGCCGGTCTTGCTGACGAGCCGGATGTCGCCGAGCACGGCCGCCGGGTCCACCGCCTTGATCATGTCGTGCAGCGTGAGCCCCGCGACGGCGACCGCGGTGAGCGCCTCCATCTCGACGCCGGTGCGGCCGTGTGTCTTCGCGGTCGCCTCGATCGCGATCGAGTCCTCGCCGAGTTCGAACGCGACCTTCACCGAGCTGAGCGAAAGCTGGTGGCAGAGCGGAATCAGCTCCGAGGTCTTCTTGGCGCCGCCGATGCCCGCTATCCGGGCGGTCGACAGCACGTCGGCCTTCGGCATGTCATCGGAGCGGACGAGGGCGATGACCGCCGCCGTGGTGCGGAGCCGGCCTGCTGCGGTCGCGACGCGGGTCGTCTCGGACTTGTCGCCGACATCCACCATCCTGGCTCTGCCTTCGTTGTCGAGGTGGGAGAGTTCGCTCATAGTGACCACACTCTCACGCGCTCGCCGGCTCGGAGCGATGTGACCTCCGCGGGAATGTCGAGCAGCACCTCCGCCCGGGCCATGGCCGCGACCAGGTGGGAGCTGGCTCCCGACACGAGCTCGACGGAATCATCGGCACCGAGCCGTCCGCGGAAGAACTGCCGTTTGCCCGCGATCGAGGTGAGATCCGCTGCCAGGGGGAGGTCCCTCGGCTCGCCGCCGTCTCGCCCCGCCGCCGCGAGCAGCAACGGACGGGCGAAGATCGCAAATGACACCTGGGTGCTCACCGGGTTTCCGGGGAAGCACAGCACCGGAGTTCCGCCGATGACCGCGGTGGCCTGCGGCCCGCCCGGTTGCATCGAGACATGGCCTATCGTGGCACCGAGCGGCCCGACCACCTCGCGCACGACCTCGTAGGCGCCCTCGGAGATCCCGCCCGAGGTGATGACGAGATCGGCCGCGGCGAGGGCACGGTCGAGGATCGCGCGGAAGGCAGCCGGGTCGTCGTCGCTCCGCTCGGAGAACACCAGCTCGGCGCCCGCCTCCTCCACGGCCGCGGAGAGGGCGACCAGGTTGGAGTCGAAGATCTGCCCCGGGGAGGCGGTCTCGCCCGCCGCGACCAGCTCGGAGCCGGTGCTGAGCACCGCGACCCGGACGCGCCTGCGCACCGGCACCGTCGTCAACCCGGCGGCGGCGAGTGCGGCCAGGTGGCGCGGCCCGAGCAGCTGGCCCGCCGGCAGCAACTCCTCGCCGGATGCCAGATCGCTTGCGCGGTCGCGGACGAACTCGCCGGATGCCCGCCCGGCCAGCACGGTCACGCTCGCGCCCGCGAGCGGATCGGTCTCCCGACCCGGCTCCAGTTCGGTGTCCTCGACGGGCACCACGCAGTCGGCCCCGTCCGGCACCACCGCACCGGTCATGATCCGCATCGCCGTGCCCGGGGCGAGCGGGGGTGGGGAGGACGGGCCCGCCGGAATGTCGCCGACGACCGGCAGCCGCACGGGTGCCTCGGCGACATCCGCCGAATGCACGGCGAAGCCGTCCATCTGGGAGTTGCGGAAGAGCGGGAGGTCGATGGGAGAGAGAACCGGCCGTGCGGTCACCCTGCCGAGCGCGGCGAGCAGGGGCAGGTCATCCGCCGACTGCGCACCGCGAAGCACGGGTTCGAGAAGGGCCGCGATACGGCTGGCATGCTCTTCGACGGACGTCATCGCTGTTTGTTCTCCGCAACCGCGGCCATCGGGCAGGCCGCCATACTCTGTGGGATCAACACTAATAATTTTGCCGACCGGGAAGATTTTTCCCGCGTTTATCCCGCATTTGCGGAACTTTGATTCAATACGCTTCGCTTTTGCGGGTTCGGAGGAATAGCCTCGAAGCATGACGAAGCGCCAATTCCGAGTCAGCGAGGCCGCCGCGCTGCTGGGAGTGAGCGACGACACCGTTCGGCGCTGGGCGGAATCCGGCAGACTCACCCTGCTCAAGGGGGAGAACGGCAGATCGGTCGTCGACGGCGCCGAGCTTGCCTCCGTTGCCCAGACCGAGGCACAGGAAGCGACGGCGCTGCCGAGGATTGCCCGCAGTTCGGCGCGCAACCGGATGCAGGGGATCGTCACGAAGGTGACCAAGGACACGGTCATGGCCCAGGTGGACATCCAGGCCGGACCCTTCCGGCTCGTGTCGCTGATGAGCCGCGAGGCGGTCGATCAGCTCGGCCTCGAAGTCGGGTCGCTCGCGGTCGCGAGCGTCAAGGCCACGACGGTCATCGTCGAACTCCCCGAGGGAATATGAACAGAGGGGATCTGAGCAGAGGGAATCTGAGCGGAGGCAACATGGGCAAGGCAGCGACGTGGCTGGTGGCGGTCGTGAGCATCGCCGCGCTCGTCGGGCTGACGGCGTGCAGCTCGACTCCCGGCGCGAATGCCGCGGCCTCGAAGACGGCGCCCAGGGCATCCGCGCTCTCCGGCGGCATCGTGGTCGATGCCGCGGCGTCCCTCACCGAGACCTTCCAGGTGCTGGGCGACCAGTTCCAGAAGGAGAACCCCGGGGTCGCCGTGACGTTCAACTTCGGCGGAAGCTCCGCGTTGGCCGCCCAGATCACCTCCGGCGCTCCGGTCGATGTGTTCGCCTCCGCTAGCCCGGCCACCATGAAGACGGTGACGGATGCCGAGGCCACGACCGCAGATCCGGTCGTCTTCGTGCGCAACCGCCTCGAGATCGCGGTGCCGCCGGGAAACCCCGGAAAGATCACCGGCATCGAGGACTTCACCGACCCGGCGAAGACCATCGCGCTGTGCGCGCCCGAGGTGCCCTGCGGCGCCGCCGCGGCACTCGTGTTCAGGACGGCGGGGCTCACCCCTTCTCCGGACACCCTCGAGCAGGATGTGAAGGCCGCGCTCACCAAGGTCGAACTCGGCGAGGTGGATGCCGCGATGGTGTACCGCACCGATGTCGCCTCCGCGGGGGGCAAGGTCACGGGGATCGCCTTCCCCGAGGCCGACGGGGCGATCAACGACTACCTCATCGCCCCGCTGAAGGCGTCCGGCAACGCGAAGGCCGCCGCGGCGTTCGTCGCCTGGGTGCTCTCCGACCACGGCCGCACCGTGCTGTCGAAGGCGGGCTTTGACCTCCCGTAACGCCGCCGGCGACACGGTCCCAGGCGCCCGCAGGCGTCGCGCCGGTGATCGACGGAACAGCGGCCGAGACGACAGCGACCGGCGTAATACGGGCATCCCCGGCATCCTCTGGGTGCCCGCGGGGCTCGCGCTGTGCTTTCTCCTGCTGCCGCTCCTCGCGCTCGTGCTCCGTGCTCCGTGGGCCACGCTTCCCGAGCAGTTGTTCAGTCCGGTCGTCGGCTCGTCTCTCGCGCTGTCGCTGGTGAGTGCGCTCTGTGCGACGGCGCTCTGCCTCCTGCTCGGGATACCCCTCGCCTGGGTGCTCGCGCGCTCCATGGGCTGGGCCGCGGCGCCCCGGAGGCTGTTGCGCGCGCTCGTCCTGGTGCCGCTCGTGCTGCCCCCCGTGGTCGGCGGCGTCGCGCTGCTGCTGCTGCTCGGCCGGAACGGGCTGCTGGGCCGATACCTCGACGAGTGGTTCGGTCTGACGATTCCGTTCACCACCCCCGCCGTGGTGATCGCCGAGGCCTTCGTCGCCATGCCGTTCCTCGTGCTCGCCGTCGAGGGCGCCCTCCGTGGTGCCGACCGGCGATACGAGGATGTCGCCGCGACGCTCGGCGCGTCGCGCTGGTACCGGTTCCGCCGGGTGACGCTGCCGCTCGTCGTCCCGGGGATCGCGGCAGGCAGCGTGCTCTGCTTCGCCCGCGCGCTCGGCGAGTTCGGCGCGACCATCACCTTCGCCGGCAGCTTCCCCGGTGTCACCCGGACCATGCCGATCTCCGCCTATCTCGCGATGCAGAGCAACCCGGACGGCGCGATCGTGATCTCGCTCGTGCTGCTCGCGGTCTCCGTCGTGGTTCTGGTGAGTCTGCGCGATCGCTGGATCTCCGGGGTCAGCGCATGAGCGGCCTCACCGCCCGGTTCGCGGTGGCACGGGATGCCTTCGAGCTGTCGCTCAGCCTGGACATCGCACCCGGCAGCACCGTCGCGCTGCTCGGCCCCAACGGAGCGGGCAAGTCGACGACGCTTCGGGCGCTGGCCGGGCTGGTCCGACTGGAGGCCGGCCGGATCTCGCTGGACGACAGGGATCTCGACTCGGCCGACCCGGAGCGGCACGTGCCGCCGGAACACCGCGGCGTCGGCTTCGTATTCCAGGACTACCTGCTGTTTCCGCATTTGACCGCGCTCGAAAACGTCGCCTTCGGCCTGCGCGCCACGGGCGTTCCGAAGGCCCGCGCGAGAGAACGCGCCCTCGCCTGGCTCGATCGCATGGGGGTGGCCGGCTTCGCCGAGGTGAAGCCCCGACGGCTCTCCGGCGGGCAGGCGCAACGGGTGGCCCTGGCCCGCGCACTCGCCGGCGAGCCGCGGCTCCTCCTGCTCGACGAGCCGCTCGCGGCGTTGGATGCGTCCACGCGGCCGCAGGTGCGCACCGAGCTCGCCGCACACCTGCGCGAGTTCGGAGGGTGTGCGGTGATCGTGAGCCACGATCCGCTCGATGCCCTCGTCTTGGGCGACGCGCTGGTGGTGCTCGAGCACGGCCGGGTCACCCAGCGGGGAGTCCCGGCCGATGTCGCGCATATGCCGGCAACCGAATATGTAGCGCGGCTGATGGGGCTCAATCTGGTCGACGGGAGTGTCTTCGCCCCGTCCGCGGTCACCGTGCGGCGCGTTGCGCCCGAGGATGCGCGGATGTCGTGGTGCGGAGTCGTCGTGAGCATCGAGCAGCAGTTGGGCCAGCCCCGGCTCGTGGTGCGCGCCGAGCCCGGCGGCCAGCTCCTCCTGGCCGATGTGTCCGCGGCCGCTCTTGCCGAGCTCCGGCTCGCCGTGGGAGACACGGTGTGGCTGACCGTCCCCGCCTCCGAAGCGCGATCGGGCGAGCGGCCCGCCTGATCTCATCCACGCATCTCGCGGGAGCCGCAATCGGCTCGAAAATCAAGGCTTGCATTCCGCCTACTTAGCGCTACTATCTACTGGTAGTCAGTAACACTGAGTAGATAGGGAGATCACCCGTGGGCAGGCAGATGACCGAGATGCTGAAGGGCACGTTGGAGGGCATCGTCCTCGCGATCCTGCTCGTCCGGCCGGCGTACGGCTATGAGATCACGGCGCAGTTGCGGGAGCAGGGCTTCCCCGACATCGCCGAAGGCACCGTCTACGCACTGCTCATCAGGATCGAGCAGAAGGGCCTCGTCGACGTGGAGAAGGTCCCGTCCGAGAAGGGCCCGCCTCGCAAGGTGTATTCGCTCAACGCTCAAGGGCAGGAAGAGCTCGAAGAGTTCTGGAGGACGTGGAGCTTCCTCTCGGAACGGATCGGAAAGCTCCACGACGAACACGCAGAAGACGAAAACACAGAAGACGAAAATGCAGAAGGAGAGAACTGACATGGTCAGCAAATGGATCGAGACCCTCACCGGGTCGCTCGAGCAGAAGAAGCAGTACAAGCAGGACAAGGCGCGCATCGACGCCCTCCCCGAACCGTATGGAGCCGCGGCGAAGGCGATGCACCGGTACTTCATGTACTACGGCGGCATCGTCGACGGCGACACCCTCATCACGATGTTCGGCGACCTCGCCGACCTCTGGGAGCGCGCCGCCGCCGACGGGATGCCCGTGCGCGAGATCGTCGGGGAGGACCCGGTCGAGTTCGCCGAGACCTTCGCGCAGGCCTACGCGGGCAAGCAGTGGATCGACAAGGAGCGCGCGCGTCTCGTCAAGGCGATCGAGGACGCCGAGCGAGAGGAGCGGAGATGACCATGGAACCGGCCATCCGGGTGCAGGGCATCCAGAAGTCGTTCAAGGAGCTGCACGTGCTGCGAGGCGTCGACTTCGAGGTGAGGGCGGGGAGCATCTTCGCTCTGCTCGGCTCGAACGGCGCAGGCAAGACCACGCTGGTGCGGATACTGTCCACGCTGCTGAAGGCCGACGCGGGCACCGCCACGGTCAACGGCTTCGACATCGCCGCGAAGCCCGGCGACGTGCGCGAGTCGATCAGTCTGACCGGCCAGTTCGCCGCGGTCGACGAGGTGCTCACCGGCCGGGAGAACCTCGTGCTGGTCGCCAGGCTGCGCCACCTGAAGAATCCGGGGGCGATCGCCGACGAGCTGCTCGCCCGCTTCGCGCTCACCGAGGCGGGAAACCGCAAGGCATCGACCTATTCGGGCGGCATGCGACGCCGACTCGACATCTCGATGAGCCTGATCGGGAACCCGCCGATCATCTTCCTCGACGAGCCGACGACGGGGCTCGACCCCCAGGCGCGCATCGAAGTGTGGCAGACCGTCAAGAAACTGGCCGGTCAGGGCACGACGGTGCTGCTCACGACGCAGACCCTCGACGAGGCCGAGCAGCTCGCCGACCGCATCGCGATCCTGCACAAGGGCACGATCATCCAGAGCGGGACCCTCGCCGAGCTCAAGCAACTCCTCCCGCCCGCCCAGGTCGAATACGTCGAGAAGCAGCCCTCCCTCGAGGATGTCTTCCTCGCCCTCGTCGGCGATGCCGGCGAGATCGACACCGCCGACACCACCACCGCCGAGACCGACACCGCGGTCCCCGCACGAAAGGAACCCCGATGACCGCCCACGTCCTCAGCGACACGAGCATCCTGACCGGCCGCTCGCTTCGCCACATCCTCCGCAGTCCCGACACGATCATCACCACCGTGATCACCCCGATCGCGCTGATGCTGCTGTTCGTGTACGTGTTGGGCGGCGCGATCAAGACCGGATCCGACGAGTCGTACGTCAACTACATGCTCCCCGGCATCCTGCTCATCACGATCGCGTCCGGCGTCGCGTACACCGCGTACCGCCTGTTCCTCGACATGCAGGGCGGCATCTTCGAACGCTTCCAGTCCATGCCGATCGCGAGGTCGAGCGTGCTCTGGGCGCACGTGCTCACCTCCCTGGCCGCGAACCTGGTCTCAGTCGCGATCGTCACCGGCGTCGCGCTGATCATGGGGTTCCGCACCGGGGCGTCCGTGGCCGCCTGGCTCGCCGTCGCCGGCATCCTGATCCTGTTCACCCTGGCGTTGACCTGGATCGCCGTGATCGCCGGGCTCTCGGCGAAGACCGTCGACGGCGCGAGCGGGTTCAGCTACCCGCTGATCTTCCTCCCGTTCATCAGCTCGGCGTTCGTGCCCACCGCCTCGATGCCCGGTCCGGTCGCCTGGTTCGCCGAGAACCAGCCGGTGACCTCCATCGTGAACACCGTCCGGGCCCTGTTCGCCCAGGAACCCGTCGGGGGCGACATCTGGATCGCGCTTGCCTGGCTCGTCGGCATCCTCGTCATCGCCTACGCCTTCGCGGTCGCCATCTACCGCCGCAAGATCTCCTAGCCGTACTGCCCTAGGAGACCGTCACATCGATCCGGTGAAGCCCGGTCGCGCCATCCGGCACGACATCGGAGACCGCGGCGGTCTGGACCGCGCCATTCGCGTCGATGGCCCGCACGCTGAGCACATGGTGCCCGGATCGTGCGGGCCACTTCCAGCGCCACTGGCGCCAGGTGTCCGCCGAGATCGCCTCGGCCAGCTCGGCGTCGTTCCAGGGCCCGTCGTCGACGCGCAGCTGCACTCCGCCGATCCCGACGTGCTGATCCCAGGCGACTCCGGCAACGGTCACCGTTCCGGCCTCGATCGGCCCGCTGCCATCCCGGGGGACATCGATGCGCGACGACAGCTTCACCGGGCCGTGCTCCGACCAGCCCCGATCGGTCCAGTACGCGGTGTGCTCGGCGAAGGTGGTG
>Ga0157371_10003247_pt1 | contig 14919 bp, 15 predicted proteins | sample C45metaG_FD_113462 | JGI IMG/M metagenome (GOLD analysis project Ga0157371, IMG submission 113462) | Corn rhizosphere microbial communities from Kellogg Biological Station, Michigan, USA - C4-5 metaG | ecosystem: Host-associated > Plants > Roots > Rhizosphere > Soil | place: USA: Michigan...
CCACGACCTGGAAAAGACCCCCGTGGTGGAAGGCACGCTGCTGGGCATCAAGGGTCAATACCTGATGTTCGACACCGGCGTGATCAACATTCGCAAGTACACGGCCTATCAGCTGGCCGTGTCTGTTTCCGAGTAAGGATGTAAGCCCATGCGCACCGACCAGCCCCAGACCATCTACCTCAAGGACTACCAGGCGCCCGAGTACCTCATCGAGGAAACCCGCCTGAGATTCGAGCTGCACGACGACCAGACCCTGGTGCACGCCGAGCTGCGGCTGCAGCGTAATCCGGCGCGTGGCGCTGGCCTGCCGCCCCTGGTGCTGCATGGCGAGGAGCTGGAGCTGCTGGCGGTGGCCCTGGACGACCAGGCCCTGGCCGCTGGCGACTACCAGGTCGAGGCCGGCAGCCTGACCCTGCAGCCGCCGGGCGAGGCCTTCGTGCTCAAGACCTCGGTGCGCATCCACCCGGAAAGCAACACGGCCCTGGAAGGGCTGTACGTCTCCGGCACCATGTTCTGCACCCAGTGCGAGGCCGAGGGCTTCCGCAAGATCACCTACTACCTGGACCGGCCGGACGTGATGAGCGTCTTCACCACCACGGTGGAGGCCGACAAGGCCAAGTACCCGATCCTGCTCTCCAACGGCAATCCCGTGGCCAGCGGCGACGCCGAGGGCGGTCGTCACTGGGCTACCTGGGAAGATCCCTTCCCCAAGCCGGCCTACCTGTTCGCCCTGGTGGCTGGTGATCTCTGGTCCGTGGAAGACAGCTACCGCACCGGTAGCGGTCGCGACGTGACCCTGCGCATCTATGTCGAGCCGGAAAACATCGGCAAGTTGCAGCACGCCATGGACAGCCTGAAGAAGTCCATGCGCTGGGACGAAGAGGTCTATGGCCGCGAATACGACCTGGACATCTTCATGATCGTCGCGGTGAACGACTTCAACATGGGCGCCATGGAGAACAAGGGGCTCAACATCTTCAACTCCAGCGCCGTGCTGGCCAGTCCGCGTACCGCCACCGACGCCGCCCACCAGCGCGTCGAGGCCATCGTCGCCCACGAGTACTTCCACAACTGGTCGGGCAACCGCGTGACCTGCCGCGACTGGTTCCAGCTGTCGCTCAAGGAAGGCTTCACCGTGTTCCGCGATGCCGGCTTCAGCTCCGACATGAATTCGCCGACGGTCAAGCGCATCGAGGACGTGGCCTTCCTGCGCACCAACCAGTTCGCCGAAGACGCCGGCCCCATGGCCCACCCGGTGCGCCCGGACCACTTCATCGAGATCTCCAACTTCTACACCCTGACGGTGTACGAGAAGGGCGCCGAGGTGGTGCGGATGCTGCACACCCTGCTGGGCGCGGAGGGCTTCCGCAAGGGCACCGATCTCTACTTCGAGCGCCATGACGGCCAGGCGGTTACCTGCGACGACTTCATCAAGGCCCTGGAAGACGCCAACGGCGTCGACTTCAGCCAGTTCAAGCGCTGGTACAGCCAGTCCGGTACGCCACGCCTGGCGGTCAGCGAGCAGTACGATGCGGCGGCCAAGACCTACAGTCTGACGTTCCGCCAGAGCTGCCCGCCCACTCCAGGCCAGCCGACCAAGGAGCCCTTCGTCATCCCGGTCCAACTGGGCTTGCTGGATGGGCAGGGTCGCGAACTGCCCCTGCGCCTTGAAGGTGAAGCCGCCGCCCAGGGCACCGACCGGGTGCTGTCGGTGACCCAGGCCGAGCAGACCTTTACCTTCATCGACGTGCCCGAGCGGCCGCTGCCCTCGCTGCTGCGCGGCTTCTCCGCCCCGGTCAAGCTCAGCTTCCCCTACCGCCGCGAGCAACTGACCTTCCTCATGCAGCATGACAGCGACGGCTTCAATCGCTGGGACGCCGGCCAACAGCTGGCCGTGCAGGTGCTGCAGGACGTGATCGCCGGCCAGCCGCTGGACACCCGGCTGGTGGAGGCCCTGCGCAGCGTGGCGGCGGACGAGTCCCTCGATCCGGCCATGGTCGCCGAGATGCTGTCGCTGCCCGCCGAGGCCTATCTGGTCGAGCTGTCCGAGCAGGCCGATCCGGGCGCCATCCACGGTGCTCGTCGCCAGGCTCGCCGCGCCATCGCCGAGGCCCTGCGCGACGTGCTCTGGCAGCGTTATCGCAGCGCTCGCGAAGTGTCGCGCGCCACGCCCTACCAGGCCAGCGCCGACCATATCGCCCGCCGCAGCCTGCAGAACGCCGCCCTCGGCTACCTGATGCTGCTGGAAGAGCCGGAGGCCCGCGACGCCGCCCTGGAACAGTTCGATAACGCCGACAACATGACCGAACGCCTGGCCGCGCTGAGTGCCCTGGTCAACTCCGGTTTCGAGCAGGAAAAGGCCGACGTCCTGGCGCGTTTCTTCGAGGAGTTCAAGGCCGATCCGCTGGTCATGGACACCTGGCTCAGCGTCCAGGCGTCCAGCCCGTTGCCGGGTGGCCTGGCGCGGGTCCAGGCGTTGATGGAGCATCCGGTCTTCACCTTGAAGAACCCCAACAAGGTGCGGGCGCTGATCGGTGCCTTCGCCAACGCCAACCTGGTCAACTTCCACGCCGAGGATGGCAGCGGCTATCGCTTCCTGGCCGACCAGATCATCACTCTCAACCGCCTAAACCCGCAGATCGCCTCGCGTCTGCTCACGCCCCTGACCCGTTGGAAGAAGTACGGCCCTGCGCGCCAGGCGCTGATGCGCGCCGAGCTGGAGCGGATCCTGGCCAGCGGCGAGCTGTCCAGCGACGTCTACGAGGTGGTGAGCAAGAGCCTGGCGTAGGCGGTTCGACAGAACCGCTGGTCGGGCTTCGACGATGCAGCGGTCTCAGCTCAACCTATAAATCTCTTAGGTTGGGCGGAGCGACGCGAAGCCCAACATTTGCCGCCGCACCAAAGCCCGACGCCCAGCCGTCGGGCTTTTTTTCGCCTGCCATCTTTCCCTGTGGCCAAGGCCCGGAGAGCAACTGCCGTCCGAGCCCAGGGAAAGCCGCGCACCGCGGCACGCCAGGCAGCTCGTCCCCGCTCAGACGCCGCTTGGCCGATAGAGATGCTTTTGGCTGACAGCTGTATTCAAATCAGCTGCAGAGCGAGGCAGCAGCCGTCGACAGGGCAGGCGACAGGTCTTGATCGGCAACCAGGTCCAACCACCGGAAGAGAGCAGGGCGGCAGATGAGTCATGCACAGCTGATGGATTGGGGATTCGTCCTAATAACCCTGTGCAATATCCTGCTGATCGCACTGGTCGTTTTTCTCCTGTGGCAACGCTACATCGCCAACGACGTCGTGCCCAAGGTCGAGGACGCCAGCGAAGCGCCGCTGCTTGCCGCTCCGGAGGTGGCCGATAGTCCGATTGCCGACACCCCGCAGCCATTGCCACCGACCACCACCAGTCGCCCGGCGGTGAGCCGCAACGCCGACCTCTTCGACGAAGGTCCGGAGGAGGTGTACGACGAAAACTATCCTGAATGGAAGAAGAGCGACGACCCCTACGTCGAGGAACTGCTGTCGCACCGCGAAGCCCTGGAGCTCAAGGTGGACAACATGGTCATGCGGCTCACCCGCGCCCATAAGGTGGTGACCGGCCTGCGCGCGCAGAATCGTGAGTTGCGCGCCTCCGAGGCCCAGGCCCAGCGCCTGCAGGAAGAGCTGACCCGGACCCAGACCAGCCTCGCCCAGATGCGCCAGGAGCGTGACGCCTTGCTGGTGGAGGTGCAGCACAGTCGCAGGCCGGGTCCGCCTGTGCGGAGTCCGACCGATTCCGAGGCGCCATCTCCGCCCTGAGTCGCCATCCTTTCAGACGCCACAGCCGTCGTCCCGCCTACTGCTGGGCACGGGATATCCCAGGGCGGGCGCTGCCAACATTCACTGGATGACGCTTCGATGAAACTACCGTTGCTGGCGGCACGTTTCACCTTCGCCCAGGCACCCGCCTGGGCTGAGTCGGTGCACTTCGCCGCGGCGCTGCCGTCACGCCGCCTGGCAGCGGAACAGGTTCTCGACGGGATCACGCGGCGGGTGCGGGCGCTCCTGCCCGGATCTTGGAAGGATTGAGGCGCACGACCCGGGGAAAGCCTCAGGCTAGAGGTAATTGGTTTGTTTTTTGCAATGCGGGTAGTGCCCTTGCAACAAGGTTAAAGGCCACATTTCGCTGACCGATAACGGTTTGTCGCAAGAAATTCGCCATTCGGTCAGGTGATAACCCTCCGATATCGGGTTTCAGCTCCAAATCGACATCCAGGGCGTATGTTGGCCGCGGAACAACTGATGTATTCAATCCAAGGACAGGCCATGAAGTTCCTCGTGGTAGATGACAGCCGAGCGGTTCAGACCATCATCAAGCGCATCCTGGCCAACACCGGTTACAAGGATAGCGAGCTGCGCGTGGCGTCCACGGGCGAGGAAGCTCTGGCCCTCATGGAGAGCTGGACGCCCAACCTGGTGCTGACCGACTGGCACATGCCTGGCATGACCGGGCTGGAATTGCTCCAGGCCATCCGCCAGAGCGTCGACACGGGTATCCAGGTGGGATTCGTCACCACCGAGTCCTCGGCGCGCCATGTCGAGGAGGCCTACCGCAATGGCGCCGCCTTCGTCGTGACCAAGCCCTTTACCCAGGAAACCTTGCAGCAGGCGGTACTGACGGTCCTGCAAGATGGAGCCAGTGCCGAGAAGGCCATCGAGTCTTCCGAGCGGGAGGCCCTGGTCGTGCCGACCCGTTTCAATCCCAACCCGCAGCTGATCCACAAGATACTGGGACTGTCTTCGATCATCTGCCATATCGAGCCCATGGCGCCGATTCCGGTGGATCGGCTCGCCTTGCCCTATGTCATCGGCATCTACAGCCATCCCCAGAGCAAGGCCCTCGAGGCGGTCTGCCTGCTCGATCTGAATGCCGCTTGTATCCTGGGCGGCTCCTTGGCCGGCTTGCCGCCGGCAAGCATCCACGCCGCCATCGCCAGTTCGACCCTGAGTCGGGAAATCTACGAAAACGTCGGGGTCTTTCTCGCCGATATCAGCACCATGATCTCCGCGGGCAAGGGCGGCACGCCCTTGTCGCTCAGTACCAGTCACCTGGTACAGAAACCTTTCGAGAAGCTCTATAGCCTCTGGAGACAGAACAATGGTCGTGCCGATTTCAGCCTGTCCTTTCCGGGATTGGGCGATGGTTTCATCGCCTTGCTGCTGAGCTGACTGCCATGCGCGGACAAGGGCTCGTCGAGTGGGGTTTCCTGTTGGTCACCCTGTCCAACGTTCTGTTGATCGCTCTCGTTCTGACCTTGCTCTGGCAGCGGCTCTTTCCCAAGGGCATGGAGAGCACGAGCCAGACCCCGGACACAGCTCCGGCCCTCTCGCTCAATGGTCACGGCCAGGACGCTGCTAACCTGATCGAAAACGCCCACCAGCAGGATGTCATGCCCCTTGGACAGGCGATGAACGACAGCCTGGACCTGGTCGGGGGGCTCGATGAGCTGGACGGCACGAGTTATCCCGATTGGAAGAAGACCAATCAGGCCCAGATCGACGAGTTGCTGGCCAGTCGTGAATCCCTCGAATTCAAGCTGAGCGATCTCAAGTCCAAGCTGGATCGGGCGCACAAGCTGGTCAATAACCTGCACACCCAGAATCGCGAGATGAAAGGCGCCGACATGAAGCTGAAGCGCTTGGCGATGGTGCATCAGCGTACCCAGGTCCAACTGGCCGAAGCGCGGAGCGAGCGAGATGGGCTGCGGGTGACCGTGGATGGCCAGGCCAGGGAGTTGGCGGACCTTCGTCGGCGGCTCGCCGCCAGCTCGCCTGTGCCGGTGGAAGCGTCGGAAGTCGATGAAGAGGTCCAGCACGAGCTGGAAAACCTGCGGGAAACCCTCGAGGAAGAACGCGCGAAACTGTCGCGCACCCTGGTGGAAAAGGAGTTCATCGAGCAGGTCTACATCGATACCGACGCCGTCACCGACGACTACCAGACCCTGCAGCGCGAACATGCCGCGCTGCAGGAGCAGTTACGGGTGCTGCAGGCCAGGCTGGAGAGCGTTCAGTTGGCGTAGAGGGCGTCGCGGATGGCCTCGGGAAAAGGTCCCGTCATGCCGGCGATGGCCGTATTGGTCAGGATTACCACGCTCAATTCGCGGACAGGATCGATGAACCAGGCGTTGCCGTAGACCCCGCCCCATTGCAGGGTGCCGAGGGGCTGGGGCGTCTTCGCGACCTGGGCATCGCGCAGCACCGCCGCTCCGAGGCTGAACCCCCAGCCTGGGGCATCCTCGCGCTGCAACTGGGGAATCTGATCCTCCATGAACAGGCGCTGGCTGGCGGGTGACAGCAGCCGCCCCTGGCGCACCGCCTCCAGGAAGGCCAGATAGTCGCCTGCGCTACCCTGCATGCCACCCCCGCCGGAAGGAAAGGCCGCGGCCGAGAGGGCCCGTGCCGGCGAATAGAGGATGCCGCCCTTGGGCAGCGGCAGCAGGTAAGGCTCGCTCATGGGTTCCGGGCGTGGATAGCCGTCCCGATAGGCCGTCGCCAGGCGCGTGGCGTCGGTCACCCGGAAGGTCAGGTCGCGCAGGCCGAGGGGCGCAGCCACTTCGCGCTGGACCACCTCGGGCAGGGTCTGTCCGCTGGCGGCTTCCAGTACGCCGCCCAGCACGTCCAGGCCCAGGGAGTAGCGCCACTGACTGCCCGGGGCGAAGTCCAGCGGCACGCCGGCCAGGCGGCGGAGATTCTCTTCGAGGGTCAGCGTGGCCTGGTCGATACCGTCGGACACGCCGGCCCGGTGATAGGGGCCGTCCTGATCCTCGCTGAAGCCGTAGTGCAGCCCCGAGGTATGGCTCAGTAACTGCGCCAGGGTGGGCACCGCCGGGGTGCCGTCGGCCAGGCGCGTGATGAAATAGGGCAGGTAGTGACTCACCGGGGCCTGCAGGTCCAGCAGGCCCTGGTCGGCCAGGCGCAAGGCGGTGACGGCAACGATGGGCTTGGTCAGGGAGGCGAAGCGGAACAGCTGGTCCTCAACCATGGGGCGCTGCGCCTCGCGGTCGGCCAGGCCCGCCGCCCGGTGATACACCACCTGTCCCCGGCGGGCGACCATCACCACGGTCCCCACGATGCGCTGCTGGGCGACGGCGCTATCCAGGATCGGGTCCAGGCGCGCGGCCAGGTCGGTGTCCTCGGCCTGGGCGAGAGGAACGCTGAGGCCGAGGCCCAGGGCGCTGGCGAGCAGTAGGGAAGACATCTGGTTTAAGCTCCTGACGAAACGCCGGCAACTGGACCGGCCAAAGGAGGAATCCTCGCATGATTCGCGACATTTTGAAGATGGGTGATCCCCGGCTGTTGCGGGTGGCCCCGCCGTTGGCCGCGGAACGCTTCGGCTCGGCCGAGCTGCAGGCCCTGATCCAGGACATGTTCGACACCATGGCCGCCGCCGGTGGCGTGGGCCTCGCCGCCCCCCAGATCGGCGAGGATCTGCAACTCATGGTCTTTGGCTTCGAGCGCAATGCCCGCTATCCCGAGGCGCTGCCGGTGCCGCTGCAGGTCCTAATCAATCCGCACATCGAGGTGCTCGATGCCCAGGAAGAATTGGGCTGGGAAGGTTGCCTGTCGATCCCGGGGCTGCGCGGCGAGGTGCCGCGGCCGCGAAGGATCCGCTATCAGGGCGTGGATGGTGCCGGTCGTCCGGTGGACCAGGAGGCCGAAGGCTTCCATGCGCGGGTGGTGCTGCACGAATACGATCACTTGATCGGCCGGCTCTATCCCTCGCGCATCCAGGATTTCACCCGCTTCGGCTTTACCGAGGTGCTGTTTCCCGAGTTGACGCCGGCCGCCCAGCGCTAGGCTTCAGCGGCCTCAAGCTGTGCCCTGACGGCCGCCGCCAACTGGGCGAAGGGCACCGCTCCGTCCAGCGCCCGGGCCTCTTCGACGGGCGCCTGGGCGGAGCGCAGCAGCAGGGTCGGCACCGCGGTGATGCCCAGGGTTTCGGCGCGATCCTCGGCGTGCAGCACCACATCGGTGTGGTCGCCACGGGCGAGGCTGGCCTTTAGCGCCTCGCTGTCGAGACCGCTGTGGCGCGCCAGGTCGAGCAGGACATCCCGCTCGCCGATGTCGCGGCCCTCTTCGAAGAAGGCCTGGAAGACCGCCAGGTGGAAGGCATCGAAACGGTCGTGCTCGCGGGCGAATTCCGCCGCTTCCAAGGCCAGGCGACTGCGCGGCTGCACCGGCGGCAACCGCAGCACCATGCCGTATTCGGCAGCCATGGGATAGACGGCGCGATCCCAGGTCCGGCGCAGATAGTCACCGGCAGGATCCAGGGTGGGCGTGGGTGCGGGACGCAACTCGAAGGCATGCCACTCGATGGCCAACTGGTCGCCGAATGCCTCCTGCAGGCGCGCCAGCTGGGGCAGCTCCAGGTAGCAGAAGGGACAGACGTAATCGCTCCAGACATCCAGACGAACGCGCGGGGTGGCGGTCATGGCAGAGCTCCGGAAGGGCATGGTGTGCGTCGGACCGCGCCCAGGCGCAGATGTTCGGTGAACGGGTGGCTATCTCAAGGCGAATCAGCCTGCAGACGGTCACAGCCGGGCCTGGATGCGCCTTGCCACCAAGGTCCTCTTCATATCTCGAAATCAAAATCCTGCCGGTCTGCGTGAAGTGGGTGGCGATCCGCGTTCCAGACGTTTGCCTTGAACCTGTTGCAGGCCCCAGGTTCGTATGGCTGCACCTCTTCTTTCACGCGCTAAGGGCCATCACCTTGGGTTTTTTCGAACGCAAACTGACATTCCTTCGGCAAACCTTTTCCTATGTCGGCTGGTCGGTGTTCTGGTTGCTGGTCTGGGACATCGTCGTCACCGTCGACTACATGCTGCTGGTGGAAAAACGGACCGAGCTGCCCAACATTCCCCTGACGCTGATCGGCTCGGCGCTGATTGTGCTGACCAGCTTTCGTAACACCAGTGCCTACCAGCGCTGGTGGGAGGCGCGCACCCTCTGGGGCGGCATGGTCAACAGCTCGCGCAGCTTCACCCGCCAGGTGCTGACGCTCATCGACGACGGTGACGAGCACTTCAACGCCATCAAGACGGTGCTCATCGAGCGGCACCTGGCCTATGTCCGCTGCCTGGCCTGCCAGCTCAGTGGCGATCCCCTGCCCAAGGAGGTACGCACCTACCTGGGCAAGGAGGAGTGGGCGATGCGCAAGGAGACCAACAACTTCGCCAACGCCATTCTCAGCGGCTCCTCCAGCCTGATCGCCCTGGAATACCGCGCCGGTCGCCTGGACAGCATCCGCCTGGAGCGACTCGAAGCCACCTTCGTCGACATGTCCAACTGGCAGGGTGGCATGGAGCGGATCGCCAACACGCCCTTGCCCTATCCCTATGTGAACTTCCCGCGTCTGTTCATCTTCCTGTTCTGCGTACTGATGCCCATCGGCCTGGTGGAAAGCTTGCAGTGGTACACCCCGCTGGCTTCCACGGTGGTAGGCTTCATCTTCCTGGCCATGGAAAAGGTCGGCACCGATCTGCAGAACCCGTTCCAGCGCAGTCGCCACCAGATCACCATGGGCACCATCTGCAACACCATCGAAGGCAACCTGCGCACCATGCTGCGCGATGCGCGTGGGGGCTATGCCTCGGTCAGCGAGATCGTCCGGGATTCGCGGCTGAGTTCGCCGGAAAAGGATTCCGTCTGAGCAGAACCCGGCACCTGGCAATCGCCAGTGCCGGGCGTATGCCTTACTTGAAGTCCCACTGCATCTGGGCGGGGATGCTGATGTCCCGCGAGGAATGCACACAGACATCCAGGTAGTCGGTGAAGCGCGGCGGGGCGGCGATGCCTTCGTCGAGCAGGCGCTGGTTGTCGAACAGGTAGTTGAGATCGGCGAAGCCGCCGTACAGCTTCAGCGCTCGCAGCACCAGGCGCGGATTGGCCGGTCCGATGCGCTCGTTGAAGTCCGCGGCCAGTTCCTTGAGATCGGCGCTGTCCACCTGGCGATAGCGCTCACCCACCGGGGCGTCGCCCATGGCGCCGGCGTAGGCCTCGTCGATCTCGCCAAAGGTGCAGGCGCCTGCGTTACCGGCGGAGATGTGGTACAGGCTGTAAGTCAGCTTGGGCTTGAGCGCCAGTTCCACCAAGGCTTCGGCACAGTAGTCCACCGGGATGACATCGATCTGCTCGTCGAGGCCACAGGTGAAGCGTTCCAGGGCGAAGCCCATGCGGAACACCCAGAAGATGCTACCCGAGGCCTTGCAGCCCGAACGGCGATGGCCCACCACGATGGAGGGGCGCGCCACCACCAGCGGCAGCAACGGCAATTCGTTGCGCAGCTTGAGTTCGATGGCGGCCTTGGACGCGGTGTAGTCCACCAACTGCTGTTCCGGCTCGGGGAAGTCCCAGGTTTCGGCCACCGGGGACTGGCGCTGGGGGCCGCAGGCCATGGCGGTGCTGACGTGCAGGAAGCGCTTCAGGCGGCGGGACTGGGCGCAAGCCTCGGCCAAGGCGAAGGTGCCTTCGACGTTGACTGGCCAAATCTTCGGATTACGCGAGAAGGAAGCCACCGCGGCGCAGTTGATGACTTCGTCCAGCGCCAGCAGCTGTGGCTTGGCGGCCTCGATCCAGTGGGTGTCGAGCAGATCGCCGCAGAGGATCTGCTCGGGCTTGAGCTGCGCCGCCAGGCGCTCGTCGACATCGTGGACGCGCAAATTCTGCAGCAGACGCTCCAGGCCCTCCGCCGGAGTAGCGGCGCGGACCAGGAATCTCAGCCCCTCGACATGTCCCAGCTCCAGTAGACGCAGGGTAACGGCACCGCCGAGAAAGCCGGTGGCACCGGTGATGAGGATACGGCGTGGCGCGGCGGTGAACTGGATGGAAGAGGTGGGAAGCGACATGGCGGAAGCCCTGGTTGGGGTGAACGTAGGCCTTACCTTAAGGTGTGACGCTGAAGGATTTATTAAGGCCGGGGAACCCCTCGTGGATGGCGTCTTTCTAGATGCTTGCCGTTACCGACCGATACCTGCCTGGAGACCCCTATGGAACTTCCCGTTCACGATCTGACGACCCTGTTCGAGCAACTGGGCCTGGACTCCGACCCGGCCGCCATCGATGCCTTCATCGCCAGTCACTCGCCGCTGCCCGACGCGGTGAAGGTGTCCGAAGCCGACTTCTGGTCGCCTTCGCAAAAAGCTTTCCTCAAGGACGAGATCATGGAAGACGCCGATTGGGCACCGATCGTCGACGAACTGAACGTCCGTCTGCATCGTCATGACTAACGCTTGGGGTCGGATGGTTTCGGCCCCTATGTACCTTCCAACGTCCGGAGATTCGCCATGAACGCCGTCCATGCCCAACAGCAGCCGAACGATCCGCCCGTCCCCGATGATGAGGACGAGGTGAGTGAAGAGCAACTCGATGAATCCGTCGAGGAAACCTTCCCCGCGAGCGATCCCATTTCGCCTTGATGGATTTCTGGCGCCGCTTCGACGGCGCTGTTCCTACCCCTGATCCTGTTTTCTCGCACAGTCGTCGTGCCGCCTTCCTCGACTGCTCAGCCTCCCGCCCTGTGACTGCTAAGGTAACTGCGTCGCGTACGCATCGCGCCAGCGATCCGACGGATCCTTCATCCCAGGGAGCTCCATGATCAAGACCTGTTTCGCCCTCCTGGCTGGCGCGCTCTTTGCGATCGCCACGCCGTTTGCCATGGCCGAGCCCATCGTCATCACGTTCGCCCATGTGGTGACGGACGATACCCCCAAGGGCCGTGGGGCCCTGCAGTTCCAGAAGCTGGTGCAGGAGCGGCTGGCCGGCAAGGTCAAGGTCGAGGTCTATCCCAATTCAAGCCTGGTGGGCGATGCCGACGAGCTGGAAGCCCTGCGCAGCAACAGGGTCCAACTGCTGGCACCGTCGGTCTCCAAGCTCAATGCCCTGGCCAAACCGCTCAGGGTCTACGATCTACCCTTCCTGTTCGACAGCATCGAGGCGGTCAAGCGCTTCCAGCGCCGGGACAAGAGTCGCGAGCTGCTGGGCAGCCTGGTCACCCATGGCATCACCGGACTGGCTTACTGGAACAATGGCGGTCGCCAGCTCTCGGCCACGCGGGAAATCCATGCGCCTGCCGATCTCAAGGGTCTGGCCTTCCGCGTCGAGTCCTCCGAGGTGCTGGCCGCCTACTATCAGCAATTGGGCGCCGAGGCGGTCAAGTTGCCGTTCGCCCAGGTCTATGACGCCCTGCGGACCGGCAAGGTGCAGGGCGCGGAGAATCCCTGGTCGAACCTGCTGGGGCAGAAGATCAATACCGTGCAGCCCTACATCGTCGAGGACAACCACAGCTTCCTCACCTACATGCTCATCACCAACACCACCTTCTGGAACGGGTTGCCCTTCCAGATCCGCGGCGAGTTGGAAGCCATTCTCGACGAGGTGACCCAGTCGGTGAATCGGGATGCCGAAGCCATCAATGCCAAGGCTCGCGAGCGGGTGGTCGCGGCCAATACCAGCAAGATCCTGATACCGACGCCCGCCGAGCGCGCTGCCTGGCGTACGGCCGTCGCGCCGCTGATCGAGAGGTACGAAAGCGAAGTGGGCAGCGACGTCCTGCGCGCCGCCGAAGCCGCCAACCGGCGCTGAGATTGCACGGGCGTACACCCCGGATTTGCGGCAAACTGGCAAGGCGTCATCCTGACAACAAGAGGAATCGCCGTGCAGCACGCGGTCATCAGCGGTAGTGGGCTCTTTACGCCGCCCGAAAGCATTTCCAACGACGAGCTGGTTGCGTCCTTCAACCAGTGGGCTGGCCAGTGGAATGCAGAGCATGCCGAAGCCATCGCCCAGGGCAGCCTGGCGCCCCAGCCGGAGTCCAGTGCCGCCTTCATCGAGAAGGCCTCCGGCATTCGCAGTCGCCATGTGGTCGACAAGGCCGGCATCCTCGATCCGGCGCGCATGGTGCCGCGCATCCCCGAACGTTCCAATGACGAGCCCTCGATCCTTTGCGAGATGGGCGTCGCCGCGGCGCGCGAGGCGCTGGAACGGGCGGGACGGACCGCCGCCGACATCGACGGTGTCATCGTCGCCTGCTCCAATTTGCAGCGCCCCTATCCGGCGGTGGCCATCGAGGTCCAGGCCGCGCTGGGTATCCAGGGCTACGGCTTCGACATGAACGTCGCCTGTTCCTCGGCGACCTTCGGCCTGCAGACCGCGGCCAACGCCGTGCAGCTGGGCCAGGCCCGGGCGCTGCTGGTGATCGATCCGGAGATCTGCACCGGCCACCTGAACTTCCGCGACCGCGACAGCCACTTCATCTTTGGCGATGCGGCCACCGCCCTGGTGGTGGAGCGCGCCGACCAGGCGACCTCGGCGCACCGCTTCGAGATCCTCGGCACGCGGCTGTTCACCCAGTTCTCCAATCACATCCGCAACAACTTCGGCTTCCTCAACCGCGCGGCGGAGGAGGGCATGACCCACCCGGACAAGCTGTTCGTCCAGGAAGGTCGCAAGGTGTTCAAGGAGGTCTGCCCGCTGGTGGCCGAACTGATCGCCAATCACCTCGCCGAGCTGGATATTCCCATCGAGCGGGTCTCACGCTTCTGGCTGCACCAGGCCAACCTGGCGATGAACCACCTCATCGTCAAGCGGCTGCTGGGGCGCGAGCCGGAGCCCAATGAGGCGCCGGTCATCCTGGATACCTACGGCAACACCAGCTCGGCCGGTTCGGTCATCGCGCTGCATCTGCATCACGAGGATCTGGCCAGCGGCAGCCTGGGAGTGCTCAGCTCCTTCGGCGCCGGCTACTCCATCGGCAGCGTGGTCCTGCGCAAGGTCTGATCGACGGCAGGAGTCTTCCCGGGAGGACCGTTGTCGGACCTGGGAAGACCCCTCGAGAAAGGAAGACCCCGTGCCGCCAGGAAGCCTGCTCCGGGTGCAACTGCGCCAGTTGCGCCCCACCCAGCCCGCGATCGGCCACGACCAGGTGCTGTACAAGCTTGGCAAGTACGCCTGTGACCGGCGCAAGCTGTTCGACGACTACTGCGAAGCCAACGGCCAGCACCTGAGTGGTGGCTTCCAGCCGAGTACCAGTCTGCGCTCGGCCGGCGATGCCCTGGGCGTCCGACCGCCAGGCACCTATCCGGACGAGATGAAGACCGTGGTCATTGGGCCGGGGCAACAGCTCTATCTCACCGATGGCCACCACACCTTCTCCGCCTTCTGGGAACACCCCGGCGGCGGCCCTGAGACCTCGGTGTGGGTCAGGGTCACCGACGATTTCAGCGGCGCGGCGAGCATGGCCGAGTTTTGGATTCGCCTGCTCGACGAGCGTAAGGCCTGGCTCAAGGATCCCCAGGGGCGCCCAATCCTGCCCGAACAGCTTCCGCAGTCCCTGGGGCTCACCGCCATGGCGGACGACGCCTACCGCGCCCTGGTGTATTTCACCCGCCAGATCGGCTACGACAAGCCGCGTACCCCGGATGGCCGGGTACTGCCATCGGAATTCCTCGAGTTCTACTGGGCTGAATGGCTGCGCATGCTGCTGCCCCTGCAAAACTACGACCTTGATGATCGCAAGAGTTACGCCAAGGCCGTGGAGCAGGCTGCCCGGCTGATGGTGGCCAACCCCGGCATGCTGATCGGCAGCTCCGGGCGTACGGCGTTGGAGATGGGCGGCTACCGCGCCCTGGACAAGAAGGTGCTACGTAAACTCGCTGCCAGCGATGGCAAGTTCACCTACCTGCTGGCCGCCCGCGCCCAGCGTGCCGCCCTGTCCCGGGCGATCTAGCCGTTTTCCGGCATAAGTGTCTGTTACTAGCAGGTTTTTTTCTGATTGGTGTTGACAGGGGAGGCCGGGCCTCTTAACATGCGCCCCGTCCTGACCGACGGGGCTATAGCTCAGCTGGGAGAGCGCTTGCATGGCATGCAAGAGGTCGACGGTTCGATCCCGTCTAG
>Ga0157371_10003249_pt1 | contig 14908 bp, 13 predicted proteins | sample C45metaG_FD_113462 | JGI IMG/M metagenome (GOLD analysis project Ga0157371, IMG submission 113462) | Corn rhizosphere microbial communities from Kellogg Biological Station, Michigan, USA - C4-5 metaG | ecosystem: Host-associated > Plants > Roots > Rhizosphere > Soil | place: USA: Michigan...
AGGTGCCGATCCCGGTCGCCGCGTTCCTGCTCAACGAAAAACGCAACTCGATCACCAAGATCGAACTGCGCACCCGTGCCCGCATCGTCATTCTGCCGAACGACCACCTCGAAACGCCGCACTTCGAAGTTCAGCGTCTGCGCGATGACAGCCCGGAAGCCGCGGTCGGCCAGTCCAGCTACGAAATCGCTGCTGCCGCTGCCGAAGTCGAAGAAGTCCAGCCAGCCGCCGCGACCCGCACCCTGGTTCGCCAGGAAGCCGCAGTCAAGACTGCTCCGGCCCGTGCCAACGCTCCGGTTCCGACCGAAGTCGTCGCTGCCGCGCCAGTGGCTGCACCGGCCGCCGCGCCAGAGCCAAGCCTGTTCAAGGGCCTGGTGAAGTCGTTGGTCAGCCTGTTCGCGACCAAGGAAGAGCCTGTAGCTCCGGTTGTGGTTGAAAAACCAGCGACCACCGAGCGTCCGGCCCGCAACGAAGAGCGTCGCAACGGTCGTCAACAGAGCCGCAACCGTAACGGTCGCCGCGATGAAGAACGCAAACCTCGTGAAGAACGTGCACCGCGTGAAGAACGCGCACCACGTGAGCCACGTGAAGCCCGCGACCCCCGCGAAGAAACGCCAGTTGTTGCTCGCGAAGACCGCGCACCTCGTGAAGAGCGCGCACCACGCGCCCCTCGTGAAGAACGTGCCCCGCGCGCTCCACGCGAAGATCGCAAGCCACGCGGCGACCGCGAAGAGCGTCCGGTTCGTGAACTGCGTGAACCACTGGATGCCACTCCAGCTGCTGCTGCCGCGACCGCTGCCGTCAACGCTGAAGAGCGTCCAGCTCGCCAGCCACGTGAAGAACGCGCTCCACGCCCACCGCGTGAAGAACGTCAGCCACGTGCCGAGCAAGCGGCTGCCGTTGCCGAAGAAGAACTGGTGACCAGCGAAGAGCAACTGCAGGAAGACGGTCAGGAAGGCGCCGAAGGCGATCGTCCACGCCGCCGCTCCCGTGGCCAGCGTCGTCGCAGCAACCGTCGCGAGCGTCAGCGTGATGCCAACGGCAACGTGATCGAAGGTTCGGAAGAGTCTGAATCTGGCGAAGGTAATGAAGCTGCCGAACGCAACGAAGCGCCAAGCACTTCCGATCTGGCCGCCGGCCTGGCTGTTACCGCAGCCGTTGCCAGCACCGTGATCAGCGCACCGGCTGAAGCACAAGCCCACGAGCAAGCCGAACGCGCCACTGCCGCTACTCTGGAAACAGCTCCGGTTGAAGCACCTGTGGTTGAAGCGACGACTCCGGTCGAAGCCACCGCCGCACCGGAAATCGAAGTGGCCCCGGTTCGCGAAGAAGTACAGCCAGTGGTTGAAGCCGCACCTGTCGCCGAACCAGTGTCTGCTGCCGAGCCAGCTGTCGAAACCTCCAGCGAAACCGTAACTGAAGCTGTCCGTGAAGTTCGCGAAGAACAAACCGCGTTCAACTGGGTTGCCGAGCCGGTAGCTGTCGAAGCTCCAGCACCTGTTGCGCAAGCCCCGGTTGCTGAAGCCCCGGCGGCTGAAGCGATAGTCTCCGAGCCAGTGGTTGCTGCCGCCGAGCCTGCTCCGGTCGTGGAAGCGCCGGTTGTGGCTGAAGTGGTTGCGCCGCAAGTCGAAGCTGCCCCTGTCAGCGCCCTGACCCCGAGTGGCCGTGCGCCCAACGACCCGCGTGAAGTGCGTCGTCGCAAGCGCGAAGAAGAGCGTCTGAAGAAGGAAGCCGAACTGGCTGCCGCTGCTGCTCCGGCTGAAGCGACTCAGGCTTCCGAACCTGCACCGGTTGCAGCTGAAGTGGTCGAATTGGCACCTGCTGCCGAATCGGTCATCGAAGAAGCACCACGCTCCGTACAGGAAGCGGTAGAGCAACACGAACAAGCCCTGGAAAAAGAACACGAGCCTAAACCTCTCGTCTGATTCCATCGGCCACTAAAAAGCCCCGCCTGGTAACCCAGGCGGGGCTTTTTTATGTCCGTTGTAAATCACCAGGATCCAATGTGGGAGCGAGCTTGCTCGCAATGGCGGAGGATCAGCTTGCATAAATGTTGAATGTAAAACAGCAATCGCGAGCGAGCTCGCTCCCACAAGGAATTTGTGCTGAAGCTACTTGAAGAGCAATTTCTCCGGGACATCCACATCCCACAACACCCCGGGATCATCCACCGCCACTTCGACCACCCTGCCCTGCGCAAACAGTGGCTTGGCACCGTGATCGCCGGACAATGCCATCAACCCCGGTCCAAAACTGCGGTCAAACCCGACCGGATGCCCATACTTGCCCTCGTAAACCGGCACGCTGACGCAATCATCAGCAATCCCCGCCACCACCCGCTCAATACTCGACGGCAGGGTAAACGGCATATCCCCCAGCACAATCACCCAGCCACCAAGTTCTGGGCACGCCTTCACACCGGCAGCAATGCTGTCGCCCATCCCGGCAGAATCGATCAATACAACCTCGAAGCCGTACGCCTGAGCCATGCGTATCACCTGGGGACGATCTTCGGTGGTCACCAGCACGCGCTTCCCCAGCGAAGCAGGCAGGCTCACCAGGACTTGCTCGATGACGGAGCGAACCGCGCCATCCCGCCCCGTGCAATCAGCCAGCAACTTGTCCTTGTCCGGCCCCGCCACCTGCCTGAAACGACTGCCCTGCCCCGCCGCCAGGACGATGATGCCGATGAGTTCACTCATACAACCTCCTGCAACGGCTTCTTCTGCTTGAGTTCGACGCCGTTCTTGATCGCCACAATTTCGGCCAGCAGCGACAAGGCGATTTCCGCCGGGCTGTGGCTGCCGATGTGCAAACCGATCGGACCATGCAAACGTTCGATGGCCTGTGGAGACAAGCCTAGCTGAGCCAGGTTATCCCGACGCTTGAGGCTGTTGACCCGCGAGCCCAAGGCACCGACATAGAAAGCCTTGGAGTCCAGGGCCGTCAGCAGCGCCATGTCATCCAGACGCGGATCGTGGGTCAGCGCGACGATGGCCGTGCGCTCGTCAGTCTGGATCGTCAGCACCGCCTCATCCGGCATGCCCGGGACGAAACGCCCGTGCTGCTCTTCCCAACCGTAGACGAACTCGCTGCGCGGATCGCAGATCAGCACCTCGAAATCGAGCAATCGGGCCATCTCGGCGACGTACCGGGACAGCTGCCCTGCGCCGATCAGCAATAGCCGCCAACGAGGGCCGTAGATGGCCCTCAGCGTCTTGCCATCAAATGTCAGCACATCGCTCTTGCTGGCAGGCTGTAAAGCCACTTCGCCCGTTTCCAGATCAAGTGTGCGGGCGACGATTTCATGGGCCTCGCAGCGCGCCAACAGCTGCGCCACCCATTCCGGATCGCCCACGCGCTCTTCGGTCAGACGTAACGTGCCGCCGCAGGGCAAACCAAACCGCGCGGCCTCCTCGCGGGTGACGCCGTAGGTGATCAATTGCACAGGCGGCCCGTCAGTCGCAATCCGCCCGTCGTGCAACCGCGCAATCAGATCATCTTCGACACAACCACCGGACACCGAACCGATCACCACGCCGTCTTCACGCAACGCCAGCATGGCGCCAGGCGCCCGGGGCGCGGTGCCCCAGGTCTGGACAACGCTGAACAACATCACCCGCTGACCGGCACGGCGCCATTCGAGGACGCTGCGCAGGACATTCAGATCTGCGCTGTCCATCAGGCTTGTGCCTTCTGCCAACCCTGCAGCTGAAAGCGAACCGGCAGCGTGCGGATGCGTTTGCCGGTCGCCGCGAAGATCGCGTTGCACAGCGCTGGCGCTATCGGTGGCACGCCTGGCTCACCGACACCGCCCAGCGGCACCACGCCTGGAGGCGTCACCAGATGCACGGCGACTTCCTTCGGCGCCAGGGACATGCGTGCCACTTCGTACATGTGGAAGTTGTCCTGCTGGACCTTGCCGTCCTTGAAGCTGATTTCCCCCAACACCGCATTGCCCAGGCCCATGACGCAGGCGCCTTCGAACTGAGAGCGAATCCGCTCCGGGTTGATTTGCGGACCGCAATCCACGGCGATGTCGGCTTTATGCACGATCAACGTGCCGTCGTCCTTGACCTCGACCTCAATGACCGCCGCCACGTAAGTGACAAAGCTGTAATGCACCGCAAGCCCCAAACCTCGGCCCTTGGGCAATTCACGACCCCAGCCGGCTGCCTTGGCCGCGGTTTCCAGCACCGTGCGCATCCGGGCGGTGTCGATCGGGTAACGCTCGGGCGACTCGCCGTAGTTCCACTCTTCACTCAAAGTGCGCGGATCGATCTGGCGGTCCGGACCGAGCAACTTGATCTGGTACTTGAGCGGATCCTGCTTTGCCTTGTGCGCCAGCTCATCGACGAAGCTCTGGATCGCAAAGCCGTGAGGAATGTTCGATACCGAGCGATACCAGCCGACCCGGGTGTGGATCGCGGCTTCCGGGTTTTCCAGGCGCACATTGGGAATGGCGTAGGCCATGTTGGTGAACCCCATGCCCAACTCGAACGCCGCTTCGTGGTTCATGCCCGGCGCGAACAGCGCCGTAATGCTCGGGGCAACGGTGCGGTGCAGCCAACCGGAAGGCAAGCCATCCTTGTTCAGGCTGGCCTTCAGGTATTCGGCCGACACTGTGTGGAAGTAGGAGCAGTGGATGTCGTCTTCACGGGTCCATTGCACACGTACAGCCTTGCCCGGGAATTCCTTGGCGAGAATGGCTGCTTCGATGATGAAATCCGGTTTGGATTTGCGACCGAAACCGCCACCCAGCAAGGTCACATTAAACGTGACGTTATCGAAGGGAACGCCCAAGCGTTCGCCGATGCGCTCGCGGGTGACTTGCGGCGCCTGGCTCGGCCCCCAGGCTTCGCACACGCCATCCTTGAAGCGGGCGATGGCGACCATCGGTTCCATGGGTGCCTGTGCCAGGTGTGGCAGGTAGTAGGAAGCTTCGACGGTGCTGCTGGCGCCTTTCATGGCCTCGTCGATGTTGCCGGTATTGCGCACCACTTTGCCGGGTTGCAGGGACGCAGCTTCCAGCTCCTTGCGATAGGCAATCGAGTCATAACTGGCGTTGGGACCGTCATCCCACTCGATTTTCAGCGCTTCGCGGCCCTTGATCGCGGCCCAGGTGTTGCTGGCCACGACGGCAACGCCGCCCAAAGGCTGGAATTCGGACGGCAGCGGGCGGCCTTCGATCTGAATGACCTTGATCACCCCCGGGACTTTCAGCGCTGCGCTGGAATCGACGGACTTAACCTTGCCGCCATAGACCGCCGGACGGGCAATCGTGGCGTAAAGCATGCCGTCGAAATGCACATCGGCACCATAAACGGCACGGCCATTGACGATGTCGGTGCCGTCGATGGCTTTGGTGCCCTCTTTGCCGATATAGCGAAATTCCGATGGCTGCTTGAGTCGCAGACTGTCGCGGGCCGGCACATCCAGCGCCCCCGCAGCGGCGGCCAGGGCGCCATAGCCCAGTTCACGGCCGGTGGGTTGGTGAACCACTTTATGCAGTTGCGCATGGCACTCGCCGACTGGCACTTTCCACTGATCAGCGGCGGCCTGCTCCAGCATGGTCCGCGCGGCAGCCCCGCAGCGGCGCATCGGTTCGTACCAGTGACGCATGCTGCGCGAGCCGTCGGTGTCCTGGTTGCCGAAGCGCACTTCGTCGCCCGGTGCCTGCTGCACCTTCATCATCGCCCAGTCAGCGTCCAGTTCATCGGCCACTACCATGGTCAGGCTGGTGCGCACGCCCTGGCCCATTTCCGAACGGTTGCAGACGACTGTCACTATGCCGTCAGCGGCGATGCTGACGTAAACCTTGGGATCATCGACCCAGCCATTGGGCATGCCGTCGGCGCCGAACTTTTTCTCTTTTTCTTCAGCGAAAGCGTCTTGCCAGCCCCAGCTTGCCACCAGCACCAACGCACCGGTCGCACCGACACCCTTAAGGAAACCACGGCGACTGAGGTTGCTCAGCGCAAAATCATTCGGCAACTGGCTCATGCCTTGGCCTCCTTCAGGTGAGTGGATGCCTGGCGGATGGCGGTCTTGATCCGGTTGTAGGTGCCGCAGCGGCAAATGTTGCCGACCATCGCCTCTTCAATCTGTTCGTCGCTGGGGTTGGGATGGGTCTTGAGCAGCGCGGTGGCCGACATGATTTGCCCACCCTGGCAAAAACCGCATTGAGCCACAGCGGTTTCAAGCCAGGCCTGTTGCACGACTTGCCCAACCGGGTCGACGTGCAAATTATCGATGGTGGTGACGTTCTGGCCGGCCACCGAACCGATCGGCGTGATGCAACTGCGCGCCGGAGCGCCGTCGATATGAATGGTGCAGGCACCGCACAGGCCCATGCCGCAGCCAAACTTGGTGCCGTTGTAGCCGGCTACGTCGCGGATAGCCCAGAGCAGCGGCATGTCCTCGGTGACATCGAGTTGATGGTCTTGACCATTGAGTTTCAGGGTAATCATGGGCACGCCCGCATATTTATTGAGGTTATGGGGTCGAGCAATCTGCCGCCTGGGGTTGGCGGTTGGCATTACGCAGATCGACTCAGGCTAATGAGGCTCTCTTATGCGGACAGGAAGGTCTGCATCGGGCCTTTGGTGGAGCAAATGCTTGCATCGTTAGGTGGCTAAGTTAACTCAGCATTAACAAAAAAGCCCTGCACATTTGAAGGTGTGCAGGGCTCTGAAATCAGTCATTGAAGCGTAGCTTCAATACTGGTTCGGCTCCATTTCCAGATCGACCTTGAATCGCTCTGAAATGTCTTTCTGAATGTGCTGCGCCAGACTCAGCAATTGCAGGCCGGTGGCAGTGCCGTAGTTGACCAGTACCAGCGCCTGCAATTTGTGTACGCCGGCATCCCCGTCTCGAAAGCCTTTCCAGCCTGCTCGCTCGATCAACCAGCCCGCCGCCAGTTTCATCTGCCCGTCGGGCTGCGCGTAGGCCACCAGGTCCGGGTATTCGATTTTGAGCTGAGCCACCAACGCGGCCGGCACCAGTGGGTTCTTGAAGAAGCTGCCGGCATTGCCCAGCACAGCCGGGTCCGGGAGCTTTTCGTTGCGAATGCTGCATATCGCCTGGCTGACATCGGTAGCGGTCGGATGATCGATGCCTTGCTCGGTCAGGCGCTGGCGCACCGGGCCATATTCCAGGTGCAGGTGTGCGGCGCGGTCCAGGGTGAAACGCACGCGCAGGATCAACCAGCGCCCCGGCTCCTGTTTGAACAGACTGTCGCGATAGGCGAAGTTGCACTGCGCCAAGGTGAAATCCCGCAGCTCGCCGCTCTGGCGATCCAGCGCGGTCAGGCCGGCGAAAACGTCCTTGATCTCGACGCCATAAGCGCCGATGTTCTGCATCGGTGCCGCGCCCACGGTGCCGGGGATCAGGCTTAGGTTTTCAAGCCCCGCCAAACCCTGCGCCAGGGTGTGTTGCACAAACGGGTGCCAGGGCTCGCCGGCCTCGGCTTCGATGACGACTTTGTTGCCGTCATCGCTCAGGATCCGAATCCCCCGCGTGGCCATGCGCAGCACCAGCGCCGGGATATCGGCCGTCAGCAGCAGGTTGCTGCCACCGCCGATCACCAGCAGCGGCACTTCATGCGCTGTCGCATAGGCCAACGCCTCGCGCACATCGGCATCACTGTGCGCCTCGGCAAACAACCGCGCCTTGACGTCGACACCAAAGCTATTGAACGGCTTGAGCGAAACCTGAGGTTGAACCTGCAAACTCATAACCGCCCCTTCAATTCGATCACCAGCAAATCACTGGCGCGCTCAATCAGGTCCAGCACCTGTTCGAAACCCTGGTCACCGTCGTAATAGGGATCCGGCACTTCATCGAGTTCCGATTGATAACGTCGCAGGAACAGGTCCAGTTCCGCCTTGCCCTTGGCCGGTTGCAGGGCCTTGAGGTGGCGCAGGTTGCTGTTGTCCATTGCCAGGATCAGGTCGTAGGCGGCGAAATCAGCGCGGGTCACTTGCTGGGCGCGCTGGGCCGACAGGTCGTAACCTCGCAGCTTTGCGGCCGCCTGACTGCGTTTGTCCGGCGCCTTGCCGACATGCCAGTCACCGGTGCCGGCGGAAGCGACCTCGATCTGATCGGCCAGCCCTGCTTCACGCAGTTTATGGCGCAACACACCTTCGGCCGTGGGAGACCGGCAGATGTTGCCCAGGCACACGAACAAAACGCGCATCAGGCCTCCAGCAGGCGACGAACGCGCTCAAGGTCTTCGACCGTGTCGACACCGGTCGGCGGTGCGATCAGCGCATCGGCGACGTGAATTCGCACGCCGTGCCACAGCGCACGCAGCTGTTCCAGCGATTCGGTGTTTTCCAGCCAGCACGGCCCCCAGCTGACGAAGTCATGCAGGAAACCGGCGCGGTAGGCATAGATGCCGATGTGGCGGCGATACGGCACGCCCTCTGGCAATTGCTTACGGCTGTTGGCGAATGCATCCCGGGCCCACGGCAACGTGGCGCGACTGAAGGTCAACGCCAGGCCATTAAGGTCGCTGACGACCTTGACCACATTGGGATTGAACAGGGTTTCGACGTCTTCGATCGGCTCGGCCAGCGTGGCCATGCGCGATTCGGTGTGCGCCGCCAGATTGGCTGCGACCTGATCGATCACGCTCGGCGGGATCAACGGCTCGTCACCCTGAACGTTGACCACAATGGCGTCAGGCGCCAGGCCCAGTTTCGCCGCCACTTCGGCCAGACGGTCGGTGCCGGAATTATGATCTTCACGGGTCAGCACCACTTCCGCACCAAAGGCGTTGCAGGCCTCGACGATGCGCGCATCATCCGTGGCGACCACGACCCGCTGGGCACTGCTTTTGCTCGCCTGCTCCCAGACATGCTGGATCATCGGCTTGCCGGCGATCAACAGCAGCGGCTTGCCCGGCAGGCGGGTCGAGGCATAACGCGATGGAATGACAACGGTAAAGGCTGTGGTCATTTATCCAGGCGCTCTTCGGTGGTCAGGGTGCGGGCTTCGGTTTCGAGCATGACCGGAATACCGTCACGAATCGGGTAGGCAAGACCTGCGCCCTTGCTGATCAGCTCCTTTTTGTCGGCACTGAGCTTGAGAGGGCCTTTGCAGACCGGGCAAGCGAGGATATCGAGCAATTTGGTGTCCATGTACATTCCCTGGATAAAAACGGTTAAGGCAGAAGACGATCTGGCAACAGGCGCATCAGTTGTGTATCGAACCAGGCCACGAAGGCCTGCGATGGCACAGCGTCGACCGCCAGGTACCACCAGTCGGTCCCGGCGAAGGCACGGCACTTCACCGCGTCTTTCTCAGTCATCACCAACGGCAATGACGGCGTGAAATTCAAGGCCTGCACGCTGTATTCGGCGTGGTCGGCAAACGCATGTGGGACTGGCTGCCAGTGTAGCGTTTCGAGGGTTTTGAAGAAACGCTGGGGATTGCCGATCCCGGCCACGGCGTGCAGCGCCTGGCCAGGGGGAAAATGGTCCAGAGGACGCCGTTCGCCGCTGTGCAGATTGATCAATTCGGTGGGCCGCAACTGGAAGGCAAAACCGTCGGCGCGATCATCGGCCGCGCCGTTGTACAGCACCGCGTCGACGCTTTGCAGACGCTCGACCGGCTCGCGCAACGGCCCGGCGGGCAGGCAACGGCGATTGCCCAGGCCACGCGCGGCGTCGATCAGCACCAGCTCGAGATCACGCGCCAGGCGGTAATGCTGCATACCGTCATCGGAGAGAATCAGGTCCAGCGGTTCGCTCGCCAGCAGAGCCTTGACGGCACTGCCGCGGTCCGGGTCGATCATCAACGGCACGCCGGTGCGCTGGACGATCAACAGCGGCTCGTCGCCGGCCATTTCGGCGGCTTGATCCGCCTCGACGCGCCACGGCAGCTGCGGCGGCTTGGCACCGTAACCCCGGCTGACCACACCGACCCGCAGGCCACTGCGCTGGCAATGTTCGATCATCCACAAAATCAGCGGGGTCTTGCCGGTGCCGCCGACCGTGATGTTACCGACCACGATCAAAGGCACCGGCGGCTGATAGATCTCGCCCTCGCCCGCCAGAAAGCGTTTGCGCTTGTTCATGACCACGCGCCGATACAGCCACTCCAGTGGCTGTAACAGCTTCAGGGCCGGATGACCTTCGTACCACGCGGCGAGCAAACGATCGGACATGGCCATCAGGGCGCGGGCGCCGCCTCGACCGTGGTCATGCGCAAATGGCTGAAACCAAGCTTGCCGGCAGCGTCCATGGCGGTGATGACGGATTGATGCTGGGTCTTGCCGTCAGCGCTGATGGACAGCGGCAGGTTGGTGTCGCCATTGGATTCTTTTTGCAACGCGTCCATCAGGGTTGCCAGATCGTTTTTCTGCAACACCTGATTGTTCACCGAGATCGCGCCTTCGGCATTGATGGCGATATCCAGTTGCTTGATCTGCTGATCTTCTGCCGGCGAACCGCTGACCGCTTCCGGCAGTTCGACACGTAGCTGGGTTTCACGGGTAAACGTAGTGGTCACGACGAAAAACAGCAGCAGGACAAACACCACGTCGATCAGCGACACGAGATTTATGTCCACGTTCTCCCGTTGCTTGCGGCGGAATTTCACGCTTTTTTGCCCTCGGACAGGTCCACGTCACGGTCACCCTGCACGACCTCGACCAGTTTGATCGCTTCCTGCTCCATCCCCACCACCAGCTCATCGATGCGCCGTTGCAGGAACCGGTGGAAGAAGACCGACGGGATACCGACGATCAGGCCCGAAGCCGTGGTGATCAGGGCTTTGGAAATACCGCCGGCCAGCACTGCGGCATTGGTGGTCATGCCCGTGCCCATGAACGAACTGAAAATATCGATCATGCCCAGCACCGTACCCAGCAACCCCAACAAAGGGGCCATGGCGGCGATGGTGCCCAGCGCATTGATGTAGCGTTCAAGCTCATGAATCACCCGCGCAGCGGCTTCTTCGATGCACTCTTTCATGATCTCTCGACCATGTTTGGAGTTGGCGAGGCCCGCCGCCAGGATCTCGCCCAACGGTGAGTGGGCGCGCAGTTCCTTGAGTTTTTCTTTATTGAGTTGCTTGTCCTTGATCCACACCCAGACCTGCCCGAGCAGATGCTCCGGGGTTACACGGCTGGCACGCAGGGTCCAGAGACGCTCGGCGACGATTGCCATGGCCGCGATGGAACTCAGAATGATCGGCAGCATCATCCAGCCGCCGGATTTGACCAATTCCCACACAGTGACAGTCCCCTCGAAAAAGTGCGCCACTCTAACATAGGGGGTGGATGCACCGAAGACCGTGATGTCGCATCCGGTCGGTCTGTAATAACTGCGGGTTATTGGCTGAGCGGCGGCGAATCGCGCCAGAAACGCCGTTGCAGACGCATCGACCAGGGCGGTTTGAAGCGTCCGAGTTGCAGACGAATGGCGCCGTGGTCGGCGCTGTCATAGATTGCCATGCCACGTTTTTGATAGCGCGCCATGACCGTGGGATGCGGATGGCCAAAGGAATTGCCCTGGCCACGGGAGATCAGCACTGCATGGGGCTCAAGCACGGCCAATAGCGCCATTGACGACGAACTGCGGCTGCCGTGGTGCGGTGATTGCAGCCAATCGGTGGGCACGGCGAGTGGACTGTCGAGCAGTGCCCGTTCGGCAGCGACATCGATATCACCGGTCAACAGCAATCGCTCACCGTTGGCTTCGATCTGCAAGACGCAGGATTTCTGATTGCTGTCGCTGGCAGCAGTCCATTGCCAGAGCTGGAAGTTCACGCCGTCCCAGGTCCATTGCCGACCGCTTTCACAGCCCTCGGCCTGTAACTCGGCCGGCAGCGCCTGATGATCGCCGCCGAGGACCCGGGTCACCGGCAATCCGTTGGCCACCGCGCGTGCGCCGCCGGCGTGATCGGCGTCGGGGTGACTGATGAGCATCAGATCGAGCCCGTCCACCCCCAGTTTGCGCAACGATGGCAGCACTACCCGCTCCCCCAGGTCGAAATCGCCGAAACGCGGACCGGTGTCGTACAACAAGGTGTGATGACGCGTGCGCACGAGAATGGCCAACCCCTGGCCGACATCCAGTTGCCAGATTTCAGCCAAGCCGTCGGACACCCGTTCTCGAGGTGGAAAAACCAGCAGCAACAGCAACGGCCAACCCAGCGGCCGCATCGGCACACCTTTGGGCAGCAAGAGAACAATGGCCCCCAGCGTGCCAAGTGCCCAACTCCACAGCGGGATCGCTGCGGGCACCCAAGCAGGCAACCGGCCTGCCATCAACGCCAGTCCCTTGAACAGCCAGTCAATCAGACCGCCCGCCAACCACAACAACCCCTCACCCACATAAGGCACTGGCAAGAGCAGCGTGCCCAGCAAGGCCGGTGGCAACACAACCAGGCTGATCCAGGGCACCGCCAGCAAGTTGACCAACGGGCCGCTGATGCTGATCGGTAAGCCCAGTACCAGCAGCAACGGACACAAACCGATCGCGATCAACCATTGCGCGCGGGTCCAGGTTTGCCACCATCGCCAAGGCCCGAGCCGTCCACCAAAAGTGAAGATCAGCACGGCCACTGCGGCGAAAGACAACCAGAAACCCGGTTGCAGGCTGGCCAGCGGGGCCAGCAGCAACACCGCGTCGAGCGCCAGCAATAGCGGCCACCATGCACCGAGATGACGAAACCGCAGCCGCCATAACAGTATCAGGCCGATCATCACGCACGCGCGCCGCACCGGCACCTCGAAACCGGCCAGCAGCCCGTAACCGAGCGCGGCGGCGAACGCCAGCGCGCACGCCCACGGCAGCCAGGGCAAACGATTCGGCCATAGGCCATAACGGGCCAGCCCGGCGATCAGCAGATACACCAATCCCGCGAGCAAACCGATGTGTTGCCCGGAAATCACCAACAGATGCACGGTGCCGGTGTCTTGCAGGACTTGCCAATCCTCGCGACTCAGCCCGGCGCCATCCCCCAGCACCAAGGCCGTCAGAGCCCCCGTTCGACCTTGTGCATCCACGGCCTGCAGGCGTTGACGAATGTTGTCGCGCCAGGCCCATTGAGCATCGGCAAGCTTTTGACCGGCCTTGACCGTCCCGGTGGCGCCGATCCGTTGCGCCAGCAACCAGGCGTCGTAGTCGAACGCATGCGGATTGAGCAACCCGGCGGGACGCTTTAACTTGACCGCTAGTCGCCACCGTTCCCCGGCATTGACGGCCGGGCCGTCGTACCAGGCCAGGCGTAAATGCCTGGGCAGCCGGGTGCGTCGCGATTGACTGTCGGTCAGTTCAAAACGCACCACACCGTCGGCATTCTGCGGCAACCCCGTCACCCGCCCTTCGATCCAGCGCGTCTCACCATCAAGCTTCAGCGGCAGACGATCATCCAGTGCCCACTGTGCATTCGCGCAAGCCCAACTGAAGCCGAACATAAAGAATGCCAACGCGTACGTGCGAAACGGCAGCAGCATCAGCCCCACCACAGGCAGCAACATCCAAACCCAGACCGGCGGTAATTCCGGCAAAAACCGCAACGCCAGCAAACCCGTCGCCAGCGCCATCATCCCTGTGCGCATAAGCCCGTCCTTGAGAGTCCCCTCCCTAGTCATAGCGGGCGGATCGCACAGGCACGGTTATTAATTGTCACAAAGTCTGAATGGGCCGTTCATGGAATCCAGACATACTTGCCGCCTTAACCGACCGAGAAGCCTTATGCCCCGGCGCTTATTCAAACGTTACATGCCAGACCCGACCAGCATCAGGGAACACAAATCCTTACGCTTTCTCGGCACCCTGCTGCATGACCCGAACCTCTGGCACCTCAACCGTCACTCAGTCGCTCGTGCCATGGCGGTGGGTTTGTTTGCGGCCTTTCTGCCGATTCCGTTGCAGATGCTGGTGGCCGCCATCCTCGCCATCATGGTGCGCGGCAACATGCCGATTGCCCTGAGCCTGGTCTGGCTGACCAACCCGATCACCATGCCGGCGGTGTTTTTCTGCACCTATCAAACCGGGGCGTGGTTGATGGACGTTCCTGCCAGGCATTTGCCAGACGAGTTGAGCTGGGAATGGATCAGCGGCGAGCTTTCGACGCTGTGGCAACCGTTCCTGCTCGGATCGGTGGTGACAGGGCTGGTGCTGGGCGCCCTCGCCTATTGCCTGACCATGCTCTATTGGCGTTGGTGGGTTGCGCGGCAATGGACGCGGCGCAAGAAAAACCGGATGTAGAAATGCAAAACGGCCTCCACTTGGGAGGCCGTTTTTTTGCACCCGCGAAAGGGGCGACTCAGTCTTGATCAGGTACGCATGCCGCGCCCACTGACCAGTAACCGCGCACAACCGATATACAACGCAACGGTCGCCACCAGCATGAAGGTAATCGCCACGCTGATCTTGATATCCGATACGCCAAGAATGCCGTAACGGAAGGCGTTGACCATGTGCAGCACCGGGTTGGCCAGGGACACGGTTTGCCAGAACGGCGGCAGCAGGCTGATCGAATAAAACACCCCGCCCAGGTACGTCAGCGGTGTCAGCACGAAGGTCGGGATGATCGAGATGTCATCGAAGTTGCGCGCAAACACGGCGTTGATGAACCCCAGCAGCGAAAAGATCGTTGCCGTGAGCACCACGACCAGAATGGTCACGCCCAGGTGATGGACCTGCAAATCGGTGAAGAACAGCGACAGCATCGTGACGATGACCCCGACCATCAAGCCACGCAGGACGCCACCGAGGGTATAGCCGATCAGAATGGTGTGCGGCGACACCGGCGAGACCATCAATTCCTCGATGGATCGCTGGAACTTGCTGCCGAAGAAGCTCGACACCACGTTGCCGTAGGAGTTGGTGATCACCGACATCATGATCAGCCCCGGGACGATGTACTCCATGTAGGTGAAACCACCCAT
>Ga0157371_10003251_pt1 | contig 14906 bp, 14 predicted proteins | sample C45metaG_FD_113462 | JGI IMG/M metagenome (GOLD analysis project Ga0157371, IMG submission 113462) | Corn rhizosphere microbial communities from Kellogg Biological Station, Michigan, USA - C4-5 metaG | ecosystem: Host-associated > Plants > Roots > Rhizosphere > Soil | place: USA: Michigan...
ATCGCGACGGCACCGCTTCCCGATACGCTGGCACGGCTCAAGGCCGTGGATACGGCGCGCAACGTGGCGACCGAAGTCGCGGCTCGGCTGGCGAGGGAGCGCGCCGAACTTCATGCGCTCGACCTTCGTGAGGCGCGTGCCCGCGAGCTCGCCAACGTCGGGGCCTCGCCGCCGGCAATGCTCGCGGCCGCACTCGTCTTCGGTGCGATGCTCGGCTTCGGCGCGACGCTGCTCGATGAAGTACGTCGCCCGCGCGTCGCCAGCGCGTACGAGGCGGAGCGCGCCACCGGCCTGCGCGTGCTCGGCGTCGTGAAGCCGCTGCCTCGCTCGCCGGAGCGCGGCCGGCGTGCGTCCGACCGTGAGGGTCCGCCCTACATCGACCCGGGCGCGGACGGCCATCAACTCATCTATCTGACCGTGGCCAGCGCCGGGGCCAACGTCGTGATGGTCACCGTCACCGGCGACAATGCCGCCGTGAACGCCGTGGTCGCGATCAACTTCGCCGCCATTGCCGCACAGGAAGCGCGCGACACGCTGGTCATCGACACGGATACGTCCTCATCGGCCGTGGCGTCCGGACTCCGACTCGCGCCGAGCGCAGGCATTCGCGGCATCGTGGACGGCCGCGTAGGCTGGCCGGAGGCCGCTCGCGTCACGAAGATCGGACGTGATCGCACCATCGACGTCGTGCCCAGTGGTGACGGGCCGATGCCGATCGAAGGCGTCACCGCGCTCCTCCAGCGCGATGCCACACGACTGGCCCGACGCTACGATGCCGTCGTTGTCGTCGCATCCCAGGAGCAGGCAGCGGCGGGCTTGCCGGCCGCCTTGCCGATTCCCGACGTCATCTTCTGTGCACGGGCCGGACAGACTCCGGTGTCGGAGCTCAAGAAGCAGGTGGACGAGATCGCGCGAAACGGCGCGACCGTGCGCGGTGTCGTGCTCTGGGACGCACCCGACCCGGTGCTGTATGAAGTGAAGCCGGTGGAACGCGCGGAACGCGAACCGGTGCCTGCCACCGCGTGATCGGCGCCGCCCTGCCCTGCGCGACGGCGCTCCGCTAGCCTTCGCGCATGCCATTCATGTGGGCCGATACGCTCCTCGCCGCAGAGCGCGCGCACCTGCTCCGCCTGCTGGCGTGGGGCGCCGCGAGCCTGTTCGTGGGTACCGCCCTCCTGGCGTGGCTGCGGGTGGGTGCACGGCGCTCGATGCTGCTCGAGCATTTCGCACTGCAGACAGCGGGCTGGGGTGCGGCGGAGGTCGCGCTCGCGGCGCTCGCGCGCACGTCGCTGGTGGTGCGCGACCTGTCGGGCGCGACGCGGCTCGACCGCCTGCTCTGGCTCAACCTGGGCCTGGATGCCGGGTACATGATGCTCGGCGTCGCGCTCGCGCTCGTAGGCTGGCGTCTCGCCCGCCACTTCGGCGTCGTGGGCGCCGGCATCGCCATCATCGTGCAGGGAGGCGCGCTCAGCCTCCTCGACCTGGCCTTCGCCCTCCAGATCTCGCGCTAGAACACATGGCAGAGGAGATGCTCGACCTTCGCGGCACCGCGAAGCCGGATGCCTATCGACAGCTCGATGAGCATGTACGTGTCGTGCTCGCCGGCATCCGTGATGATGTCGCCGCGATGGCGACGATGAGCGCGCTCATTCATCATGCCTTCGGTCATCTGTGGACCGGCTTCTATCGTGTCGTCGCTCCGGACCTGCTCCGTGTCGGGCCCTATCAGGGCACGCTCGGGTGCCTCGAAATCCCCGTGGGCCGCGGCGTGTGCGGGACAGCAGCAGCGGAACGTCGCACCGTGATCGTGCATGACGTCCAGGAGTTTCCTGGTCACATCACGTGCGACGCGCGCTCGCGTTCGGAGATCGTCGTTCCCGTGCTGGGCCGCTCCGGAGCGCTCGTCGCCGTGCTCGACATCGACTCGGAACAGGTTGGCACCTTCGACGATGAGGACCGCCGCGGCCTCGAGCACCTCGTGCGGTGGTTCGTCACGGAGGGCGAGTAGGCGAGGCGGAGCAACTGCCCATGCGGTCCGGTGGGAAGCGCTGTATCTTTGCAGTTCCCCCCACCCGCCGCCTGCCGGCGCCCGCAGTTCTTCCGACGCGACGATGACCCGCGGCTATTCCGACCGCATCAACCACGCATTCGCCTTCGCGGCGAAGCACCACGACCGTCAGGTGAGAAAGGGAACGCGCCTTCCCTACCTCACGCATCCGGCGAACGTGGCTGTCATCCTCACGCGATACGGACAGGACGAAGACACCGTGGTCGCGGGCATCCTGCACGACGTCATCGAGGATTGTGTTCGCGACGGCTACACGCGTTCCATGCTGGAGCAGCGAATCGGGGACAAGTTCGGCGCTGACGTGCTCGATACCGTGCTGGCCGTGACGCACCGGCAGGTGGACGAGCACGGCGTGGAGCTATCGAGTGAGGAGCGCAAGGACGACTACCTCGACCGCCTTGCTCGTGCGCCGGAGCGCGCGCGCTGGGTGTGTGCGGCGGACAAGATCCACAACGGCAGCTCCATCCTCGCCGATCTCGATCGCACGCTCGATCCGGATACGGTATGGTCGCGCTTCAATGTCGGCCGCCTGGGCACGGTGCGCTGGTATCGTCGCGTCTACGAACGGCTGCGCGAGCTGGGCTTCTCCGCGCCGATCATGGATGAGCTGCGTGGCGTGGCCGAAACGCTCGAGGCGCGTGGCGGCGCCGATGCCGCGGCCGAAGCGAGCCGCGGCGGCTGATCAGTCGCCGGCCGCGACCAGCGGCTCCCGTGCGACATCGGGATAGGTGCGCGCGACGTACTCCTCGAGGATCACGAGGAACTCCTGCACGATGCGATCGCCCTTGAGCGTGGTCACGAGCTTCCCGTCCACGTAGACCGGCGCCTTGGGTTCCTCGAACGTGCCTGGCAGCGAGATGCCGATGTTGGCGTGCTTGGACTCGCCTGGCCCATTCACCACACAGCCCATCACGGCGACGTGCATCGTCTCGACGCCCGGGTGTGACTGCTTCCACATGGGCATCTGCTCGCGCAGGTAGGTCTGGATGTCTTCCGCCATGTGCTGGAAGAACGTGGACGTCGTGCGTCCGCAGCCGGGACATGCCGTGACCTGGGGCGCAAAGCTGCGCAGGCCAAGCGACTGCAGGATCTGCTGCGCCACGAGGACCTCTTCGGTCCGATCGCCATTCGGCTTCGGCGTCAGCGAAACGCGAATGGTGTCGCCGATGCCGCGCGCGAGGAGAATGGAGAGCGCCGCGGCGCTGGCGACCTGCCCCTTCATTCCCATGCCCGCTTCCGTCAGTCCCAGATGCAACGGGTAATCGCATCGTGCGGCCAGTCGCTCGTAGACCTCCACGAGGTCGGGCACGTGCGACACCTTGGCCGAGATGAGGATGTGATCGTGCGGGAGGCCGACCTCTTCCGCGAGCTCCGCTGAGCGCAGTGCCGAGGCGAGCATCGCCTCGATATAGACATCCTTGGCCGTGCGAGGCGAGCCGGCGCGGGCATTCTCATCCATCATCTGCGTGAGCAGATCCTGGTCGAGCGAGCCCCAGTTGACCCCGATGCGCACCGGCTTGCCGTGCTCCACGGCCAGGCCCACGATGGTGCGGAAGTTCTCGTCGCGCCGCTTGCCGCCGACGTTCCCCGGGTTGATGCGGTACTTGGCGAGCGCACGCGCGCACTGGGGATACCGTGCGAGCAGCAGGTGGCCGTTGTAGTGGAAGTCGCCGACGATCGGAACCGTGACGCCGATATCGTGGAGCCGAGCGACCACCTCGGGGACGGCGGCTGCCGCCTCTTCATTGTTGACCGTGACGCGCACGATCTGCGAACCGGCACTGGCCAGGCGCGCCACCTGATCGGCGGTCGCGGCGGCGTCGGCCGTGTCGGTGTTCGTCATGGACTGCACCACGATCGGGTGCGCCGATCCGACGGGAACGGCGCCGACGTGAGCAGTGACGGTCTGGCGGCGGGCTGAAAACGGCACGGCAGGGAGGGGAAGTGGGACAAATGAAATCTAACGCCGCCCGTGCGCTCCGGGGCCTGCGGACGCACGCAACGCATAAGCGCCGACGACTCCCGCTCCAGACGGGCAGGCGCATCAGCGAGGCGAATGCGGCCGCTGGAGGTGATGACGCCCGCAATGGACGGGTCCGTCAGGACTATTGACCGATCTTTAAGGCGTTGCTACGTTTGCCGCTGCCGGGCCCCACGGGCTCGGCTTGGTTGTGGCGGGACATCGGTGCGCCCGCGGTTCAGGCTATTGTCAGGGTACGGCACGTTCCGCTCCCTCGACAATCAGTTACCTCAGGAGTGGTTCATGCGTACGACCGGCAAGGTGAAGTGGTTCAACGACGCGAAGGGCTTCGGCTTCATCACCCCCGACAGTGGCGAGAAAGACTGCTTCGTGCATTACAGCGCGATCCAGGGCAACGGCTTCAAGTCACTGGCCGAGGGCGACGCGGTGGAGTTCGACATCGTCCAGGGTGCCAAGGGCCCCGCGGCGGAGAACGTCACCAAGGCCTGAGCCGCGGTGATCGCAGTGTGAAAAGGGTGGGGCACCGGTCCGGTGCCCCACCCTTTTTTCCGCCGGCTACTCATCATGGTGAGCGAGGGCTCGCCTCGTGGAGTCGTGCGGCGGGCGACCTCGGCGCGGTGCCGGCGCGAACTCCAGCGCGTCCTGCAGGCGCCGGGAGAGCTCGCGTTCGAGCTCCGACCGGTCGCAGAGGACACGCAGGTGGCCTCCGCAAGAGACAGCGCTGTCATCCGCATCCAGCAAGCGTCCCGCGAGGCTCAGCGCATCACGTACACCCAAGCCAAGCACCAGGTGCAGCTCCCGGGTGAGAGCGAGGTGCACAAGGGCCGCATGCGGGATCCGGCGCGCCACTCCGCGCTTCTCACTGGCGACGTGAGGAACAGGGAAGTGCGAGAGGGTATTATCGAGCCATTTCTGGGATGATCCAATCGCAAGCGCTGCAACTGCAACACTATAGGATCGCACAATAATTATCCTGTATAATCAGGAACAATGCGTGATCGCGACGGGAGCGTTTATTTCCTTGTTACTGAGGAACTTTAGCGTCTCGCTTGACCTCACGCCAGTGAGCCTGCCCACTCAGGCGAGTGGGCGACGTTCCTCGGCTGCCACGCCCAGCAGAGGCGAGATTACGGCCCGTCTGCACGAGGTCCGAGCCATGGCACGGTCCTCGAAATGCCGGCTTCCGCACCATCAACCACTCCGGAGGAAATCAGCATGACTCACCGGCTCCTCGCCGTCCTTGCCATCGGGGCACTGCTCGCCACGCCCGCATCGTCCCGTGCGCAGAGCACATCCATTCTCGTCTCAGGTGGCCTCTCCGTGCCCATGAGCGATTTGAGCGACTTCAGCAACTCGGGCTACAACGTCAATGTCGGTCTCGCCTTCGGTGCCCCGCTCGTCCCGTTCGGCGCCCGTATCGAGGGCGGGTTCAGCAGCTTCGACGCAAAGGGCGGCGGTGCCTCGACGCGCATCGCCTCCGCCACCGCCAACGGGGTTCTCAGCCTCGGCACCGGCGGTGCGTCGCCGTATCTCATCGGTGGTGTCGGCATCTATAATCGGCGCTTCAGCTCCGACGTCCTGGATGTCTCCGACAGTCAGACCAGCGCTGGCGTGAACGTCGGCGGTGGCATTCGATTCCCCCTCGGTGGAATGAGCACCTTTCTCGAGGCGCGATATCACTTCATGCTCGGCAGCAGCGATCAGGCGACCAACCTGCAATTCATCCCGATTTCCTTCGGCGTGCAGTTCTGAGCATTGCGGCATCTCGATGCAGCGGGGCGGCGACCGATATGGTCGCCGCCCCGCTGTGCATGGAACCACCTCAGGCCCGCGGTTTCGCGCGACGCGTCGGCGCGGCGGACATCGGGTCCTCGGGCCACTCGTGTTTCGGATAGCGACCTCGCAGCTCCTTGCGTACTTCGATGTACGACGAGCGCCAGAACCCCGCGAGGTCGCGGGTCACCTGAACAGGACGGCCCGCTGGTGACAACAACCGCAACATGACGGGAACGCGTCCCTCCGCGATGCGCGGTGTTTCGGCAAGACCGAACAGTTCCTGCAATCGTACGGCAATTGCCGGCGCTGCAGGGTCGGCGTAATCCACCGGAATCCGCGATCCCGTTGGCACCACCAGATGTGTGGGCGCCAGACGATCGAGGGATTTGCGTTGCGAGAAGGAGAGCTGCGCGAGCAGAATCGCCGCGAGGTCGAGCGCTTCCACCTCGCTCCGCCGACGCACGCCCACGAGGTGAGGAAGGAGCCATGCGTCCATGGACGCATCCAGCGTGGCGTCGGACCAATCCGGCCAGCCGTCTTCCAGCTGGCGCACGAACGCGACGCGGGCTCGCAGACGCATTGCCGCATCGGTCCACGACAGCTCCAGACCGTTCCTCCGCTGAATCGCGCCGAGCAACGTCCGGGCAACTACCTCATCGTCCGCATCGCGACGCGGAACCTCGCGAACGATGATGGCGCCCAGCCGCTCGCGCTGGCGCGCCGCGACCGCACCAGCCGCGGGTTGCCATTCGACGATCTCCTCCGACACGACCTGAGCGCGGAAGAGAAGCTCCACCTCCGACTCTTCGAGCGGAGCGGCGAGAAAGACACGCGCCTCGGGATGCTGACCATCCGTCTCCGCGATGGACAGCCAGGTCGCGCGCGACAGGGCACTTCCATCCTCGAGCCATGCGCCGTGACCATTGCGCATGAGAAAGCGGTTGCCTGCGGAATCACGCCGGCGCGCCAATCGATCGGGGTATGCGAGCGCGAGCAACGCGCCTGCCGAATCCTCGTCGATCGCCGACCCCGAAATCCTGAGCGCCGACTTCAGCGTGGACATCCGCTCACGCACGCGATGCAGCCGTCCGGCATCCACGCGCGAATCGCGACCCGCACCACCCGACGCGATCGCCCGCAGCCGCAGTCGAACATCGGAATCCCGCGCCGTGGCCTCCGTCCGAAAGGGATCTCGCTCCTCGAGCAGCGCGGCAATGGCACACGCGGTAGCCGCTGATCCCAACGCGCGTCCCGCAATCAGCATGTGCGCCAGGCGCGGGTGCACACCGAGCGATGCCATCTCGCGTCCGTGCGTCGTGATCATCGACCGCTCGTCGAGCGCGCCGAGCTCACGAAGCAGCTCACGCGCCTGTGCGAGCGCCGCAGGCGGTGGAGGATCCAACCATCGGAGCTGTGAAACGTCGACGATGCCGGCGAGCGCGAGATCCAATGCGAGCGGCGCGAGATCGGCGACGAGCATCTCCGGCGTCGCCCGGTCGAGCAGACCGGCATGATCACCGGCAGGCCACAATCGATAGCAGAGCCCTGCCGCCGTGCGACCAGCCCGACCACATCGCTGATCGGCCGCAGCGCGCGATACACGTACCGTCTCGAGTCGGGTCATCCCGGTCCGCGGGGAGAAGCGAGGCACGCGAGACAGCCCACTATCGACGACGACCCGAACTCCCTCGATCGTGAGACTGGTCTCGGCGATGGACGTCGCCAGCACGATCTTGCGACGGCCCGGCGGAGGCGGAAGAACCGCCTCGTCCTGGTCACGCCCCGAGAGGTCGCCATACAACGGAACCACGGAGACATCGCGGGGAAGCGAGTCAGCCGTCAACAGCGCCGCCGTTCGCGCGATCTCTCCGGCGCCCGGCAGAAATGCGAGGACACTCCCCGCCTCCTCTGCCAGTGCTCGGCGCACCGCGGACGCGACCGCACCCTCGACACGCTGATCGGACCGCATGGAGAGATGCCGGACCTCAACGGGGAACGTGCGACCCTCGCTGCGGATGATCGGCGCGTTGCCGAGCAGGGTCGACACCGCCGTACCGTCGAGTGTGGCGGACATGACGAGAATGCGCAGTTCAGGGCGCAACAGCTCCTGCGCCTGCAGCGCGAACGCGAGGCCGAGGTCGGCATGGAGGCTTCGTTCGTGAAACTCGTCGAACACCACCAACCCGACGCCGTCGAGCGAGGGATCGGCATGCAGCAGCCGCGTGAGCACGCCTTCCGTAACGACTTCGATCCGGGTCGCACGCGACACGCGCGTCTCGCCGCGAATGCGCATGCCCACCGTGTCACCAAGCGATTCGCCGAGCGCCGCCGCCATGTAGCGTGCGGCCGCGCGCGCCGCGAGACGCCGCGGCTCGAGCATGACGATGCGCTGACCGCGAAGCCAGCCGGCGTCGAGCAGGGCGAGCGGAACGCGCGTCGTCTTGCCAGCCCCGGGCGGCGCCTGCAGCACGACCTTCGACGACTCCGCCAGGGCGGCGCGAAGCGCGGGAAGAGCCGCGTCGATCGGCAATGGCGCCGCTGCCGAACCATGGGACGACATGGGGTAGAATGTAACGCACGCTTTCGTGACGCCCGCGTCCGCACCACCTTTCACATCTCGACGATGACACCGCCACGATGAGCGCCTTTCACATCTTCCAGCCTTCCAGCATCAGCACCGACTGTGACCGGTGTGGCGGACGCGTCGACCTCGTGAGAGGTGGCGTCTGCACCACCTGCCGCCGCATCCTGTGTGCGACACACCTGCATGGCAGCTGGTTCAGGCGGCTCGTGGCCGACGTGAAGAACGAAAGCATCTGCACCGAGTGCCGCACGACGCGACGGGCGAGCGCCGGTGGCGCGACGGTCGACGAAGTGGCAAGATGATGCTAGGTTGGAACGCGACAAGCCACGTGTGACACCAGTCGGCACGACGACGAGCGATACGATGCACCGCGACATGATGACGAGACGCGCCTGGATGGCGATGCTGGCGAAGGCCGCGGGCGCCGGCGCGCTGCTGAACGCCGTCCTTCCGCTGGCGAGCCACGCGATGGGTTCCGCGCCGCCGCGGCTCACGGTGTACAAGGACCCGAGCTGTGGATGCTGCACGAAGTGGGTTGCCCACCTGCGTGCGGCAGGACTGCATCCCGACGTGCACGATCGCAGTGACATGGATACGCTGAAGGACAGTCTGGGCGTACCGACCTCGCTTCGCTCGTGCCATACGGCCATCGTGGGCCGCTACGTGATCGAAGGGCACGTACCGGCGGCCGACATGCAGCGGCTGGTCGCGACGGCACCGAAGGGAATCATCGGCGTCGCGGTGCCGGGGATGCCGGCCGGCTCGCCGGGCATGGAAGTTCCGGGACGCGCCGACCGATTCGACGTGATCGCGTTCGCATCGGACGGCACGACGAAGTTGTTCGCGCACCACTGAGTAGAGCGCGCCCCCGTCGGGCGGGCGCGCGGCACGACGAGCAGCACGAGCCCGACCGGAACCCCGTGCACCCCTCGGGTACTCCGGCGCGACACGGTCGAGGTGCCGTCCGGGCGGCACCCGGCCGTCGTCGTGCGTTCGCGTCACCTGCCGGTCCATTTCTCGCGCTGAGCGGTCGCACCCTTGCCGGTGGTGCATGGATGCAGGCGACGGAACTTCATCGACAGATCTGTGCGGCCATCACGCGTCGGTCCCTCGTGATGTTCGAGTACGGCGACCTGATCCGCGTGGTGGAACCGCACCGCTTCGGGGTCAACAGTGCCGGGCGCCCGATGCTCAGCGGGTGGCTCCGCGCCGGATACAGCCGGTCCGATCCGGCTGGTGGATGGCGCAACTATCTCCTCGACGAGATTGCGGCGTTCCAGGTGCTCGATGCGCCATTTGCCGGGAGCCGGCCGGGCTATGCGGCGCACGATGCGCGCATGCGCGAAGTGTTCTGCGAGCTGACGCCGAGTGCCGTGGACATGGCCGCGGAAGGTCCGTACATCGTCCGCGAGCCGATGCCATCGTCGTCGACCGCTACCCCGGCCGACGCCAATGCACGCGAGGAGCGCAACACGACCGAGCGCCCATCCGACACGAACGACACTGCGCCGGATCGACCGTGATCCGGCGCAGGACGCGAACGTTCAGATCGCGGCGTTGCTCGAGCGGGGCGTTGGCGGAGGCAGCAAGGCGATGCGTGCTGCCTCGAGTTGCGCACGCACCGCAGCCGGCCCGGTGCCGCCGTCCACTTCACGGTGGATGACGGAGTTCGCGGGGTTCAGCGCATCGTAGACGTCCTCGCCGAACATCGCGTGCGCACGGGCGAAGGAGCTGAAGGGCAGGGCGCTCAGTTCGACGCCACCCTCTTCGCCCTCACGCACCAATGATCCGACGGCGCCGTGCGCCTCGCGGAACGTAGCACCGCGTCGCACGAGGTAATCCGCGAGATCGGTGGCCATCATCGTGCTGGACAGCGCAGCGGCCATGCGGTCGCGACGGAACGAACACTCCGCCAGCGCTCCGGCTGTTGCCGGCAGCACGAGAAGCAGGGTGTCCGTCGCATCGAACAGCACGCGCTTGTCATCCTGGAGATCCTTGTTGTAGCTCGTCGGAAGTCCCTTCAGCGTCGCGAGGAGCGTCGTGAGATTGCCGAGCATGCGAGCCGCGGAGCCACGGGCCAGCTCGAGTGCATCCGGGTTCCGCTTCTGTGGCATCATGCTGGAGCCGCTCGTGTATCCTTCGCCGAACTGCACGAAGCCGAACTCGCTCGACCCGTAGATGATCAGGTCCTCGGCGAATCGTGACAGGTGGGTACCGACGAGCGTCGCCGCGAAGAGAACTTCCGCCACGAAGTCGCGATCGCTCACGGCGTCGATCGAATTCGAAGTGACGGCCTCGAAGCCCAGCGTGCCCTGCAGCAGCACGCGCGAGATCGGGTAGGCGGAGCCCGCCACCGCGCCCGAGCCGAGAGGCAAAACGGCGGCGGATCGCTGCGCCGCACGCAGGCGAGCGCGGTCCCGCTCGAGGGGCCAGAAATGCGAGAGCATCCAGTGCGCGCCCGACACGGGAATGGCGCGCTGCAGGTGCGTGTACGAGGGCATGAGAGCCGACTCGAGCGATTCGGCCTGCTCGAGCATCACGCCCTGCAGCATGCGGAGCGCGTGGTCGAGTCGCTGACAGACATCCATCGTCCACAGCCGTGTGGCAGTGGCTACCTGGTCGTTGCGACTGCGCCCCGTGTGGAGGCGCGACGCGACATCGCCGACTTCCTCGTGCAGCAGGCGGTCGATGAGCGTGTGCACGTCCTCGTCGGACGGCTGCGGCTGCTCGCCGGCGGCGAGCCGTGCGGCGACCGCATCAAGCCCGTGTTCGAGGGAACGACTGTCCTCGAGCGTGAGGACACCGGCACCCCACAGCGCGACGGCCCACGCCTTGGAGAGGCGGATGTCGTACGGCCACAACCGGAAATCGATCCCGATGGAGTTGTTGAGCGCGTCGAACTCCGGCGTGGGGCCGGCGCCGAAGCGCCCACCCCACAGCTTGTGCGACGGCTTGCCCGCCGGCCGGGTGGACGACGGGGCAGGGGCGTCGGCGATCGTCATGGCGCGCTCCGGGAGTGTGACGTCAGACGGCGGCGAGCTCGCTCGCCGGTTCCTCGGCAGGAGCCGACGCGGCAGCATTCGCCGCGGCGAGCTCCTGGTCCCTGATGGCGCGAACCCGTGCGGGCAGCGCGAACAGGCGAATGAAGCCGGCCGCGTCGCTCTGCTGGTAGACGTCGTCCTCGCCGAACGTGACGAAGCGCTCGTCGTACAGCGCGTTCTCGCTCTCACGACCAACGACGGTGAGCGCGCCCTTGTAGAGCCGCAGCGTGACCGTGCCGGTGATGCGCGCCTGCGTCACGCCGACGAAGGCGTCGTACGCCTCGCGCTCGGTGGTCCACCAGCGACCCTCGTACACGAGGTCCGCGTAGCGGGGCGCGATGACGTCCTTGGCCGAAAGCGTCTTGCGATCGAGCACGAGCTGCTCGAGCTCGGAATGCGCCGCGTAGAGCAGGGTGCCGCCAGGCGTCTCGTACACGCCGCGCGACTTCATGCCCACCATGCGATCCTCGACGAGGTCGATGCGTCCCACGCCGTGCTTGCCGCCGATGGCATTGAGCGTCGCCACGAGCGAGACCGGATCGAGCGCCTTGCCGTTCACCGACACGGGCGTGCCCTGCTCGAAGCCGATCACCACATCTTCCGGCGCGTCGGGAGCGAGCGCGGGTTCGGTGGTCAGCACGAACATGTCGGCCTTGGGCGCCGAGTTCGGATCCTCGAGGTTGCCGCCCTCGTGCGAGAGGTGCCAGAGGTTGGCGTCACGCGAGTAGATCTTCTCCTTCGTCGCGGCGATCGGGATGCCCTTCGCCGTGGCGTAGTCGATGGCATCCTCACGGCTGCGGATGTTCCACTCGCGCCACGGCGCGATGACCGGCAGGTCGGGCGCGAGCGTCGCGAAGGTCATCTCGAAGCGCACCTGGTCATTGCCCTTGCCGGTGCAGCCGTGCGCGAGCGCATCGGCGCCGACGAGGCGGGCGATCTCCACTTGGCGCTTGGCGATGAGCGGGCGGGCCATCGCCGTGCCGAGCAGGTACTTGCGATTGTAGACCGCTCCCGCGCGCAGCGTCGGGAAGATGAAGTCGCGCACGAACTCCTCGCGCAGGTCTTCCACGTAGCACTCCTCGGCGCCCGAGGCGAGCGCCTTCTCGCGCACGCCGCGCAGTTCGTCAGCGCCCTGCCCGATGTCGGCGGCGACGCAGATCACGCGCGCGTCGTAGTGCTCGCGCAGCCAGGGAACGATGATCGAGGTGTCGAGACCGCCCGAGTAGGCGAGAACAATGGTGCGGGGCATGGCGCTCCTGAGCGAAGAGTATGCAGAACTAGTGCATATTTACTCAGTAATTTCCGCCACGTCAAGGTGCCGACACATATATGACCGTGCTGCCGGCGGGGCGGCTGGCCGCTACTGTTCGCCGGCGAGCTCGAGCAGGCGTGCCGTGAGGGTCAGACGGGTCTGAGCAGACCTCGTGACGATCAGGATGGTGTCGTCACCCGCGATGGTCCCGAGCACTTCAGGGAATTCCTCCTGATCGATGGCCTCTGCGATCGGCTGGGCGCCGCTGCGAACCGTATGAAGCACGATCAGCTCGCCCACCCCGTCGATACGTGAGAAGAGCTGCGGCAAGAGATTGCCAAGCAACGGGTTATCGTCTTCGCTCACCAGCGCGCCCGGTACCACGTAGCGACCGCCGTCCTCGGTCGGCACGCGGGCGATTCCAAGGTCGCGGAGGTCGCGGGACAGGGTGGCCTGGGTGACATCCATCTGTCTGCCGAGGAGGAGCTGCCGCAGCTCCTCCTGACTTCCCACCACGTGCCGTTCGACCAGGTCCAGGATCGCGGCCTGTCGTTCTCGCTTCTTCGTCATCGGTCGCCTCCGGGCTGGCCAAGTGTACCACGGCGGCCCGCCGATCGTAAGCAGCCATTGACCAGCGCATAGTGCATGATTATGCATTAACGCGTGAATACCATCCCCGTCGGAGTGCTCGGTGCCAGCGGTTACGCTGGCCGCGAGCTCTGCAGCCTGATCACTCGTCACCCCCGCTTCGGTCTCGCCTTCGCGACGGCCAACGAGCAGCGGGGGCAGACGGTGCGCGTGGCGGGGAAGGCAATCACCTTCGCCGCACCCGACGACGTGGACCTCGGTGCCGCGGCGCTGGTGTTCTGCGCCCTTCCGCACGGCGCCTCGCTGCCATGGGTGGAGCGGGCCCGCGCGACCGGTGCACGGGTGGTGGACCTGTCGAGCGACCTGCGACCCGGACACGGGGCCCCACACGTTCCCTATGGGATGCCAGAGCTGGGCGACGAGGCACGGCGTGCCATCCGTAGCGCCGACGTCGTCGCCAACCCCGGGTGCTATCCGACCTCGATCCTGCTCGCGCTGGCACCCCTGCTCGAGGCGGGACTCGTGCGCGCGGACGCGACGATCGTCGCCAACTCGGCCAGCGGCGTGACCGGCGCGGGCAACTCGCCCAAGCGCGAGCTGCTGTTCGCCGAGCTGGCCGAAGACTTCCGTGCTTACGGCGTGGGGAACACGCACCGGCATCTCCTGGAGATGCGGGCGACGCTCGAGGCCTTCGGCAGCGACGCGGAGCTGGTGTTCACGCCGCACCTGCTCCCGGTGGCGCGTGGCATCTTGTCCACCATCACGGTGCCGCTCACGGAGTCGATCGCCGACCCCGGGGCGTTCTATCGTGACGCCTACGCGAACGAACGGTTCATCGAGATCAGCGCCACGCCGCCCACGCTGCGCGAGGTGGTCCATCGGAACATCGTCGCGCTGTCGGCGACGATGCTGGCCGGCACGCGGCAGCCGATGCTGCTCGTGACTTCCGCGATCGACAACCTGATGAAGGGCGCGGCGGGGCAGGCGGTGCAGAACGCCAACCTGATGTGCGACCTGGACGAGTGCACGGGCCTGCCCGCATGACGCGCGTCATCAAGGTGGGCGGGCGTCCGCAGCTCGATCCGGCACTGTCGCACGCCCTTGCCGGGGCGCATGTGGCTTCGCCGGGATCGCTGTGCGTCGTGCATGGTGGCGGCGACGAGATCGGAACACTGCAGCGCCTTCACGGTGTGGAAGCGCGCTTTCACGGCGGCCGGCGTGTCACGAGCTCGCTCGATCTCGAGATCATCCGGATGGCGCTCTCGGGCTCGGCGAACAAGCGCCTTGTCGCGGCACTGAATGACGAAGGCGTCGCCGCCATCGGGCTGTCAGGAGAAGACGCGGGGCTGCTGCTCGCGGCGCCGCTGGATGTGGACCGCTACGGATTCGTCGGACAGCCCACGTCGGTGAACGTGAACGTGCTTCATCACCTGCTCGCCGGGCGCCTGCTGCCGGTGATCTCTCCGGTGAGCCGGCGCGAGCCCATGGTAGAGGGCGAGCCCGCGACGCTCAACGTGAACGGCGACGATGCGGCCGCGGCAATCGCTGTCGCGCTGCAGGCCGAGGAGCTGTTGCTGGTGTCCGACGTGGCGGGTGTGCTGGTGGACGGTGCCCCC
>Ga0157371_10003256_pt1 | contig 14890 bp, 15 predicted proteins | sample C45metaG_FD_113462 | JGI IMG/M metagenome (GOLD analysis project Ga0157371, IMG submission 113462) | Corn rhizosphere microbial communities from Kellogg Biological Station, Michigan, USA - C4-5 metaG | ecosystem: Host-associated > Plants > Roots > Rhizosphere > Soil | place: USA: Michigan...
CGGCTACAAGAGCTACTTCCTGCTCGATCCACAGAGCGGCACGGGCTTCGTCGTCCTCTCCAATCGTGAGGACACGAACGGGTTCAAGATTGCACTTGAGAGCATGGCGGCACTGACGGGCTTGCCGCTGCCGAAACCTGCAGCATTCCTGCCGGATGGTCTCTACGTCACAGAGACCGGGCCTTGGTGGCTGGAGATCAAGGGCAGCACCTGCAGCTTTCTCGATGCGGAAGACACGCTCTATGACGAGGGTAACGGCTGGGTCTCGTCCCGCTCAGCGTCCTCGCCCGTTAGTCTTCGCCTTGATGGCGCCGGACTGGTCGGAGAGATGGGCCATGCGACACGACGGTTTCTACCTGTCGCGCCTGCCAACGACGTTCCGCCAACGCTTGATGGACGCTGGCGCTCAGAGGAGAGTGCGGAGTTCGACATCGCCGGAGGCGCCCTTATCATGGGCACTGGGCCCCTTCGCCGCCGCATGCCACTGACGGCTCTCGGAAACGGGCGCTATCTCTTCACCCTCCAAGATGGCCCCTGGACGAAGCGCGTCTGCCTCCACATGCTCGGCGATGACCATGTGGAGCTTGTGACAAGCCGCGCCCGGATGATCGAGTATCGGCGAGACAGGTTTTAATCGGCGACAGGAATACCGGCTGAGAGCTGCTCGCGAATATAGATATCCAGCAGACGGCGGCTGATCGGGCCAACTTCGCCATTGCCGATTGTGACGCCATCCATCTTGATCACGGGCGTGACGAAGCTCGTTGCAGATGTCACGAAAGCCTCAGAAGCGGCCTTGGCTTCTTCCGGGGTGAAAGCGCGCTCTTCCACCTTGAGATCCGCCTGCCTGGCGAGATGAAGAATGGAGCCGCGGGTGATGCCGTGCAGCAGTGCGTTCGACAGATCGCGCGTGACCAGCACGCCTTCTTGCGTGACGATATGGAAGTTTGCCGAGCTTGCCTCGGTGATGTGACCGTTTTCGACAAACAGAACGTCGTCATAACCTTGGCGATTGGCTTCCGTCTTGCGCAGAGATGAGTAAAGAAGCTGGACGGTCTTGATCTGCCGGTCCGACCAGCGGCCCTCGGGCACCGTCTTGACGGAAAGGCCGGTCTTCCATTTCGGATTGTCCAGCACCTTCTTGGTCTGGGTGAACATCACGAAGGTCGGCTCCATTACTTCAGGAAAGACGAAGTCGCGATCCTGAACGCCGCGGGAAACCTGCAAATAAATCAGGCCGTCCTCGATGCCGTTGCGTCTTGCGATTTCCTTGTGCAGGTCCAGCAATTCGGCTTCCGCCACCGGCATGGCAATGCCGAGCGCATCAAGCGATCGTTTCAGACGGGCGAGGTGGCCGGGATAATCGACGAGCTTGCCGTGAATAATCGCCGTAACTTCATAGATCGCGTCGGCAAAAAGGAAGCCACGATCGAAGACCGATACTTTCGCGTCGCCTTCCGCAACCCATGCGCCATTGAGATAAACCGTTCTGTCCATGATCCTGCCTCTGTCTGTCATATGCCTTGCAAACCCGCTCTTGTCTTGCACCGCCGTTATCAGGATGCAAGCCTCAGATGGGCGCGCTGGGGAGGAAGAGCTTGTTCAAAGAAGGGTGGCGCCAACTCTGTGCAGTGCTTTGATTTCACTGCAACATTGACGCAAAGCTCACGGCGATCGCGGAGGTTTCGTATTTGAAAATCGAATAATTCAATTCGTATAATAATCAAAAATTATATTGCAGCGCAGCAGGCCGCGTGGAATCATCGCCCCCATAACAAGCCGATAACGGCACTTCCAGTGGAGAACGACGATGGTTATTTTTAAGAAATCCGGCCTTGCCGGGTTATCGCTTCTGTTTGCCTTTTCCTATGCTCACGCTGAAGGAACGATCAAGACTGCTCTTGATGGTACCTTTGCTCCCCACGCCATGCCGACGCTCGACGGTAAGGTGGAGGGCTTCAATGTCGATCTGGTCAATCTCATCGGGGAGCGCCTCGGTAAGAAGGTGGAGCTGACATCGGCGCAATTTTCCGGCCTCATTCCCGCATTGCAGGCCAAGACCTATGATTTTCTGGCCGCACCCGTGACCGTGAACAAGGAAAGGGCCGCCAACCTTCTGTTCACCGAAGGCTTCATGGACACCAACTTCGCCTTTGTCATTCCCGCCAACGGGCCGGAGTACAAGTCGCTTGATGACTTCAAGGGCAAGACAATCGCTGTCAATAAGGGCTCCGCCTATGACAGCTTCCTGCGCGAGCATCAGGCCGAATATGGCTGGAAGATCGAGAGCTACGGCACGAACACCGATGCGGTGGCAGCCGTGGTTGCGGGCCGCGCCGATGCGAACCTTGCCGGCGCGACGGTGGCGGCTTGGGCGGTCAAGCAGAATCCTAAGGTCAAGCTCTCTTATGAATACCCGACCGGTCTCGTCTGGTCGCTGGCCTTCCGCAAGGATGATGTCGAGGGGAGAAATCAGGTCGATAAGGTCATCGAATGCCTGAAGATCGATGGTTCGCTGGCGAAGCTTTCGGAGAAATGGTTCGGCGTCACGCCTCAGCCTGGCACCACGATCGTCACGCCGACGAAGGGCTATGGTGTCCCCGGCTTCGAGGGATATGTGGAGGATGATCACACGCCGTCCTGCAACCTGAAATAATAGCGACCGGCGGCAGGCCTCGCCTGCCGCACCCATGCAGGAGCCGCCCCATGACAAATCGTCCGATGCTGGAGATCGTTTCGCTACAGAAGCGCTTTGGCGACAACATCGTCCTTCGCGACATCAATTTGAAGGTGGCGAAGGGTGAGCTGGTTTTCATCATCGGCCCGTCCGGTTCGGGCAAAAGCACCATGCTGCGGTGCTGCAACCGGCTGGAGCAGCCTTCCAGCGGCGATATCATCATCGATGGGCGCAACATCATGAGCGGTACGAGCCGCGACCTCGACCGAATGCGGTTGAAGGTGGGAATGGTGTTTCAGGGCTTTCACCTCTATCCGCATATGAGTGTGGTGAAGAACGTCATGCTGGCGCAGCGCAAGGCGTTGAACCGTTCAGCGGAGGAGGCGAGGGCTCGCTCGATCGATATGCTGGAGCGGGTGGGTCTCGCCCACAAGGCCGACGCCATGCCGGCTGAGCTGTCCGGTGGACAGCAGCAGCGGGTCGCGATCGCACGCGCACTGGCTCTCGATCCGCTCGTCATGCTTTTCGATGAACCGACCTCCGCACTCGATCCGGAGCTGGTCGGCTCTGTTCTAGCGGTCATGAAGGATCTGAAGACCAAGGACATGACCATGCTGGTCGTCAGTCATGAGATGGGTTTTGCCCGCGAAACGGCCGACCGCGTGATTTTTATGGATGGCGGTGTCGTGGTCGAGGAAGGCACGCCGGAAGAGATTTTCGGTGCTCCCAAGGCCGAGCGCACGAAGGCCTTTCTCTCACGCGTGACGCGGTGACAGCGATGAGCGGCTTCCTCACCACCTTCTTCAATGTCGATGTCATGGTGCGGTATCTTCCGGATATCCTGTCTGGAGTGGTGGTCGCGGTTTTGATCGGTGCTGCCGTCGTCGTTGCAGGTGTTCTCACCGGGCTCGCGCTCGCGTGCCTTCGAACCTATGGACTGCGGTTCTGGAATGTCCTGATCATCTGTTTTGCCGACATATTTCGAGCGCTGCCGCCACTGGTGCTGATCCTGCTTTTGTACTTCGGCCTGCCAGGCGTCGGCGTGCAGCTTTCCGGACCCATGGTCCTGTTCATCGTTTTGTCTCTGACATTGGCCGCCTTTGCCGAAGAAATCTTCTGGGCAGGTTTTCTCTCTGTCGAACGTGGCCAGTGGGAGGCCGGCATCTCCACCGGGCTCGGGGTTAATGGCACCCTGCTTTATGTCGCTCTGCCGCAAGCCGTGCGGCTTGCCATTCCTCCGCTGGTGAACAGAGTTCTTGCCATCACCAAGATGACAGCTCTCGGTTCTGTCATCGGCGTTTCGGAAATCCTGTCGCAGGCAACCACGGCTCAGAGCTTTTCTGGAAGCGCGACGCCGCTGACGCTTGCAGCCATCGCCTATCTTGTTCTCTTAATGCCGCTCGTGCTGGCTGCGCGCACATTCGAAAGCCGTCGCGACAAAAGTCAGGGGCGCTGATCATGCAGAACCTCATCGACCAGTTTTTCAACATTGCGATCATGTCCAAGTCCCTGCCGTTGATGCTGTCGGGACTGTGGATGACAGCCAAGCTTTGCGCCGCGGTCATTCTGCTTGGACTGATCGGCGGGCTGCTTCTGTCGCTCGCCAATCTGAGCCCGCGGGGATGGCTGCGTGTGCCTGCCATTCTCTTCACCGATATTTTCCGTGCGCTGCCGCCGCTGGTTCTTCTGATCTTCATCTATTCCGGATTGCCCTTCGCCGGCATCGAAATCTCGCCCTTCGCCGCGGTGGTTCTGGCCTTCCTGCTCAATAACTCCGCCTATTATGCGGAAGTCTATCGGGCCGGCATCCTCTCCATCGGCAAGGGGCAATGGGAGGCGGCGCGGTCTACCGGTCTTAGCCAGACACAGACGCTGACGAACGTCGTGCTGCCGCAGGCAGTGCGTAACGTGCTGCCAGATCTCTTGTCCAACACGGTGGAAGTGGTGAAGCTCACATCGCTCGCCTCGGTCGTGTCTCTCTCGGAACTGCTTTATGCCGCCAATATGGCGCGTTCGATCACCTACAACGCTTCGCCGCTGGTTCTGGCGGCTCTCATATATCTCGTCATCCTGTGGCCCGTGGTTCGGCTGGTCAGCCGCTTCCAACGTCGCCTTGCAGCCTGATGCGTGACTTTAAGAAAGGATAATCTCATGACACGAATGATCATTGCTGGCGCCCAGCTCGGTGCCATCCAGAAAAGCGACAGCCGTGAGGTCGTGGTGGCCCGCATGGTGGACCTGATGGAGCAGGCGGCGGCAAAGGGCGCTCAAATGATCGTCTATCCGGAGCTTGCGCTGACCACGTTCTTTCCCCGCTGGTACATGCCGGACTGGAACGAGGTGGATACCTGGTTCGAGCGTGAAATGCCGAACGGCGCGACCATGCCGTTGTTCGACCGCGCCCGGGACCTGGGCATGGCGATGACCTTCGGCTACGCGGAATTGACCCCGGAAGGCCGGCGCTTCAACACGTCCATCCTGACGAACCGCAAGGGCGAGATCGTCGGGAAGTACCGCAAGGTTCATCTCCCTGGCCATGTCGAATATGATACGGAGCGCGCTTTCCAGCATCTGGAAAAGCGCTACTTCGAACCGGGCGATCTTGGCTTCAATGTCTGGCGCAACGAGGGTGCGATCATGGGCATGGCGATCTGCAACGATCGCCGCTGGCCTGAGACCTATCGCTGCATGGGCCTGCAGGGGGTGGAATTGATCACCATCGGTTACAACACCCCGTCTGTGAACAGCCAGATGAGTGCCGAAGGCTTGGAGAAGCGTCTCTTCCACTCGGACCTTTCGCTTCAGTCTGGTGCCTATCAGAACGCGACATACGTCGTCGGCGTCGCCAAGGCAGGCGTCGAGGACGGCCATCCATTGATGGGCGGCTCCATCATCGTCGATCCGGATGGCTTTGTACTTGCGCGTGCCGAGACGGAAGAGGACGAGTTGATCTTCGCCGATTGCGATTTTGCCAAATGCGCTTTTGGAAAGTCGACGATCTTCGACTTTGCGCGCCATCGCCGCGTAGAGCACTATGGCCGGATCACCTCGCAGACAGGCGCAGTGATCGCAGTTTGAGCATAGGAAGCACGATGCAGTACGATACGGTTATTCACGGCGGTACAGTCGTCACGCCTCACGAGACCTTCAAGGCGGATGTCGGGATCGCCGGTGGTAAGATCGTCGCGGTCGCGGAGCATATTCCTGGCGGGGAGCGCCGCATCGACGCCGGGGGGCGGCTCGTTCTGCCGGGCGGTATCGAAGCGCACTGCCACATCGCCCAGGAGAGTTCATCCGGCGTCATGACGGCGGATGATTACTATTCCGGTTCCGTCTCGGCAGCCTTCGGCGGCAATTCCTGCTTCGTGCCTTTTGCCGCGCAACATCGTGGTCAATCAATCGCCGATGTCATCGCCACCTATGACGGACGTGCCGCCCCAAACTCCGTCATCGATTACTCCTACCATCTGATCATCTCCGATCCTTCGCCGGCGGTCCTTGACGAACTGCCGGGTGTTTTCGCCAGGGGTATCACCTCGTTCAAGGTCTTCATGACCTATGACCTGATGAATATCGGCGATGCCGGCATGCTGGACATCCTGACGGTCGCCAAGACCCATGGCGCGCTGACCATGGTTCATGCTGAAAACAACGAGATGGTGAAGTGGATGAACCGCCGCTTCGCGCAGGCGGGTCTCACCGAGCCACGCTATCACGCGCTGAGCCGGCCGGAACTGGCGGAAGAAGAAGCGATCAATCGCGCCATTTCGCTCGCCAAGCTTGTCGATGCTGCACTGTTTATCGTTCACGTTTCCACCAGAGGTGGGGCGGAGATCGTTCGCCGGGAGAAATTTGCAGGCAGCAAGATCTTTGCAGAGACATGCCCGCAATATCTGGCACTCACCCGCGCCGATCTCGACCGACCGGGGACGGAAGGCGCCAAATATATCTGCTCGCCGCCGTTGCGTGACCACGCGACGCAGGATGCGCTCTGGCAACATATCCGGTCCGGCACGTTCGAAAGCGTCTCCTCCGATCACGCGCCCTATAGGGCAGACGTGTCCGGCAAGTTCCTCAACGGCGTGGACGCGCCATACCCGAAGATCGCCAACGGGATGCCGGGTATAGCGATGCGCCTGCCCTATCTCTTCTCGGAAGGTGTCGGGAAAGGGAAGATCACGCTTGGCGATTTCGTCAGGCTGTCGAGTTCGAACGCCGCCAGGGTCTTCGGCCTTGACCGAAAGGGTGCGATAGCGCCAGGCTTCGACGCCGACATTGCGATCTGGAACCCGGAAGAGACCCGCAAGGTCGATCTTCACATGCAGCATGACAATATGGATTATACACCTTTCGAGGGAATGGATATTCTTGGGTGGCCGGAACTCGTCATGAATAATGGCCGGACGATCGTTGAAAAGGGCGTGCTCAAGGTCGGCCGAGGAGAAGGCCGGTTCATTGCCAGAAAGCCGGTCGATACCGGCGCCATGCCCGGCCACCGCGCCGTGGAGTTCGAAGTCGCAGCCCGCTATGGTCATGAGGTGGCTCCCTGATGAATGCAGCATCCCGCACCATTCTGGTCATCAATCCCAACAGTTCCGAATCGGTCACACAAGGGCTGAGAACGGCGCTTGCCGGCTTCTCGTCGATCGGTGGACCGGTCATAGAATGCGTCACCATCGAGCACGGGCCGCCCGGCGTGGCGACCCAGAGAGACGTCGCGGAAGCAGCGATCAACACGGCGGCGGTGATCGACGCCCGTCCCGATGCCGCAGCCTATGTTCTGGCCTGTTACTCGCAGCCCGGGCTCGATCTGGCGCGCTCGATCACCAAAAGCCCGGTCTTTGGCATTCAGGACGCAGGCGTCCTTTCCGCCATGGCGCTTGCCGACCTGTTCGGCGTCATCGCCGTTGCGGAAGCATCCATCCCGCGGCATCTGAGCAATCTGCGTCGTCTGGGTGTCGATCACCGGTTGGCAGGAGAAGTTGCGCTGGAGGGTAACGTTAGTGTTGCCGATAGCGGTCACGGCGAGGAAAGCTATGGTCTGCTGATCCGCTCCGCAGCCAAGCTGAGGAACCTTGGCGCTGGCGCGATCGTGCTTGGATGCGCCGGTATGTCGGGACACCGCAAAAGGCTTGAAGAGGAGGTCGGCTGCCCCGTCATCGATCCGACCCAGGCAGCGGTTGCCATGGCCTTCGGCATGCTGGCAACGGCAAGCCCATGAGCGATTCCTCCGGCAAGCCCGATCTTTCGCTGCGTCTGCTGGAAATTTTCGACGCGATCATGCGCTGCGGGACGACGGTGGAGGCTGCAGAGCAGCTGGGCATCTCCCAGCCCGCCGTCTCCAACGGTATCCGCCAGCTGGAAGCGCAAACGGGTGTCACGCTTTTCGAACGCTTGCACCGCCGCCTTCAGCCCACGGAAGAAGCCGTTGCCCTGCATGAGGATATCAAGCCTGTCTTCGGTCTTCTTAGAGGGTTCGCATCGCGGGCGCAGGACATGCGTCAAGGCGTATCCGGGCGATTGCGGGTCATCGCGACGCCGCCGCTCGGACACACTGTCGCGCCGCTTGCCATGCGCCGGTTCCTCAAGGAGCGCAAAGACGTCTCCATTGCCTATGATGTGCGGCGCCTGGAACATGTCGTCGAAGCGGTGCAGAGCGGAAATGCGGATATCGGTCTGGCGCTTGCCCTAGAGCGGCATCCCGCCGTCCATATCGAAATCCTGGCGCGCACCCATATGGTGGCAGTGTTACCGAAAGGGGAGGCAGTTTCCGGCAACGTGATCAATGCGGAAACGCTGGCAAAAAGAGATTTCATCGGGCTTGAGATCGACTCCACCCTTGGTCGTGAGATACGCGCCGCCTTCGACCGAGACGGGGTGCCGTACAAGCCTCGCGTGGAGGTCCGCTACTGCGCCACGGCAGCGGTTCTGGCAAGTGCTGGCATCGGGTGTGCCATCATCGATCCCTATACGGCCGCCTTCAACGCAGGGCTGGGTATGGTGGAGTGTGATTTTCTCCCACCCATCGAAGTGCCGGCGGTGATGATAACCCGCAAAGGTATTCCACGCTCCCGCTTGCAGCATGCCTTCATCTCGGAAATGCGCAAAGCCCTGACAGATTTCGGCGCAGGCGGCATGCAGGCGATCTTCGGCGCACGGTAATCCTTGCCATGCAATGCCGAGCGGGCGCGGCAGTTTTGGCCGCTATGCCCGCTTGGTGGATATGGCTCCGCTCACGTCCTCATGCTCTGTCTCTCGCTGTTACTGCGAGGTGAGTGCCGGACGTGCCAGACCAAGATGATCGCGCAGGGTCGAGCCTGTATAGTCGGTTCGGAACAGCCCGCGCTCCTGCAGAATGGGCACAACCAGCTGTGTGAAGTCTTCCAGGCCCTCCGGGAAGAAGGGCGGCATGACGTTAAAACCGTCGGCGGCGCGGGTTTCGAACCATTCCTGCATCCGGTCCGCGACATCGACCGGCGTGCCGAGCACGATATGGTGTCCGCGTCCGGCAGCCACGCGAAGGGCCAACTGGCGGATCGTCAGGTTCTCGCGTCTGGCTAGTGCCGTCAAAAGCTCGGCCCGGCTGCGCAACTGATCGGAGATGGGCAGATCCGGCAAGGGACCGTCTGGATCATACTCCGCGAGGCTGTGACCGATGCGCTCTTCGAGGAGCGGCATGGCGCTTTTCAGCTCCGTCCACTGGTCGAGCTCTGCCAGTTTTTCCGCCGCTTCTTTCGACGTGCGCCCGATCACCGGCAGGAAGCCCGGCATGACGGCAACGGCATCTGCGGGACGGCCGAATTTCTCGACGCGCGATTTCAGGCTCTTGTAGAACCCCTGGGCCTCCGCAAGGCTTTGCTGCGCGGTAAACACGACATCGGCGGTACGGGCCGCAAGATCCTGGCCCGGACCGGAGGAGCCGGCCTGGATCAGGATAGGGTGCCCCTGGGGCGATCGGGGAATGTTGAGCGGGCCTTTAACCGAGTAATATTTTCCCTGGTGGTCCAGCATATGTACCTTGTTCGGATCGGCATAGATGCCGCTCTGCTTGTCCTTGATGAAGGCGTCATCATCCCAGCTGTCCCAGAGACCGCGAACCACATCGACGAACTCTTCCGCCACCGCATAACGCTCATCATGCTCGGGATGCGACTTCGAGAAGTTGTTGGCCGTGCGGGCATAGGAGGTCGTGACGATATTCCATGCGGCGCGCCCGTGGCTGAGATGATCGATCGAGGAGAAGGCCCGAGCTGTATGGTAGGGTTCGCCGTAGGTGGTGGAGGATGTTGCGGCAAGACCGATCTTGTCGGTGACGAGGGCAAGTGCTGCAAGCAGCGTCAGAGGTTCAAAACGGGCAATGGTGGACGGATGGGCATCGACGCCACTGGTCAATCCATCCGCCAGAAACACCATGTCGAACTTCGCCTGCTCGGCGGCTTGCGTGACGCGGCGAAGCAGGTCGAAATTCTCGCTTCCCGCTTCCGCCTTCGGGTGCCGCCAGCCGGAGACGTGATGGCCTGCGCCCTGGAGAAACAGGCCGAGGTGGATTTGTCGCTTGGCAGTCATGGCATACGTCTTTCGTCAGAGGGAGGTCTGGTTGAGCAGGGACAGAAGGCGAGCGAGATCGGCTTCGCTTTCCATGCTGCGAACGAGTTCGGGAATATCGGCGAAAGCCGAGGTCCCTAAAGTCGCATTCTTGAATTTTTGTTCGGGGTCGGTGAGGCTTGGCAAGCCGTCGAAACGACGGTGGATCTTCGTGCCATCCTTGAGCGCGATATCCAGAAGCACGAAGCGCGTGCTCGGATCGCTCGACATACGCGGCGCGGTATTGTCGTGGCGGCGGCTGGCCTTGGCAGCAAGCGCCATAATGCGATCTTCGACCGGTCTTTCGTCGAAATGATCAAGTCTCAGCGCCCCATCCAGCAGGGCGGCAGCAAACACATATTCCGGACTGAAACGGGCTTCGATACCGTTTTCCGGCTTTGTGACCACGAGAGCCGCGTCCGCGCCTGGCGGATAGGTGAACGTGACGGCTTCCACCTGATCCGCAGCCAGACCTTCGCGGTGAAGCTCGATGCCGAGGGATGCGACCGGATGACTTGCGGTGCAGCAGGGATAGGCTTTCAGCGTCAGGCCGGGCGATGCTATCTGCCACGGAGCGCCCCAGTTTTCGGTCGCCAGTTCCGGCCGAGAGGCACCGAAGCCGTAAGCGGAGTAGAAACCGGTTGGGTTGTCGAGAAAATCGGGCGCGCCGCTGAAGCCAGCCGCCGCCAGCCGGGCAGCAAGCAGGCCAGAGCGCGCCGCCATTCCGGCATGGTAGGGCTTGGCATCGAAGCCGAATTGCAGGCGCAGGCCGCAGGCCTGGGTTGCGGCAAGCCCAAGTGCGATCGCGGTCTTTTCGGCGGTCGCGCCGGTGAGATGGCTGATGGCGGCGGCAACACCGATCGGTCCAAGCGTCGCGGTTGCGTGGAAGCCATTTTCGTAGTGCCTGGAACCGAGAGACAGTCCGAGCCGCGCCATTGCTTCCAGCCCGACGATGTAAGACGCAACTAGGGCGTCTGCCCTTACGCCCTCATCGGCGGCGAATGCCAGGAGAGCTGGTAGAATGACGGTGGTCGGATGGCCGCGCACGCTGGAATGAACATCGTCATAATCCAGTACGTGGCCCGCGTAACCATTGATGACCGCAGCCGTGAGAGGGTTCGTCTTTGCGGCTCTGCCGATGAGGATCGCGTTGCCTGGAAGATCGACGCCCACTGCCTTGGCGAGGATATCCGTTGTACGGTCATTGGCGCCGGCGATGGCACAGGCCAGAAAATCGATAATCGCTATCCGCGCGGCTTCCATGGCCGCACTATCCTGGCGGGGATCGGCGTTGCTGATTGCCATGGCAAAGGCTGCGGTGATGGGGGCCTTGGACATGGTCAGATCCCTTCGCCATCGCGAACGGAGCGGCCGCCGGAAAGACCGCCGACAAATTGGCGGATGCGGGGATTTTGCGACTCGTGGAAGATATGCTTCGGCGAGCCTTGCTCCACCACCCGGCCATTTTCAGTGAAGATGACTGTATCGCTGATCTCTTCGGCAAAACGCATCTCATGCGTGACCAGAATGCTGGTCATCCCATCGCGGATCAGGTCGCGGATGACCCAGAGAACTTCACCGACCGTTTCCGGATCGAGCGCCGATGTTACCTCGTCGAAAAGCACAAGCTCCGGCTTCATCGCCAAAGCCCTGGCGATCGCCACACGCTGCTGCTGGCCGCCCGACAGCTGGCCTGGATAGGAATCGGCCTTTTCCGAAAGTCGCACCTTTTCCAGCAACTCGCGTGCGAGCTTGACGGTCGCTCCGCGGTCCGCGCCTAAGATGCGGGTCGGTGCCAGCACGATGTTGTCGAGCACTGTCAGATGCGGGAAGAGATTGTACTGCTGGAAGACGATGCCGACGCGCTTGCGTAGCGCGATGCGTTCGCTTTCCTTCGTCAGCTCATCCACGCGCGTGCCAGCCACGGTGATGCGGCCCTTTTGCGGCGTGACAAGCGCATTGATGCAGCGGAGCAGGGTGGATTTTCCCGAGCCCGAGGGGCCGATGATCGAGACGGCATCGCCCTTGTTGACGGTGAGATCGATGCCCTTGAGAACCTCGGTCTGTCCGAAGGCAAGATGAACGTCCTCCAGTTTTACGATCGCGGTGTCGGTGGATGTGGTCATGATCGAAATCCTTCAACCCGCATTGAAGCGCTGCTCGAGGCGGCGCGTCAGTCGAGAAAGCGGGTAGCAAAGCGTGAAAAAGGCGGCCGTGACCACGACATAGGCGATGACGGTGAAGTCCAGCCGGCGCACGGCGGTGCTGGCATCGGTCGCGGCGTGCATGAGTTCGTGAACACCGACGAGCGACGCAAGCGATGTCCCCATGGCAATCGAAGAGGCGACATTCATCCAGGGCGGCAGGGACCGTCTGATGCATTGTGGCAGGATGACGAAGCGCAGCGCCTGCAACCTTGAGAAGCCGAGCCCCTTGGTTGCCTCCCACTGCGTTGTCGGAATGGAAAGCACCGCCCCGCGCGTGATCTCGGCAATGTAGGCGCTTGCCAGAATGCCGAGGCCAATGACCGCCTTGATCCAGTCGGGAAAGGGCAGGTAGTGGCCGAAGGCGACGATCTCGAAGGGAAAGATGTAGGTGGTAGCGAAGATCAGCACGAGTGCCGGCGCATTGCGGAAAATCTGCACATAGATCGCCGCCGGCCAGCGGATGAGCCAAAGCGGCGCCAGTTGCATGAGGCCAAGAAGCACACCCGCCACGGTCCCCAGCGTCACAGCAGAGAACGTGATGACGATGTTCATCCAGAAGCCGGAAGCGAGATAGGGCACCCACTTCACCAGCTCGGCACCAAGTGTGGGATCGAGCAGCGACCAGATGACCACCAGAAGCGGCATGGCAACAAAGCCGATATAGCGCAGAATGCCGCCGCCGCTGGAGCTTGTTGGTTGTGAGGTGATTGCACTCATAGCCCATACCCCGGAACTGCCAGCTTGCGTTCTACCCATGTGCCGAGGCGGGCGATGAGGAAATTTATCAGGCTGAAGAATGCGAGCAGCACGATCATCAGTTCGACCACATTGTCGCGCTGCGTCCAGACCATGATGGAAGCGTAGGTGATTTCGCTGACCGCGATCGCGTTGCCGACAGTCGTCGATTTGACGAGGCTGATCAGGCCATTGACGATCGCTGGCAGTGAAGAGCGGAGTGCAAGCGGGATCTGCACATAGCGGAGAATTTCGAACTGGCTGAAACCCATGCCGCGCGCGGCTTCGATCATCGATGCGGGAACCGCCTCGATACCGCCTCGGATCGCTTCCGCATGCAGGGCGGCGACATGCAGTCCCACCACGGCGACCACCCAGAAGAATGGTGACAGCGGATTGTTGACCGCACCCCCGACCATGTTGGACACGACGGTGTTGAGCACGAGGAAGCTGAACATCAACTGCACCAGCGTCGGCGTGTTGCGCGTAAGCTCGACGAAGGCGCGCACAGGTGTTGACAGCCAAGACCTGCCAGAGGTCAGGCAGGCCGCAAAGATGACACCGAAGCACAGGCTGACCGGGATGGTGATGGCGACGAGATAGAGGGTCGTCAGAAAGCCGTCGCGCCAGATCTGCGCTTCATAGCCGGTCAGGAGAAATTCGTAATTGAGGCCCAGCCTGCCCGTCAGATCGACGAACAGGCTGGTCGGGTTCATGTCTTGCATGGAGCGCTACCGCTGCCTTCCGCTTACTGCGCGGCAGAAAGCTTGGTCTTTTCTTCCTCGAGATACTTGGTGTTCAGCAGGCGGTTCGCCTTGGCCATTTCAAGCAGCTTGCCGGACGCGTGGAGCTTCTTGACGCTATTGTCGAGCGCTGCCTGCGTGTCGCTTTCGCCCTTGCGCAGCCAGATAACGGAGTCGGAAGGGATGAGCTCGGTTGGGAAGGGGATGGCGTAATCCTTCCATTCATCGGCGCGGTCCACGAGAAGAAGGCCGACGGTTGCGCCGACATGCACGGCTGCAACGCAGTTGCCGCCCTGAAGTGCCAGAAGCGATTCAGGCTGGCTAGGCAGGCCCTTGACGATTGCGCCGTATTCTTCTGCCAATGGCTGTGCGTAGTTGGATCCCTGCGAAATGCAAACCGGCTTGCCCTTCAAATCGGCCCAATCCTTCAGTCCGCTATCCTTACGCACCACCGCCGCGCCGCCAGCGCGATCATAAGGGGTCGGAACGTGATCGAGGACCTTCGCCCGATCTTCCGTGTACTGCATATTGGCGATCAGAATATCGACCTTGCCCTGCTGCAGGAACTGAACGCGGTTCGGCGGTGTCACTGTCACGGTTTCGAGCTCGACGCCGAGATCGGCCGCCAGGGCCTTGGCGAGATCGACATTGTAGCCCTTCTGCTCCTGCGAGGCCGGATCGATGTAACCAAATGGCGCGCCGGACAAGATGACGCCGACGGTCAGCTTGCCGCGGCCCTTGATGCGATCAAGCGTGGCATCCGCGGAAGCCTCAGTCGCTGCCAGTGTCGCAAGTGAGATGGAAAGGGCGAAGACAGCTTTGGTGAAGGCTTTGACGAACATGGGAGGCTCCTATTTCGCCGCGAAACATAATCGAACGGCCAAAGCCTCACGAGGAACGCCATTCTTCATTTTAGCAAGGATGCAGAAAAGTGTTCTTTCTTC
>Ga0157371_10003257_pt1 | contig 14885 bp, 15 predicted proteins | sample C45metaG_FD_113462 | JGI IMG/M metagenome (GOLD analysis project Ga0157371, IMG submission 113462) | Corn rhizosphere microbial communities from Kellogg Biological Station, Michigan, USA - C4-5 metaG | ecosystem: Host-associated > Plants > Roots > Rhizosphere > Soil | place: USA: Michigan...
AGCATACCGCATAACAATAAACAATACTTCATATTTACTATAGTTGGTGAACGTGCAAACATAAGTAAACTAAACACTTATAAACAAGTAATGCCCGACAAGTTATCATCGGGCATTATACTTATGTCATTCCAAAAGATTTTATTTCTTATCGGGCACAAAACTCATAGAAATTGAGTTCACACAGTTACGAGTATTTTTAGATGTGAAGCCTTCTCCCAAAAATACATGACCTAAATGTGCTTTACAATTTGCGCATACAATTTCTGTACGCTGTCCGTCTGCATCAGGTATTCTTAACACTGCTCCTTTTATTTCATCATCAAAACTTGGCCATCCGCAATGCGATTCAAATTTTGATTCCGAGCGGTATAATGGTGCATTACATCGTCTGCAGATATAGGTTCCTTTTTCTTTGTTATTCAACAATGCTCCGGTTCCAGGATATTCAGTACCCTTCCGCACTATTACATCCTCTTCTTCTTTAGTTAATTTATTCCACTCCATATTATTGGTTGTTTTTTTGACTTCTTCTTTTTTGGGCTTTTGCGCACATGCTACAAAGCTAGTTATCACTAACAAGCCCGCTAACATAAATGTTTTATTAATTAAAGCTTTCATTTGCGTATTATTTAATACAAGGTACGAACTAAAGCCTCCAGCGGTTTCATAATTGAAGTAATAATAATGTCAGTTATAAAAAAAAAGCTCCGATGAATGATATCACCAGAGCCTTTGCATTATACAAGAAGATCTTTATTATTTCTTTAACAAGGCAGCCATAGCTTCCCCAATTTCAGCAGGACTTGCTACAACGTGAATACCGCATTCTGCCATGATTTTCATTTTTGCTGCAGCAGTATCATCTGCACCGCCAACAATTGCACCAGCATGGCCCATTCTACGTCCGGCAGGAGCAGTTTGACCGGCAATAAAACCTACAACAGGTTTTGTGCCATTTTCTTTAATCCAACGCGCTGCTTCAGCTTCCATACCACCACCAATTTCACCAATCATGATGATACCTTCAGTTTCCGGATCGTTCATCAACAACTCAACTGCTTCTTTAGTAGTAGTACCAATGATAGGGTCACCACCAATACCAATAGCAGTAGTAATACCTAAACCTGCTTTTACTACCTGATCAACAGCTTCGTAAGTTAAAGTACCAGATTTAGAAACTACACCAACAGTACCTTTTTTAAAGATGAAACCTGGCATAATACCAATTTTAGCCTCATCAGCAGTGATAACACCTGGACAGTTAGGACCGATTAAACGGCAATCTCTGTCAGAAATATATTCTTTAACCTGAATCATATCCTTAGTAGGGATACCTTCAGTAATACAAACAATAACTTTAATACCTGCTTCTGCAGCTTCCATGATAGCATCAGCAGCAAATGCAGGAGGAACAAATATAATAGATACATTAGCACCGGCTTTATCAACCGCATCCTTTACAGTATTAAATACTGGTTTATCTAAATGAGTCTGGCCACCTTTACCTGGTGTAACACCGCCAACAACGTTCGTTCCGTACTCAATCATTTGAGAAGCATGATAAGTACCCTCATTTCCTGTAAAGCCTTGAACAATAACTTTTGAATCCTTATTTACTAAAACACTCATGTATCTTTATTTTTTTGTGCAAACTTAGATAAAATAGTTTTCAATTACAATTTTATCCGCCTATCCATTAAGCTATCTTTTTTTATACTCTTCTTTCAGGCAAAAGCCAGATTATTGCAACAAAAATATAACATACTATCCCTGCTTTAGATAATCAGTAAAATAATAAAGGGATATTAATTCAATATTTTTTTAATAACCCGCCAAATACTCATTTATTTGTAAGGTTAAAATTACCCTTATCGCAAAATCATTATATGAAACCGCTTAAAATCTATTTTAAAACATTACAAACGGGAAATGGAAAATATCTGAAAACCAAAAATGAAGTAAATAATCTTATTGTAGACGTTATTAACCGGAATCCCACTAAATCTTCTTCTGCAATAAGGGAAATAGCTATTGAAGATTTTAAAAATAATGATAAAGCTAAAAAAGTACTACTTACCAGTGACCGCTTCTTCGTAGAAAGCATTTCTGATATTGAAATTGCTATTACCTTCTTGCCGCAAGAGAAATTATCGCAGGAACAGTTCTACACACAATGGAGGTATATTCAAAAATCTGAACCTTACAGACTTGTACAATATTTAGATGAAAACAAACTCGTGGTATACAGCGAGAGAACAAAAGTGCTGCATACCATAAAGCTCGACAAAGATATTTCTGTACTAGTTGAGGAAGAATAGTTCCTTTTACTTTTTAGCAGATCTCTTTAAATTAGACAGATCTTTTATTTCGATGTTTTTAAAGTCCACGGGCTGGCCTTCGCTTTGCAGCGCGATAAAGCCACTGCTTAACAATTTGCCATCTATTTTAATTTTAGGATCATAGCCATTTGCCACACCACCACCAATCTGAGGCTTAGAGTATTGCAACACAGTATCGCCATTAATAATATGAGTTATTAAAGAATCTCCAAGAACAATCAGCTCCCCCCGTACCCACTGGTCACCATCATACGTTTTGGAAGTAGAATTTAAACAGTGTGAATCTGCTATTTTCCCTTTATAAACTACATTGGTTCCTGGCGAACACATATTACCCGTAGGTCTTGGATTTCCATCACCCAGACCAGCAAGAAGCTGCATCTCGATAGAGATTGGCCAATCTTGCTCTTTTAGCATTGTCCTCGGATCTTGTGAGTGAAACATCACGCCACTATTTAACAAAGTATAATCCGGAGCTCCTTTTTGCAGTTTTCCTACAAAACGGTATTCAAATTTCAAATGATAATAAGAGAATGGAGTCTTATAATAAAGGTGTGCAAACTGATCATTAAAATCTCCGTACTGATCATACCGAACTTTAATGATACCATCTTCTACCCTAAAAGTATTTCCAAAATTCACACCAAACTCATGATGATGTACCTTTACAAACCAATCTTTAATATCTTTACCATTAAACAAAGAAACCCAACCTTTTTTATCATCAGATTGGTTTGATCTAGACTTAATTCCTCCGCAGCTGGCAAAGATAAAACAGGAAATCAGGGCAATAAAAGTGGTTCTTTTCATAATTGTGTGTGTGGGTTTATTTAGCTGCTGGCAAAATACAATAAAAAATTAAATATCTGATTCCTCAATGCCTTCAATAGCGATGGGTTGAATAGCCAGCTTATATTTCTCTTCGTCAAACTCGTTTTCACTTTTAGCAATTACAATTGTTGCAATCCCATTCCCAATCATATTTGTTATAGCTCTGGCTTCAGACATAAACCTATCTACCCCTAACAGAATGGCAATATGTTCAACCGGCATTAATTTCAACGCCGTTAAGGTTGAAACTAACACAATGAACCCACTTCCCGTCACCCCCGCAGCCCCTTTTGATGTGACCATCAAAACAGCTAATACACTAAGTTGCTGCCCAATAGAAAGATCAACTTTAAAAACCTGACATAAGAATATCACTGCCATAGAAAGATAAATCGCTGTTCCATCCAGGTTAAAAGAATAACCAGTAGGTATAACCAAACCAACAACAGACTTATTACAACCAATAGCCTCCATTTTTTGCATCATACTAGGCAGCACAGATTCGGAAGAAGAGGTCCCAAGAACGATCAAAATTTCCTGACGGATGTACCTTAAATAATGCCATAAACTAAACTTATAAAATCTGCAGATAGCATTTAGGACTACAAAAATGAACAAGAAACAAGTCAGATAAACCGCTCCCATTAGTTTAGCCATCGGCAATAAGGTATCTAATCCATAAGTGCCCACACTAAAAGCCATACCACCAAAAGCACCAACGGGAGCAAGGCGCATCACTACTTTCATAATATTAAAAAATACCTGTGCTACTTTATCGAAAAAACTAAGTACTGAATGGCCACTTTCTCCCATCCTATTTAACCCATAACCGAATAAAATAGCAAAAAACAGTATTTGTAAAATATCTCCTTTAGTAAAAGCCTCAAAAACGTTATGAGGTATAATATGTGAAAGAAATTCGGCCCAGTTAATTTCTCCTGCCTGTTCAGTATAAGTTTTTATTTTATTCACATCCCCCGTGGCAGGATGAACGCCAACACCAGGCTTCAATAAATTGGCAACTACCATTCCAATCACGATAGCTAAAGTTGTAACTACCTCAAAATACAACAGAGCCTTACCACCTACACGTCCAACCTTCTTCATATCACCCATATGGGCTATTCCAAGAACTATTGTTAAAAATATGATAGGGGCAATGAGCATACTAATCATATTAATAAAGCTTTGGCTTATAAGTTTAGCATGTGGAGCAAACCCCGGGAAGAAACTTCCAACAAAAATACCTAAAGCAATAGCTACTAAAACCTGAAAAGTAAGGTTTAAAAGAATAGATTTCATAGTACTATAATAGTGAAATTTTGTTTAATGTAATTAGCTTTATGGCATGGAAAACAAAAACGAGAACCCCTATGTGCAATTCAACCATAAAATTCTTAAAGATTGGAAAGACAACGGAGTAAATTACATTAAGCTTGTAGAACTGGAGACGAGCTTGCCGGTTAAATTTTTTGAGCTTATTCCTGACTCTGAAATTCCTGACTCTGGCGAAACAATATACCATATAGAATCAGACGACATTACTGAATTGCTGGAGCCGATAGCTAAAGTGAAATTTTTAGTGCACCAAATCTATCTTGAAGAGGAGGAATAAATGTATCCTGAACTTTTAGCCCACATAAAAAGATATGTTCATCTTAAACCTAATGAAGAGGAACTGCTATGTAGCCATATCCAACATAAGGTTCTCAAAAAAAAGGAGTATCTTTTAGAAGCAGGTAAATTATGTATGGGAGATCATTTCATCGTTAAAGGATGCTTAAGGCAGTTCTACATTAACAAAAAACTGAACGAACAAATTATCAACTTTGGTTTGGAAAACTGGTGGATATCAGATCAGGAGAGCCTGCTGAATAAACAACCATCCACAACCAATATACAGGCTGTAGAAGCCTCAGAGCTTTTGTTTCTAAGTGAAAAGAGTAAAACTATACTATTTCAGGAAATACCGCGATTGGAAAGTTACTTCCGCATAATGATACAAAAAGCATTTGTAGCCTCACAACGGAGAATAGGATATATTTTTAACCAAACAGAAGAAGAACGCTATAGGCACTTCTCCGGGCTATTCCCCGATTTTATGCAACGTGTACCACAATATATGCTGGCTTCTTATCTGGGTTTTACGCCACAATTCCTAAGCCGTTTAAGGGCTAAAAAGAGCTGATTTTCTTAACCACGGTTCATTTTTTTAAGGCCCTTTATTGCTCAACTTTGTTTTAACAAAAACGAATAGTTATGAGTAATAGAATTAGAATTAATCAAGTAGAACCAGCGGCTTACAAAGCAATGTTGGCTTTTGATGGTTATGTAGAACAAAGCAGTCTTAGTACTAAACACAAAGATCTTATCAAAATAAGAGCTTCTCAAATTAACGGATGTGCTTACTGTATTGATCTGCATACCCATGATGCACGTAAAGCGGGTGAAACAGAACAAAGAATTTACGCTCTAAATGCATGGAGAGATACCCCATTTTTTGATGAGCAAGAGCGTGCTTTATTAGCGTTAACAGAAGAAGTAACCCTTATCAGCAACAAAGTATCTAACGAAACTTATAACAATGCGGCTGAACTTTTTGACCATGCTTACCTTGCTCAGATAATCATGGCCATAATTAGTATCAATGCATGGAATAGGATTGGAATCAGCACCGGAATGGTGCCAAAATAACTACACTCCTTCCATACCGTATTGCTTCAGCACATCTGCCGGTACCCCTTCCCAACGGTTAGGCACATTACCAACATAGCCGAGGTCCTTAATCCCGATCTCGGTTGTAAAAAATCCCGAAGCTGTTAGGTTTCGCATCAAACTAAAGAAAGACACTCCTTGCTGCATCCCCGGCTTTACTTTCTGTGGGTAGGCAATATCATCAACCATCTCAATTTGTTGAGTTGATGATGCATCTTTAAAAGTTTTCTGATAGCGGTTTAAACATTGCAGATCAAGCCACTTTAACCCACCACGCATCGGAGTTTGATGTCCTGGCATATCCTTAACAATAAACTCAATAAAATCAGGCACTTTGGCATCCGAAGCACTTCCAGATTTGGTATCTTTAGGAATAATGATATCCGCCAAAAGCGTTATTGTAGCCATTTCATGTTCTGTAAAGAATTTCCAGGAATTCAATTTTTTATCGCGTTCTACTTCAAATTCCTGTCTGCCTGGCTCGGTTCCCCCCCCAGCACCTTTGGCAGCAACTTCCGGTTCTTTTCCCGGTTTACAAGCTTCAAGCACTACACCTGCACTAATTGCAGTAAGGCCTAAAGCTTTTAATGAATCACGTCTGTTCATATGTATTGATTTGAGATCAGCTAATGTTTAAATTTTTCTTTTGTTCTAAAATGTATTCTGCAGTCCGCATAGAGAGGGCAAGAATTGTCCATGTAGCATTTTTATCGCCTTGCTGTACAAAAGGAGCAGCATCAACCACAAAAAGGTTCTTACAATCGTGTGCCTGGCACCATCTGTTCAGTGCAGATTTTTTAGGATCGTCACCCATTCTTACCGTTCCAACTTCATGGATAATCTTTCCTGGAGCCTCCAATCCATAGCTTGTTTCCGCACCAGGAGGCTCAGAAGTTACGGCCCCCATGGCATGCATAATTTCCTTAAAGGTTTCCTGCATGTGTTTCGCTTGCTTTACTTCTTCGGGTGCCCATTTATAATTAAATCTAAGTACTGGTATCCCGTATTTATCTACTACATTCGGGTCTATTTCACAATAATTACTTTCTCTGGCAATAGCAGTTCCTCTACCCGCCATCCCCACTCCGGTTCCATAAAAACGCCTGTAATCATCCTTCAATCCAGCGCCATATCCGCCGGCTTCCTTCATTTTACCATCTTTACCAGGTATAGATCCATTCATCCCTTCTATGCCCCAGCCAAATCCATAACCAGGCATACTAAGTCCGCCACCGTATTCTATATGATAGCCTCTTGGGAAATCAAGTTTTTTATTATCAAGCCACCATGGAGAATATATATGTATACTTCCTGCGCCATCTTCATTGTATCTTTTACGATCTACCAGCTGAGGCAGGTATCCGCCCATACTTGCACCGGTAGAGTCATGAAGGTATTTACCAACTATTCCACTGCTGTTCGCCAATCCGTCAGGGTGGGCAGCAGATTTAGAGTTAAGTAATAATCTCGCCGATTCACATGCACTGGCACCCAGAATAACTGTCTTACCCCTTACCTGGTATTCCTGCATGTCCTTTGTATTCACATAAGATACACCCGTTGCCTTTCCGGTTTTATCAGTTAGTACCTCTCTTACCATTGCATTGGTAATAACAGTTAAGTTTCCTGTTTTTACTGCTGGAATCACCAAACAGGATGACGATGAAAAGTCAGCGTAAACCTTACATGATCTTCCGCACTGACCGCAATAAAAACATTGACCCCGATCTTTATTATCTTTTAATGCCTCAGTAAGCACAGAGCCTCTACCGGGAATTACTGTTACTCCAACCTTTTGTGCCGCTTTCTTTATAAATAGTTCATTAAGTCTTGGTTTCGGGGGCGTCATAAATATCCCATCCGGTTCACTTTCTATGCCTTCTACTGTACCATAAATACCAATCATCCTATCCACCTTGTCATAAAAAGGTTTTAGTTCCTGATAAGTAATAGGCCACGGATCGGTAAGCCCATCCTTAGGTTTAAAATCATCAGGCCCCATTCTCAAAGAGATACGACCCCAGTGATTTGTCCTTCCACCAAGCATTCTGGAACGGAACCACGCAAACTCCGAATTGTTCTTTTGGGTATATGGTTCTCCATCCAACTCCCAACCACCATATGCGGCATCAAAATCACCAAAATGCCTGGTGGTACCGGCACCTCTTCTTGGCGACTCCCATGGCCACTTCAGTTGTTGAGAATCTATTCTCGGATCAAAATAAGCACCTGCTTCCAGCATTAAAACTTTCAAACCTGCATTGGCAAGTACATATCCGGTCATACCTCCCCCGGCCCCTGATCCTACAATGACAGCATCATATTCGACGCCTGATTTCTTGATTTCAAATTCGCTCATTTATAATCTGATTTTAAAAAATAACGGTTTCCGGTAAATTTTATTCCTTGAACCACCATCTGTAACAACAATAATGGTTTAGGTTAAAGTTAAATACGTAATAATAAGTAATATACAAATTTTATAAATCCACCAAAAAAATTGAACTTATTTATAACCACTCTAATTAACCTAATAATCATACAAAACTCATAATTAACACGATAGCCTCACAAATAATTACATATGCCTAAATTTGCCTCAATGAAAGTAGACATTTGGTCGGACGTACGCTGTCCGTTCTGTTATATAGGAAAAAGAAAATTTGAGGCTGCTCTTGAACAATTTGAGCACAAGGATAAAATCGAAGTTGAATGGCATAGCTATGAGCTTGATCCGCATGCGGAAACCGCTACAGAAATTAGTGCCTATGATTACCTCGCAAATAGGTACGGCAGATCAAGAGAGTGGGCTATAGAAACTCATGAACAGGTAACAGAAACAGCGGCTGCAGTTGGTCTAGAATTCAATTTCGATATATCGGTGGTCGCCAATTCTTTTGATGCCCATCGGTTAATTCAACTTGCAAAATCAATGGGATTGGGCAATGAAGCCGAAGAGCAGTTGTTTAAAGCTCATTTTACAGATGGGATCAATATAAGTGATCATCAATCGTTAGTTGAAATAGGCAACAAAATCGGTCTTGATAAACTATCCGTACAAACCATGTTGAATAGCACAGATTTTACAGATGAGGTGAGGTATGATGAAAATGCGGCACAAACAATTGGGATTAAAGGTGTGCCATTTTTTATATTCAACCACAAGCTTGCCGTATCTGGAGCACAATCTCCTGAAACATTTTTAGGCGCGTTGCATCAGGCATTCCAGAACAATAACAACGAGAAATAAGCAATGAGGCCGGATACTATGTCCGGCCTCAAATCTCTTAATCATTATTATTAAAAAGTATAACCAATAGCTAAATTAAATCTGCGGCCATTACCTCTTATATAATTAGGCCCTGTTCCATAAAATTGCGATATGCTTGGGTAATAAGTCTTGTTCAGTACGTTTTCCATCCCAAAGCTTAGCTTTAATGGTTCACTAACCTGATATGCTGCAGCTAAATTAAATAAGTTATAAGCTTTTACTGGTGCTTCACCTAATTTATAGGCATTAGTTTTAGGATTTGGTTCAAATCGATCTCTGTTGCCTATACGTATCCAATTCAGGTCTAAACTTAAATTCCTAACCCCCGAGTATTTAAGATAAACAGTAGTTTTTGATGGTGAAATCCTGGTAGTATTCAAATACACATCTGTTGGGCCATCAAAAGTTCCATCATTATCAACATCGCCTTTTCCTTCCACTTCTGCATAATTTCCTCCTATCAATAAGCTCTTGAAGAGCTCATAATCAATTTGTATCTCATACCCATATACCCTTTCTGGTATACGTTGAGCAATATATTTTCCATTAACTTCTAACAGGTTTGCACCAAGTTTAGAAGTACTGTAGTAATAAGCAGCGCTAAGGTTTAATTTGCCAATATTGCTACTAAAACCCGCTTCATAATTATTTACAATAATAGGTTTGGTTTCTAGCTGAGCCAAAGTATTACTTTCAGCAGCCCTAAGCACCCTACCCAACTCAAATATAGAGAAGGATTGTGCATAGCTAACAAATGGATTAAAAAATTTAAACTTAGAATACCTTGCACCTGCATTAAAAACCAGGGCATTATAATTTAAGGTTCCGCCTTTAACCGCAATACTTCCAGCTCCATTAGCTCCTGTAGCAAGCGTATTAAAATCATCTACATCTATATTAATATTTTCTGTTCTTAATCCTCCTTTAATAGTAAGATCATTAAACAGATTAGCCGTTGCCTGAAAATATGGAGCAAAATTCACCATATTCATTTTAGGCACCCAGGCACGGCCATCAACCAGGTTTTGAGCAGTATTATCGTTCATCAGATCAATTCCGTAATTCACCTGCATCGGAATTTGAGATGTGATATGAAAAGGAGTATTAAGATTTACCCTTGCTCCTTTTTTAGTAGAAATAATCGCCGATTGTCCACTCCCAAAAAATGATGCTGAATTTGAATATATTGTGTAAAAATCTTGGTAATAAAGATTTGCTGTAAGGTCTGTGCTACCAAATATTTGCTGACTGGTATACTGCAAGTTTGCATTATGATTGAAGCGGGTTCCTTCATCAACACCTGGTCTTACACCATAAATACCAATTGCAGGAGATTCGCCATAAACACCATTTTTGGTAACATAACGAGAATCTTGTCGGGAGCTAAAATAGTTATACATCAGTTCTAATCTTTGCTTTTCAGTTATATCATATCCCACTTTTGCAAAACCGTTGTAGGATTTTGTCTCACCTAAACCATATTCAGGAGAAAGTACTATTCCTTCTGCATCACGGAATACACCGGTTTTCTCAAAGGTACCGCTCACTATATAATCGAACTTTTTCACCTTACCATTGAATTGTTGGGTTGCACGATAACCTAAGGTACTGTCTCCCTTAAAATTACCCGTCATCCCTATCTGCGAATAACCACCAAATTTCTTTCCTGAATTGCCCTTTTTTGTAATATAGTTAATTAAGCCACCTTCAGCCCCGTTACCATAAATAGCTGTTGCTCCTTTTATAACCTCAATACGTTCAATAACTGTAGGATCAATACTTCTGATGTCACGGCCACCAGCTCTTAGCGGTGTTGACTGTGGAATTCCATCAATAAGCACAAGGACATTTCTACCCCGAAGCGTTTGACCAGAATTGCCAGTCTGATTAGTGGAGGTTCCTAATCCAGGTACACTATACGATAAGATATTCGCCAGGTTTGGACTAATCGTTGATTGTGTATTAATATCCTTTGCTGTAAGTACGGTTACTGAAGAAGGTGTTTGAGCAAGTGACTCCGCTCTTCTGCTTGCCGAAACAATTACTTCTGCCAGTTCTGCATTCTGGTCTTTCAAAACAAATTCAACTCTTGTTGTATCGTTAGCAGAAACCGTAATCTCCTTTTGTTGTTTTTCAAAGCCAGTCATAGAAACGCTGATAAAATGATTACCAGCTGGAATTCCGGTCAATACAAATTTACCGTTCTTATCAGAAGTTGTCTTTACATTCAATTTCCTGATCTGAATGTTTGACAATGTGATCGGTTGATCCAATGAGTCCTTTACAATTCCACTTACAACTCCCTTACCAGTTTGAGCCAACATGCTGAAGGGGAAAAATAAAATCGCAACTAAAAAAAACGTTTGTAGATTTTTGAGTTTCATATACTATAATTTGCGGCGCAAATATATACTTATTTAGACTCAATACAAATAAAGTAACTGATTTAAATAGAATGATTCCAAAGAAAGACACCCATTTCTTTATACAGAGGTAGAAATACCAGTAGAATTAAACTGTAAATCATATAATTTCTTATAATAACCATCCAGTTTAAGCAATTGCTGATGAGTACCCATTTCCTTAATTTCACCCTTTTCCAGAACAAGAATTTTATCTGCTTTCTGTATAGTTGAAAGGCGGTGAGCAATCACAATAGATGTACGGCCTTTCATTAGATTCTCTATAGCACGTTGAATAAGCATTTCCGTTTCTGTATCTACAGAAGAGGTTGCCTCATCCAGTACAAGAATAGCAGGGTCATAAACCAATGCCCTGATAAAAGATATGAGTTGTGCCTGTCCAGCAGATAATGTAGCACCACGCTCCATCACATTATACTGATATCCTCCTGGCAATCTTTCAATAAAATCATGAGCGCCAACTTTTTTGGCAGCATCAATTACTTCCTCCATTGTAATCGCATCGTTGTTGAGGGTAATGTTATTAAAGATAGTATCAGAAAAAAGAAAAACATCCTGCAATACTGTGGCAATTTTATTCCTCAAATAACTCAGTTCATAATCCTGTATCTTTATTCCATCAATTTTAATCTCTCCCTTTTGAATTTCATAAAAACGGTTCAGGATATTTATTGTTGAAGACTTACCAGCCCCGGTTGCCCCAACAAGAGCAATTGTTTTACCTGTCTCGACCTCAAAGGAAATGTCCTTTAATACATAATTCTCTTCATTGTAAGCAAACCATACCTTTTCAAAAGAAATATTACCTTTCATTAACTCAGGAGCATATGTGCCTTTGTTCTCAGTAATTTCATTCGTATCCAAAACCTTAAATACCCGTTCGGCACCAACCATCCCCATTTGCAGCGTATTAAATTTATCTGCGAGCTCTCGGATTGGTCTGAAAAGCATACCGATATACATAATAAACTCAGTAATAATACCTGGTTTAATAGCTGGATTATTAAGAATTGTTTTTGCACCATACCATACCAATAATCCTAAAGACATGGCAGAAATAATTTCCACAACTGGAAAAAATATAGAGTAATACCAATTAGAACGAATATTAGCGTCCCTATAACGGCCATTAATTTTCAAAAACTTGTTATACTCTTGTCTCTCCCTCGCAAAATATTGGATAATTGAAACCCCCGTAATATGCTCCTGCAAATAAGTATTCAGGTTAGACACCTCTGTCCTAATCTCCTGAAAGGCAGATTTAATTGCTTTCTGGAAAATAGAAGTTGCAATAATAAGTAAGGGCATGGGTAACAAAACCACAAGCGTTAAAGCCCAGTCTTCATAAACCATTACACCTATAATTACAATTACCATCAAAATATCTCCAATGATCACAATTAAACCTTCCGAGAAAATTTCGGCAATGGTTTCAAGATCAGAAACTGTTCTGGTAATTAATTGGCCAATTGGCGTATTATCGAAATACTTTAAACGCAATTTAGTGATATGATTAAATACATCTATCCTTAAATCACGAATTGCAGATTGTCCCAAAGTATTTGTAAGTAAGGTATGACTGTACTGCACCCCTGTTTGAACAACAAGCAGAATAAGCATTAGAATAGTCATATTCAGCAATCCACTATAATCTCCGGTAATAATATGATGATCCAAAGTATATCCAATAAGAATTGGACGCAACGGAGCAAGTGCAGCAAGAAGTATAGTAAGGATTACTGAGATTATAAAAATACGCTGATATGGCTTTACGTATTGAAAAACCCTTTTCAACAACCCAACGTTAATGACATCACCGGTTATTTTAGACATATTTTATTTTACAAAAGGATAGATAACGCTAACAAGATACAAACCACATGCTGGTACTGATTGGCCGGCATTACTTCTATTCTTACTTTCTATGATTTTTTTAAACTGCTCTAAGTCTATTTCATTTTTTCCAATCCTTACTAATGTACCCACAATTGCGCGAACCATATTTCTTAAAAAGCGATCTGCTCTGATAGTAAACAATAAAGACTGTTCCGTTATTTGAAAATGAGCTTCCGTGATTTTACAATTATTAGTAAATGTTTGTGTATTTGATTTACTAAAACAGGAGAAGTCTGTATGCATTAATAAAATAGTAGCAGCTTTATTCATTGCCTCAATATCAAGTTCTCCTTTATACAGCCATGATCTATCTAGCTTAAAAGGATCCTTATGAAAATGTATGTGATAATTATAGGCTCTTTCTGTTGCATCAAAACGTGCATGAGCACTATTATCAACCTCAAAAATACGCCTTACAGATATTTGATATGGCAGTAAAGAATTTATACTGGCAACAGAACGGTCAATAGATGAGAGCTTAGCCTCACCCTCCAGATGAATATCAAAATGCGCATAAAACTGAGTAGCATGCACACCAGCATCCGTTCTGCCGCAGCCAAGAGTAATTATGGGTTGTCTAAAATATGTTGACAATGCCCTATCCAGGCATTCCTGTACAGTAACGGCATTAGGCTGTACTTGCCAACCATGATAATCCGTACCATTATACGATAATTCGATAAAATAACGTTGCGTGTTCAATGTTACAAATCTAATATTCTAAATCTGTTTTTAGATTGCTTAGTGTTTCGCTTTTAATATCTTTGCTAAAATTATGGAATTGATATGATACAAAGAGTACAATCTATATGGCTTTTGTTAGCTGCCTTAACACTTACTTGCATGCTATTTTTACCTTTTTTAACTAAAAATGTTAATGGAAGTGAATTTAGTGTTTATACAAATGGTCTTCATCAGACAATTTCTGACAATGCGGGAGATACCTTAGTAGTAACGCCTTTTTATCCGTTATTTATTTCAAACATTGCGATTGCTGTACTTTGCATAGTTGCAATATTTAGCTTTAGAAACCGAACTATACAAAAGCGCTTGGCAAGTGTAGCTATCATATTAACCTTAGGACTATCATTTTGGGGCTTTAATTATGCTCAAAAAATACCTGCTGGAATTGAAGGTGCCAATTATGGAATAGCAGCCTTTTTACCTATTCTAACCATCTTATTTTGTGCACTTGCAATCCGCGGAATCCGAAAAGATGAGCAATTATTAAGGTCAGCCGATAGACTAAGATAATTAATTACCTCATTTTTATTTAGTTACACTTCTGTAAAATACCAAATATTAAGCTTACCTTTGCGGCTTAATAAATTATTATACATGATAAACCCATTTAGTAAATTGGGGATAAGTGATGACGTTGTTAATGCTGTAAAGGATTTAGGTTTC
>Ga0157371_10003263_pt1 | contig 14876 bp, 14 predicted proteins | sample C45metaG_FD_113462 | JGI IMG/M metagenome (GOLD analysis project Ga0157371, IMG submission 113462) | Corn rhizosphere microbial communities from Kellogg Biological Station, Michigan, USA - C4-5 metaG | ecosystem: Host-associated > Plants > Roots > Rhizosphere > Soil | place: USA: Michigan...
AGCTTCAGCCAATTGTAAGGATCAATATGGAACCGATGGTTATACTTTGTGGGGCGGGTACTGGAACCAGGCTTATTATCCGTCAAAGACCAACGCCTACATGCCGGCTCAGCAAAAGGCCGGTCAAATACCTGTACCCATTTTCAGAATGCTCGGCAGCGACCCGGTACGGCAATATGATAACGGTCTTGGTAGTTCCCGTCAGGGTGTTGTTACGCTGGAACCGGTGTATCGCTTTGGCGGTGCGGATTCAGCTTGGGTGCACTGGTTTTTCAGTCAAATGATTAATCGTGAATGCCTGGCTTTTTCTTACACACAGGCAGGACAGGAAAATTCTTTTACCTGGAAGGGAATGCAGAAAGGTTATGAATTACAAATGCCGCTGATAGCCCAATTGCGTAATGAACATAAGATCGTGGTGGAAACGTTGGCTGAATCCGGAAAATGGTTTACCAATCATTTTAAAGTGACGCCGGCCACTGCAGTAACTGTTACACACGATATTGGCCAAAGTGATGCAAAAACTGTTTGGTATGACAGCCGTTTTTATCGCACCAATTTTATCTGGCAAGACCGCGCTTTACGCATTCGTGATCTTCATTTGTTCAACGAAAAATTTCCTTCACATTATTTCAATAAGGTAACAACCAGTAATGAATGCCGTTACTTTACATTGCCTTTTACAGATGGTTATTTGTGGAGCCGAAATGATACGCTGGCCGGGCTGAGATTTAAAGCTGTGGCAGGCGGCAAAGAAATAATATTAAAAGGCGATAGTGTACATGTGGCTAAAAATATAGCTGGTGATCTGCAAATAATTTGGACGCTGCAATCAGGACAGGGGAAATTTGTAATAACCTGCAGAGAAAAAAATATGACGATAGAATTTACAGGTATTTCAAAGCTTCAATGGCATATTGATCTAACAACGGCAGCAAATATTCAACTTCCATTCAACAGTATTCAACCAAAAAAGATCGAATGCGATTTCGAAAAGTTTCATTACGATGTAATGGCTGTTGCCGGAAGATTTTTAAAAAGTGATACTAACGGTTTTACTATTGAACCTTCTGATAATAAAATTGTTTTGAAACTCGATGAATGAAATTCACAATTTTTGTTTCCGTTGCCAATACGAATATATAGAAACTTTTATTTGATTTATTCAAAACGAAATTTTCAAAAAGTAATGAACAGTTACAGGCGGGGAGATTGGTCTCCAGGTAAAAGTCTGAGATCGGTCAAAAATGTAACATCAAATTTTTATAAATGTAATAGTTGTTTTTTTATTTGTTTTCTTGCCGGTAAGCCGGATAAAATATTCTCCCGGCTTTAAATTGCTTACATAGATTCTGTTACTGTTATTAACTAAAGATCCCGTTGCTATGCGTTGGCCGTATATATCCAGGATCTCATAATCAAGCGACCGGTTTTGTGTTTCATACAAATAAAGGTAGTTGTGACATGGATTTGGGTACAATAAAACGCCGAAGTTTTCGGCAATAAAACTCACCGAATATGACATACCACTATTGCACCCATCGTGGCTCACCATTGCCGAATATTTGCCGGTTTGTTCCGGAATATACTGTTGCATTTCCCCTCCCGGTATCGGGTTTCCATTAAAGTACCACTGATTTCCAAACGATGATGATGAAACGAGCACATTAGTACTATCGAGATGTATATAAGGCGTTGGATAGGAAGACGCGGTAAAGGTTAAGGAGTTACTATATTGCCACTCGTTATTATACCAATATTTGAGCCTGACATGGTAGGTATTTATTGTAAGATCAGTAAAGTGGCCAACACATTGTACGCTTCCGTTTTTAATAAATCCGGGTGAAGCAGGTACCAAGATTACGTTTCCGTTGGCATTATTGGTCAACTCAAAATTGACGCTATCAATTTCAGTAAATGCAGCATATAAATTGGCCGAAACGGTGGCTGAACATCCGGCATTCGAAACTAATTGCAGGGAATCAACACCCGCTCCCTTAACCGCCGAGGAAAGAATATTGCCCTGGCCTCCGTAAACGATGGCTGTGGAATCGCCAACAAATTCCAGCGACGCCAACAGACCGTTTGATGGTTCTCCATCTTTGTGCCACGATGCCCCGCCGTCATAGGTTTTAAAAATATACCCATCATACAGGTAACCTACTTTTTCGTTCAGAAATTTAATCCAGTAATAATCTTACGGATAGGAATCAATATAAGGAGCCTGCTTCCACTTTTGACCGCCATCATTTGTTTGGTATAACACGCCCTGCTCTCCCGTGAAAAATCCTTTTTGGTCGTTTACAAACCACATGGAAGTCAGCCAGTCATTATTATCTGTAGTGAATACAGGGTTCCAGGTTTTTGAACTGTCCAAAGTCATACATAATTTGTCGTAACGAATGGCAAACCCTTTGGCTTCGTTTAAATAAAAGATCCCGGTAAATCGTTCTCCCTGGTAGTTGGAATGCCATTCAATGTTCCATGTCAGACCGCCGTCTTTAGTCTTTAGAATTGTTGCCTGGGATCCGGAGTAAATAGTTGCCATATAGCCGGTGAGCTTATTGATAAACTGAAGATCATATACGTTGTCAAATCCATACATATTGGGAGAAATTTCGTCCCATGTTTTCCCTCCGTCAAATGTCCGGTGTACAAAGAATGGTGTGGTACCAAACCGGTATCTGCATTGATAAAATGCACTTTTTGAAATCCGCCATAATTGCCATGCGGAAAACCTGAGGTAAGATCAAGAACCTGCCAGGTTTTTCCCTTGTTAACCGTTTTATACACCTGGTCTGATGTACAGGCATAGCCTGTGGAATCATTTCCGAAAGACAAGCCGGTAAAGCTATGGTAAGTGGTAGCATATTCGCTCCATGTTTTGCCTCCATCGTTTGTATGTTGAATTCTTCCCACTCCACCTACAGCAAAGCCTGAATCCGGCGAGAAAAAATACATACTTGTGATGTCATTTACGTCTCCATACGCTTTTAAATTGGTTACCGATTGCCAGGTTTTTCCTGAGTCGATTGTCTTATACATTACCCCGATCCTCACCGCCCATATAACCGGTGCGGGCGTTAAAGAAGTGCATTGTATTCATAGTAAAACCAAAGTTAGCCGGAGACCCTTTCCAGGTAATCCCTCCATCATAGGTGATTAGTAAACTGTCCCATTCACGAAAAGCAAACCCGGTATCTTTATCCAGGAACTGCATGGCCAGTATACCTGACGGCCCATAATTCACATGATTCATGGTTTGCCAGGTATCTCCGCCATTTGTCGTTTTCAAAATACTTCCGCCACTCCCCACATAGCCGATTTGAGAGTTTACGAAAGTAAAAGACTGTATACTGTTGCCTCCGGTAGAGAGCGTTAGCCACGTTTTACCCCTGTCTGTGGACCGGTAAATTTTCCCATTATATCCGGAAAGAAATATAGTATCCCTGCTTACTATACTTATCATTTGTATTTCATCACTGGTTCCCGCATCGGCACCTTGCCAGGAACTTCCATTGTCGTTGCTTATATATACCTGCCCGTTATAACCTGCAATTACCCCGGTTGAATCAGCAATATCCATACATTTAGTACCCGGAAAATTATCAACGATATCCCACGTAACACCTCTGTCCAATGTTTTAAACAAGTCGCCGTGGTTATTGAAGACGAATCCTGTTGAATTGTTTATAAACTTTATTTTAATATCGCGATAGCCACTTGGTAAAGGATTTAACCATTTCCATTGACTAAAAGAATCCTTCCAAAATAAGAATAAGAAAAAAAAGATGAATAGCTTTTTTAAGATTAGACCGGCCCGGTTTAGCATTTTCGGATACATAAGTTAGTTTTGAAAAATTGTTCTTTGGATTTGTTTATTGCGATGATTTGTTTATCTCTAAGCGAGGCTAAAATAAACTAAGTTTGAATATTATCAAAGCTCGCATCGTGTTTGTTTCCTTGCGAATTGCGTTTATCTAACCACACTTTTTTGTTTTCGGCGCTTGATCAAAATATTTACTAACGTGAATGCTTAAACGGAAAATGATTGCAGTAAACAAACAAATTCCTTAAATTGTTTGGTATGCTTCTGTAAATGCAAACATACGGACTGATATTTTTTCATTTCAGGGATCTTTGACCATATAGATCCCATTCATATAACTTATGTTCTATTGAATCGACTGTTTGATAGGAATAAATTTGCTCCATTAATAACCATAAACCGATAGAAGATGACAGCAACTGAACCAATAATTCCTGTAACAGGAGAAGATTCAGGAATCATTATCAAAGATTTTCCACGTCCGTCTGCCGGCGTCGTTGAGCGGCTTTCCAAACTTCCCATCGCCAACATTTCTGATGCGATGAACAAACACGGCGTAATGAACTATGAAATACGGCCTGTGTGGCCCGGATCTCAATTTTGTGGCCCCGCATTCACCTGTGGAAGTCTTGATCTTACCGTGAAGATCTTCGCACTTTCTTTAATTAAACCCGGAGATGTGTTTGTGCAGGCTTCGGGCGGCATTCACGAGTATGCGTGTTTTGGTGAATTAGGATCAACCGGTGTCCTTTCGCGCGGCGGTGTAGGCGCAATTGTTGATGGCGCAGTGCGCGACATTAACGGAATTCGCGAAGTGGGATTGCCTGTTTTTGGCCGCTCCGTTACTCCGCGCAATTATCATTATCCTTTCGGCCAGCCGTACGGTTCTGTTAACAGGCCTGTAGTTTGCGCCGGTGTTTTAGTAAATCCCGGTGATGTGATCGTTGCCAGTGATGAAGGTGTGGTAGTCGTGCCAATTGCCATGGCCGGAAAAGTAGCCAGCGCTGCAGAAGAGATCCAGGCAGGAGAAAACCAAAGACGTGAAGGCATCCGCTCAGGAAAAATCCCTTATAACCAATTGGAAGAACAATTGAAAGCGGCGGGTTTTAGCATTAGGTAGATATTAATGAAGGGGGAGGAGAAGTAACGAATAGTCACACGTCGGGATACTGCGCCAGCAATGCAAGACAAGAACAAAACATACACCTGTTATATCTGGTTCATTCATTCCTCATACATTAGCCGTACACCATCTATAGTTCATCGATACACTATCCCGCACTTGTCTCGTCCTAAAATAGCTACCTGTCTTATAGTAAAATCTATAAATTTCCCAAAAAATTACAGTTTTTAGTACACGCCTTTCTTTTTGCAGCGCACATGTAGCAGGTGGCAGGCTTCAATCAGTTGCAGCATGCGATGGTGCATTTTAAAAAGATCATAACCGGGGATAGCAAGATTGATGGTATCGATATCAAGCGCATATTCTGTAAGTTCCTGAAGGAAGCGGTGCCACTTTCTTTGGCTCATGGTGTGGAAGCATTTATAAATCGCGCGGTAAGGATCATGAAATTGCCTGGCGGTGAGGTGGCGCGGAAAATCGTTCCATGGGTTGGCATAGGTTTGTGTATCGGTGTAAGAAGCCACGTTTGTAATATCGGCAGGTCATTTTTACCGGCTTCGATGACTACCTGCGGTTCTTTTTGGTGGCTTTTAGATAGACAGTAAGCGCCTTACAGCAGGGCTTTAAAATTTTTGATGAAGAAAAGCAGGTTGCAGGGAACGGAATGCTTCCACACCTTTCGTGAGGCGGCGGCTGCCAGGATGGATTGCGTGTATTGAATGGCATCGGAGAGTGAAAAATCACTAAAAAAAGTTTGCAGGAACTCTTGGCCATATGCCGGTTCTTCTTCAACATTGAGTGTGTTCATGATCGCAGTATTTGGTGAAAGTGAAAGGTAAAAGCAGGCTGCAAAGTAACCTACCAGCGTTATTTGTAAATTACCGTATCAATACGGTGTTTTACAAGCGATAAAATCGTTATACTTGCATTAAACTTTTTAGCCATGACAGAAAAGACCATACACGAAGGCCGCAATGTAAAGCGCATTCGCGAAATGCTGGGCATTAAGCAGGATGCCTTAGCTATTGACCTCGGGCTAAGCCAGCAGGCCATCTCTGCCCTGGAACAAAAAGAAGCCCTCGACAAAGACATGCTCGAAAAAATTGCCGCCGTGCTGAAAGTGCCTGTGGAGGCAATTAAGAATTTTGATGAACAGGCTGCTATTAATATTTTCTCGAATAGCTATCATGATAATTCAGCATCAGTTTATAACAATTTTAATCCTATTGAAAAAGTTATAGAATTATACGAAAGGATGCTGAAGGAAAAGGATGCAATGATTGAAGAATTGAAGGGAATGGTGAAGAAGTAATTACTGGTTATTCAGTAAAGCAAGAAAGAGTAAGCTATTTTAATCGAAAGCGCCAACGTCTTTATGCAATAAGTTCCATCATTCTTTCAGGGCTTGATAAAAGTTTGAAGCCGAATTTTTCATATAAGCCATGAGCATCCATTGTGCCGAGTCCCCATCTTTTTAACCCTTGTAAACCCTCATGTGACATAATAGCTGTCAAAAGCATTTTCCCGAGTCCCTTACCTCTGTGATCTTCTAAAATAAATACGTCAAGCAACCAGGCAAACACAGCATAGTCGCTCACAACTCTTGCAAAACCTGCCTGTTTGTTATCAGCATCAAAAACACCAAAGCAAAGTGAAAAGGCAATAGATTTTTCTACAGTTTCTCTGCTTCTTCCTTTGGCCCAATAAGCACGATTAGTAAGAAAATCATGGATCATGTTGATGTCTAAGAGTGATTTATCTGTTGAAATATAAAAAGTGGTTTTCATTTTTCACATTTGTTGTGATACAAACTTAGACAGTAAAGGAAGAAATTGTAGCAATTTTTATTTTGGTATCATATCATAGTAACGAAAGATGTTGCAATAAAAGAAAATAAACATCGCGAAATATCTTTAGTACATTTAATCTTCGTTAGCTCTCGTTGATATTTTGAACCCTGTGTAAAATCGATTTATTGATTATGTGAAACATCCTGTTTCACTTTTATGATTTTTTGAATTTCAATTATGATTTATCTCCAGAAAAATAATAATCATGTTCAAAAATTATTTCACAACCGCTTACAGGTTCATCAGACGAAATAAATTCTTTTCGCTCGTTAATATAATCGGCCTTTCGTCCGGGCTGGCGGTGTGTATTCTTATTGCCCTTTTTGTTGTTGACGAATTTAGCTATGATCACTATAATCATAACATTGACCGGATTTTCAGGATCGAGTCCGACATAAGCGTTAACGGAAACGGAATAAACACGACGTATGTACCTGCACCAATGGCCGATCAAATGGTAAAGGATTTCCCCCAGGTTCAAAATGCGGTACGGATAAGAAATCAGGGATTCGCCCTTATAAAAAAGGAGGGTAAAAATATTATGGAATCGAACGTGGTGGCTGCAGATCCATCGCTGTTTCAGGTCTTTACACTACCGATGATTCAAGGGTCCGCCTCAAATGCTTTGAAAGAAACTAATTCGATAGTCATCTCCCAAAAAGCTGCTAAAAAATATTTCAACAGTACCGATGTTATCGGCAAAACACTTTTAATAAACAATAGCACCACCTATAAGATTACAGGAGTCATCAAAAACATTCCCGAGGCCTCCCATTTCCATTTTGATTTTATCGAATCTATGCCCGCTGAAGCAAAAAGATTTAATGATGTTTGGCTTAATCCGTGGGCGGCAACTTATATATTGACGAGGCCCGGAATCTCTGAAAAAGATATCGATAAACTGTTATCACAAATAGAAGTAAAGTATGTTGCGCCGCAACTACAGCAAATGGGCCAGGGCAGCAAGGATGCGGTAACAGCAAGCGATAATTTTTTCAGGTTCCATGCAATGCCGCTCAGCAAAATCCATTTATATTCAAACATAACGGCAGAGTTTGAACCGAACGGGAATATTCAAACGGTGTGGATATTTATCATTGTAGCCATCCTGATACTGGTAATGGCATGTATAAACTTTATGAATCTTTCGACTGCTTTTAGTTCACGACGTTCATTGGAAATTGGTGTAAGGAAAGTGTTGGGGGGCAGGCGGCAGGATTTGATTATTCAGTTTCTCGTTGAATCTGTTTTTATAACCTTTGTTGTCACTTGCCTGGCGATTGTGTTTGCCATTTTGCTCATGCCTTATTTTAATGAACTAACCGGTAAACATTTTTCCGCAGCTATATTTTCTAAAGGCTGGATGATAGGAGCTCTGGCTTTGCTGGCATTGCTTACCGGATTAATTGCAGGAAGTTATCCTGCGATTTACCTGTCTTCTTTTAAGCCAGCCAGGGTGTTGAAGGAATTTTTAGCTACCGGCCAAAAAAGTAGCTGGCTAAGAAATTGGTTGGTCATATTTCAGTTTGCAATTACAAATATTTTAATTGTGGGTACTTTGGTGATATACCACCAGTTTACCTACATCCATAACAAAGACGTCGGCTACAACAGAAACCAGGTGCTCATCATTCCTAATACCGGCGCACTGGGAGATCATGCGCAGACTTTTAAAGATGAAGTAGATAAATTGCCGGGCGTAACCGGCGGCACCCTGACTTCATATCTTCCTGACCACGACTTTGGCGGTGCACGAGCGTATTTTAAAGATGCTACCGCAAATCCCGACCAAACTTTTTTACTGAACGAATGGACCGTTGAATCCAATTACGTGCCTTTGATGGGAATTAAAATGGTAAAAGGAAGAAATTTTTCGCCAGACCTTGCGAGCGACTCTTCGTGTGTATTAATTAATGAAACTGCGGCACGCCTGTTAGGGTATTCGGCAAACCCCATCAACAAGGCAGTCTATCTCCATGATTCAAATCCGAAAGGCGGGTTTAAAATAATTGGCGTTGTGAAGGATTTCAATGCTTCAAGCCTACACAACAAAATAGAACCCATTATTTTTCACCTGGGTGAAGATATCGGCGCTGCATCGTTCCGTATCAACACAAGAAATATTGCTTCTCTTATCGGCCAGATCAAAAAACGCTACAACGCATTGGATGCCGCATATGATCAACCTTTTACCTGGTCTTTTTTAGACGACGATTTCAATAACCTTTATAAGTCTGATGAACTTACAGGCAAGATCTGCACAGCATTTACGCTGTTCGCTATTTTAATCGCCTGTCTCGGGCTTTTCGGGCTTGTAGGATATGCTGCCAACCAAAGAATTAAAGAGATTGGCATCAGGAAAATTTTGGGAGCATCTACATTAAATGTGATTGTTCTGCTATCAAGGAGCTTTGTAAAACTGATCCTTGTCGCAATCATTATAGCTTCACCGCTTGCATTTTGGTTGTCACACAGGTGGTTGCAGGATTTCGCCTACAGAACAACATTCCAGCCATGGTTCTTTGTAATAGCCGCTTTCATAACTATTATAATAACGTGGCTTACGATATTTTTTCAGTCGGTTGAAGTTGCTCGTCAAAATCCGGCGAGGATACTCAGAGATGAATAAAAGACAAGAGGGATTTGAAAATGGTAAAGAATATTACTTTATCTCACCTGAGTCTCTATCAGAGGACCCAGGGTATGAGAGCTGTTTCATTTAATGTAGGATCAGACGTATGAGGTTTTCGAAACCTTCAAAATCAAATTAAGTATTGTCTGCCGGGACGCCAATAAGGGCGAGCAGACTAAATGCAACGAATCTTCATTTGACGTTGTCCTACCTTAAATGACGATTTATGAAAAGTGTCTTTCTATTTTTAATGGCCTCATTTTTATTCCTCCTTATTAATTCCTGTAAAAAGATGAACTCAGATCTAACCGGCCAATGGCAGTGGACTCATTCCATCGGAGGAATGGCTACCACCACTATAAAACCCGGAGAAAATCAAAAAGATATTTTAATCATTAGCCCCGATTCGAGTTATACCTGGATGATGAACGGAACCGTTAATCAAATGGAAGATATCATTTAACTTTCGATACGACTTATGGAAAAATCGTCCACTTCATCCCGGGTTTCCTCGGAGATCCAAATGGAGAAATTTATACAATTCAAAATAAACAACTCGTTCTTTCGGATTACATGATCTCAGATGGGTTTACTCATTATTTTGATAGAGTAAAATAGAGAATTCAACCTTCGACTATTTATTCACACTATTCTTTTACTTAACTTCAATTGGCGCTGTCCACCGGAAGGAACCCCATTCAATCACAAGTGTTCCGCGCTGTTTATCAACCGGCACGATCGACATAGTAAATTCTTCTACCGGAGAAGATAATTGTTGACTGTCCATTTTGGCCGTACCCAAATTAAATGAGCTATTATACTCCGTGCCCCACTGGCCGCTCTGTTTGTTTACAATCAAATCCGCCCCTTTCGGATGGGGCAGCGTCCACAACGTATATGTACCTGCCGGTACTGCTATGCCTGCCAGTTTTATTGGAGCCGATAATGTAAACTGGGTAGCTGCATTTGCACCGGTTCGCCATACACGCTCATAAGGAATTACATCTCCCAGCAGTTTGCGCCCGCGCAGCAGTGGCCTGCTGTAGTCAATAGTAAATGATGCATCACCGATTTTAGCAGATACTGTATCACGAACGCTCAACGCCTTCACAGGGCCACTCTTTGCTTCTATATCCTCAAAACGGCTCGCAATACTTTTTACATCGGGTGAACTGGACAGGCGCCTTACTTCAACTTTATAGGTGGTATTGGCCCCCGAGTAACTGAGCATATCAAATGAAGAGTCCATTATTGCATTGCCGGTTCCGGAAAGCCAGTCATGGTTAACTGCTGCTCTTCCGTCTTCCGATAATCGCACAGTGGCGTGGCCTAAAGGAAAATGGTCAAACTCGCGGTCAATATAAAACTGTCGCAACGGCACGGTATTACCGGCTTCGGTTTTGGATGCGGCACGGTATTTCATTGCTGCAGCAAAGTACAGTTCGTACAGGCTGTACATTTGCTCTACGTGGGCCACTACCAGGGCGCCACCTGTCGGGAAATTGTATTTCAGCGTACCGGTACCATCGGTTTTGGAAAGATGTACTGCGGAGTCAGTTACATCGGCTACTACCTTTCGATCACGTTGCTTTGCCGGTTCACTCGGTGTATGAATGTCCATCACAAGGTGTTTAATACTGCCGTTCGGATAAAGGTCTATTACGGTATGGCGCACACGCACCCGCGGAAACCGGTCCACTTCATCACTCTTAAACGAATTTCCCTGTTTGGTTATACTCTCCACAGAAATGGTGTCATTTCCAAGCAATGTAATAAAGCCGTAGTGCCTCGTTGTTTTTTGTTTACAGGAAAACATTAGGATCATAATAAACAGAAGAAGCCATAGTGAGCCTCGACCGGAAGCAAACACATGACAGTGACGTGCAGTTTGATGGTTCATGATGCAGGTATTTAGTTTGTATAGCAATGTACAACTTCATTTGAGAGTGATATCACCGTTTATGTAATTGCATTTTTGAAAATTTCTTTTTTATATATTAATTAATTTTACCTTGAAGCGCTTTTGAGTTTCTCCTTTATGTGAAACTAACTGTAGTGGATGAATTTTGATTCTTTGCAATTCGGCAGAACCTGCGTTTGAAATATGATTAAAACAAAGCCTTTTCAAAAAATCAAAAATCGGATTGTACTAACAACAATTGAAAAGTATTACACTGAGAGATTGATTTACAAGTACAATTTTTTTAATGAGTAACGTCTTATAATATAAACTGGCGCGTAACCAGCAATTAAAACTAACATTTCATTATGGCAAAAACATTAGAACAAGGATTTGACACCTTTTTAACGTGGCTCCTACCTTTAGCCGCTGAGCATGACAAAGCAAAACTCATAAAGATTCAGTAAAGTCTTGCTTAGAGAAAAACTTCAAATGTTATAACTTTTTTGAGACGGGTTCATTTGCTAATGCAACAGGCGTTAGACAGAAGCTTTGGAAAGCACGTTTTGGCGAACAGAAGGAATTGCAGTTAATACGCCTGCCGTTAAAATTCCATTTGGTAATTATGCATCTGAAACGTTAGAAATTACACCTTGCACATTTAATGGTTTAGTCACAACACCCGTCGGAAGTATGGGTTCGTATGATATACCTAACTATGAAGGCGGATGGATGAAGTTACGTCCTAAAGCACATAATGCATATGTAAAAAGAGAGGACGAAAGATTAGGAAATAAACTTAAGCCGCTGATTAGATTAATTAAGGCATGGAAATTTTGGGACAAAGAAATGAATAATTATGCAGACAATAAATTGAAAACAAAGTACTATAAAATAGTTTTGAACAACATTAAATTCAAGCTGATTCTAAAAATGTTCGCAGTGGTGAAAAAAGGGGAAATGTATGTGGACAACTATAGAAATGCCGCTTGATTTAAAAATAAATTTGGTAGTTTGTGTATCCTAGAATACGCAAAGCCCTGGCTGTTGTGTGCCATAATATGAAGACTTCACTTATCATAACTATATTTTTTCCATACGGCCGTGTACTGCATCAGTATAAAAGGCGGGGAGTAGAGACGCGGCCTCCGATGAAAATCTAATACCTGTTTGATATTCTTGAACGTTCCTCCCAGGAGAAACTCAAGGAAAAAGCACCCGGTAATATTGTTTATGTTTAATTATATTTGATTTCGATAAAAGCTTCTTTAACCATATAAAATATGCGGTATGGTAAAATGTATCAATCGTGAGACAACCAATAACTTCGGAAACAAACTGCTGCCTTTATTTATTCAGCCTCCGAAAGATATGCTGGAGCCCGGGCCCAGAGGAATAAATATGCGGGTGTTGGTTAAAAGTGCTCAAACTGATTATCAATTTTCATGTGTGGAACTGGTGTTGGCACCCAAAAAAATGGGACCTGCTCCGCACATTCATACTCATCTCGACGAGTTTACTTATGTATTGGAGGGCATATTAGGTGTGTTGGTTGGCGATGATATTAAAGAAGTACATGAAGGCGGATTCTCTTATCGGCCCCATGGAATCGTACATTCATTTTGGAATCCATCGGATAAACCTTTACGGTTTATCGAAATGGACTGCAATCAGAATTTTGATGAGTATCTGGAAGACCTCTTTTCTAACCGGATTGCTTATATGACAAAACACAATCTCAAAGCAGACGACCCCTTAATTTCCAAATGGGCAAAGGAACTGCATGAGGAATTTGGGTTGACCTTTTTTCCGGAGAAAGGTAAGGAGATAATAGAAAAGTTTGGATTGAACTCCTTAATTTTCTCTGGAATGATATATTGAGTTACTTAACAGGATTTCAATTAAAACTTCGATTCCTTGTGAAGTATCAGTCGCAGAAACCATGCGTGTTGCCTTCCTTCGGCGGATGCTTTACATAATGGATATTCTCTTAACTAGTCCTCGTTTGCAACGATGACTGCTCGATCCATCATTTAACTTTTCCCCTTTCTGAGCGTTTGATTTGTGCTATTGTAATATCGGATCATATTTTAAGTCAATTCACCTACAAAAAATGAAACTTAACCTTAAAGGACTGGAAGAATCCCTACTTTTATAATTTAAGTATCCCAATAAATTGATACGCATGAAAAAACTGTTATGGTTAATAGCTATTGGAATAATAGCCAACTCTTTTACTCCCCGAAAAATTTCATGGGTAGCAATTGGTGATTCTATCACGTATTTAAATGAACATACCGACGAAACAGCTAACAGGATAACAAAAGGATATATGACCAGAGTAGTTGAAAAGTTACCCAATATTCATTACATAAACCAAGGGCACAATGGATGGACCTCCGGCGACATAGCCAAAGAAATTGAAAACCTTGGTATTGTAAAAGCAGATGTGTATTCTGTTTTCCTGGGAACCAATGACTGGTGGGCGGGGAGGCCGGTAGGTGTATTTGCAGATTACCTGAACGATACAGGTAATACAACCGTTTACGGTTCTTTTCGCATCATCATCAACAAACTCCGCAGTCTTAATAAAGATGCCCGGATCATATTGATCACGCCCATGCAGCGGGCAGATTTTGTATATATCAATGACATGAAAAATAATGCCTGGGGATCGTATAAAGATAAAAACGGGCAATCGTTAGAAGCGTTTGCTAGTGCTATTAAAGCTATTGCGAAGTACGAACATTTTGTTTGTGTAGACCTTTACCATAAAAAGGGCATGGGGCTGAAAAACCTGGTAAACTATAAACGTTTGAAAGATCCCGCAACCGGCAGGTACAAAAATTATCCTTATCCTAAGTATATCGGTATTCCTTTTAATCCTGTAACAGATGAATACCCCTATCCCGTAGGGGCGATGAATGTTACGTTTGATGGACTTCATCCTTCTGACAAAGGTTTTGCGATGATTGCAAATATGCTGGTACCTATTTTAAAAAAGTATTGATGATTACTTTTTTTCATTAGCATACGCTATCCTGAAAATAGCTCCCTGCATATCATCAGAAACATATAAGGAACCATCAGGTCCCTGCGCCAAACCAACAGGCCGGTACTTAATAGGGCCGGTAGGATTCTTCAAATCTTCGCCGGCAAAATTATCAGCAAAAATTTCCCATGCCCCTGAAGGCTTCCCATTTGTAAAAGGTACAAAAGCCACGAAATATCCTTGCTTCAGCGCCGGCGACTGGCCATGAAACGCTATGAAAGCGCCGTTCTTATATTTTTCAGGAAAGGTGTTGCCAGTGTAAAACAGTAAGTCATCAGGCGCAAGGTGTGCCGGGAAAGCCACAACAGGATCCTGGTATTTTTTGGCTGCGGTTTGCTTGCCGTCGCCGCCATATTCCGGCGCCAGAATCAGCTTCTTCTGAAAGGGATCATAATAAACAAATGGCCAGCCGGCATCTGATCCCTGGTGCAATTCATATAATGTTTCCGCTGGTAATTCCTGGCTTTGTTTGGAAGTATAATATTGAGGG
>Ga0157371_10003267_pt1 | contig 14869 bp, 13 predicted proteins | sample C45metaG_FD_113462 | JGI IMG/M metagenome (GOLD analysis project Ga0157371, IMG submission 113462) | Corn rhizosphere microbial communities from Kellogg Biological Station, Michigan, USA - C4-5 metaG | ecosystem: Host-associated > Plants > Roots > Rhizosphere > Soil | place: USA: Michigan...
CGCGATCGGCGGTGTGCTCGAGACCCTACCGGCGCAGATGGCTTTCCTCTGCCCGAACGTCAACTCCTACCGTCGTTTCGGCGCACAGTTCTACGTGCCGAACTCGCCGTGCTGGGGCCTGGACAACCGCACCGTGGCGATCCGCGTGCCGACCGGTTCCTCCGATGCCGTGCGCATCGAGCACCGTGTAGCCGGCGCCGACGCCAACCCATACCTGCTGATGGCTTCGGTCCTGGCAGGCGTGCACCACGGCCTGACCAACAAGATCGAGCCGGGCGCGCCCGTGGAAGGCAACTCCTACGAGCAGAACGAGCAAAGCCTGCCGAACAACCTGCGCGATGCGTTGCGTGAGCTGGACGACAGCGAAGTCATGGCCAAGTACATCGATCCGAAATACATCGATATCTTCGTGGCCTGCAAGGAAAGTGAGCTGGAGGAGTTCGAACACTCCATCTCCGACCTTGAGTACAACTGGTACCTGCATACCGTGTAAGCGGTTGCAGTAAAAACAACGCCGCAAGCCTTACAGCTTGCGGCGTTTTTTTATGGCCGCCTTCGGCGGATCGCTAGCAGGCTAGCTCCCACAGTTGATCTTCAGTGAACATAAATTCTGTGTACACCGCAAGTCCCTGTGGGAGCTAGCCTGCTAGCGATGGCGTCCTGGCAGACAACATGGATGCCTGCTCGTACAATGCCCGCTGCCCCGCAGGAGGACTTCAATGACGCGCCCCGCCACCATCCGCAAACCCCGCGCACGCAGCCAGGCCCGGATCGACTCGATACTCGATGCCGCCCGCACGCTGCTGGCTGCCGAAGGCGTGGCGAGTCTGTCGATCTACAGCGTCGCCGAACGCGCGCAGATCCCACCCTCCTCCGTCTACCACTTCTTCGCCAGCGTCCCGGCTCTGCTCGAAGCGCTGACAGCCGACGTCCACGCCGCGTTTCGCGCCTGCCTGCAAGCGCCCATCGATCACAGCGCACTCAAAGGCTGGCGCGACCTGTCGCGTATCGTGGAACAACGCATGCTCGACATCTACGATCAGGACGCTGCCGCCCGCCAACTCATTCTCGCCCAGCACGGGCTGACCGAAGTCACCCAGGCCGACCGTCAGCACGACATCGAGTTGGGGGACCTGATGCACAAACTGTTCGATCACCACTTCGAATTGCCGAAGCTGCCGACCGAGGTTGACGTGTTTGCACTGGCGATGGAGTTGGGTGATCGGGTCTATGCACGCTCGGTGCAGCAGCACGGACAGATCACGCCGCGCATGGCTGAAGAAGGGATGCGGGTGTTCGATGCGTATCTTGGGTTGTATCTACCGCCGTATCTGCTCAAGCGCACCTTCCCCTCGTAATGATCGTTCCCTCGCTCCGCGTGGGAATGCAGCCCGGGACGCTCTGCGTCCCAAAAACCGAACGCGGAGCGTCCGAAGAGGCATTCCCACGCAGAGCGTGGGAACGATCTGGCCGCCAACCTCACTGACTGACTTACAACTTGGCGATCGACACCTCGGTGGATTTCACGAAGGCGATCACTTCGCTGCCGACCACCAGTTCCAGCTCTTTGACCGAGCGCGTGGTAATCACTGAAGTGACGATGCCGGAAGCGGTCTGCACGTCGATTTCCGACAGCACATCACCCAGCACGATTTCCTTGATCGAGCCTTTGAACTGGTTACGAACGTTGATGGCTTTGATAGTCATGCGATTTCTCCTCGAGTCGAAATGAGCTGCAAGCTCCAAGCGACTAGCTGCAAGTAAAAGCGCTTTGCTTTCTCTTGCCGCTTGAAGCTTGCAACGTGCCGCTGCTTCTATTGCGCCCAGCGCAGTTGCGTAGGCAAGGGTGAAACAGGTTCCGGTTCCGGCGGCTGGCCAGGCAACGACAGCACGCGATTGAGGACTTCGGTTTCCAGCGCCGCCAGCCGATGAGAGCCGCGCACGCGAGGGCGCGGGAGCTCAACGTGCAGGTCGAGGCCGACTTCGCCCTCTTCGATCAGGATCACCCGATCGGCAATCGCTACCGCTTCACTGACGTCATGGGTCACCAGCAACACGGTGAAGCCGTGCTTCTGCCAGAGCCGTTCGATCAGTTGCTGCATTTCAATTCGGGTCAGTGCATCCAGTGCGCCCAGTGGCTCGTCGAGCAACAGCAAGCGCGGTTGATGGATCAGCGCGCGGGCCAGGGCCACGCGTTGCTTCTGACCACCGGACAGGGCCGCCGGCCACTCGTTGGCGCGATCCGCCAGGCCGACCGACTCCAACGCTTCCAGCGCTTGTGGCCGCCAGTTGCCCTTGAGCCCGAGACCGACGTTGTCGATGACCTTTTTCCATGGCAGCAGGCGTGCTTCCTGGAACATCAATCGGGTGTCTTCCCGCGCATCGCTCAGCGGCGCGGAACCAGCCAGCAGTTCGCCGCCGGTGGGTTTGTCCAGACCGGCAAGCAAACGCAACAAGGTGCTTTTGCCGCAACCGCTGCGACCGACCACGGCGACAAACTGACCCGCCGGAATGTGCAGATCGATCTCGCGCAAGACCTGCCGCGAACCAAACGTCTTCTGCAGTTTGCGCACTACCAGCGGAATACCGCGCAGCAGGCGTGGAGGTTGTTGAGCCGTCATGCCGCACCTCCCTTGGCAACCTGATAAGCCGGATGCCAACGCAGCCAGACGCGCTCAAGGCCACGGGCTGCGAGGTCGGCGAGTTTGCCGAGCACCGCGTACAAAAGAATCGCCAGCACCACCACGTCGGTCTGCAAGAACTCCCGCGCATTCATCGCCAGGTAGCCGATGCCGGAGCTGGCGGAGATGGTTTCGGCCACGATCAGCGTCAGCCACATGAAGCCAAGGGCGAAGCGCACACCGACCAGAATCGACGGCAGCGCACCCGGTAAAATCACCTGACGGAACAGGCTGAAACCAGACAAGCCATAACTGCGCGACATTTCCACCAACGCCGGATCAACGTTGCGGATGCCGTGATAGGTGTTCAGATAGATCGGGAACAACGTGCCCAGCGCCACCAGAAAAATCTTCGCTGACTCGTCGATGCCGAACCACAGGATTACCAGCGGTATCAACGCCAGGTGCGGCACGTTGCGAATCATCTGTACCGAACTGTCGAGCAGGCGTTCGCCCCATTTCGACAGGCCGGTGATGAAGCCCAGCGCCAGGCCGATGCTGCCACCGATGGTGAAACCCAGCGCCGCGCGCCAGCCGCTGATTGCCAGGTGCGTCCAGATTTCGCCGCTACGCACCAGGCTCACGCCGGCTTCGATGACCGCGATGGGTGCCGGCAGAATCCGTGTCGACAACCAACCCGCCGACACTGACAACTGCCACACCGCCAGCAGCAACACCGGCAACGCCCAGGGCGCGAGGTTATGAATGATTTTCTTCATGTGCGCCTCAGCTCTGGGACGCGGCTTTGGGAAGAATGTCGTTGGCGACCATCTCACCGAACGGGCTGACGTAACCGGCGCTTTTCGGCAGTTCGGGACGCTCGATATCGAGGTGCGGGAAGAGCAATTCGGCCACGCGATAGGACTCTTCCAGGTGTGGATAACCGGAGAAGATGAAAGTGTCGATGCCCAGGTCTGCGTATTCCTTCACGCGAGCGGCCACGGTCGGACCATCGCCCACTAATGCTGTACCGGCACCGCCGCGCACCAGACCGACACCGGCCCACAGGTTGGGGCTGACTTCCAGGTTGTCACGGCTACCGCCATGCAGCGCAGCCATGCGTTGCTGGCCGACCGAGTCGAAGCGCGCCAGAGAAGCCTGGGCGCGAGCGATGGTGTCGTCGTCCAGGTGCGAGATCAACCGATCCGCCGCTTGCCACGCTTCGGCGTTGGTTTCGCGCACGATCACATGCAGACGAATGCCGAAGCGCACGGTGCGTCCCAGCTTCGCGGCTTTGGCGCGCACTTGTTCGATCTTCTCGGCAACGGCGGCCGGCGGTTCGCCCCAGGTCAGGACCATTTCCACCTGCTCTGCCGCCAGGTCTTGCGCCGCTTCCGACGAGCCGCCGAAATACAGTGGCGGACGCGGTTGTTGAATCGGCGGATAGAGCAACTTGGCGCCCCTCACGCTGATGTGCTGACCGTCGTAATCAACGGTTTCGCCTTCCAGCACACGGCGCCAGATGCGGGTGAATTCCACCGAGGCTTGATAGCGTTCTTCGTGAGTCAGAAACAAACCGTCGCCGGCCAATTCTTCCGGATCACCGCCGGTGACCAGGTTGAACAGCGCACGACCTCCAGACAGACGATCCAGCGTCGCGGCCTGACGCGCGGCCACCGTCGGGGAAATGATCCCGGGGCGCAGTGCGACAAGAAACTTCAAACGCTGGGTCACCGGGATCAGCGACGCAGCCACCAGCCACGAGTCTTCGCACGAGCGACCGGTGGGAATCAGCACCCCGCCGAAGCCCAGTCGATCCGCCGCTTGCGCGACCTGTTGCAGATAACCGTGGTCGACGGCGCGAGCGCCCTCGGCGGTGCCAAGGTAATGGCCGTCGCCGTGGGTAGGCAGGAACCAGAAGATATTGAGGCTCATGGAGTGGTCTCCTTAGGGAATCGAATCACTGCGCTTTGGCAACGGCTGCCGGGGGCGTCCAGATCACGTCTTTGATGCTCAGCGGCTTCGGAATCAGCTTGAGCTGGTAGAAGGTGTCGGCGATTTTCTGTTGGGCGGCGACCACTTCAGGCGTGAGGAACAGCGCGCCGTAGCCTTGGCGTTTCATCGAGGTCAGGGTGATGTCCGCTGGCAGGCCGAGCAAAGGTGAAACCTGTTTGGTCACGTCTTCAGGATTGGCCTTGGACCATTCGCCGACTGCGCGCACTTCTTCCACCAGGGTCTTGATCACCTCAGGATTTTTCTGTGCGTAAGGCTTGGTTGCCAGGTAGAACTGGTGGTTGTCGACGATGCCCTGGCCGTCGCGCAAGGTGCGCGCTTGCAGTTGTTGTTCGGCGGCGGCCTGGTACGGGTCCCAGATCACCCAGGCGTCGACGCTGCCACGTTCGAACGCGGCGCGGGCATCGGCCGGCGGCAGGAAAACAGTCTGGATGTCGGTGTATTTGAGGCCGGCGTCTTCAAGCGCGCGAACCAACAGGTAGTGAACGTTGGAGCCTTTGTTCAGGACGACTTTCTTGCCCTTGAGGTCCTGCACCGATTTGATCGGCGAGTCCTTTGGCACCAGGATCGCTTCGCTGTGGGGTGCGGGTGGTTCGTAGGCGACGTAGAGCAGATCGGCGCCCGCCGCTTGGGCGAATACCGGTGGGGTTTCGCCAGTCACACCGAAGTCGATGGAGCCGACGTTCAAGCCTTCGAGCAATTGCGGGCCACCGGGAAATTCAGTCCATTGCACGTCCACGCCTTGGGCGGCGAGGCGCTTTTCGAGGGTGCCTTTGGCTTTGAGCAGCACCAGGGTGCCGTATTTCTGATAACCGATTCGCAGTGTCTCGGCTTGAACTTGAGTGATGGCGCCGAAGGACACAGCCGCAACAAACAGAGCGACCAGACCACGACGCAAAATGACAGTGCGCATAGCGCTCTCCTTTTTGCAGTAGGGTTTTGGCTGCACCTGCTTGGCCGTTGGCGGCTGAGTAAGGTGGAGTGAAGCAAATTCAGGGGTGGCTTGAGTGCTGGCTCAAATGCTCCAGCGAGCACTCAACAAACGTTCATTCAACAAGTTCGGATCGAGCGGCTTGGGCCGTCGGGCCATGGCGCTGAAAAACAGCTCCAGCGATTCATTCAGTCGTTGCTCCAGCTCTGGCGCCAACTGCGCCTGGGCGCTGCCTTCGCCGTAAGCGATCTGGCTGTCTACGGCGAAAATCCCGTGCAGCATCTCCTGGGCTTTCAGCGCCGACAGCACCGGTTTGAGCGCGTAATCCACCGCCAGCATGTGGGCGATGCTGCCACCGGTGGCCATCGGCAAGACTACCTTGTGCGCCAGGGCGCGCTCGGGCAGTAGGTCCAGCACGGTTTTCAGAGCGCCGGAGAACGATGCCTTGTAAACCGGCGTGGCGATCAGCAGGCCATCCGCGTTTTCGATCTGTTGCAGCAGGTCGATCACTTTCGGGCTGTCGAAACGTGCGTGCAGCAAGTCTTCGGCCGGGAAGTCCCGTACCTGGTAACTCACCACTTCCACACCTTGCTCCTGCAACCAGCGTTGGGAACGCTCCAGCAGCACCCCGGAACGGGAGCGTTGGCTGGGACTGCCGCCGAGTGAGACAACCAGCATTCAGATGATTCCTTGAAGGGTCTTGGCGATTCGCGGTTTGCAATCTCGCTTGGATGGAAGTGACCTTAACAGGTGATTGTTATATCCATAAATCATATTTATTCATTTGATTATGCACTTTGGAAATATGAGATTTCACTTCTTCCGGGCAAAAAAACAGGCCGTCGAAACGGCCTAAAATCCCCTGCTGATCGTTCCCACGCTCTGCGTGGGAACGATAGTTAGCCGAGTTACCGGTTCGGTTGTGGCGTCAGGCGCAGGTACGGCTTCACCGCGCGATACCCCTTCGGAAAGCGTTTGTTGATTTCGTCTTCATCCTTGAGCGACGGCACGATCACCACCTCATCGCCGTCCTGCCAGTTGGCCGGTGTGGCCACCTTGTAGTTGTCGGTGAGTTGCAGCGAGTCGATCACCCGCAGGATCTCGTGGAAGTTGCGTCCGGTGCTTGCCGGGTAGGTAATCGTCAGCCGAACCTTTTTGTTCGGGTCGATCACAAACAGCGAGCGCACGGTCAGGGTGTCGTTGGCATTCGGATGAATCAGGTCGTAGAGGTCCGAGACCCTGCGATCGGCATCGGCCAGGATCGGGAAATTGACCAGCGTGTTCTGGGTTTCGTTGATGTCCTCGATCCACTTGTGGTGCGAGTCTACCGGGTCCACGGACAGGGCAATGGCTTTGACGCCGCGATTGGCGAACTCATCCTTGAGCTTTGCAGTGAAGCCCAGCTCGGTGGTGCACACCGGGGTGAAGTCCGCCGGATGGGAAAACAGCACGCCCCAGCTATCGCCCAGCCATTCGTGAAAACGGAGGGGGCCGGCGCTGGAATCCTGTTCGAAGTCGGGGGCAATGTCGCCCAGTCTGAGGCTCATGGTGCTGCTCCTGATGAGTGCTTGTTGAGCTCAACTGTGCCTAAGTTTTTTATGGATTAAAAAGAATAAATATCAATTTATTTAGATCATAAATGAATATTAAAGATCTGTTCACTGGACGCTGATGAACATCGAGACGACTATCGCTCACAAGGTTCGAGAAGGCCTTGAGTTGCTGCAAAGAGGGAAATATTCAAGGCGCGATTACGGGGGTGACCTCGCCTTGAAACGTAAAAGCCCCGCCCGGCGAGATGCCGGGCGGGGCTTTTTTTACCTCGATTAGCCACTGTGGGAGCGAGCAGGCTCGCTCCCACACGCTATTACAACAGCGGGATCGAATAGCTGACGATCAGACGGTTTTCGTCTTGGTCGCGCTGGCCTGGAACATCGTTACGCCACATGGCGTTTTTCCACGTCAGGCCCAGGTTTTTCAGTGGACCAGCCTGGACGACGTACGCCAGGGTCAGGTCGCGTTCCCACTCGGAACGGCCGGAGCCGGCCACAGCGGTGCTGGTGCTGCTGATGGTGTCGATGTTGTCACCACGCAGGTAGACGATGCCGGCAGTCGCGCCTGGCAGGCCAACCTTGGCGAAGTCGTACGAGTAGCGAGCTTGCCAGGTACGTTCACCGGCGCGGGCGAACTTGGCGATCTGCGAGTCGGTAATGATGTAAGCCGACGAGCCGTCACCCTGGTTCAGCCAAGGAAAGTCGCTGCTGCCGTTGCTGACCTGGTAACCGCCACCGAAGGTGTGACCGGCAACGGAGTACAGGAACAGGCCGCTGTACAGGTTGTTGTCGACCTTGCCTTTACCGGCACGGAAGCTTTGATAGTTACCGCTGCTGAAGTAAGCCGAGTCGTGACCGTTGGCGCCGTCATCGGAGCTGTTGAAGTAACGCAAGTCAGACTTCAACACGCCCGGGCCGATAGCCCAGTTGTGAACCAGACCCAGGAAGTGTTGCTTGTAGAAATCTTCCAGGTTGCCGTAGTAGTACTGGGCAGTCAGGTCTTTGGTGATTTTGTAGTCACCACCGCCGTAGATGAACTTGTTGCTGTCACGGCCAGAAGAGGTAGGAGAGTTCGCACCGGCAATCGATAACTCTTCGTTGTTGCTGGAGTTACGGCCCTTGGCGTGCTCGATCTGACCACCGACCAGTGTCAGGTCCTTGATCTCGTTCGAGGTGATCTGGCCACCCTGGAAGGTTTGCGGCAACAGACGACCATCATTGGTCACGATTACCGGCAGTTTTGGCTGCAGGGTGCCCAGCTTCAGTTCGGTCTGGGAGATCTTGGCTTTGGCCGTCAGGCCCAGGCTGGAGAAGTTATCAACCGCTTCGCCATTGGACTTGCTTGGGAACACCGTGCCGCCGTAAGAGGTGGCAGTGGCGCCGTTGGTGCCGCCGCCCGAATCCAGACGTACGCCCAACAGGCCGATGGCATCGATACCGAAGCCGACGGTGCCTTGGGTGTAGCCGGAGATGAAGCGCAGGTCAAAACCCTGGCCCCATTCTTCGTTCTTGCTCTGGACACCGGCAGCCTTGTTGGCCGCAGTGCCGGCGGCGCTGTCACGGTTATCGTTGTTGATGTAGAAGTTGCGCAGCCCCAAAGTTGCCTTGCTGTCTTCGATGAAACCGGCGGCGCTTGCCTGCTGCGCCAAAACCCCTACGGCCACAGCCAGGGCCAAGGTGGACTTGTTCATTGTTTCGCTCCTATCGTTTCTAATTTTTTGGTCCTGGGTCGAATGCCCTGGATCCTGAAGTGCGCGTTTAGCACCAGATCGCACGTCCACCGGACTGCGTGTATCTAGTGTCGTGGTCTGTCCCACGTGATTCGGGCCGGCATGTTAAACCTAAAAACATCTATTTAATTATTTTTCATGCCATTCAGGAATATAGACAGGCGCCGTGACACAGGCTATCGGCGCAACTGCCGCCCACTTTAGGCGTTTACGCTAAAAGCCAAAAAGAATATAAAATTACTAAGTGATATCCATTTGGAATATGACAAGATAAAAAAAAGCCTCACCCGAAGGCGAGGCTCTTTTTTTGGATGGCGCTTACAGGAAGCTATAGGTGTAGTTGAAGATCAAGCGAGTCTGGTCTTGATCCAGAGTGCTGGTGTTGCCACGGTAGGTACCGTGACGAAGCGTTGTACCAAACCCTTTAAGTGCGCCCGTTTGAATCACGTAGTCGATACGCGCGTCGGTCTCGTGCTCGCTCAGGTCTTTACCAGTACCGTTGGTAGCCTTGATGTCCTGGCCATTCAGGTAAGCGATCGAAGCTTTCAAGCCTGGGACACCCAGTGAGGCGAAGTCATAGGAGTACTGACCGAACGTGGTGTTTTCACCGGCACGGATAAAGCTGCCAACCGTGGCATCGGTAAACGAGTAGAAGCTGGAGCCGCCGGCACCTTCTTGACGACCCTTGTCATCAACAAGACTGCCCTGGTTCAGGAAAACGAAGCCGCCGTCATCGTTGACACGTTGGTGCCCGAGCAGGAACGCGTTACCGCCCAGGGTGTACGTGAACATGGCGCTCCAGGTCTTGTTGTCAACCTCGCCCGGGGTCTTGGCAAAACCGTTGTTGTTGTTGAAGCGGTAGCCGGCGTCGCCGTTCTTACCGTCAGAGCGGCTATCGAAATAGCGAATGTCGGTCTTGAAGGATTGGTTGGGAGCGATCGGGTAAACGTGCACCAGGCCGAGGAAGTTCTGCTTGTAGTAGTCTTCCAGGTTTGCGTAGTAGTACTGCAGCAACAGGTCTTTGGTCACTTTCCAGTCAGCACCCGCGTAACGGAACTGGTTGCTGTCCTGCGTACCGCCTGCTACCGCCAAGCCAGTTCTGTTGGAGGAGGCGCGACCCGAGGCGTGCTCCAGTTGACCCAAGTTGAAGGTCACGTTGTCGATTTCCTTCGAGGTGATGGTGCCACCGTCAAAGGTCTGAGGCAGCAAACGGCTGTCGTTCGATAGCAGAATCGGCAACTGGGGTGCCAGAGCGCCACCCAGGTGGGCTTCGGTCTTCGAGAAGCGCGCCTTGACGTTACCATCCAAACGGCTCCACTCATCCGCCGAAGCATTGCCATCGCTAGGGAAGAAGGAGTTGGCGTTACCGACCGGGTGATGACCCTTGCCGCCATCCAGATGGATACCCACAAGCGCTTGGGCGTCAATACCAAAACCAACGGTACCCGGGGTGAAACCGGACAGGTAATCGAACTTGAGCCCTTCAGCGGTTTCGCGCTGTCTGTTAGCAGCCGTACTCGGACCTTCACGCATGTCAGCGTCGTAATACATGGTGCGGGAGCTAACGGAAGCCTTGCTGTCTTCCAGGAAACCCGCGGCGCCTGCCTGCTGCGCCATAACCCCTACTGCCACGGCCAGGGCCAAGGTGGACTTGTTCATTGTTTAGCTCCTCTCGTTTCTAATTCTTGTGTTCCTGGCCCTGAGTCGAATGCCCGGGATCCTAAGATGCGCGATTAGCGCCAGACCGTGACCCACAAGTCAATCGTAACCATGTGTGTCTACGACCATCGTCTAACCCCCATTAAATTCGCTCCTGCCGGGACGTCAGCCCAAAAAGAAATCACCCAATTCTTTTTAATACCCTTTAGGAATTTAGCTCCGCGCTTTCCCCTTGAACCGGGGCGCGGCACCGGCTCATAAGCTAATTCCTAAATGGTATTTATTAGCCTTTTTTTAGATCGATTAGCTTTGATGAAACCCCGTAATCAAACCCAATCGAAAGGCAGCGCCATGACGACCAAACGCGCACTATCCAGCTTAATTGTTACAGTTTATGTATTGCTAGCGGTTTCTTCGAGTGCTCACGCGCAGAACCTCACCGTGGGCTATCAAACCGGCATCGACCCCAGCAAAGTCGCCCAGGCTGACGGCATTTACGAGCAAACCATAGGCCAGAAAATAGACTGGCGCCGGTTTAATAGCGGCCCGGAAGTGGTGACGGCGATTGCGTCCGGTGATGTACAGATCGGCAACCTCGGCTCTAGCCCGCTGGCCGCAGCCGCTTCGCGCAATCTGCCGATCGTAGCGTTTATCGTTTCCGCCCAGATCAACGCGGCGGAAGCACTGGTGGTGCGCAACGGCAGCGGCATCGAGAAACCGCAAGATTTGATCGGCAAGACCATCGCCACGCCATTCGTTTCAACGTCCCACTACAGCTTGCTCGGCGCGTTGAAGCACTGGGGCCTGGATGCCTCGAAAGTCAAAGTGGTGAACCTGCAACCGGCGGAAATAGCGGCGGCGTGGAAGCGAGGCGACATTGATGGCGCGTTTGTCTGGTCGCCGGCATTGGGGGAAATCCGCAAGACGGGCAAGACCTTGACCGACGCAGCACAGGTCGGCCAATGGGGCGCACCGACGTTCGAGGTGTGGGTGGCGCGCAAGGATTACGCACAGAAGCATCCAGACGTTGTGGCCAAGTTCGCCAAGGTCACCCTGGACTCTTTCGCCGACTATGCCGCGCATAAAGACAGCTGGACGGCGGACTCGGTGCCCGTGCAGAAAATCGCCAAACTGACCGGCGCCAATGCCGCTGATGTGCCGGAGCTGCTGGCCGGTTCCGCGTTTCCGGATGCCAAGGCGCAACAGACCACCGCGTTGCTGGACGGTGGCACGGCCAAGGCCATTGGAGAGACGGCGAAATTTTTGAAGGAGCAAGGGAAGGTCGAGACGGTGCTGCCGGATTATTCGGCGTATGTCAGTGCGAAGTTCGTCGCTGAATAACACACGTAATGATCGTTCCCACGTCGAGGCATCGACGTGGGAACGATCAGGTCACAAGGTTTTTTCGAAGATCTTCGAATTACGCTGATAGTTGTACAGCGAAGCCCGCGCCGATGGCAGGCGCTCGACGCTGCTCGGCTCGAAGCCACGTTCGCGGAACCAGTGAGCGGTGCGGGTCGTCAATACGAACAAGGTTTTCAACCCCTGGGCCCGGGCACGGGTTTCGATGCGCTCCAGCAGCTCATCACCGCGACCGCCATGGCGATACTCCGGGTTCACCGCCAGACAGGCCAACTCCCCGGCATCCGAATCGGCAATCTGATACAGCGCCGCACACGCGATGATCATGCCTTCGCGCTCGACCACGCTGAACTGTTCGATCTCACGCTCCAGGACCTCGCGAGAACGGCGCACCAGAATGCCCTGCTCTTCGAGCGGACTGATCAAGTCCAGCAAACCGCCGACATCTTCAATCGCCGCTTCGCGAACAACCTCGAATTGCTCCTGGGCGACCAGCGTACCGCCACCGTCACGGGTGAACAGTTCAGTCAGCAGCGCGCCGTCTTCGGCGTAGCTGACGATATGGCTGCGCGCCACGCCGCCTCGGCAAGCCTCTGCCGCGGCATCCAGCAGTTCAGCCTGATAGTTGCTGCCCAAGCGCTGCAAATGCGCCGGCACTTGTTGCGGACGCAACTCGCGAACCAGACGACCGTTTTCATCGATCAGCCCTAGGTCGGCACCGAACAGCAGCAATTTATCCGCCCCCAGATCGATGGCCGCGCGGGTGGCTACGTCTTCACACGCCAGGTTGAAGATCTCACCGGTCGGCGAGTAGCCCAACGGTGACAACAACACGATGGAGCGCTCGTCCAGCAGGCGATTGATGCCCTTGCGGTCGACCCGACGCACTTCGCCGGTGTGATGATAATCGACGCCTTCGAGCACACCGATCGGCCGTGCGGTCACCAGGTTGCCGCTCGCCACCCGCAGACGCGAGCCCTGCATTGGCGACGAGGCCATGTCCATCGACAGCCGCGCTTCGATAGCGATCCGCAGCTGGCCGACCGCATCGATCACGCAATCAAGCGTTGCAGCATCGGTGATGCGCATGCCGTGGTGGTAATGCGGAATCAGGCCGCGTGCGGCAAGACGGGTTTCGATTTGCGGACGTGAACCGTGGACCAGCACCAGCCGCACACCCAGGCTGTGCAGCAGCACCAGGTCGTGGACGATGTTGCCGAAGTTGGGGTGCTCGACGCCGTCGCCGGGCAGCATGACGACGAAGGTGCAATCCCGGTGGGCATTGATGTAAGGCGAAGCGTGGCGAAGCCAATTAACGTATTCGGGCATGAACCTGGGCCTGTAATAAATAGCAGCCAAAAAAAGGGTGAAACTGACATGCACAGCGGGCTGATGGTTATCGTCGGAACAGGCTTGGCGACACGCGCGCTCTCCTCATGAATACGGGTTGGGACACTGGCAATTTACAAGGATTGCCAGCCATGACACAGAGGTTTCATTCAACTGACTGGCATCGGCGTTTTGGCCGGTGTCAGGCAGTAATGTTCAATCAATGAACGTAATAGATGCACGGTAGGCTGCAAACGTGACATTTCGAGGTATTCCCCCGGTTGGTGCGCACAAGCGATATCACCCGGGCCCAGCACCAGCGTTTCACAGCCAAGGCGCTGAAGATAAGGCGCTTCGGTGCCGAACGCCACTGCTTCGGCCCTATGGCCGGTGAGCTTTTCCGCGACCCGGACCAGTTCGGCGTCTTCGGCCTGCTCGAACGGCGGCACTTCGGGAAACAGCGGCGCGTAGTCGATCTTCACCTGATGGCGTTCGGCAACCGGCTTGAGCCGCTGCAAAATCTCCGCCCGTAACGCTTTGGGGTCCATGCCTGGCAACGGTCTCAGGTCGAACTCCAGCGAGCACTGGCCGCAAATACGGTTGGGATTGTCGCCGCCATGGATGCAGCCGAGATTCAGGGTCGGCGTCGGCACGCCGAATTGTGGATTGCGGAACTCGCGCTGCCACAACAGGCGCAGGCCACGCAGTTCGCCGATGGCATCGTGCATGGCTTCGAGGGCGCTGTGACCCAGGCGTGGGTCCGAGGAATGACCGCTCTGCCCGAGGATGTCGATACGCTCCATCATGATGCCTTTGTGCATGCGGATCGGCTTGAGCCCGGTCGGCTCGCCAATCACCGCTGCGCGCCCCAACGGACGCCCGGCTTCGGCCAGCGCGCGGGCACCGGACATGGAGCTTTCCTCATCGCAAGTGGCGAGGATCAACAGCGGCTGCTTGAACGGCTGGTCGAGCAGCGGTATGACGGCTTCAATGGCCAGGGCGAAAAAGCCCTTCATGTCGCAACTGCCCAATCCGACCCAGCGGCCATCGACTTCGGTGAGTTTCAGCGGATCGGTCTGCCACAGGGCGCCATCAAAGGGCACGGTGTCACTGTGGCCCGCCAGCACCAGGCCGCCGGGGCCGGAACCGAAACTGGCCAGCAAGTTGAATTTGCCGGGGCTGACCTGTTGGATGTCGCAGGCAAAACCCAGGTCGCCAAGCCACGTCGCCAGCAAATCGATGACAGGACGGTTGGTCTGATCGAGGCTGGGCTGTGTACAACTGACGGACGGTGCGGCGATCAGCGCAGCGAACTGATCTTTCATGGACGGCAAAGGCATCGCTGACTCCCACTCCCGAATTGAAGTCCATCATAGAGCCATCTGGCGACAGGAATAAACCGCCGCGGCGCGGAGGATGATCGAGTCCTGTACACTGCACGACCTTGGCAGCCACACATTCCCCCCGGCTGCGCTCCCGATCCTGGATTTTCCGGCCATGCAGAAAGAAACTGAAATCAAACTCCGCGTCAGCCGCGAAACCCTCGCCGCCCTGCGCGAGCACCCGCTCCTGAAAAAACGCAACAAAAATGGCTGGGAACGCCGTGAGTTGATGAACCAATACTTCGACACGCCTGAGCGCGACCTGGCCCGCGCCAAGGTTGCCCTGCGC
>Ga0157371_10003270_pt1 | contig 14861 bp, 15 predicted proteins | sample C45metaG_FD_113462 | JGI IMG/M metagenome (GOLD analysis project Ga0157371, IMG submission 113462) | Corn rhizosphere microbial communities from Kellogg Biological Station, Michigan, USA - C4-5 metaG | ecosystem: Host-associated > Plants > Roots > Rhizosphere > Soil | place: USA: Michigan...
CGGCTTTCCGTCCATATCCGGCGTACCGGCACCCTGAACAATCGCCTCAAGACTCAATTGCCCGCTTACGACCCTGAAGATTCCACCGCCTGAGCTACCTTCACCCCCGGAGAAGTCAGCAAAGTACGCTAAGGGACCATCCGGGCCAGAAGGAAAAACATGGCGGATTGTCCCGATTTGGCTAACGGGTTCTCGGCCACTCCACTGGCTGAGCATGCCATCTTGCTTCGCCGTCGCTTCAAACACACGATCACCTTTTTGCAGCATCGCTCCTTTTTCAGGGATAGCTAAAGGCTGGCAACCGTCGACAGGATGGGCAAGTCTGACTGCGGTCAAGTCTTGCCTTTTTAATTCCGGTGTTTTGGACATAGAAGTTGCTATGGGCGGAAGTTGGGACGGATCATCAATAATGATCGCAATTTCATCATTGGGATGTTTCCAGTTACGAAAGCGACACTTATCAATCGGCAATAGCTGCCCCGTGTCCAAATCCTGAAACGCGTGTTTGACCGTGACAAGGACGTTGGGCTGAAGCGCTACATTGCCGCTGGCCCGATAGGTATCAATTCGTTTTCCGTCTGCCGAAGGAACACTGCAGACTACGGTGCCCGTACACGCGATCAGTTGAGTTAGATGGGACGCCGTTACGCCAAACCCTTTTCGCAGGGTATCCGCCAGCTCAGAAAGGTCGTGGCGGTTATCGTATTTTTTTAGCTCTTCCTTGTTGTTCGGATCGACTGTGACGCCTTCCGGCGTGATGATGCTCGCCTGCTGCAGTAGCTCATCGGAGACGGCAATGGGCTTGGCATGGGTCAGAGGAACGACGTCAATACCTGCAGATCCGACCAGCGCCGCTAGGGCCAGAGCTCGTCCGATCATTTTACGAGAGCGCCTCATTGGTGTGCGTCGCGTCCAGAAAGTCGCCCTGGAGCGGAAGATAATTCGACGCCCAATTGTCACGATCATAAAGTCGGGCAATCGGGTGCCCAGATTTGGCTGCTGAGGCACCTTGGGCAGTGTGTGCCAGGGCCTGACTTGGCGTCAGGCCCCTTACACAGAGAATGATTACATCGCTCCTTTGCATTCTTTCATGTCGGCCATGGCCTTCTCGGCCTCATCCTTGGTCTTAAACTGGCCCATATTTTTCATGCCAGGTTTCATTTCGGTCACTACCGAGCAGGTATGAGCGCTCGTATCGAGGCCCACATAGTATGGCCCGGATTCCAGAGCAAAAGCGGGCGCGACAAACGCGCCGATCAGAACGGCTGCGACTAGATACTTCCTCATTAGTCGTCTCCTTTAGGTGAACTTGCCGAACGGCAAGCCAAAGGAAAAGCACATTATTTGGTGACCTACCAAATCAATTGTCCGTAAACAGGGTTAACCCGCGTCTCAAGCTGTTCATCCACCGACCTTCACCCTAACAGCGATCCTTGCAGCCAGCGAGACACGCTCTCAATACATTCTGACTGACCGAGACAGGCATCGGCTACCGGCTCCGCGCGCCCCTAGGGCGGTCCGTAATTCAATGGCTGCAGCATGGATGGTCCATCGTGGTGGCCTACGTGGTGGGGTTTCTAGTAATGCTGGCGGTGACGGGATGGAGGCCCCAGATTCTGTAATCAAGGTCGCAGGGGCCGTACGTCTGCTATTGGCACTTCTGCCTGTCCGAAGTTCACTTGGAAGCGCCCATCTCGCGATCATTCGTGCGGCGGTGTAGGAAAAGCCGCAGGGGAATGGCGAGGGTCCCATGAACCTAAGTTGAGGCTTTGCTTCCGATAACTCTGCTTCCCGGCATTAAAAAAGCAGCGTCAAAAAAGCGCTGGCGAGCATGGACGATTATAGGCACTTCTCCCGTGCTGCCCGATGCTCACGCCAGTTAACGCTGAAGAGGCGTACCGCTATTTAAGCCGCCTCAGGCGGGTAAGACGGCTTAAGATCAATCTCAAGGGCCCATCAATGGTTGTGAGTGGCACAGCCTGAAGGAAGACCAAAATGAGCAACCCGGTTTGTGCCGTGATTGGCGTCGGTCCGGGCAATGGCACAGCTATTGCCCGCAAGTTTTCAAGTGAAGGCTACAAGATAGCCCTGTTGTCCAGGAATGAGGATTATTTGAACGAGCTTGCACATGAGTGTGGGGATGCGCGTGCGTATGCCTATGACGCCTTGGATACAACCGCGCCCGAGAAGGTCTTTGGCAAGATTAAACAGGAGCTCGGGAGTGTTGATGTTCTGGTTTATAATGCGGGGTCCGGCATGTTCGGGAGTGTTGATACGATCAACCTCTCCGATTTCGAAGGCGCTTGGCGGATCAATGCGCTCGGGCTGCTAGCAGCTGTCAAGGCGGTGCTGCCGGATATGCTGGCCGCCGGGAAAGGCAACATTGTCGTCATCGGTGCAACTGCATCCGTAAAACACGGGGCAAACTTTACCGCCTTTACCTCGGCCAAGGCCGCGCAACGTGCCCTTGCCCAGTCGATTGCGAAGCATGTGGGGCCGGGGGGCCTGCACGTCTCTCTGGTGATCATCGACGGTGTGATCGATATTGCGCGCACGCGCCAGATGATGCCGGATAAGGGGGATGAATTTTTCCTCAAACCCGACGACATTGCCCAATCGGTGTTCTTCCTTACTCAACAGCCCAAGTCAGCCTGGACGTTCGAACTCGATGTTCGGCCGTTCGGGGAGAAATGGTAGCGCCCCGTTGTCATTGGGGGGCGGCGAATTTCGCGAGAAATTGTTTGACCGCCACCCAATTTTCTTCGGTTCCATCGGGGTTCTGGTCTTCTCGGAGGGTCGAAGATCCATGGACGCCTGCGATCTGCGGAACGAATCGAATTTTTTCGACGGAGGGCGAGGCGTCGAAAAAATGGATTTAGCCACTGCAATCTCTTTTGGATCCTTGGCTGAGGTTACGAATATGGGTATCGAAACCTGTGCCGCGGCTTTTCGGACGGTTGATGGGCCGCGCAAATACTCGCCGGGTGAGAATGCGAGAATGGCATTAACTTCACGCGGATGACTGGCAGCGAGCAAGAACACCAGAGCCGCCGAATAACTGCTCCCCCATAGGATGATCGGTCCAGTCTCGCCGGAAGATTTGGCCCACTGCAATGCTGCTTCTAGATCGGGAAGCGCTTCGTCGTAGCCGGTGCTTTTTCCGAGGCGTTTGATGGTGTCGTTGCTCCGCTCCCAAGCGTTACCACCAGATCGTTGATCGATCGCAAGTGCGTTGAACCCGAGCGTGGCCAGCATCGGCCCAATCGTTGCGTATTCCCCGCGATTTGAACCGGCTTGGTGAAACAGCAGGATCAAAGGTTTTGCCTTCGAACCTGCTGAATAATAATCCGCGAACACTTGGACGCCATCTCTGGCCGCGAAGGACACCGCGTCCGCTGCGTGGGTGCATGTCGATGCCATTGCCAATACGGCCGCCAAAAGAAATCTAATGCAAGCAACACTCATCCGAGCATTACAGCCTAACATCAGCACTGCTGTTCACTCGTTAGCTCTTATAATTGAGGAGCTTCTGAATCGTTAGTTCAATCTCATCGTACTGGCCTTCGCCGGAATGCTCGAAGACGATCTTTCCGTTTTGGTCGACGATGTACTGCGCCGGCCAGTACTGATTGTGGTAGGCGTTCCACGTCGCATAGTCGTTGTCTTGCGCGACCGGATACTTGATGCCATGGCGCTTGATCGCGGTCTGGACGTTGCCGGTCACCTTCTCGAATGGAAACTCCGGTGTATGAACGCCTACGACGACAAGCCCTCTTTCTTTGTAGGTGTCATACAATTTCGTGACGTATGGCAGCGTGCGGGTGCAGTTGATGCACCCGTATGTCCAGAAATCGACGAGGACGACTTTCCCGCGCAGATCAGTAATGCTCAGTGGGCCGGAGTTGAGCCAGTTGCTGACACCGACAAAGTTTGGGGCGACGCTTTGAGCCTCGGCAAAGGTAAGCTGAGCGTGGTCCCTTTCCTCGTTGGCATAACTCGCCTGCGCCAATCCCAGCAGACAAGCGATCGCCAACGCAGTCGCACCGACTTTCGATCGAATATTCATGGATTTCTCCTCTTACAGGCCGAGTTGGCCGTTTGGATAGAACTCGGAAAACCATGCAGTGATGAGCGTGTCGTATTGCAGATACGTTGCTACCGCGAAGACAATGATCACCGCGCCAAAGCCCTGCTGCAGACAATGCGAGACACGGGCGATGCCCCTGACACGGGTGGTGACGAACTGGCCGCCATAGGCGATTGCCAACATGGGCACGGCGGCACCAACGGCGTAAACTATGAGCAGCAACGCTGCCCATTCGATGTGGGGAGCGGTCGCGATCACAGTTAGGATCGACGCGAGCACGGGTCCGGCGCAAGGAGTCCAGACCAGGCCTAAGGTTGTGCCTAGGACAAAACCGCCGATGTTTCCGTTTTGCGCTCTGATCGGGATTCGATAGACGCGGTCTAGCAAATCGCCAGCGCGTCCTCCTAGCCATTCGAATGGCCTTGGCCAGAGCATCAGGACGCCGAAGATGAATAGAAGCCCGACTGCAACCGTACGAAGTCTATCCGGGTCAATTCCAACTATCCGAGTTATCGCGCTGAAAACGATCGCGACGATCGTAAAGGACGCAACAAAGCCGAGCGCCATGAAAACCGGCCGCGCTTTGCTTGTCTGACCGATGGAAGCGCCAAAAAGGACCGGGAGAACAGGCAACGTACAGGGCGCGGCGACCGTGAGAATGCCGGCAAGGAGAGCGAATAGAAGGGTCACCATCGGGACCGCCAATCAATTCGGGCACGGGCCCTAAATCTCGCCACCAACTCGGTGGCTTCATCGTTATTTCGGATGGCCTCGGCGATTCATTACGCCGCCGGCGTCAGTCTTCGTGAGCAGTCTCCGTCGAGCGATGTTAAGCAAACCGGAAAGCGAGCTCGCCTCATGGGCGAGCCCGCCACCGCTCGGCGGTGTTTGGTAGGCTACTTGTTCATTTCATCTTTTTTCATGCTGTCTTTGGCCATCGTGCCCTTGCCCATGGCATCCTTGCTCATGGTGTCCTTGCCCATGGTGTCTTTGCCCATGGTGTCTTTGCTCGTGGTCTCTTTGCTCATCGTGTCCTTACCCATGGTGTCCTTGCCCATGGTGTCTTTGCTCATAGTGTCCTCCTGGGCAAAGACGCTGGCTTCGTTGGCGTAAGACGCTGGCGCTACAGCCGCGCCCGCGAGAATGACTGTGGCTGCGGCGGCGGCGATGGAAGCACCAGATCGACAGGCAAACATCATGGCGAAAATCCTTCTCTAAGTTGATTGCTGACTACGATGCATCCCTCGTCACGCATGGAAAATGGAGCATCACATCTAATTCGCCCGGCGCGTCGCATTCGTTACCCGGCTCTGTTCAATTTCTTTTGAAGTGGGCTCGACGCGGTCCGTGGAAACCACTCGCCGAGTTTAGCCACGCTCCTTGGCGAGAGAGTGGGCAGGAGGGTCTCCCCGACACTGGCTGTCCCAAGCGTTTTCCTGGCAATAGGGATAGTTGACGGCGATGAAACCGTGGTTCTCGCCTGCACTGTACCAAGCTGATGGTTGGCGCGAGCGCGGCAGCGCCAACTAGCGAAGCGGCGGGACCATTGCCGTTTTGCTAAGCATGAGTGTTCTTCAAAACGAGGTGTGATTTGCCTCGCGTGAGAGTGTCACACGACCACTCGTCATCAACTTTCCTGCAAGTGTCGCAGGCTGTGTTCAAAAACCAAAACACGGACGCCCGCTTTAGAAAAGTGAGCGCCCGTAGGGAGGTGGATGTGGTCACGAACCGCCCTAGCGGCTCATGGCGCCAGAGTCCGTGGCATAGTAATTCGGGAACTCGTGAGCCAGAGCGGGTGCGGCAAAAGCGACAACCAGGGCGGCTGCGAGGAAGAGCTTCTTCATGACGAATCTCCTTAGGTAGTGGCCTTCGAATCAAAGCGTTCCAACCGGCTGGCCAGGACGTCCGAGTGAAACATGACAGGTAGTTCGCCTGGCGCGTCGCTTTCGTTACCTACCTCCTGTTCAACTTCTTTTGAGCTGGAGTGAAGGCTGACAACGCGTAGGAAGGCTATCTGCCTGGTAACAAAAGGCGTCGAAGAGTCGTAAATGGAGCAGCAACGCGCACAGGACAGAGATCGGATCTGGGTCGAGTGGATGCGTGCGGCCAACGCCGGCGACGAGATTGCTTATCGTCGTCTATTAGAGGCGCTGGCACCGCTCCTGCGGCAAGTAGTGCGCCGCGGCTTTGCGCATTCGGGATTCGGGAATTGCGATGTTGAAGATGTCGTACAGGAGACGCTGTTGGCCATCCACCTTAAGCGGCAGACTTGGGATGAGGACGAAGCGCTCACCCCATGGGTGACGGCAATTGCTCGCCATAAGCTGATTGACAGCTTACGCCGCCGCGGCCGTCATATCGAATTGCCGATTGATGACCTCATTGATGTCTTACCTGCCGAGATTCCGACCGAAAGGTTATCGAGCCGAGACGCGGAGCGGCTTCTATCGGTCCTTACCGACCGGCAGCGCGATGTGGTGCGCGCCATATCGATCGAAGGGATGAGCGCGCGAGAGGCCGCGGACCGCTTAAGGATGTCCGAAGGTGCAGTGCGCGTAGCCTTACATCGCGGTTTATCAGCACTGGCAGTCAGCTGCAGGGATTTGGACCAATGAGGACAGACGAACTCATCAACACGCTTGTCGCGGATCATGCGGCGCAGCCGGGACCGAAGCCAGTTGGACACGGTCTGGTCATGGCCATCATCGGCGGGCTCGCGATTTCTTCTGCGCTATTTTCGTTAACATTGGGGGTGCGCCCCGACTTCATCTCAGCTCTCGGAACATGGCGCTATGACATGAAACTCGGCGTTAACTTGGTCTTGATGATCGCGGCCACTTGGGTCGCTCTACGCCTGTCGAGGCCTACCGCAACCCCACTAACCGCGATGCGAGCTCTGATGGTGCCCGTACTTCTACTCTTGGCGGCGGTTTTGTACGAACTCGTTACAGTTTCAGTCTCGGCATGGCCATCTCGCGCGATGGGGGTGAATGGGGTGATGTGCGTCGCGAGCATCCTCTTTCTATCGCTTCTTCCTTTGACGGCTACCATCTACGCGCTGCGCCAGGGCGCCCCAACGTCTCCTGCGGTGATGGGGGCGGTGGGAGGGCTGCTGGCCGGCAGTTTGGGGGCCACGGTTTTTGCCATGCACTGCACGAACGACTCGCCGCTGTTTGTGGCGATCTGGTACGCGCTAGCAATCGGTCTCATGTCTATATTTGGCCTATTAGTAGGAAAGCGTGCGCTGCGCTGGTAGCACGCTGAGGCTCTTCAATTCGACGATGTACATAAGGGTTGAAACACCCAGCACATAAGGAGTGTGAAATGACAAAATTTGCGTTGTACGTCCCGCTGCAAGCGAAGCCGGGCAAAGAGAAGGAGGTTGCAGACTTTTTACGTTCGGCCGCGCTTTTGGTGAATGCCGAACCTGGCACCATCTCCTGGTTCGCTATTCAGGAACGGCCATCCCGCTTCGCCATATTCGACACGTTTGACGACGAGGCCGGGCGCGAGGCGCATCTCAACGGCAAAGTGGCAGCGGCCTTAATGGAAAAAGCCAAGGCCGGTGATCTGTTTGACAAGACACCCGAGATTCACAAGCTCGAAATTCTCGCCGACAAACTTCCTAAATAACTGCAGGGAGTGGGTGCGGGAGTGAGTTCGTCGTACGTCACCTCTGAGACATTGAACCACGAAAGTTTGTGGTGGTTCCTTCAAAACCCCCTGTCGTGTGAACCCTGTAAACTATTGAGCAAGTCGGTTGGCGCCAACCTCCGAGTGTCCGCTTATGGCACATAGCGGACTCTTTGAAGAGGCTCGCCGCATGTCCCCCTTTGGGGGTAAGGCCGACACTCCCCTGTGGGCTGGTTGGGTCGGCTTTGGGGTCGCGCAGCCCTTTGACACTTCATACCCGACGCAATGGACGCATCGGTCGTCCTCGTGACCCCTTACAAGTGGGATGCTGTGCCGTCGTCCTCGTCTGGTCCCTATGGACCAGTGGGCGCTAGGCCTTGCACACGTCCTTCAGGAGCGTGGACTGCTTCGCCATTCCACGAGCTCATCACAAACCTGGGTGAGCTGCTCAACTTTGGCTTGGAAGAGAGACGGAAGGATTTCATGCAATAAGGGCCACGGTATCTGCGCCTCGTATAGGACCCAACGTCTCACGGTTCGGCTGGAAATGCCCAACGCCCTAGCTAATTGGGTCTGCCAACGGTCACCATAGAGCGCCTCGCCGATGCGAGAGAGAAGGGCGACTTGTTGCTTGTCCCGTTCAAGCGCCTTCCACAGAATGTCTGGATCGATCGATGTCATGTCCTAAATTTAGGACAGCGTTCCAAGCCCAAGGCGAGAAACGAGTCCCCAAAACTTTGAAACCCCCAGCTTCAAATTTCTAAGCCCGATAAGCGTAAGTCCCGTTTCTCCGGCCGATCAGCGACCAAGCATTGCCTGCAGGCGCTCGGGGTACCGCTCCCCTTCGACCTGGATCTCCGCCGCCGCCCTCTCGATCTCGGCAAGATCGCCGGCCGTGAGCGCAACATCGGCGGCTCCCAGGTTCTCTTCGAGGCGATGCAGCTTCGTGGTGCCGGGGATCGGCGCGATCCAGGGCTTCTGGGCTAGGAGCCACGCCAGCGCGATCTGAGCCGGTGTGGCGTTCTTCCGGCCGGCGATGCGTCTGAGGAGATCAACTAGGGCCTGGTTCTTCTCCATGGCTTCGGGCGTGAAGCGCGGCAGCATCTTCCTGAAGTCGCCTTCGCCGAGTTGAGTTTCCTTGGACATGGCGCCCGTCAGGAAGCCCCTGCCGAGGGGGCTATAGGGCACAAACCCGATGGCGAGTTCTTCGCAGGCTTCGAGAATGCCGTTGGTCTCAGGGCCTCGGGTCCACAGCGAATACTCGTTCTGAAGCGCCGCTACAGGTTGAACGCCGTGTGCGCGGCGCAGAGTCTGAGCGCTGGGTTCGGACATGCCGAAGTGCCTCACCTTGCCCTCGGAGATCAGCTTCTGGACTGCGCCCGCGACGTCCTCGATCGGCACGTTCGGGTCGACACGATGCTGGTAGTAGAGGTCGATAACCTCGATGCCCAGACGCGCCAACGATCCCTCGGCGGCCTCGCGGATGTGCTCGGGGCGGCTGTTCAGGCCTGTGCTCTGCTTCGTCACCGGATCGATGTCGAAGCCGAATTTCGTGGCGATCACGACCTGATCGCGAACCGGCCCCAAAGCCTCCCCGACGATCTCCTCATTGCTGAATGGTCCATAGACTTCCGCCGTATCGAAGAAGGTCACGCCGCGTTCCACGGCCGCTCGGATGAGGGCCACACTCTCCTGGTTGGCGAGGGCATGGCCATACATGATGTTGAGGCCCATGCAGCCAAAGCCAATGGCTGAAACCTCAAGGCCGCTATTGCCGAGTTTGCGTTTGTGCATGGTGATGCCTTTCGTTTATGGGTTGGTGCAGGCCAGAGCGGCCCGAGGAGCGCTCAGCGCGGCGAGATCCTGGTCCTGATCCTAGCTGTTTTAAGTACAGCAGGTTGTCCTCGAGCTGGACAACCTCATGGCAATGGCCGTTTTCACGCGGTTTTTTCAGGTTCAATGAAGATAGCTCGCTAACGCTCCACTAAGGAATGATGTCCGCTATTGGCACTAAGCAAACATGCTAAATGCGCCGACGAATGTCCGCTTTCGGGGGTAAAGCGGACATGAGGCGAACGGGCCCTTATGTCGGCTAATGACCCAAAGCGGACATCAGCATTGACACCTGGGATGGCCCCAGCTCCTTCAGTCGAGTCCCCTCTGTTGAGCTCCCGAAGCTGTCGTGAAACCCTTGAACTCGAAACCGATTGTTGGCGTTTAACTCTCGTCGTGTAGCGGCAAAAAGAGAGCTGCTACTGAGCCCCCAGTCCGCTCAACACTCATTGTGGAACATTAACTGGGAGGACCACTCATGGATATCCGTCTTGTAGTGTTGATCACGGCAGGTTGGTTCGCCGTAAGTAGTGGGCCTGCGAGAGCTGAATTGCAGCCCAAAAATCCTGACCAGGCGCCTATTGCGACGGTGGACCGTTTCAGCGACAGGGCAGGGAAGCTTTTGGTGCGCTCGGCCGACAAGAGATTGCCGAGTCCGAACCAGCCTATCGATTTCGACACTCCCCCTTTTAACGTGCTCGGCTTTTCGCCTACTGGTGAGCCGACTCTCTACTATCATCTAGACGTACAGAGCACCACACCGGCGCCGGTCTACATCTTTTATCGCGATGGCGAAGACAGGCCCGTGCAGAACCAACTCGATGTCATCGACACGTTGCCAGGTGAGCAGGGCTACAACGATTTCCGGCAGGTTTGGAAGGTGTGGGCGCCGAAAGATTATGTCGCGAACACGATTACAGACGCGTCAATGCTGCAGTAGCCCGTCTTTTTGCCACTACAATCTCGATTTGAGAGCGATTGCGGTTATGACTCGTCGTGAATCACATGCCCCAAGTTTGACCTCTCCATTTTGCCCAATCTTGCGCAACGTTGACCACAGTCATGCGTATGTACGCTACAAGCACCCACGCCAAAAGCGGTCGCGAGAACGTGAAGGACGGCGAGCGCTTAGCGAGCAAACTTCGCAAGCGATCTCTCGTATAGTGGGAGCATGAGCGAGCTTGCCTTAGCCGCGCCCCCCGCAAAATTCGCCGATCCAGATTGGACCGCTAAAGGCGAGCGCCGCGCTCGCGTCAGGCTTGAGGCGTTGCGCACGCTGTGGATCAACACCGGCAGCCTTTGCAATATCGAGTGCCGTAATTGCTATATCGAGTCGAGCCCCGAGAACGATCGGCTTGCCTACATCACCCGTGCCGAGGCCGCTGTCTTCCTCGACGAGATCGTGCGCGATCGCCTTCCGGTCACTGAGATCGGCTTCACCGGCGGCGAGCCCTTCATGAACCCCGAGATTATCGAGATGCTGGACGACGCGCTCGGCCGCGGCTTCTCGGTGCTGCTGCTGACCAATGCCATGCAGCCGATGCTCCGTCCGCGCATTCTTTCAGGTCTCGCGGCGCTGCGCGACACCTACGGGAGCCGGCTCGTGCTGCGCGTGAGCCTGGACCACTACACGAAAAGATTGCACGAGGAGGAGCGCGGCGAAGGCACCTTCGACAAAACGGTCGAAGGAATCGATTGGCTGGCGCGTCAAAGCTTCACTATCGCGCTTGCCGGTCGCACGTGCTGGGGCGAGAGCGAGGAGGACGAGCGGGCCGGCTATGCCGTGCTGATCGCCGCGCGGGGCTGGCCAGTCGATGCCTACGACCGCACCTCGCTCGTACTGTTCCCCGAAATGGACCTCAGAGCTGAGGTGCCTGAGATCACCGAATCCTGTTGGGGAATTCTGCACAAAGACCCGAGAGACGTGATGTGCGCGTCGAGCCGCATGGTAGTGAAGCGCAAGGGAGCTGCGATGCCAATGGTGCTTCCCTGCACGCTGCTTCCTTACGATCCAGCCTTCGAGATGGGCGCGACACTGGCGGAAGCCGCGCAGGCCGACGGCGGCATGTTCGAACACGGCACAGTCAAGCTTTGCCATCCGCATTGCGCCAAGTTCTGCGTGCTTGGCGGCGGGTCCTGCTCGGCTTAGTCAGCCCTGTTTGAAGTGCTTGGAGAGCTTCAGTCCCTGCGCCTGGTAATGCGAGCCGATGCCGTGGCCGTAGATCTGGTCGGGGATGTCGGTGAGCTTGTCATAGACCAAGCGCCCGACGATCTGTCCATCCTCCAGAATGAACGGGATATCAAGGCTGCGCACTTCGAGTACAGCCTTCGCTCCTGGCGCCTTGCCCTCGGTGTAGCCAAAGCCGGGGTCGAAGAAGCCCGCATAGTGCACGCGATACTCTCCGATCAAGGGATCGAATGGCGCCATCTCGGCGACATAGGCCGGCGGCACCGACACGCTCTCCTTGGAGGCGAGTATGTAAAACTCGTGTGGGTCGAGCACGAGGAGCCGGTCGTCGCGAAGGTGCACGGCCTCCCAGAACTGGTTCGCCTCGTAGGCTCCAACTGCATCGACATCGATCACGCCGGCATAGCGTCTTGCGCGATAGCCGACGAGCCCTGATGGCGGAATAGGCGCGAGGCTGATGCGCAAGTTGAGTCCTTCGCGGATCGCAGCCTCGCCTTCGACGAGTCCGATATCCGAGTGGATTTCGCGAAGACGGCGATCGCCAATGCGGCCAGGCCTCTCGTCTGCGTCGAGCTGCTGGCCGACTCTGCGGCGGAATCTGATCTGATTGAGACGCGAGCCGTAGCGCACCTTGATGGAAAAAGTCCGCGGGCAGATCTCGGCGAAGAGCGGACCTGAATAGCCCTCTTCGACCGCGTCGAACGTATCTTGATTGTCGGCGATGAGGCGAGTGAACACGTCGAGCCGGCCGGTCGAGCTCTTGGGATTGGCAAACCCGGCGATGGTTGAGCGGAGCTTGAGCTGCTCGATGAGCGGCACGAGGTAGACGCAGCCTGCTTCGAGGACGGCACCCTTGGTCAGATCGATCTCGTGGAATTTGAGCCCGCCGAGCTTGTCGCGCACGGTGGCGCCAGGCCCCGGCAGGAAGCTTGCCCTGATGCGGTAGGCCACCTTGCCGAGCCTCAAGTCGAGGCTCGCCGGCTGGATCTGGTCAGGCTCGATCTCGGGCGCGCCAAAAATCTCGCCAGCGCCGATCATGGCTCTGATGGCCTGGCAGGGAAGAATGCCGGTGCGGGCGAAGACGCTCCGGGTGGCTTCGGCTGGAATGGTCACGTGGGGCGTCTCGGGCAGGCGCTGGAACAGCTCAGCGGTTTGCGAATCTGCGGGAGACATGAAGATGTTCTTGGCATGACGGGCGGGCCTCGTCACCTTAAGCTCGGCCTTCTCCCCCGGATTCACAAGGGGGAACCGAGGTTCTAGGCGCGGATTGGGAGGCAAACGGCATCATGGTTATCGGATATCTCGCGCTTACCGTAGCGGCCATTTTCACGGGGGCTGCGATCTATGTCAGTTGCGTCGAGCAGCCGGCCAGGCTCGGGCTTGAGGACTGCCCCCTTCTCGCTGAATGGAAGCGCTCGTACAAACGCGGCACCATCATGCAGGCGGGTCTTGCCCTGCTCGCGTTTCTTCTCGGCACAATCGCTTGGTGGCAAACCGGCAGGCCCGCATTTCTCGTTGGCGCGCTCGTCATGCTTGCGCCATGGCCGTGGACGCTTCTGGTCATCAAACCTACCAACGATGCCCTGCTCGCGATAGAGCAGAAGCAGGCGGGACGGCACAGCCGGGCTTTGATCGAAAGTTGGGGCAGGCTGCATATCGTGCGGACCGTGCTCGGAGTGCTCGGCGTTTTAAGCTTCCTCCTTGCCGTTCTAGGACAAGATCCCTTGCCTGGTCTTGACGACGGATAGGCCACGGGCGCATTAATGTCGCCTCGTGGTGATTTGGCCGGCCGGCTTGCAGCCACGTAAAACAAGTCGCTAAAAGGCCGCGCGAGACGAGAATTCGTCACCCGGTCTTTTGGCGGCAGCCAAGCCCGGGTTTTTTTGTGTCCGTCGGCCGGTCGTGGGAAGGTTCAAGGAGTGGAGTCGATGGCAAGGGAGGATCGGAGAGGCCGGAGCCGCATCGCCTGGCATAAGGCGACGGAGCTCGTGCATGGCGGGACGCTGCGGAGCCAGTTCGGCGAGACATCTGAGGCGATCTTCCTCAACTCAGGCTACGTCTATGACAGCGCCGAACAGGCCGAAGCGCGATTCAAGGGGGACGAGGAAGGCTTCGTCTATAGCCGCTATTCCAATCCGACCGTTGCCATGTTCGAGGCGCGCATGTGCGCGCTCGAGGGAGCAGAGGCTGGGCGTGGAACAGCGAGCGGCATGGCCGCTGTCGCTGCTTCCCTGCTCTGTTTTCTCAAGGCCGGCGACCATGTCGTTTCGGCCCGTGCGCTGTTCGGCGCCTGCCGCTATGTCGTCGAGGATCTTTTGCCGCGCTACGGCATCGAGTCGACACTGGTGGACGGGCGTAATCTCGCTGCTTGGGAGAACGCGGTGAGGCCGAATACCAAAGCCTTCTTCTTTGAAACGCCGACCAATCCGGTGCTTGAGCTTGTCGACATCGAGGCCGTGTCGAAAATCGCGCATAAGGCGAATGCGCTGGTCGTGGTCGACAACGTATTCGCCACGCCGATGTTGCAGCGGCCACTTCCGCTCGGCGCCGACATCGTCTGCTATTCCGCGACCAAGCACATCGACGGCCAGGGACGCTGTCTCGGCGGCGTTGTGCTGAGCAGCAAGGCCTTCATTGATGAAAAATTTCATAACTACTTCAAGCAGACAGGACCCTCGCTGAGTCCGTTCAATGCCTGGGTATTGCTCAAGGGTTTGGAGACGTTGCCCTTGCGGGTCGATCGGCATTGCGCCTCTGCGGCTGCCATAGCCGATTTCCTCGCCGACCAGCCGGAGGTTCAACGAGTGTTCTATCCGGGCCGAAGCGATCATCCGCAGCACCAATTGGCTCTGAAGCAGATGGATGGCGGAGGCCCGATGGTCACGTTCGAGGTGAAGGGCGATAAGAAGAACGCGTTCCGCTTCATGAACGCGCTCTCGATCTTCAAGATCAGCAACAATCTCGGCGACGCCAAGAGCCTCGTTACGCACCCTGCCACGACGACGCATCAGCGGCTGTCGCCAGAGGCTCGCGCCGAGCTCGGCATTTTCGACAACACCATCAGGCTTTCCATCGGGCTCGAGGACGTGCGCGACTTGAAGGCCGATCTTGACCAAGCGC
>Ga0157371_10003275_pt1 | contig 14840 bp, 13 predicted proteins | sample C45metaG_FD_113462 | JGI IMG/M metagenome (GOLD analysis project Ga0157371, IMG submission 113462) | Corn rhizosphere microbial communities from Kellogg Biological Station, Michigan, USA - C4-5 metaG | ecosystem: Host-associated > Plants > Roots > Rhizosphere > Soil | place: USA: Michigan...
ACGCCAACCGGATCACCACCTTCACCATGGGGCGGTCGTTCAACGAGAACTATCCGGGTCTGGACAACCAGATCACCGCCACCACCAAGCGGTTCGTCGCCGGACTTGAAGGCGAACTGCCGCACGGCTGGTCCTGGGACGCCTATTACACCTACGGCGAGGCGGAGAACGATCAGAGATTCTCTCACAACCGGCTGACCGCTCGCTTCACCCAGGCGGTCGATACGGTGTTGAACACCACCACGGGCGCCGTCGTCTGTCGAAGCGCGACGGCCCAGGCCGCCGGATGTGCGCCGCTCAATCCGTTCGGCCCCACCTCGATTTCCCAGGAGGCCTATGACTGGGTGTTCGGCTCCGGCTTCCGGACCTATTCGACCAGCCAGCACGCCGGGGCGGTCAATCTGAACGGCGAGCCCTTCTCGACATGGGCCGGGCCGGTCTCGGTCGCGACCGGCGTCGAATGGCGCAGGGAGACCGCAGACCAGATCGCCGACGAACGCGCCATGAACGGCGAGTTCGCCAGCTATGGGTTCAAGCCCTGGGCGGGCGAGGTCGAGGTCAAGGAGGCCTATGGCGAGGTCGTCGTGCCCCTGGCCGTCGATCGATCCTGGGCCCAGTCGCTGGACCTGAACCTGGCCGCGCGGATCACCGACTACAGCACCTCCGGATCGGTCACGACCTGGAAGGTGGGCGGCGTCTGGACGCTGAACGAGCAGATCCTTCTGCGCGCCACCCAGTCTCGCGACATCCGTGCGCCGGCCCTGGTCGATCTGTTCGGCGCGCCGGGCAACCTCTACTATACGGTGCTGGATCCGGTCCTGGCCCAGACCTATCAGGTCCAGACGCTGACCGCCGGCAATGCGGACCTCGCTCCGGAAGAGGCCGACACCTTCACCGCCGGCGTCGTCCTGCGCCCGGCGTTCGCGAACGGCCTGAAGCTGTCGCTGGACTACTACGACATCCAGCTGAACGACGCGATCATCTCCCTGAGCGCGGCCTCCATCGTCGAGCGGTGCAACTCTGTTCAGCCCGCCCTGTGCAGCCTGATCGATCGCGATCCGGTCACGCGGTTGATGACCTATATCCGCAACACGCCGCAGAACCTGCAAATGCTGCGAACCTCGGGCCTGGACTTCGAAGCGGCCTATGACATGCGCCTGTTCGGCGGCGACCTGTCCTTGCGAAGCCTGGTCACCTACCTCGACAGGACGACGATGGACGACGGCGTGCTGGTGGTCGAACTGGCCGGATCGTCCAACCAGCCCACGACCGCAGGAATCGGCGGGGCTCCGCACTGGCGCTACACTCTCTCCGGCGTCTGGAAGAGCGGTCCGGCCAGCCTGGGCGCGCAGGTCCGCCATATCGGCGGCGCGAGGGTCAACAACGACTATACGGCCAAGGATCTGAACATCCTGGAACACGACGGCCAGACCCTCGTGGACCTGACCGCCTCCTATGACCTGAGCGTCGAAGGACGCGAGGTCCAGGTCTTCGGCAAGATCGGCAATGTGCTGGACGAGGACCCGCCGCTGACCGGCAACAGCAGCTACGGCACGACGCGCGCCCTGTATGACGTGATTGGCCGCAACTTCACCGCCGGCTTGCGGTTCCGCTTCTAGATTCAGACAGCGGCCGAGGGAGGTCTCCCTCGGCCGCTCTTCGTCAAGGCCGCCTCCGTAAAAGCGCGGCCGGCTTCCCAGGTTTTTCCAAGGCGTTTCCCCATGACATCGCTAAACCCCCGCATGATCGCCCTTGCCGTCTCCGCCGTTCTGGCTGTCGCGGCTCCAGCCCAGGGCCAGGCCCGCGCGCAAGAGGCGGCGCGCACCCGCGCCCTGGACACGATCATGGCGCGGTTCGACGGCGCAAGACCCGGCTGCGCCGTCGGGGTGGCGCAGAATGGGCGGACGGTCATGACCCGCGCCTGGGGTCTGGCCGAACTGGAACACGGCGCGCCCGCGACGGCGGACACGATCTACGAGGCCGGTTCGGTCTCCAAGCAGTTCACGGCTGCCGCCATCATGATGCTCGCCCACGAGGGCAAGCTAAGCCTGGATGACGACATCCGCAGATATCTGCCGGAAATGCCCGATTACGGCGCGCCGATCCGGCTGAGGCATCTGTTGACTCATACCAGCGGCGTGCGCGACTGGGGGGCTGTTGCGGCGATGGAGGGCTGGCCGCGCGGTCTTCGCGCCGCGACCAACGCGCACGCCCTGGACATCACGGCGCGTCAGAGGGGGCTGAACTTCCAGCCGGGCGAACGCTACCTTTACAGCAATACCGGCTACAACCTGCTGGCGATCATCGTTCAGAAGGTCAGCGGCCAGAGCCTGGCCGACTTCACGCGCGATCGGCTTTTCGCCCCCTTGGGCATGACCCACACCCGTTGGCGCAATGACTTCACCGCCGTTGTCCCGGGGCGCGCCAGCGCCTATTCGCCCAGGGCCGACGGCTTCCATCTCGATATGCCCTTCGAGGACGCCTATGGTCACGGCGGCCTGCTGACGACGGTGGGCGACATGCTGATCTGGAACGCGGCGCTGGACGCGGATCGGCTGGGCGTCAGCCGGGATATGCTGACGGCCGGCGTGCTGAACGACGGCACGCGCATAAACTATGGCGGCGGACTGCGTTTTCAGACCCACCACGGCTATACCGAGATCGCCCACGCAGGAGCGACGGCCGGCTATCGCGCCTGGCTGGGCCGCTATCCGGATCAGAAGCTGTCCGTGGCCGTCCTGTGCAACACGACGGATATGACCACGCTCGCTCTCGGTCGCCAGGTGGCCGATCTCTACCTGCCCGCAGCCGGGGCCGAACCGACCTATGCGCCGGCCGCGCCGCTGCCGGTCGGTCTCTATGTCGAGACGACGACTGGAGCGCCGCTGATCCTGGGGGGGGCAGCGTCCGCCTATACAGCCGACGGCGCGGCCCTGCATCCGGTCGGACCGGGTCGCTGGAAACTCGGCGAGGACGAGCTGGTGTTTCGGGCCGAGGGCGGGTTCGATCGCCTGACCACTGACGGCCAGCGCATCTTCTACAGGCCCCAGGCGCCGTCGACCCTGACCGCCGCCGACATGAGTGATTATCAAGGTCGCTATGTCAGCGACGAAGCCCAGGGGCGGTGGCGCATCGCCACGGCGGGCGACAGCCTGACGGTCGCCATCGGCGTCTGGCCGTCCAAACCCCTGCGTCCCGTCTATGGCGAGGTGTTCAGCGGCGAGGACGGCACGGTCAGCTTCGAACGCGACCTGACGGGCAAGGTGGTGGCTCTGTCGGTGAACAATGGTCGGGCCATGCACGTCCGGTTCGCGCGGCAGGGCGACTGACAGCCGGCGCCCCTCAGGGCTGAACCGGCCGTCCCATGGCGGTCCGCCAGGCGTTCAACTGATGCAGTCGGGTCTGCTGGTCGTGGTTGGCGAGCAGGGCCGGCCCGACCCGGATGGGGCGGACGCGCGCATCGTTGCGCGCCGCCTCGGATGTTATGTCGGTGCGGACCGGCATGATGTGGCCCTTGGCCAGAAGCCTCTGCCCCTCAAGCGACAGCATATAGTCCAGGAAAAGGCGCGCCGCGTTCGGATGAGCCGCCGTCTTGTTGATGAAGGCCACCCGAGAGATCGCCAGATAATAGTCGTCCGGGACGACGTGGACGATGTTCGGATCACGCAGCGACCAGACCTCGGCATGGGACAGGGTGATGTTGTAGGCGAGAGGGTGACGGCCGGACGAAACCGCCTCGAACATCTCGCCGCCCGTTCGATAAAGCCCCGGATCGCTGTCGCCGATCGCGGTCGTAAGGGCCCAGGCGTCCGGATAGATCTGGACGTCGGCCGACAGATACAAAAAGCCGATGCCGCTGGTCTCGGCGTCGAAGGTGGTCAGCTTTGTTCGGTAGTCCGCCGGATGCCGCCGCAGGAGGCGCAACAGGTCGCTATGGCTCCGCGGCACGCGGCTGGCGGGCAGGTCGCGGCTGTTGTAGGCGAAGACGACGGGTTCGGCGCTGACGCCATAACCCTGGTTTCGCCAGTTCGCCCAAGAGGGCAGGGCGGAGACCTCGCTCGACCGATAGGTCGAGGCGTAGCCGTCGTTGATGAGCTTGATCTGGATGTCCATCGCCGAACTCCACACCAGGTCGGCGCGCGGCCGATCGGTTCGCGTCTCGCCGACGACGCGGCGCTGGATCTCGTTGGAGGTGACGTTCTGGTACTGGACGTCGATATCGGGATAGCGTCGCCGGAATCCCTCCACCATCGGCGCGGCGCGTTGGGTGTTGGCGTAGATCACGACCGCTCCCTCTCGCTTCGCCGCCAGGACGCGCCAATAGGTCGTATGGGGGCCGGCATCGTCGCGCGGCCCGCATCCGGCGAGGCAGACCCCGGCGGCCGTCAGCGTCAGAACGAGGATGGAAAACCGTGTCACGACCTTGACCTCATGCGCCCGACGGCCTTGGGATGGGCGCTGTCGGAGGGGTATGACGTTTTGCCATGAATGTTCTGGTTGTCGAAGACGACGAAGCGCTTTCGCGCACGCTCGAAGCGCTGCTGACGGCCGCTTCCATGCAGGTCCAGCGCGTTTCGACCGGCAAGGCGGCTTCGCAAGCCGCGCGAAGAGGCGGGCTGGACGTCATCGTCCTGGACATCGGCCTGCCTGACATCGACGGTTTCGCGGTGCTGAGCGAGCTGCGACACGGCAGCGTCGCCGTGCCCATCGTCGTCCTCACCGCGCGCGACACGGTTCAGGACAAGGTCGCCGGGCTGGATCTCGGGGCGGATGATTACGTCCTGAAGCCCTTTGCGCCGGCCGAGCTGGTCGCGCGCATTCGCGCCGCCGTGCGCCGCGCTGACGGCGTCGCGTCCCCGGTCGTGCGCATCGGCGCGCTGGAATGCGACTGGACCGGGGGCCGGATCACCGTGTCGGATCATCCCGTCGATCTGCGCCCCCGCGAATGGGCCGTGCTCAAGGCCCTGGTCACGCGCGCCGGTCGGGTCGTGGAGCGGGACATGCTGGCCGCCGAGGTGTTTCATCAAGACGAGCCCGTCGGACCGAACGCCCTGGATGTCCACGTCAGTCGGCTCCGGCGCAAGCTGGGCCCCGACGCGCCGGAGATTCGATCGGTGCGCGGTTTCGGCTACCGTCTGCAACCGTGACCTCGGGGCGACCGCCAAGCCTGATCCGACGTCTGATGCTGGCGCAGGTCGCGCCCCTGGCCTTCCTGGCGCTCGTGCTCGCCGGCGTCGGCGCCTGGACGGCGCAGCAGGTCGTCGAGCGCACGGCCGACCGGCTGCTGGCGGGATCGGTTCGGGCCATTCTGGAAGGCGTCTCGGCCCAGGACGGCGCGATCCGCGTCGATCTGGCGCCTTGGGCCCTGGGCCTGCTGGACGGGCCGGAGCGCGACACCGTCTTCTATTCGGTTCGCCAGGGACGACGACTGATCACCGGCTACGACGATATTCCGCCGATCCCTGTCGCGCGGCCGGACGAGACGGCTTTCCTCTATGCTCAGGTCAGGGGCGTCAGGGTGCGGTTGGCGGCCCGGACTCTCGCCGTCCCGGGCTTCGATCCCCCGGTGACGGTCGCCGTCGCGCAGAGTCTGGATTCCCGACGCGCCGTCCTCTGGCGGTTGCTGCTGACCCTCAGCCTCCTGCCGATCCTGATCGTGGGGGCGGGCGCGCTACTGCTGCGGCCGGCGACGCACTGGGGGCTGAGGCCGGTTCGGCGACTGACCCGGTCCCTGGTGGAGCGGTCGGGAGCGACATCGGCGGACTTCGCTGCGGCCGAGACCCGCACGACGCCCATCGAACTGATCTCCGTGGTGGACGCCTTCAACCGTTTGCTGGGCAGCCTTGAAAAGTCCACGCGCGACGTCCGACAGTTCGCATCGGATGCATCCCACCAACTGCGCACGCCGCTGTCGGTCATCACCGCCAATCTGCAGATCGTACAGGACGGACGCCGGGACTGGACCGACATCGAGCGCGCACTGCTTGGAGACTCGGTCGAGGCGTCGCAACGTCTGGCGCATCTGCTGACCCAGCTTCTGTCGCTTGCACGTTCTGGACGGCTCAGCACGCGCGAACCCTTGGACATCGGCCGCGTCGCCCGCGCCGCTGCGGCGACGGTCGCCATGCGTCATCGCCACATGGACCACCCCGTGCGCGCGCGCATCCCCGCGACGCCCATGCCGTTCGCGGGCGATGTCTCTCTCATCATCGAGATGATGACCAATGTTCTTGATAACGCTCTGACCCATTCGGGACAGGGGGAGGTCTTTCTGCTTGCGCGCGATCGGTCCGACTGCCGCGAGGTCGTGATCTGGGATCACGGTCACGGCGTTGCGGACGACGATCTGCCCCATCTCTTCGAAAGGCATTTCCAGGGACGAAAGGAGGACGAAGTCGGCTCGGGTCTTGGGCTCGCGATCGTCAAGGCGCTGGCGGATAGTCATGGAGTTGAGGTGAAGGCCATGACGCGCCTCCACAGGTCGGGGCTTGTCGTAATCTTCTGTTTCCCCCGTGAAGCGCCCACTGCCTGATTGTTCCGACCATAGGGAACCGGTGTCATCCGTTGCGCGCTTGCACGACATGATCATGACCCCGGAGCTTTCGAGCTTGCCGATTGCGCCAACCGTAGTCCGAGCCGCCATAATTCAGATACGACAGCTCGACGACGGCGGTGGTCAATAATGGAGGCTGTGAACCTCTGGGGCAGCGCCTTCATACTGGCAGGCGCGATCTCCGGATTCTTCGTCTGCATCGGATGTCTCGAGCCGGAGACACATGCCCCAGAATCTCGCATACCATGGCGCCGAAAGTTATATCGGCCGACAGGCCCGTTTCGCGCTGAGGTCCGGTCGATTCGGGTGTCGCGCTAATGCAGGCTCCGATCCCAACTCACCGACGCAGGCCTTGGCGTGTCGGGCTCCGACACCGCTCGCATGCGTGTACGACTGATCTCTGTCGTTGGCGACTTCCAGCCCGAACAGCATTCCTCGGATGATGCCGGTCTGGCGCTTCCTTGTGTCGGGCGCGCCCTTGCCCACGATGTGCACGAGAAGCGTCTGCCAGGCCGTCAAGGCATAACGTTTCGCGCTCATGTATTCGTTGGCGTCGTAGTGGGCGATGGAGACCTGGGCGCCGCCCCCGGCGTCGCTGCCATGCCCCAGAACTTTCGAGCGAATAAAGGGTGAAATCCCCAGGCGCTCGCTGGTGAGCGCTGTGGACCCTGTTCGGCGAAGATCATGAACGGTCCGATCATCCACGCCGATACAGTCTCGAAGGCGATCCATGGCGCGGGTCAGCGCTTCGGCCTTCATGGGGCGGGTATTGTCCTGAGGCGTCGGGAAGACAGGACCGGTTTGCCGATCGTTCGGCAGCTTGCACAGGTCGATCGTCTCCCGGATGAGTTTGATCGAAAGAGGCGGGAGCGGGACCTGATGCGGTTTGTTTGTCTTCATTCGCTCCGGAGGGATAATCCAGACCGCCTGTTCAAAGTCGAGCTCGCCGATGTCCATACCAACAATTTCGCTGCGTCGTTGAAGAAGAAGCACAGCGAGCTGTAGCGCGATGCGGACCTGCCGACTGACGTGGACCTCGACGCCATTCGGTGTTCGCAGCAGGTGATCACCATCAAGCGCGGCCCAAAGTAATCTGAGCTCATGGTCCTTCCAGATTTTGAGGCGGGGTCTCGGCGCATGCAGGCAGGGGAACCCCATGGCCGGGTTCACCTCCACGATCTCCTCGTTGATGGCGAAGTTGAAAACTTGGCGAATAATCGCCTGCACGCGATTGGTTTGGGCCCTGATCCCCTTGGCCACCATGTCGCGAAGGAGCGCCTTCACCGTCGAGCGTTTAATGGTTGAAACCGGGACGGTGGACAGAATGGGTTCGATGTGCCGGGCCGCCAGTCGCTTCTCATAGTGGAGCGTGCTCGCGCGTTTGATTTTCCGCTTGGGCTGCCACTCGCCTGTTTCACAGGCCAGCCAATACGCTTCCAGAAGGTTGCCGAACGTAGCCACTGCATCTCGCCGGGCGGCTTCTATCGCGTCCTGCTTTTCGCGCACAGGGTCGCCGCCGCCATGAATGAGGTTCCTCAACCTTCCAGCTTCCAAACGGGCGTTTCGCAAGCTCATTTGCGGGAATTCACCGAGGCGATATCGCGCGCCGCGTCCGTCGTGGCCGCGATAACGAAGAACCCAGACCTTCATGCCCCGTCGTGTTGCGCGCAGCACCAAGCCCGGACAGCCGGCGTCAGACAGTTCGAGTCTTCGGCCTGCTGTAGGTTTCAAACTATTTATCCGGCGATCTGTCAAAATCTCCGAGGGCATCTGAATAGCTCCAGACTTGGGACGCTCGTGGGACGCAAATGAATGCATCTCGATGGTACGCTCTGACGCCGCTTGGTCAAGCAAGTAGGTGGAAATATTCTATTATCGAACCGATAGAAACCGTCTGAAACCAAGTGAATACTACTACTAACCAGTTCCTAAAGCTGGGGTCTTCGACCTCATCCTTATGGACATGCAGATGCCGGTCATGGACGGCCTGACGGCGGTTCGCCTCATTCGCGAGATCGAGGCGACAGGCGACCGAGGCCATACCCCCATTGCGATCCTGTCGGCCAATGCTCTCCCCGAGCACATAGCCGTCGCGCTTGCGGCAGGAGCGGATCGCCATGTCGCCAAACCCGTCCGTCCTGACGTGCTGATCGAGCTTGTCCATGAACTCGTCTTTGAGGAGTCACCAGGATAGCGGCGAGCCCGCGAGAGCCTGTTCCACACGAAGGAAGCCTGCGCCCGTTCGACCGCCAGAGCCGAGGTCAGGTTGCGACACCCTCATGCGCCAGGGCGGCCATCAACGCGATCAAACCCAAGCCATCGTCCGCTTCAAGCAGTGTCGCCGTCTCGGGGGCCGCCTTGGCGAGGTCCACGCGCGCCATCGACCAACCCGGCAGCAAGCGCCTCTCAGATGCGCCGCGGAGCAGGATCGTCAGCTGTGTGTGGCGGGCGTCGGCCTCCAGCGTCTTGACCAGTTCGTCGATGGCGCAGGGGGAGCCCTCGAGAAGCTGGATGTAGGTCTGCTCGCAGAAACCCAGCGCTCCAGTGATATTCATACGCGCGTTGTTCGGGACGGAGGACCGGAAAATCCGATCCAGCGCAACTTCAGGCAAGATCGCGACAGCGTGACTGCGGTACACGAGACGGTCGATCACAGTGTGGGGCTCCCTAGGCTAGCGTCGCTGGCGATATTCGCCCGCCGTTCAGTCCACCGCGCGTTGAGATACGTCCAGCGCCAGACCATCGATAAAGCTCGCGAGTTGGGCCAGCGTGAACGGCTTGGCCAGGCGCGGCAGAGTGGCCACGTCGGGGCCTGGCGACAGGTGAAGGTCGGCATAGCCCGACGCCAAGGCCACCGCCGCTGTGGGCCGCAGCGCTTTGACCCGTTCCGCAAGCTGGCTGCCGGAGAGCCCGGGCATGACCTCGTCTGTCAGAACCAGATCGATCTCCGGGTGTCGCTGGAAGATGACCAACGCCTCATCACCGGAGTTTGCGACGAGGACGTTGTGGCCGAGCTCATCCACCATCGCCACCGTGTTGGTCAGCACCAGAGGATCATCATCGACCACCAGCACGACAAGCCGCTCTCCGGCATTGTCGACGGCCTCGGTCACCACCAAGCCTGCCGCAGGAAGGTCGGCGCCTGCGAGGGGCAACCACAAGTCGATGCGGGTGCCGTGGCCTATTTCGCTCTTGATCTCGATCCAGCCCCCGGATTGCCCGGCTAAGCCTTGGACCATCGAAAGCCCGAGGCCGGTGCCCTTGCCTACACCCTTTGTGGTGAAGAACGGCTCGGTCACCTTGGCGGCGATCTCGGGCGGCATCCCTGTGCCATTGTCGCTCACGCTGAGCCTTACATAGTCTCCAGCCCGGCGTTCACCTTGCGTGCGCGCCATCTTCAGCTGTTCGGCGGTGATCGAGATTTCTCCCCCGTTCGGGAGGGCGTCGCGCGCATTGACGACAAGATTGAGCAACGCCGTCTCAAGTTGATAGGGGTCGGTCTGCACTCTCGGCAACACATCGGCGAACCGCATCCGGACGTCGATGTTCGGCCCGATGGAGCGGCGGATGAACTCGCCCATGCCCCTGACCAGCTGGGGTATGTCCACCGCTTCGAGCTTTAGCTCCTGCTTGCGGGCGAAAGCCAACATCCGTTGGGTCAGGATCGCACCACGCTCTGCGCCCTGGATGGCGTTCTCGAGGAGCGGCGTCGTTCTGGGATCGAACGGCAGTCGTTTCCGAAGAAGGTCAAGGCTGCCGGTGATCGCCGCCAGGAGGTTGTTGAAGTCGTGCGCCACGCCCCCGGTCAGTTGCCCGATGGCCTCCAGCTTTTGTGATTGATAGAGCGCCTCGCGCGCGGCCTCGAGCTCGCGCTGAGCCTCGGCACGCTCCGTAACGTCGCGCGTGATTTTCGCAAAGCCGACAATCTCGCCGTCGTCGCCGGTGATCGGATCGATCACCACATGCGCCCAGAAACGCGTTCCGTCCTTGCGAAGACGCCAGCCCTCCTTTTCGAAGCGTCCAGCTTCACGAGCAATGCTGAGGGCGACGGTTGGGGCGCCGGCCTCCACCTCCTCGGGAAGGTAAAACCGCGAGAAGTGGTGGCCGATGATTTCGTCTGGCGTATAGCCTTTGATACGCTCGGCGCCGGCGTTCCAGCTGATCACCCGGCCGTTGGGGTCGAGCATATAGATGGCGTAGTCTCTCACCCCCCCGACAAGTATCCGAAACTGCTCCTCGCTCTGACGAAGCGCCTGCTCGGCGGCTCTGCGTTCAGTCAGGTCACGCGTGATCTTGGCAAAACCGATCAGTTTCTCGCCGCGGCGTATGGGGTCGATGACCACATGGGCCCAGAACCGGGCCCCATCCTTACGCAGACGCCACCCCTCAGCTTCGAACCGCCCAGACTCGGCGGCTATTTTCAGAGCGTTGCAGGGCAGCCCGGCCTCGCGGTCCTCCGGCGTGTAAAAGCGGGAAAAATGCGCGCCGAGAATCTCATCTGCGGTGTAACCCTTGAAGCGTTCGGCTCCCGGGTTCCAACTTGTCACATGCCCCTCGGCGTCGAGCATATAGATGGCGTAGTCTGTTATGGACTCGACCAAGATCCGGTATCGGCTGTCGTCCGCCGCATCTTGCAGTGTGGTCAATGCGCTTGCCCTATTCCCCGGAGGCTAACGAGGCGCCACGTGAAACGTTCCTTGTTCTCAATGGTGCGATTTGCGGTGTAGGCGATCACGCTGGCGAGGGCCGCGTTGAGGCCTTCAGCTGCGACGGCGTTGTTGAAATGATCGATCCGAAGTGCAGCGTGCCCGCAGCCACCTGCGTGAGACGTCAGGTGGAACTTCAAACCCGACGGCCTGATCTGCCGGATAAGCTTCAAAACTCCTCGCCTAGCGAGCTTCCGGCTGGCACGGCGGAACCAGGCAGAGGATGGGCGACCGTGCCAAATTTCCAAAGGTCCTCGCTCAGGAGCGACCGCCTGCGGGCCACAACCGTGGTTCGGAAACGTTCACCTGAGGCGCCGCGCACGCCCGCCGACTGCCGTCATCCGCGATCGCCCCCGGGCAATCAGGCCACGCCCGCCCCACCGGTGACGCCAAAGACTTCGCCGGTGATGTAGCTGCCCTCCTGTGAGGCAAGAAGGACGTAAACGGGGGCGATCTCGACAGGCTGGCCGGGCCTTCCGAATTCGCTCTGTTCACCGAAGTTTCTGACCTTCTCCAGCGGCTGTCCACCCGACGGCTGCAGTACGGTCCAGAAGGGACCGGGCGCGACGACATTGGCGCGGATGCCCTTCTTGATGAGCTGTTTCGCGAGGGCTTTGGTGTAGGCCACGATGCCGGCCTTGGTCGTCGCGTAATCCAGCAGTATGGCCGACGGCTCGTAGGCCTGGACCGAGGCTGTGGTGATGACCGCCGCACCAGCGGGAAGGTGCGGGACCGCAGCCTGAACGATCCAGTGCATGGCGTAGAGATTGGTCTTCATCGTTCGGTCGAAATCCTCGGTCGAGACTTCGCCCACGTCTTCGCGGTATTGCTGATGGCCGGCATTGATGACGAGAACATCAAGGCCTCCCAGTTCGGCCACTGTCGTCTCGACCATTTGACGGCACCAGGTCTCGTCCGTGATATCGCCGGGGAGCGCCACGGCCTTGCGACCCTCGGCCTCGATTAAGGCGATGACCTCTCGCGCATCCGCCCCCTCGGAAGGCAGATACGAAATAGCGACATCGGCCCCCTCGCGTGCATAGGCGATGGCGGCGGCGCGGCCGATGCCGGAGTCCCCGCCCGTCACGAGGGCTCTGCGGCCCGCGAGTTTACCGGCGCCGCGATAGCTCGTCTCACCATGGTCAGGCCGGGGCTCCATCCGCGCTGCGAGACCGGGTTCGGGCTGCGGCTGCTCAGGAAAGGGAGGGCGCGGATACTGTTCGCGGGGGTCCTGGCGGACGAGGCGGTCGGTCATGATCGGCAGCTTTCTGGGCGGGAGGTCCTCAGAAAAAACACGTGGCCTCGCCTGCTGTTCCGACGCAGGCGTCCATCCGCTTAGTTCCAGACCAACCGGGTCGAACAAAGTCAGCGCCCATGGACACGAAGCGCCTCAACGCTCGGCCGAATGTCAGTTCGATCGAGCCCTCCAGGTCGAAGGGGATCGCGAGAACGCGCTCCGTTGCGTGGCGGGAGCGAACACCCCGTCCAGCTTGACGGGATCACCCTCCGATAATGCCGAGACTGTGAATTGCGGAAGCGACGTCTCGGGAGTTTTTCCCCTCCGGGAGGAAGGCAAATGGACGCCAACACCAACACTGCGTCGCGCTCTGAGTTTGGTCCCGACGACATCGAATTGTTGAACAGACGCCTTGCCGAACGCGGCTTTTATGTTCTCGGATGCTTGTCGCCCGCGAGCAGGACATCGTCGCGCTCAAGCCGCCCGGATTCCGATCGGACGCTGAACAATGGCCGTTAAAGCCGGCTCCGCGACCGGCCTAAGACGTCCGGCGCTGCAGCCGCCCCCGGCGTGACCGGAGCGAGTTCAGCCGCCTGGGACTTGGGCGGCGGCGCATCGACCAAGACCGAACCATCATCCTCGATTTGCTCAATGGAGAGGATTGCCTCACCTGGGGCCATCAAGGGCGCGGCGGCGTCCCCGGCCTGCACATCGGTTTCGGACATCACATGGACCTGGCGGGACGGGCCGCCATCCTGTCCGAGCCCGACCTTGTAGAGGCGCCGGCTCATGTGCCGGTCCCAAATCCGTCGGGGCCGCCGGCGCCGGCCGCACCTTCGCCGCCGCTAGCAGAACCTTGGGGCGTGGGGCCCCGCTGATTCGGGTTGACCAGGTCGGGACTTCGAACGCCGGAGCCTTCGTCTTCCTCCGAGCCGTTTGCGTTTGGGCGGGGGATTTCTGTGTCAGTCATGGAGACTCTCCTCTCCTCGGAACAAGCGGGGCGTCCGATGCGAGTTCCAATGTCGGCGAATGGACGAAGAAACTCTCCGGCTGCTTCAGCATTACGGCAACGATCACGGAGAGATCGATGAAACGCTACGCCTACGCCTGGATCACCCTGGGGTTCTTCGCCATCTCGATTCTCGGCCACTGGCTGTTCGGCTGGTTCACCTATGTCGATGAGGCCCGCCAGCACGGACAGGCCGTCGAACTGACGCCTTATCTGATGATCATGGGGCGCGACACCTTCGAGAACTGGCAGTCGGAGTTCCTCCAACTGCTTTGGCAGGTCGTCGGCCTGGCCTACTTCCTCTACGTCGGCTCGCCCGCTTCCAAGGAGAATGACGACCGCACCGAAGCCAAGCTGGACGCCCTTCTGCAGCTGGTCGGCAAGGAGCGCGGCGAGGCCATCATTCGCGAGATCGACGAGACCCACGAGCGTCGGGGCGGCCACGCCAAAATCCATCTGGATCCGCCCGTCAATGCCTAGAACGGCGGAAACCCGGATCACGACGCCCATTAGTCCGCCCGAGGCGCAGGGTCCGCGCAACGGCGACCTGCCGGCCTATGTCGGCAATGGACTGATAGGCCTGCGCGTCCGGGAACAACCGCTGCAGGCGGGGATGACCATCGTCAGCGGCTTCGCGGGCGAGCATCCCGAACGCCGGGTCGAGGCCGCCGCGCCTGCGCCCTATCCGCTGGCGGGGGATCTCGCGCTGAACAACGTCTGGCTCAGCGACCAGCCGTCCGCAGTGTCCAATCTGGCGCAGGCCTACGACTTCGCGACCGGGGAGTTGACCAGCGGCTTCCGCTATGAGGCCGCCGGCGTGGTCGCCAAGGTGGAGGTCGTCACCTTCGCCAGCCGCTCGGCTCCGTCCATCGTGCTGCAGGAGGTCACGGTTCGGGTCGATCAGCCCTGCGATCTGGCCTTGCGCGCCGTGGTCGAGACCGGGGGTCTGCGCGGGCGCGTCGCCCGGCGCCGGACCGACACCCCCGGCGAGCCGGAACCAGCATGCGACGGCTCATTGCTCTGGGAAGCGGAAGGCGCGCTCAGCACCTGCGGTTTCGCCCTGGCGACGGACCTCATCGGCGGTGATGCGGAGCGGGCGGTGCAGGCCTGGGACGCATCCGGGCCGCTGCGCACCGAATACAGGCTGCGCGCCCGGCCCGACCGGCCCGTCAGGTTGCGCCAGCTGGTCGCCATCCTGCCGTCCGTCATTCACGACCGGCCCGACGAGGAAGCCCTTCGTCGGGTCGCCCGCGCCCACGCGAGCGGATTCGACGCCCTGCGCCGGCGCAATCGCGAGGCCTGGGCCGAAATCTGGAAGGGGCGGATCGTCGTGCA
>Ga0157371_10003276_pt1 | contig 14840 bp, 12 predicted proteins | sample C45metaG_FD_113462 | JGI IMG/M metagenome (GOLD analysis project Ga0157371, IMG submission 113462) | Corn rhizosphere microbial communities from Kellogg Biological Station, Michigan, USA - C4-5 metaG | ecosystem: Host-associated > Plants > Roots > Rhizosphere > Soil | place: USA: Michigan...
CGCAACCACCAGGATTAGCATCGTTTCCCCCAGCGTTTCTTCGACGACTTTGTAATCGTGGTACAGCTTTTCCATCTCGCGTTCCATCCTTGCGATTTCTTCAACGCTGACCTCGGCGGTGAGTTTGGATTTTTTTTCAATCAACATGTCCGGGCGCGTAGCCGCGAGCACCATAGTGGCAAAGCTCTGGGTGAAGCAGTTGGCGGACACCATCAGTTCTACCGCTTCAATTTGGCGCATCGGTTTCATTTTTCTTAGCGTACGAAATACGTCTTGGCTGACCATTTTGACTTTGAGCATTTCTGCTACTTCGGGGGCGATGCCATCGAGCAAGTGCTGCCGCTCATGGATGCGATCCACGTTGATGCCTAGTACCTTGGCAATCAGAGCTGGAGAAATGCCCTTATGAATGGCGGTGAGAATCATCTTGTGTTCTTGCACAGGGGTTAGCCGGTTAATTTGCCTGTTGTACGTAAAACCTTCGTCGTCAATGGACAGCAAGCACAGGGCCTCACTGGCACCCAGTGCTTTTAACGCGTACAAGCGAAGATGACCGTCAAGCAGCACGAAGGTTGAAGTGCCCTCCACGTTGGTATGTTGTCGATGCACCGCGAGTGGCTCAATGACCCCCAACTCCCGAATGGACGTCAGGATGGTTAGGTATTTTTTGCTCTGCTCGATATCCTTACCCAGAGATCGGGTTGGCAGAATTCGGTCCAAGGGAACCGGGATGATCTGCCGCTCAAAGCCTTGTTTCACCTGCCCCATGATCATCCCTCCCCTTGGATACGGTCAGCCAACGACTTAGGCATGTCGGGAATTTTTTCGTTGCGCAGCAGCGTACAGAAGTAGTCGTCGGCCAAGAGTCGCCGCATGGCGGTGACCATGATCAGTAGGCGTTGCTCATTGATGTCGGATTTTTTAATCATGACTCGCTGGCGCCTGACCTCGGTTTGGTAGGTACTCAGGAGTTTTTGCGGCGTCGTCGGTTGTTGAGCGGTTAATCGCCGTTGACCATAGTGTTTCCCCAAGGCCCGGCGTCTGTCGATCAACCGTCTGACCTGGATCAGCTGCTCGCCTTTCAATACACCGGTCTCATAGGCTTTGACCATCGCCACTTGTACTTCGGTATCACTGGATCTGGCGACTTCGGTCGCTACGCTGATCGGTAACCAGCCTTTCTCAACGGCGGCGATGAGCCGTTCCTCTCCTTGACGCAACAGCACGAGGATGGCGTTGATGTAGGTGGGATCCAGGCTGGTTTTGACGCTGATCTGCTTGGTGGTGTAGCCACGCTCAGACAGGATTTGGATGGAGTACAGCAAGTCCTTATTCGTGTGTTTACGGCGGGCCAGGTTTTCTACCAGGCTGATGAGAAATCGGTCGGCCTCACTCGCACTGACGACAACACAGGGAATTTCTCGCTCGCCGAGCGCACAAAAAGCTTCGTATCGGCCTTGTCCGCAGACCAATTCGAATAAACCTGGAGGGTCTCGCTCGTTGCTGGGGGTGACCGTAATCGGGCGCTTTAGACCCAAGCTCGAAATGTTTTCGACCAGTTTGGCAAACACCTGTTTGTTGCGCGCACGGGGATTGAGGACGCGAATACGATCCAGGCTGATCATTTGGATGGTTGTCGCTTCCCCGACATGGTGCGGACTTCGAGGGTGTTGTGGCATGCTCATGCGGCTCTCCCCACGAGAGTGCGACGAGACAACTGCGCAAGTACTTCGAGGCTGTCGTAGCGATAGATTTCCAAGTTGGAGGCGTTGGACTCACTCAGACGGATGTTGGGCAGTTGAATATCGATTGTCGGCAGGATGTAGTAATCGCGGGCGAACTCTTCCCCCGGCTCCATGCGGACGGCAACGGTGATATCCGGCGAGAGACCAAGATCGAAGCGAATTTTCCAACGACTTGCTCCCGAGCCACTGCGCTGACAGCGGCAAAGCACAAGAGAAATCAGCAGTTCTTCATTGACTTGGAGGAGGTCACTTACGGGGTCGATGGCGACTCGTCCTCCGACTTGCTGTATGTGCTCAACCGTTCGAGCCAGCATCAGGGGATGCATCAGTCGAAGTTGATGGTTGGCGGCAACATAGTCGTAGTCCCTAGCAGGGGTGTAGCCAATGAGCGAGTACGAACGCAGAAGGCTGCCAAATCGATATTGATACGCCGTGCTGGAGGGGCAATCGTCAGACTCATTGATGATCAGGCCAGACAGATAACCCGCTTTCTCATAGAGTTTTCTGAGCCTCTCCAGCATCTCGGCATCGGGCATGCGATAGCTGCGTGATTGGATGATCTCCCTGGCTGCGGCGAACAGCACTGGGGTGACTAAGGCCGGAAATGCACCGTCTGCCCGAATCCATTGCTCCGGAGGGTTATGCACGTGTTCATCTTTGAGCTTGAAAGAAGAGCGGTTCCAGACATTATTTCCTATGTATTTTTCATTGGTCAGCACCTGGTGCACTGCACCCTTGGTCCATGGCCTGGCCAAATCGCTTTGGAGCCCGCGATTATTTAACTTCTCGGCGATCTCGTTTTCGCTGTAGCCCGCCTCAACAAATTGCTCATAAATCCATTGGACCGTCGCGACCTCCTCCGGTGGCCCAGGGATCAGCTTGATACGGTCGGTCTGGATACTCTTGTGTTGACCTAAAATCAGTTCAGCTTTTGGGGCGCCGGATGCATCCACGAGTTGCCGCCTAAGCCCATACCCTGCCATTCCCCCTTGTCTGAAGCCCAGTTGGATCAGACGTGCCTGCCCTGCAAAGACTTTCACTGATAATTCGCGGCTGTACTCACCGGCCATCATTCGTTTCAGATTCTTGACGACGTTGGACAGTGGAGAGCCATCATTCGCAAATTGCTCTGCGCAATAGTGAACCGAAACACCTGCCTGCCGGCACCGGACCTCGAAACTGGCGGCCAAATCCGGATCTTGAAATCGGCCCCAGCGGCTGACGTCGTAGACGAGAACGGTGGAGAAACGGACTTCGCCACCCTCAACGTCGGTGAACAGTTGGATCAAAGCATCACGCCCTTCCAGGCGAAGACCACTTTTACCGGCGTCCGTATAAATCTTGACGATTTCGAGGGAGTGCGCAGCAGCGTAGAGCTTGATTGTGTCGAGCTGGTTTTCAGTTGAGTACTGCTGGTGTTCTGTGGACATCCGGACATAAGCCGCTGCCAAACCTGGGTCTTGGCGTGAGCTTTCTGAGTGAACACTTTTACGGCTGCGCATACGCATTGGCCCCTGCGTGCATCCACACTGGACGTGCGCCGTTGGGGCGTACCCGTTCTGTTGCTACTCAAGCAAGCGGTGTGTCTTTCAACCATAGAGGATCAAAGGAGGAAAAATGTTTACTAAAAAGGGTAAAACTTTTCCGAACAGACAACAGTATGCGTCGGGGTTGGCGGTAGCATTACAAAGTGAGTTGGGCTCCACCCACCAAGCCGTGAAAACGCTGATGAAATGGACAAATGCGAACGAACGGACTGCGAAAAACTGGTTAAAAGGAACGTGTGGCCCCCGAGGAGAGAATCTAGCTCGTCTTATTCAACACTCCGACGCCGCCTTGGCTAGCTTCTTAGAAATGGCGGAGCGAAACAGCGCTGTAATGCGAACGACGCTTCCTTCCTTGAGAAGTGATCTGATGAGGGCGGTGAATGCCATTGACTGCTGTTTGTCAGCGGTGAAAGAACCGTAGCCGGATTGACGTGATTTTGCTTTTGGCTCCGTTGCTCGGCGGTTCGACTAAACTTCCAGGGATGTCACACATGTACTCCAAGGAGGAACCGCCATGCCACACTCAGATCTACTCCCTTCACTGCTTTAAAAGCTCAATGAAAATCAACTCGCCCTGGAAGCGGCGATTTTGGAACTCACAAATTGGGTTGAGCAGCGAGGATCAGGCGATGTCGCGGAGAATGTGCGCGGCGCGCTGACTGCAATCGATCGTAATGAGGAGTTCATTAAGATGACGCTTGCTGTAATGATGACGCCGGAGTGATTGCACCCTTACACCAGCAACGACTTTGGATCGATATCAGCCTCTCAGATTTGATTTCCTGTCGGTCAATTTTTTTTACAATCGGTCCCCCCAACCCAAATGAATGGCTAGCTCGTATGCAAATACGAGGTCATGAACGCTGCAATTTCGCACTTCATGGCGTGATGCCGTGTTCAAGACGCCCTATTAGAGTTAGCACCTGACGCTGGCCATCCTCTGATCCTGCCAACGCCAACGGAATGATATGACCGAGCGCAGGTGCGGGCTGAGTCAACCACCGCGCAGCAGCCTGACCATCAAGCGCGAAGAACTCCAATGCCGCACTTAGCAACTGTCCCATCGGAGTAGCTAGCAGAAGCTCATCCCTCACTTTTGTCAGGAGCAGCGGGTCATAAACGGTTGTGCGCTCATGCGTCTGACAACGCGTCTGCATCCAACCGAAAAGTGATATGGGCCTACCGAGAGCACCACATATTTCACAAATGTACGGCGAAAGCGATTCAGTGAGGTCCACCACCGCAGCAGCGTAATCGCTACCATGTTGGTAGTAGAAACGAAGCCCACCAAATTTTTGTTTCACCTGCAAAGCCCGAAGCTGCTGAGTGCCATCGGTCTCGATGTGATGCTCAATCAATTCACATGCCCCATCGATAAGCGTGAACCAACCGTCACCACATTCGAAGCCGAACAAGTGTTGGCCCGCCGAGCCCTCTGTTGTGAAAATGGCCGGATATCGCGTACACAGAAGGGCATCGAGTTGTTCTTGCATGTTTTCAGTAACCTCCTGGCAGGTCAGTGGTAGCTATGAATCACCGCAACGGCTCGCAAATCGACTTCATTAGCGACTGGGCGTAATCATTTTCATAACGCAAACCTCGGCAAGGGTCGAGCGGCTGTTTCACGGAAACGGTGTTATGCGCATCGCGTTCGACTCCGCCCCTTTACTGGAGGCAGTACCGCGACCCCGACAGCGCGCCACTGCTGAACATTTCCAGCAACAGCTCCATCGACTTGCGCCCACCGCAGGAGTGGAAACTCACCACCAACAACTGCTCGCCGTCCACGGTCTCGATCAAGTAGCGCCGGCGTCGGCTATCAAATTCGACCACCTTGCGGATATCTTCAGTGAGCATCTGCCGGCCGTCACCGTACTCAGCGTGTTTGTAAACGCGACCCATGGCGCAGTAAGAGGTGATATAGACGTCCATTAGGTAGCCCGTGATTTGGCGATCTGGATATTCTTCCAACAAGGCACTGACGAGCAGGACTGCTTTATAGGGGCTGATCATCGCGTATCTCCTTGCAGCCGAAAGCCCGGTCTAAAACCAAGAAACTTAATGAGAGAAAAAATCTCGCCACGTAAACTTCGCCGTGACTCAAATCGAAGCAATCACGTACTTATCAAAAAGCTTTTTTAAAGAAACTTTAAATCGAGGCCAGATGGAATCTTGAGTGCGTAACGTTGTGTTTTAACCGGCAAGTCAAACACCGACACCACCATAACCCTCATACTCATATATCCGTAAACAACACTGGTTTACGGTGGCCGTTTTTCGGACGCTCGCCAAACAGGTCTTCAACGCAGGAAAACTTCCACCCGGAATGTCGGCATTTACCGGCCCTGTGAACTTTGTGCTCGCTTCCAACCCATGATGACACATCGACTTCACCCAATCCAAAAATTACGACACGAACTAAAATCAACTTGCCTACCGTCTTTGTCAACTAAATTTTGGCATCGACGAGGAATTCGGAAAGAAGCCGTGGAAGGAGTGCCGAACAGGTCAACGGAAAACAAAAACAATCACTACCATTCGTCGGACAACAATTGTCACTACAACAAAATGGAAAAACTGTCATTACAACAAAAGAAAAATACGAAATAACAGAAAAAGTGTTGCCATGTATAACCAAGCTGACAAACAACCGATAAATAGTATTAATAAACAACCAACTTACTCACTTCAACAAAAAATCTGACACCACTACAATTCAATAACGTCAGCATTAAAAACATCAAACCCAAGAAAGCACCCAACCGCCCCCTCGCGCCGCCATCGACTGTTGACTTATGAACTCTAAGTCTTCAGCCTATATAGCAATCTATACGCGGATCCGATCATGAGCGATCTCTCTATTTACAAAGACGGCAGAAACTCGCCTGCAAGAAAGTTAAAGAACGGAAAGCACGGAAAACACATCGTGCACTTGCCTTCCCTCAAGAATAAGAAAACGGTCGTTTGTGAAAGCGAGCTGGAGGCAGACCTTTGCCTCTTGTTCGAGTACGAACCGAGCGTCCTGGAGTATCTGCCTCAGCCAGACACGTATCGTTTTACTGTCAACGAACATACTAAAACTTATACGCCTGACTTTTTGGCCACCTACGACACGGGCGAGCAAGTGTATTACGAAGTCAAACCGGACCACATCGAAGGCGATGTGGAGTACATGGACATGATCTATGTCTTTGACGAACTAATCCAAAAATCAGGCTATGGGTTCAAATTGCTAACTGAGCAACATATTCGTGTGCAACCGCGCATGGAAAATCTCAAAGCACTTTACAGCCGCATCGTTGGCGTCACCGAGCACGAACACGCCTACCTCATGGACACGCTGAATTTCTTGAACAGGGAAACTTCGGTTCATGAACTTATCCATATGGAAAGCCCGCCGTCTTTCCGTTCGGTAGCACACGCCATTTTCTTTCAAAAACTGACGTTCGACATGAATATGCCTTTCGGTCCGTATTCCCATATCGCACCGGTTAAGCCGTAATGGAGAGAAAAAAGCTAATAGAGCTTAGTGAGCGATACAGCATCGCTGGCGTCGAGCACGAAGTGGTTTTTGTTGACCAAAAAATAGTCGTCTTTGCCAACGTTCAGTTTCAACGTCGGATGGTGATTCCCCTTGACGAGGTATTGAGCAACGTTCACCGGGGCGTATACAAATTTCTTCAGGCCGCGCCTGCCAGCGCCTTGAAGGCAGCCCTGTACCTCTCACTCGATGAAAAGCAGAAAGCTGAGCTTCAGCGCAAGATCAGTTATGTCAATGCGACCTCTGCTGAATTTGGCGGGAGGTTCCCAAAAAACCTCACAAAGAATTTCTTGCGTGCCTATTCCAAAAAGATAAAAGACTCCAATCCGCCTGGTTACAGCACTCTGAAAGAGTGGGTCAACACCTATAGGAAAGCTAATGAAAATCCCCTATCTCTGGTTCCAAATGACTGGAACAGGAAGCCTTCCGGAAAACGCCTAGCCCAAGTCGCAAAAGAGACAATCGACTTCTACATCAGGAGCCGATTCCTGACTCCAGAACGTCCCAGCAAGCAAAGCATTTTCAATTCGGTCTATGCTCATATCACAATCGACAACTCCAACAAACCTGAAGCGGAGTGGATTAAGCCACCTTCAAGGGCGACGGTATATCGCCATATAGAAAAACTAGACAAATACCTTACAGATCTTCATCAGTTCGGCCCGGAGGAAGCCCGAAAACGAAGCAGATATAGTAGAAAACTTCGAAAGGTAGTCCGTTTGCTTGAACGAGTCGAAATGGACTCTCACCTCATCGACCTGATAGTTGTGGACGAGTATGGAAAAAAGCTGCTTAGACGGGCGTGGCTCTGTACGGCCATCGAGGTATACACCGGGACAATACAAGGATGGGAAATATCGCTAACTCCGCCGTGCGCTGAAAAAACGCTTCGTGTTTTAAAACAATGCTTTTCTAGTAGTAATCCACTAGGTGGCAAGGCCGAGAGTTACTATGTAGATAACGGATCAGAGTTCCAAAATTCACCGGTCATAAATTTACTTAACCTGTACAACAGTAAAATCGTATTCGTTCCGCCCAAGAGCCCCGATCAGAAGCCTATGATTGAGCGTTTTTTTGGAACGCTTAACACTCAGCTTATTCATCAAATGCCTGGCACAACTCGCTCGAACCCAGTTGACAGAGCAGGCTATGAATCGGAAAAACGCGCGCGGATAACACTTCCGAAGCTAAGAGCCTACTTCCAGGAGTGGTTGACTAGCGTGTATCAAGTCGCCCCCTACGGCGACTGCTATACCTCGGCAAATCAAGCCTCCCAAAACGCCACTCGCGAAGTCCCTCCGCCAGAGAGATACGCAGATAAAGAACGTGATCTCGTGTGCCGGGCATTTGAACTTCGCAAGATATCGGGCGGACGGGTCACTGTTCATAACTTGGGTTGGTATGGGCCAGGTCTTCCAGCTCTCTCTGACCGGATTGGAGCAGGTCTCCCCGCACGGGTTTATTACGACCCTACCGATCTAGGAACCGTCTATGTAGCTGACCCGAGGAACCCGACGGATATGGTTTTGGCACATGCCATTCAACCGGAGTACCAAAACGGCCTGACATTGTACGAACATAAACTTGCACAAAAACAACTGTCGGACTCTGGAGATAAATTCTCTGTCGTTGCGGCAATGATTGCTCTCGCCGGTATCCAAGAACGCATCGCGGCGGAGGCCCTCGCTCCCTTTAAAAAACCTTCAAAAGGAAAGAAAAACAAAGATATAGCCAAAGTAGATAGCACTAGGATAACCGACTCTCATATTCGTAAAGAAAATTTGAATTTAGTGAAACTGGAACAAGCCCATTTCTCCAACCCACCAGACGAACTCGACTCCGAGGATTTCGACTCGTTTTCGTTAGACAGCTAAAGGAAGCAACATGAATACCAGAAACGAACAATTAGGAGATTTCTCCGCAGTCATTGTCCGCCACACAAGTTTTACGGAGGCGACTCAAAAGATTTTGCGAGCAGTGGAAATTACCATAAGTCGCAGAGAGCCTTCCGCCGCCATGTTGGTCGGCAAACCGGGCAGCGGGAAAACCACCATCTGCAAAAGCATAGTGCAGCACTTCGGGCCTGGCACCGTGGTGCAAACTGAACAAGGTGTTGTCAACACCGTACCGGCGTTGTATTGCAGTGTGCCAGCGGGCGTAACTCTCAAGTCGCTGTCCGTACACATGCTTACCAAGCTGGGGTGCCAAGATCTTCGTGGGGACGCCATCACCCTAATGTGGCGGTTATCGCGCCTGCTTTCGACCTGCGAGACACAAGTCATCCTGCTCGACGAGTTCCATCATCTGTTGATGCGGGGAGCTGAGAAAACCCGAGCGGTAGTCTGCGATTGGATTAAAACCCTCATGAACGAGACGTTGATTCCGATCATTCTGGTGGGCATGCCTGAGTGTGAAGTCATAGTAGATGATCACCCTCAGCTCGCGCGGCGCTACCCGTACCGGGCCCGTCTCCCGGAGTTCGACTTCGCGGTCCAGTCCTCGAACTCGATTTTCATCAAGACTCTGAAATTATTTAACCAGCGGATGAGTGAAATTGGCGGCTTCGAGAACTCCAGCATCTTGACTGATCGCAGCACCGCGTCTGCCATTTACGTAGCGACTTCGGGGAACATGAACGCCATCCGCCAACTGCTTCATGACGCGTTGCGTATCGCACTGGAGCGCGCGGACTCAACCTTCACAGTTAACGATCTGGCTGAGGCTGCTGCCTCCTTGACCTCAGCGAAGTCCCTTGTGAAGGGCAAGAATCCATTCTTGCTGTCTCTCACAGAGATCAACCGGATTCTTGCGACCCGCTAATGCTGACTAAATTGAAATTCGTCGCGCTTCCGAAACCGGAAGAGAGCCCAAAAAGCTTGCTACTCCGGACGGCCTTCGCTAATGGCTTCCGCTCGGTTGCCCACATGGCGAGGTCGCTCGTACCTGAGACAGTAAATGCGCAGCCATTGAGCTGGCAGTTAGAGCACTCACAGCTTGTACAAGTGATTGCAGGCGAAGCCGGCGAATACGGTGAGCTGTTTTTGTCGGGGTTTTACCAACAGCTCTCTCGCGTTACAGCAAATAGCCCCGTCGTTTTTTCAGGAATAACTACGCCCCTGACCAAGCTGCGACGGGCTAAATACGCCTTCTGTGTGGGATGTGCACGTGACGGTTGGCAACGGTATAGCCAGGACCTTTCCGTTTTGGAGACATGCCCTCATCACCACTGTGAATTTGTTCATCAGTGCCCAGGCTGCGAGACGCCGCTGGCCTGGCACCTCCTTGATGGTAATCACTGTAAATGCGGATTCGATTTAGCGTCGATTGAGGTTACGCATAGCGCCGCACACGGCAGCCAGGCGGTGATGCGAGCGTACGCGACTGAAGATCAAGAAATCGTCGCTCGACTTCATGCATCGGTAAAAGCGTTAAGAGCGGAGGACGCGTCAACCACTCAGCTACGCCAAGACAAGCTTTGTATCGCAGGCCTTATAGCTATGGCCCAAAAGTCGGCGTTAGAGGATGCGATTCAGGATGCCCGCGCGCTCGATCCAAGACTCTCGAAGTCGTTGGTGCTAGCCCCCTGGAAGGCTATCTCTGATAGCTGGATCAAAAAAGTGGTCGGAGGAATTGCTACAGCTTGGAAGGAGGTCGCCTCACCGGCAATGGACGCGCTCCCAGCACCGCACCTCTACCTCTATAGGGACGAACTGAGGTCCGCCCTCCAAGTCTCCCCCACAATAATCGCCGAGTTACTGAAGGTGGGTTTGCTGTCCCGAAGTAAGCGTAAAGGAAATCTCTCGTGGACGTATCAGTCACCTGATTGGATAGCTGCCATGAGTCACGCGCACGGGAAATCCGCGAGCGGAGACATCTACCCAGGGGAACTCCATCTAGATATACATGCAGCGGCAGCGATGCTTAATACATACCCGGAGGCAGTCCGCCGTGCCGTGAAAGCGGGAGCTATACCCTTCGTGCAAAACAAGAATATTGGCGTTCTCATGACCCGAGAAAACATCGAGAAGTTCAGAGAAGACAATATATTCGTCGGTGATTTAGCCAATTCATTAGGCGCAGCCAACACGACGCTGCGGGCAAGACTAAAGGCCGTAGGAATATTGCCGTTCTCGGGGACCGGAATAGACGGCGGTTTAGTGAGCATTTACAAGCGATCAGACCTTGACCAAGACAAAATAGAACAATGTCTTAAGCTAAAGAGCTACCCAAACATGGCAGGCCGAAAAACTACGGTGGCGAGCGGCGATAAGAGAAAAATTCTCAGTTCCACAGAGGCCTCAGCGCTCTTGAGCATCCCGATGCAACGCCTTCAACACTTTCAAAAATTTGGATTACTCACCCCAGTAACCAGAATGCATCTAGGCACCGATTTTCGAAGATATTTCACAGCGGAGTCGGTCGCTCGAACAAAAGCCTGGATCGACGGTAGTGTGACTTTGGAGGACGCGGTCTTAGAGACTAAGGTTTCCTCCCAAGCGCTGATTAGAAGATTCGTCAACACCGGTTTTATAAATATTGTAAAAATTGGCCGCCTAGCCTTTTTATCCAGGGAGGACCTTTCCAAGATCAAGGAAAACCTAGAGCTTTACTGTAGCTGCGATCAGGCGGACAAGTATTTGAATGCTCCAAACGGGCACACATCAAACCTAATTTCGACTCATCGCGTAAAAATTGTTCCTGCCTCGAAAACAGGAATAGATACTATTCGACTCCTCCTGTGGAGCGACGTCAAAAATCTGCTGAAGTAAGTCATTCCCTTCCTCGGTCATTCGACCAATCTCAACAAATTACAGCATCACAAAAATCTAGACATCAAAGAAAACTGCACTACACTTTTAAAGTGTCGTTGTGCGTTTCCGCTATTAAAAAATTCAGAAAAATAAAATCCGATCACTATTGAGATTTCGGATGTAAATTCCAAGTTTTATTGAGATTTCATTCCAACCTCAATGAGACAACTCGCCTACAACCACCGTACTTGCTAAGCAGAATTCCAGCCTTTAATGAGACCTAATGGAGCTTGCCGCGATTTGACGATGTAAATCGACAAATCAAAATACTAAAAGCCCCGATCTGATCGGGGCTTTTTATTGGGTGGGAAAAGTCTTACTTCTTTCGACGCTCACCGCCAATCCTCCTACAGCAACTCCAGATTTTTCTGCATTGATGACTCTTAAAAGCGCCTCTAAGCTCTATTGCAGGTGCCTAAGAAACGCCCAACGTAGAAGCTAATTCCCTCACACAGTACGCGTGCTGATTTCAGCGATGTATGCGCAATCCTGTGAGTGAGAGAAACGGCTCGTTGGGATTTCTTAGATCCTCTACGTTGGGTTCCGGCCCTCTTCAACTTCACACGTAGAGGTAATGGATATGCCTACACAAATCCCACATCGTTCGGTCATGACTGATCCTTTCAACCCGACAATCTTCACTCGCCATAACCTCTCCCTCCACGCACTCCTGCTGGAAAACCAACCATGGTTCTGCGCCCGCGATCTAGGTCGCTTATTGGGCGTTCACTTGAATGATCGCGTGGTCAGCAAACTCGACGAGGATCAAAGGCTCACACTGTTGATTCGCTACCACGGTCAACCGGAGCAACGGTTGATGCTCAGCGAGTCAGGTGTATATGCCTTGTTGGTGTATCACTACGCGCCGGTAAATCGATTGTTACGTGAGTGGCTAACGCATCAGGTTGTCCCCGCCTTGCGTGATGCGTTGCCGTCTGACAATGCCGATCGACCGATGTTGAGTTTGTTGGACTGGCCGGAGATGTCATTGAGTCTGTTGCATTGGCAGGATGAAGGCTGGATTCGGCTGCGGGACATGCCGTTGCTACTGCTCAGCCGCACACGGCGGCGAGTGCCAGCGGGTAAGCCTTGGTGGCGGAAGGTATTGGAGGTGGTCCAGTCTTCGAGGCCTTCGGTGAGTTAGTGCAGCTGTGTCTTTTGTAAGATCGACCGAGGGGGTTCAACCCTCGGCGATCGTCAAACGCGGATTCAGCTCATTCCTAAGCGTCTGGCGCAGTCATCTAGCCACCTGGCCTCACGATTTTACGCTACACAAAATTCCATTTAATTCTGTATTAGCAGCCTCGGGCGTATTGCCGGCAACGGCCCAATTGTCTTGGCACACAGCTCAATCAGCCTTCAATTGCTTCCAACCGTTGCTTCAGCCTCTGATTCACCAACGCTCCGTGCACGCCAGAATGAATTTCCCGATGGCAACTTGGGCACACAGCCCCCACATAGCGTGGGTGATCTAACCCACCATCTGAGAGCCGATTTACGTGATGCGGCTCTAAGTAGGGTGTGCCATCCTTTTTCATAAAAGGAGCCGGCTTCTCACAGCTCTCACATTCACCCTCGGCGCGCATCAACACATAGTGCGCAACCTTACGGCTGCGTTGATAGATCTTACGCGGAGCGGATTGTCCTAAATCATCGCTGCTAGGCTTACATGCAGCCAACGCAGCCAACCGCGCAGCAGCCAGAGATTCGGAGAGGTCAGCCTCATCTTCATACTGTTCTTCATCTGCTATTTCACCAGAAATACCCACAGGGACTAACCGAAAAACAATCGCCGTCCGATCCTGGCCGCTCACATCCGGCTGGGTCCGCTCAAACATGTCGGCGCAAGAAAACTCGCCCACGTAAGCGTTGCCTTTACCTTTGCCGAGGGACTTAAACAAATGCAGCGCTCGGCCATCCTCGGCATGCTCAGCAATGGCGCGGTTGCCTCGGATCAAAGTCATCGGCCCTCGCTGTCCTTCACCGGTATAAAGATAGGCGCCGTTGTCCCAATCGTCGGCATACCCGTATTGCTCACCGCTATCGCCCGTGAACAAAAAAATCACAGGGTGGGTAGCGGACGCTGCAATACCGCTTTGCAGGCTTCCACCGAACGGTCCGTTGATCTCAGTTTTTCGGTCGTAAACAGCTCCCGGCGTGAACTGCAATACAGGCTCGCCTTCCCCATGCGGTAACTCCACAATAGTGAAGCCTCGCTTTTCTAGGTAGCTGTTGGTCGGGCGCCCACCCGAGAACTCGCCTACGGCAATTCCGGTAGCCAGAGAGACGATTTTCTTCGCCGGGTACAGTTCACCGCCTGCGTGAACGGCGTAACGGTGAGCTAAGTTCTTTTCCCAACCCTGCCACTCGCTCTTACTCCGAAATTTACGATCAAACTCCAACAACGCTTTGTCTATTCGTTCCTTCGAAACCGCTTTGATCACCACGAGCGCTGCCCTTTATCGACAATTGCCGTAGGAAAATTCCTACCGTCGCCAAAGTACCAAAGGGTTTCAATACGTAACAGGGCGAATAGCCACTATTTCTAGAGTTGCCCACGCTAGCTGAAGGCTGAGATTTCGATAGTCGTGGCGAACCTGCTCTTGGTGGTGTGCCGTTGAAGGTTGTGATTGATGGTGCGTAGAACAGATATTCAGTGGCGTTCTTGAGTTTTTCGCGAGCAAGCTCGCTCCTACAGATTCGGTGGATTGCTATGGGTTTTACGGTGTGTTGAAAACACTCCGTGCAACCCACCCCACCTCCCGCTATTAATACCCTTCCCCACTCAAGGACCCGAGCACACCATGAAATTCGACCTCGCCTACTGCCTCAGCCTCGACGACAAGCTGTCGATCTATGACGTGCGCGATTTGAATTTCGACGAGACCATGGATTTCGACTCCGCCAAGGAACACTTCCAATGCCCCAACGATGCCTGCCGCCTGGCCTTCGACGCGGCGAATGTATTGACGACGTTCAACGCGAAAAACGTGAACTACGTTCGCACCCCGCACTTCAAGAACACGCCCAGCACTCGGCATGTGGCGGATTGTCCTTATGTCAGTCTCAGGACGTCGGCGTCAGGTGTGGACGCGGACGGTGCGGAAACGGATGACAGTCGCGAGGAGCATTTCCCGTCGGAGTTGTTGCTGACGCGACGTGAGTATGTGCGTAAGCCGTCGAACCCGGCGGTGGC
>Ga0157371_10003277_pt1 | contig 14839 bp, 14 predicted proteins | sample C45metaG_FD_113462 | JGI IMG/M metagenome (GOLD analysis project Ga0157371, IMG submission 113462) | Corn rhizosphere microbial communities from Kellogg Biological Station, Michigan, USA - C4-5 metaG | ecosystem: Host-associated > Plants > Roots > Rhizosphere > Soil | place: USA: Michigan...
ACCACGCCTCGCCGCTCTCCCGCGTCCGGCGCAGCGCCTCGTCGTTTGCGTACGCGAGCATCAGGACGCGGCTCGTCTCCGCGTCCTGGACGATCACGGGCGTCAGCGTCTCATCGGCCATCCCGCCTCCTCCAGCTCGGCCTTCAACTCCGGCAGCCGCTCGGGTCGCTCGTGGACGATCGAGGCGATCAGGGCTGCCTCCGCGCCGACCTCGAACGCCTCCGCCATGTGCCGGGCCTCGCCGGCCCCACCCGACGCGATAACAGGAACCTCGACCGCTGCGGCGACGCTCCGGGTGAGCTCGAGGTCGTACCCGGCGCGCGTTCCGTCGGCGTCGATCGAGGTGAGGAGGATCTCCCCCGCGCCCCGCTCGACGGCCTCCCGGGCCCACTCGACGGCGGCTCTGTCGCGGGGCCTCCGGCCCGCGTGGGTCACAACCTCGCCCGCACGCGCGTCGATTGCGCAGACGACCGCCTGCGAGCCGAACTCTGCCGCGAGCGAGGTGAGGATCCCCGGGTCGTCGAAGGCGGCGCGGTTGATGGCCACCTTGTCGGCACCGGCGAGCAGCAGGTCGCGCGCGTCGTCGACGCCGGTGACCCCGCCGCCCGCGGTGAACGGGATCGTGAGCTCGTCCGCCGCGCGGCCGATCACGTCGAGGATCGGCCCGCGTCCCTCGAGGGTGGCGGTGATGTCGAGGAAGACGAGCTCGTCCGCGCCGAGCTCGGAGTAGCGTCGGGCGAGCTCGACAGGCTGCCCCATCTCACGGAGCCGCTCGAAGTTGACGCCCTTGACCACGCGGCCGCCGGCGACGTCGAGGCAGGGGATCACGCGCTTCTTGACCATCGCAGCAGGTTCTCGAGGACGCAGGCACCAGCGGCGGCGCTCCGCTCGGGGTGGAACTGGACGCCGGCGAGCGGCCCGTGCTCGACCGCGGCGACGATCTGGCCCTCGTGATCCGTCGTCGCGGTCACGACCTCCGGGTCGTCGGGCTCGGCGGCGAAGCTGTGCGCGAAGTAGACGTCGACGCCGGCTACCCCGTCCAGGAGCGCAGAGGCTCGGGTGGCGGCGATGGTGTTCCATCCGATGTGTGGCACCCGCCTCGCTCGAAGGCGCCGTACCGGCCCCGCGAGGAGCGCGAGACCCGTGCCGCCCTCCTCGCTCGGGCCGAAGAGGAGCTGGAGCCCGACGCAGATTCCGCCGACCGGACGCTCGGCCGCGACTCGGTCGCGGAGCGCGTCGTCCAGGCCGTGCCGCGCCAGCCCGAGAGCGGCGCTCTCGACGTGCCCCACCCCGGCGATCAGCGCAAGCGGGGCGTCGCGAACGACGGCGGGGTCGACGGTCACGACGGGGTCCGCACCGGCCCGGACGAGCGCGGATGACAGGGAGCGGAGATTCCCCGCCCCGTAGTCCGCAATCGCGACCCTCACGCCGGCGCCGCGGGAGAGGCGACAGACGGTGTCAGACACCGATCTCTGTCAAGGGCAAACCATGCCGACTTCGTGCCGGTTTCTCCACAGGCCCGAACGCGAGCTGTCATGCGGCGTTGCCGGCCGGCCGCCACGCAGTACGCGTCACCCCGGCGGCTCTCCATGCGCGCTAGCACCTCGCCCGCCATGTCGGGTCGAGCCCCACGTCGAGGCTCGCCACCCGGCGAGAAGTCTCGTGACGAAGCCGATTCGAGGAGTGGGCAGATCCCCGTCCCGCACCCGGTGGGCCCTGTGGACGGATCGGTGCAGTCTTGGCGCTGTACGGGGTTGACAGAAATCGGTGTCTGACACCGATCTGCCCGTCGACGCTCACGCAGCTCCCTTCGTCGACCTGATGCCGGCGCCGCCGGGGGCGACGGCCTGCCGGAACGACTGGCCGAGCGCCTTGTACGCTGCCTCCGCGATGTGGTGGTCGTCGGCGCCAGCGGCCTCGACGTGCACGGTGCAGCCCGCCTCGATCGCGAGCCGCTCGAGGGCGTGGCGGAGCAACGACGTCGCCAAAGCGCCGACCCTGTCGCCCGTGAATGCGAGGGATACCTCCGCGTGCGGCCGGCGCACGAGGTCGACTGCAGCCGTCGCCCGCGCCTCGTCCATCGGCAGCACCGTCGAGCCGTAGCGCGCCACACCCTCCCGCGTGCCGAGCGCCTGCGCGATCGCCGAGCCGACCGCGGCATGGACGTCCTCGACCGTGTGGTGCGCGTCCACGTCGAGATCCCCCGCAGCCAGAAGCTCCATATCGAATCCTGCGTGGAACCCGAACAGCGTCAGGAGGTGGTCGAGGAAGCCGATGCCGGTCTCGACACGCACGCGGCCTGTCCCGTCGAGCGAGAGCGTGAGCCGGAGCGCGGTCTCGGTGGTCGTCCGCAGGACGGTCGCCTCACGACCGGGTGCCGGGCCAGGCTCGGCACCGAGCGCGCGGAGCACTACGTCGTTCTCGGACGGTCGTCGCACCGTCATCCGGATCGCGCCCGGAAAGGCCCTCACGACGATCCCCTGTGCCTCCAGCCGGTCGGCGAGCGGTTCGTCCGTCACCACGAGGAGGAAGTTCGTCGCGGTCGGCGGGCAGTCGTAGCCGGCGGTGACGAGGGCCGTCCGAAACCGCTCACGCTCCGCAGCCGTCGCCTCGACGTCCCCGAGCCTTGGCTCACGCAGAGCCGCCGCCGCGATCGCGGCGGACGGGCCTGAGATCGGCGCCGGGGCACGCCGCTCGGTGAGAACCGCGGCGGTCTCGGGGTGCGCGAGCGCATAGCCGACCCGCAACGACGCCAGCCCGAACGCCTTCGACATCGTCCGCACGACGACGAGGTTCTCGAGCTCGTCGACCCACGGCGCGCACGAGCGTGCTCCGAACTCCACGTAAGCCTCGTCGACGACGAGGATCGTGTCGGGACGCTCCCGCGCGAGTGATACGAGCTCCTCGGGCTCGACCCACGATCCGGTCGGATTGTTCGGGTTGCAGGCCCACACGAGATCCGCCTCGTCCGCGGCGTCCACGACGGCCGCGCCGTGAAGCGTCGTCGCGATCCGGTACAGCGCATACGTCGGCTCGGAGACGGCTGCGCGCGCCCCCGGCCCAAGGAAGGTCTGGGCAAGGAGAAGGATGAGATCGTCCGCGCCCGCACCGACGACGACGTTCCCGGGCGCGAGCCCCGTGTAGGCGGCCGCGCCCTCGCACAGCTCGCGATACGCCCCGTCCGGATAGTCGGCGAGCCGTGCCATGCTGGCGGTGAGCGGCACCTGCGGAACGCCGGGCAACGGCGGTGTGTTCTGATCGAACTTGAGGACGGCCTCGCGCGGGATTTCGTGACGCGCCGCCACCTCGTCGGCCCCGGCCGCCCAGCGGTACGGGGCGAACCCCTCGCCGACCGGCTGCGCCTTCCGGCGCGCGATGTTCACGCCGGAACCGCCGCGGCGTGAAGGGGAAGGCCCTCGACCCTCGCCAGAGGTCCGACGATATCGGCGGCACGACGCGCGCCGTCCGCGCTCGCCCGCACGACCTGGAGCGGCTTGAGGAAGGTCTCGAGCCCCAGTCCACCCATCGAGCGCGCCAGGCCGCCCGTTGGCAGGACGTGGGTCGCGCCCGCCGCGTAGTCCCCGACGACCGAGGAGCAGCCGACGAACACCGAGCCCGCGTTGCGGACGCGATCGAGCAGCGCGTTGGGATCCGTGACGTGGAGCTCGAGATGCTCGGGCGCGTAGGCCTCCGAACGAGCGAGCGCCTCGTCGAGCGAATCGACCCGCTCCACTGCGACGTTCGGTGCGGCCGACACGAGCCCCTCGACGAACCTCGCAAGCTTGGCGTCGTCCGTGAGGAGCAGCGCGTCGCTGTCCTCTCCGTGCTCGGCCTGCGCGAGCAGGTCCGCCGCGACCGCGACCGCCGAGGCCGAGGCGTCCGCGATCACGACGACCTCGCTCGGCCCGGCCGGCAGGTCGATGCGCACCCGACTCGCGACCAGAAGCTTGGCCGCGGTCACGTAGGCGTTCCCCGGCCCCACGACGGCGTCGACCGCCGGTACGGTCTGCGTGCCGTAGGCGAGCGCCGCCACGGCCTGCGCCCCACCGACCGCATACACCTCGTCGATCCCGAGCTCACGAGCCACGACGAGTGTGGCGTCCGCCGGGTTCGGGGTCACGACCGCGACCCTGCCGACGCCGGCCACGAGGGCCGGCACCGCGGTCATCACGAGCGAGGACGGGAGCGGTAGGCGTCCGCTGGGGACGCAGATGCCGACTGCGCCGAGAGGCAGCCAGCGGCGCTCGGAGACGATGCCCGGCGCCGCCTCGACCGACGTGTCGACCGGTCGCTGCGCCTCGCTGAACCGGCGGACTGCGCCGATCATCCGCCGGAGCGCGTCGAGAACGTCGTCGTCGACCCGCGCAGCCTCCACACGCTCTGCGGGAACCCGGATCCCGTCCGGTCTCGGCCCGTCGAGGCGCGAGGTCCACTCGAGCAGCGCCTCGTCTCCGCGCTCGCGCACGTCGGCGACGATCGGCGCGACGATCGTGAGCGCCTCGTCGAACGACCGCCTCATGCCACCAGCCGCTCGATCGGCAGGACCAGGATCGACGTCGCGCCCGCCCGACGCAGCACCGGGAGCAGGTTCCAGATCTCGTCGACCTCGACCGCGGCGTGCACCGCGATCTCGCCGTCGTCCGCGAGCTGCAGCACGGACGGCGCGCCCATCCCCGGTAAGACCGCACGGATCGCAGGGAGGTCGTCGACGTGGGCGTTCATCATCACGTAGCGGCGCCGCCGACCCGCCACGACGCCGGAGAGCATCAGCTCGAGCTGCTCGACGGCCTCGCGACGCGCCTCGACCGCCGCACGCCCGCCGACGAGCACCGCCTGCGAGGTAAGAAGCGTGCCGATCGGCCGAAGCCCGTTGGCGGTCATCGTCGACCCTGTCGAGACCAGGTCGACGATCGCGTCTGCGAGACCGAGCCGGGGTGTCGCCTCGACCGATCCCGAGACCGGGATGAGCTCGCACTCGACACCCCGCTCCACGAGCAGGCGCCGCGTGGACACGGGGTACGCGGTCGCGACGCGGAGCCCGCCGAGGTCGGCGATCGCCGAATGCCCGGCGTCGACCGGGACGGCAGCATCGAGCGAGCAGCGCGCGAAGCCGAGTTCGGCCAGGGTCACGACCTCCGCGTCCGCCTCCGCCACCAGGTTGGCCCCGGTGATGCCGACGTCGACCACCCCGTCCTGCGCGTACTCGGGGATGTCACTCGGCCGGACGAGCAGAAGATCGACAGGCGCGTTGGCGCACGGGACGACCAGCGAGCGCTCCGTCACCTCGAACGAGAGCCCTGCATCGGCGCACAGGCGGAGCGCCGGCTCGGCCATGCGGCCCTTGGCGGGCACGGCGAGCGTGAGCCGGCCGTTCTCGCCCGCCTTCGTGAATCGGGTCGTCACCGTCGTCTCCGCTCTCGCCGGCGCGTCCGCTCGAGCGCCGTCCGGTATCCCCCGGTTCCGTGCCGAAGCCACTGGGCGACGCGCGTCACCGTGGCAGTCGAGGTCGGGACGCGCGCGGCGATCTCGACGTACGGCACGCCCTCGTCCAGGAGGAGGACGGTCTGCCAGCGGTGCGCCAGAGCCTCGAGCTCGGGCAGGGTGCACAGGTCGCGGAGGAACAGCATCACGTCATCCCGGGCTCGGAGCGTCGTGAGGGCGTCGGCCAGCGCACCGAGCCCCGGGACGGCCTGTTCATGGTCGGAGGTGCTTCCGCTCGGAGTGCTCGCCATGTCGACATGTTATCATGCTAGCGTGTTATCACGCAATCAAATGGAGGTCATACCCGCGATCGACGTGCTGGACGGGCGTGCGGTTCGGCTCGCCGAAGGCAGGCGCGACGCCGTGACGCTCGAGGGCGGTGACCCGGTCGAGCTCGCCCGGCGGTTCGCGGCCGAAGGAGCCGGACGCCTCCACCTCGTCGATCTCGACGGCGCGTTCTCCGGCGTGCCCTCGCTCGACCTCGTCGGCGCCCTCGCGGCCGCGGGCGGCCTACCGCTCCAGGTCGGGGGCGGCTACCGGAGCGTTGCGGCGCTCGAGGCGGCGCTGGAGGCCGGCGCGGAGCGGGTGATGGTCGGCACCGCGGCGCTGTCGCCGGGGTTCCTCCCGGACGCGGTCGCCGCCGTGGGCGACGCGCTCGTCGTCGCGATCGACGTGCAGGAGGGCAGGGTCGCGGTCGAGGGCTGGACACGCTCCTCGACGCTCACGGCGCCGGAGCTCGCGCGCCGCTGCGCCGAGGCGGGCGTCGCACGGCTCCTCGTGACCGCGACGGCTCGCGACGGTTCGCTCACGGGGCCCGACCTCGACCTCCTCGCACAGGTGCTGCCCATCGGCCTCCCCGTCGTCGCGGCGGGTGGGATCGCATCGGTCGCTGATCTCCAGGCCTTGCAGGAGCTCGGCTGCGAGGCCGCGGTGGCGGGGAGCGCGCTCCTCGCCGGCCGCTTCACGGTCGCCGAGGCGCGCACCGCGCTCGCATCTCCGCCGCCCGGGAGCTCTTGAGCGCGAGGGTCGGCGCGGACTCCTAGCCGCCGGCCGGCGGCGGATCGGCGGCGAGGGTTCTCTGGAGCCCGCGCACGAGCTCCGACCGCTGGGCGTCGGAGAGCCGCGCACCCGCATGGAGAGGCTTGTACTGGAACGGGGGCATCGACCCCTCCTGCACCGCTTCGACGATGTCGCCCGCCTCGCCCTGCGGCCGGTCCCACTCGGAGAAGTTGACGTGCTCCCGACCGCCCTTCACGTCGTTGTAGACGAGCCACGAGACCGGGGCGACGTTCGAGTACCACTTCCAGACGGTCAGGTTCGAGTGGCAGTCCATGCAGGCGCCCTCTGCGAGCTCCCGTGTGCGCGCGCTGTCCCACCGGATCTCGCGCGTCACGGGCGGGTTCGTGTGGTCGCGGCCGTAGGGCACGAGCTGGATCAGGACGAACAGCGCCAGGAGCCCGAGCCCGCCCCGCAGCAGCCACTTCCGCATGCGGCGATCGTCGCACGGCGCAGCCCGGGCCGCATCCGTGGACCCCGCAGCCCGCGGCGCGGGAAAGTACGCACGATCGTGGAGCCCGGCACTGGCGCGGCCTTTCGCGGGAACGTCCGGCAGAAGACCGCGGTTCGGGCGGCTCGCCCCCCTGCGCCGGGCGTACGCTCGCGTAATGGAGATCCGCTTCTGCGACGAGCGAGGGGCGCACGGGTTCTCGTGGACCGTCGACGAGCCCGCCACGCGCACGGCGCACGCCCTTGCGGCCGACGGCCGGGTCTGGCTCGTCGATCCCGTCCACCACGAGCCGTCGCTCGCGCGTGCACGCACGCTCGGCGAGCCGGCAGCCGTCCTGCAGCTGCTCGACCGCCACAACCGCGACTGCGCCCGGAGCGCCGAGGAGCTCGGCGTGCCCCACCTCGTCGTTCCCGCGGTGCTCCCGGACACTCCGTTCGAGGTGGTCTCCGTGCGGCACACGAAGCGCTGGCTGGAGATCGCCCTCTGGTGGGAGGCAGAGCGGACACTCGTCGTGGCGGAGGCGATCGGCACCAACGGCTTCTTCGCGCCGCCGGGTCACGCCGCGGGCGTGCACCTCCTGCTCCGGATCTCGCCGCCGCGCGACGCGCTAGGTGGATTCGCGCCCGAGCACCTCCTCGTCGGACACGGCGAGGGGCTCCACGGCGCTGCGGCGGCCACCGGCGTCCGCGACGCGCTCGACCATGCCCGCACGGGCCTTCCGCGGGTCGCGGCTCGCATCCCGGCGCTCGCGGTCGACGCGTTCCGGCGACGGCGGACCGACGCGGAGCGCTGAGCAGGGACGTCGGCCGTCCGTGCGAGGGCATTCCGGCCGCGGTGCGCGGTCAGCCCGCGAGCGCGGCCGGCCGCAGCAGCCTCGCCGGCCGGCGGAGCCCCGCGTCGCGTGCCGGCGGGTTGACCGGCTCCGCGAGCGGCGCCGCGCCGAACGAGCGGCGCACCTGCTCCGGGAGCGGCGACCCGTACGTCGTCGTGCGCTGCCGCGGAACGCGGCCTGCCGAGCGGATCAGCGCCTCCATCGCCTCCGGCGGTAGCTCCTGGCCCCACTCCGAGCCCGCCGCGCGGGAGATCGACTCGTTCATCAGCGTCCCACCGAGGTCATTGACGCCCGCGTCGAGCGCCTGCCTCACGCCGTCGGGCCCGAGCTTCACCCAGCTCGCCTGCACGTTCTGGATCAGGGGATGCAGGGCGAGCCGTGCGACAGCGTGCAGGAGCAGCGCCTCGCCGAACGTGGGGCCGCGCCGCGCGCGCCCCTTGAGGTAGATCGGCGCCTCCATCGGGACGAAGGGGAGCGGCACGAGCTCCGTGAAGCCGCCCGAGAGCGCCTGCTGCTCGCGGGCGCGGATGAGATGTCGCGCCCAGTGCACCGGCCGCTCGACGTGCCCGAACATGACCGTGACGTTCGAGGAGAGGCCGACCCGGTGGGCGGCGCCGTGCACCTCGAGCCACTGGTCGGTCGTCACCTTGTCCGGGCAGATCACCGCCCGCACCTCGTCGTCGAGGATCTCGGCCGCGGTGCCGGGCAGCGACCCGAGGCCGAGGTCGCGCAGTCGGGCGAGGTAGGTCTCGAGATCGAGCCCGAGCGTCGCCGCGCCCTGCCAGACCTCGAGCGCCGAGAACGCGTGCACGTGCATGTCGGGGACGGCCCGCTTGATCGCCGTCACGACGCCCGCGTAGTAGTCGCCCGTGAACGACGGGTGGATGCCACCCTGCAGGCATACCTCGGTCGCCCCGCGCTCCCACGCCTCACGCACGCGCCGGACGATCTCCTCCTCGGGAACGAGATACGCCGGCCCGCGGAGGTTCGCCGCGAGCTTGCCCTTCGAGAACGCGCAGAACCCGCAGCGGAAGTAGCAGACGTTCGTGTACTGGATGTTGCGCGTGACGACGTAGGTGACCTCGTCGCCGCACACCTCGCGCCGCAAAGCGTCCGCCGCCGCGAAGACCCGCTCGCGCTCACGGCCGCGCGTGGCGAAGAGCCGAACGAGCTCGTCTTCCCCGAGCTCGTCGCCGGCGAGATCCACCGGCGCCGGATCGCGTCCGACCACGAAGGGCACCGACACGGGTTCCCCCGGCGCCCACCGGTCCTCCCTGGCGAGGCCGTGGGCGTCCGCCGCCCGGAGGATCGCGGGAGCGACCGCCGAGTCGGCCCAGCGGTCAAGGTCGGCGACGTGCTCCGGGTAGAGCGGCAGGCGCGGCGCCAGCTCGAGCCCGCGGGAGCGGCATGCCTCGCGCAGCAGCTCGACCTCGGGCCACGGGGCCTCGGGGTTGACGTGGTCGACGGTCAGGGGCGACACGCCACCCCAGTCGTCGATTCCGGCGTCGAGGAGGAGCGGGAAGTCGTCGTAGGCGAGGTTCGGCGGCGCCTGGAGGTGGATGCCTCCTCCGAGAACGATCCGGGCGACCGCGATCGACCAGAGGTGCTCGTCCATCGTCGCGTCGGGATGGTCGGACATCCGCGTGTCGGCCTTCGCGCGGAAGTTCTGGACGATCACCTCGCGGAGATGCCCGTGCTCCTCCGCGATCGAGCGCAGCGCGAGGAGCGCGTCGACGCGCTCACCACGGGTCTCCCCGATCCCGACCAGGATCCCGCTCGTGAACGGGATCGAGAGCTCGCCCGCGAGGCGGATCGTCTCGAGCCGGCGGGCCGGCTCCTTGTCGGGCGAGGCCCAGTGGGGGCCGCCGCGCGCCGCGAGCCGCTCGGCCGTCGTCTCGAGCATGATCCCCATCGACGCGGCCACGGCCCGCAGCGCGGCGAGCTCGTCGCGGGCCATCACGCCGGGGTTCAGATGCGGCAAGAGGCCGGTTTCTTCGAGCACCCGCCGTGCGCAGCGCGCGAGATACTCGAGCGTCGAGCCACAGCCGAGCGCGGCAAGCTCTTCGCGTGCTACTCGGTAGCGCGCCTCGGGGCGGTCGCCGAGGGTGAAGAGCGCCTCGGTGCAGCCGGCCTCCGCCCCCGCTCGCGCGACCGCAAGCACCTCGTCCTCGGTGAGGTAGGCGCGCGCGCCGCGCCGCGGCGGCCGCGCGAAGGTGCAGTAGCCGCAGACGTCGCGGCAGAGCGTCGTCAGCGGCACGAAGACCTTCGGCGAGTACGTGACGAGCGTCCCCGTGCCCGCGGCGCGCAGGCGCCGCGCCTCGGCCATGAGGTCGTCGAGGGACGTCGAGAGAAGCTCGGAGGAGAGGTCTGCCATCGGCGGTCGATTGTCGCCGGGCGGTCTCCTCGCGCCGGAGCGGTGAGCATACGCAATCGACGGCACGGCAGAATCGAGAGGTGACCGCGCTGGGCGAGATCCTCGAGCTGCTCCATGACGCGGGCGAGCGTTCGCGGCCCGCGCGGCTCACCGTCGTCGAGTGGGCGCACGGGCCTCGCAGCGCGGCCGCGTTCGACCGGTTCATGGCGGAGCGTCACGGCCGGCGATCCGGGGTCGGCGCGGCTCAGATCGTTCGGTCGGGGACGGAGACTCCGCCGCCCGACGGCACGAGCCGCACGACGACCCTCGCGTTCGAGAGCCCGGCGCGATACCGAGAGGAGTCGGCGGGCGTGCAGGCCGGCACGCGGTATCAAGTGCGGGACGGCGAGCGGTGGGTCAGCTGGGACGGCGACTGGGGGGCCGTGACGAACGAGACCGAGCAGGAAGGCGGGCCTCCCTCGTCCTCATACGCATTCCTCCTCGACCCGATTGCGATCGTAGGCGGCTACCGGCTCGAAGCCGCGGACGAGGTCGAGATCGCGGGACGCCCCGCACGGCGTCTGCGCGCGGTTCCACGCCCGAGCGTGGAGGGCGCGACCGCCGTCGTCTTCAGCCTCGGGCCGGGAGCCGACGCGATCGAGCTAGCGGTCGACGCGGAGCGTGGCGCACTGCTACGCGCAGAGGCACGGCTCGGGGGCGAGGCCTTCCACCGGGTCGAGGTGACGGACATCGCGTTCGGGCCGATCCCCGCACAGACGTTCCAGCCGTCGCTCCCGGCCGGTGTCGTCCCCTCGGGGTGGCTGCGGCCCGAGCGCCTGCCGCTCCACGAGCTCCAGGGCGCCGCACCGTTCGCGGTGCTCACACCGGCCCGGGTCCCGGAGGGCTGGCGCCTGGCCGAGAGCCTCGTGACGGCTGCACGCACGCGGCCGGCTGTCGAGGCGGAGGTGTCCCTCATGTACGTGAGCGCAGACGGCGCGTACGCCGTCGGCATCAGCGAGCGAGCCTCGGGCGGCGTCCCTCGCGACTGGCTCGACTGGACTCGAGACGGCGACGTCGAGACCGCCGACGCGGGTGAGCACGTTGCGCCGCGCCACCACGTTCGGCTCGAGCGTGACGGCACGCTCGTCGAGCTCTCCGGTGCGGACCTCGTGCTCCTCCGCGACCTCGCGCGCGAACTCGGTCCCGCTCCGATCGAGGCGCCGCGCCTCGGGCCGTGACCCTACGTGGTGCCGTCCGCCGCTACGCGGTTCGGTAGCCCCAGATCCCGCCGAAGCTCTTCCAGGTGCCCTTGTGCCAGCGCTGGAGCAGCATCTGCTCGATCGGGAAGTGGTCGCCGGGGCCGGTCTTGAGGCCGATGCCCGGAAGGAGGAACGGGTTGCCGGAGAGATTCATGGCGGCGACGACCTTGACGAGTCCGTCGCGTGTCAGGTTCTTGCCGGCCTTGCGGATCGCCTCGACGGCCGTCCACGCGGCCGCCATGCCGTACACGTGGTAGACGTCGTTCGCGTTGGCCGACGGCGCGTAGCGCTTCATGATCGACCGGTACAGCTTCATCGCCGCGTCCTTCTTCCACTTCGGGTCGGTTGGGTCCTTGAGGAAGACGATCGAGACCGACCCCTCGACGACCTTGTTCGTGCCGCCTTCGGAGGCGAGCTGCATGATGTTCGACGCGGACGAGACGGCGTTCGTGAGCGACAGCTTCGGCTTCCAGCCGAGCTTGTTCGCGTAGACGTACGCCTGGATCGCAGCCTTGGGCGTCGCGAACACGGCGAACACGTTCGCGCCCGAGGAGCGGAGCTTCGCGACCTGCGATTGGACGTCGGGCGCGGTCGCCTCGTACGGCTGCGCCGCGGCGACGCGGACGCGTGAGCGCTCGATGCCCTTCTTGAAGCCGTTCAGGAGGTCCTTGCCATAGTCGTCGTTCTGGAACAGCACGGCGACCTTCGCCGCGCCCTGCGTGCGCGCGAGGTACTTGCCGAGCACCCATCCCTCGGCCTGGTAGCTCGGCTGAAGCCCGATCGTGTAGGGGTACTTCGCCGTCTCGCTGCCGAAAGCCGTGGCACCCGACGCCGCGAAGAGCTGCGGCACCTTGTTGGCGTTCAGGTAGTCGCGCACCGCGAGGTTCTGCTCCGTGCCGAGCCCGTTGAAGACCGCGAAGACCTTGTCCTGCTCGACGAGCTGACGGGTCGCCTGCACCGTCAATTGCGGGTTGTACTGGTCGTCCACGATCGTGTCGACGATCTTTCGGCCGTTCACGCCGCCGCGCGCGTTGACGTACTTGAAGTAGGCGTCCGCGCCGCGCGCGACCGAGGCGTACGCGGACGCAGCGCCCGACAGCGGCGAGGTCGTGCCGAGGAGGATCGAGGTCGGAGTCACGCCCGGGTCGGCCGACGAGCGGCCCGTCCCGGCCAGGGCAGCGGTCACGCCGGTGGCGAGTGTCAGAACGAGCGCCGTCAGCGCGAACGCGATTCTCCTGGTCATCGAGGCCTGCTCCTTGCGGTCGGGATCGCGGCCGATCGTAGCCGCGCCTTGTCAGCGCTTTGTGAGGGTTCGGAGCCGCGCAGCGAGGCCTGCCACACCCATCGGGAGCACGAACATGAGTGCGATCAGGACGACGCCGGAGACGACGGCCGGAGCGCCCGGCGACTTGGAGACCTGCTGCGACCAGATGGGCAGGAACTGGATGAAGACCGCACCGGCGATCAGCCCGACGAGCGACCCGAGCCCGCCCACGACGACGCCGACGAGCAGCAGGATCGAGAGCGCGATCGGGAACGTGTCCGGGTTGACGAACGTCGTCGCGATCGCGAAGAGCGACCCCGCGACGCCGGCGTACGCGGCGCTCACACCGAACGCGAGCGTCTTGTAGGCCGGGAGGCTGACGCCGGACGACTGCGCTGCGGTCTCGCTGTCCCTCACGGCGCGCAGGGCGCGCCCGGTGCGCCCGCGGAGCATCAGCCACGCGATCACGTACCCGACGAGGGCGACCGTCCAGCACAGGTAATAGAGCCAGTCGTTGAACGTGAGCTCGCGGCCGAGCACCGTCACGGGCTCGAGCGACGCCGTCAGCTCGGGCAGCCCGAACAGGTTGAGCCCGCCTCCGCCGCCGGTGAAGCCCTCGAACCGCTTGATCACGGCGGGCATCGACACGGCGACCGCGAAGGTCGCGAGGGCGAGGTAGAGCCCCGAGAGTCTCAGGGCGGGAATCCCGAAGAGGAACCCCACCACCCCCGTCACCACGGCCGCGACCGGGATCGTCCAGATGTCCTTCACCCCGTGGTCGACCATCAGGATCGCCGTCGTGTACCCGCCGATCGCCATGAAGGCCCCGTGACCGAGGGAGATCTGGCCCGTGTAGCCGGTGAGGATGTTGAGCCCGATCAGCGCGGTCAGGTAGATCGCCACGTACGCGAACTGCTGCGCGCGGAAGCCGGAGACGAACGACGGCAGCACGGCGACGACCACGGCCAGGCCGAGGAAGGCGGCGATCGGTGCGAGCGCGCGCGAGCGCCTCATACCCGCCTCACCTCGCTCTTGCCGAAGATGCCGGAAGGCTTGACGAGCAGGACGACGAGGATCACCGCGAGCGCCGCCGGGAGCCGCAGATCTGCGCCGACGAAGTCGACGTACGCCCCGATCAGGTTCAGGCCGACGCCGAGCGTGAGCCCGCCGACGACGGCGCCGATCGGCGAGTCGATTCCCCCGAGCACGGCCGCCGCGAATGCGTAGATCAGGAGCGCCGCCATCAGGTTCGGGTCGAGAAAGAGGCTCGGCGCCGCGAGCATTCCGGAGATCGCCCCGAGCACCGCTGCGAGGCCCCAGCCGAGCGAGAGCATCCACGTGACGCGCACGCCGACGAGCCGCGCCTCCGCCGGGTTGACCGCCGCCGCGCGCATCGCGAGCCCGACCTTCGTGTACTGGAACAGCGCCCACAGCACGGCCACGGTGGCGAGCACGACCCCGATCGTCCCGATGTCCTGGATCGAGATCGCGACGCCCGCGATGTCCATCGTGCGGGTCGGGAACGGGCTCTGCATGGCGCGCACCTCCCCCGACCAGATCCACGTCACGAGGCCGTTCAGCGCAAGGAGCAGGCCGATCGTGACGATCACGACGCGCAGCACGGAGCCCTTCTCGTTCGGCCGGATGATCCCCTGGTGGATCGCGACCCCACCGGCGAACGACGCGAGCAGCGTGACGGCGAACGCGGGCCAGTAGCTCCAGCCGTGGTTCGTCGTCAGCGCCCAGGCGATGTACGTCGAGAAGGTCGCCATCTCGCCCTGGGCGAAGTTGATGACCCCGGTCGCGCGATGGATCAGGACGAGCGCGAGGGCCAGCGACGCATAGATCGAGCCGGAGGCGAGCCCTGCGACGACCTGTTGCCAGAAGTCAGCCATCAGTAGCCGAGGTAGCTCCGTCGCACGGACTCGTTCTCGCGGAGCTCGTCGCTCGAGCCCGCGACCGCCACCTTCCCGACCTCGAGGACGTAGGCGCTCGACGCGCTCTGGAGCGCAATCCGCGCGTCCTGCTCGACGACGAGCACCGTCAGACCCTCCTTCTCGTTGAGCTCGCGGACGATCCGGAAGATCTCCCGCACGATCATCGGCGCAAGGCCGAGCGACGGCTCGTCGAGCATGAGGAGCCG
>Ga0157371_10003278_pt1 | contig 14838 bp, 10 predicted proteins | sample C45metaG_FD_113462 | JGI IMG/M metagenome (GOLD analysis project Ga0157371, IMG submission 113462) | Corn rhizosphere microbial communities from Kellogg Biological Station, Michigan, USA - C4-5 metaG | ecosystem: Host-associated > Plants > Roots > Rhizosphere > Soil | place: USA: Michigan...
CGTACCTCCGGCTGGGTCTCGCATTGGCTGGAACAGCAGGTCGACCCGGAAATGAAGATCGGCCGTCCGCGCCAGGTCTACACCGGCCACGACGTGCGCGACTACCAGGGCTGATCGCTCTGCGTAGTTTGTGCTGAAGACGCCCCGCGATTGCGGGGCGTTTTTTTTTGCTTCTGGTAGATGCCAACCTTGGTTGGCACGATGTCGGCGCCCGCGAAACATCATCCACGCATGGCGTGGATCTACTGCACCCCGGCTGTTGGCACGACGCTCGGCGCGCCAAGAGCGCGTGATTCAAGGGTCTCACCAGCTTCACAAGCGCTCGCGCAGCCTCAGGACACCAACTGCACCCGCAGCACCTGATACGGAGCGTCCGACCCCATGAGTACCCGATTCGACCCACCCGAGCGCGGCCCGCTTGGTCCCGACGTCGCCACTGTCGTCACCACTCCCATCGTGCCGCCCACCAGCGAAAGCGCGGTGTCATGGGGCGCCATTTTCGCCGGCGCCGCTGCGGCCGCCGCACTGTCGCTGATCCTGCTTATCCTGGGTGTTGGCCTCGGCCTGTCCTCGGTATCGCCGTGGTCGTTCGAAGGCGTTTCCAAGGAAACCTTCGGCTGGACCAGCGTCGCGTGGCTCACCTTCACCGCGCTGGCCGCTTCCGGTCTGGGCGGCTATCTGGCAGGCCGCCTGCGCACCAAGTGGACGCAGATCCACGGCGATGAGACCTACTTCCGCGATACCGCGCACGGCTTCGTGTCGTGGGCCGTGGCCACGCTGCTCACTGCCGGTCTGCTGACCTCGGCCATCGGTGGCGTGCTGGGCGCCGGCGCAAAGGTGGCCGGTGCCACCGCAGGTGCTGCGGTCTCCACCGCAGGCGTTGCTGCTGCCGGTGTCGGCACGGCGGCTGCCGGCGGTCAGGAAGGCGACCTCAACTACTGGGTGGATTCGCTGTTCCGCAACGCCACCACGCAGGGCCCGGACGCCGCCGGTGCACCTCCGGCTCCGCCGGCAGCGGGCGCAGCAGCGGGCAACGGCCCGATGGACCCTGCCGCACCGCCGCCGCCTGCCGCCAGCGTTGGCCCACGTGACGCGCGCACGGCCCCGCCGCCGCCGCGCCCGATGCCGGGCAATGGCCCGATGAGTGACCGCCGCGAAGTCCGTGCCGAAGTGAACCGCATCATCGTCAACAGTCTGCAGGGGGATGGCCTGGACCCGGCCGATACCCAGTACCTGTCGCAGCTGATCGCGCGCGAGACGGGCATGAGCCCGGCCGAAGCGCAGGCCCGTGTGACTGACGTGCAGACCCGCATGCGTGCTGCACTGGAAAAGGCCAAGACCACCGCCAAGCAGGCTGCCGACGATGCCCGCAAGGCCACGGCCTATGCCGCGCTGTGGCTGTTCATCACCCTGCTGATCGGCGCGTTCTTCGCCAGCCTCAGCGCCACCTGGGGCGGCCGTCGCCGTGACCTGTAATCCGCATCTGATGCAAGGAGACCTGCCATGAAGACACTTCTGCTCTGGTTCCTGGGCGTACCGATTCCGCTGCTGATCCTGTACGCGATCTTCTTCTGAGAACGTGTTGTTGAGTGAGACCCATCAGGCCGCCGCAAGGCGGCCTGATGCCATCCGGTTGTGCGTGAGCATGTGTAGCGTCGAGCCATGCTCGACCCATGCGCGCAGCGCGAACAGCGGTCGAGCATGGCTCGACTCTACAAAAGCAAATCACGGCAGCCAGACGCCGGCCCGGTGCTACGCCTCTGCGTACCGGCTCGGCGAACATCCCAGCACACGCCGGAAGGCAGCAGAAAATGCACTCGGGCTTGCATAGCCAAGGTCCAATGCCACACGCGTCACCGCCTGGCCCTGTCCCAGCCGCTCGATGGCCACCAGCAGGCACACCTGTTGCCGCCACTCGGCAAAACCTACCCCGGTATCGGCGCGGAACAGGCGCGTGAACGTGCGCCGGCTCATGCCTGCCTCGGCCGCAACGTCATCGAGGCGGGCTGCCAGCGAGGGATCATCGAACAGGGCACGACAGACACGTGCAAGGCGTGCATCGGCAGGCAGCGGTGCATGCAGGGAAAGCACCGGCATCGATGCGATTTCCGCCACCAGCAACTGCATCAGTTTGCCTGCTCGCCCGTCCTCGTCGTACAGCGGAGGCAGGTCCACCGCCGCCTCCAGCAGCTGCTGCAACAGCGCAGAGACCGCGTACACCCGGCAGTGCTCGGGCAGCGCCACTGCGTCGGCCGCCTCGGCGGAGAGAAAGGCGTTGAGCATCGTCACCGGCCCCCGCATGGTCATCTCATGCGCCAGGCCTGCAGGCACCCAGCAGGCGCGCCGTGGCGGAACCAGCCAACGCCCCTGCGGCGTGGCCACACTGATGGTGCCGCGCGCAGCGAACGCGAACTGCCCACGCCGATGGGCATGACGGGGAAACGTGGACTCGGCTGCGTAGTCGTTCGAGGTGACCACGACATCGCGTGGCAGGTCTTCGTAGGGGTCAAGCAGCGAGTTGCGCATGGCCCGGATTCTATAGCGATTGACCCGTCATCGACGGTGCGACTGACGTGCGATGCCTAGCATCGGGGATTCCCCCAACTGCACTGGAATCCCATGGCCAATACCTTTCATCGCGTGGGGCACGGATCGCACCCTGTCCTGGTCCTGCACGGCTGGTTCGGCGACGCGCACGCGTTCGAGCCGATCGAGCCATGGCTGTCGCGCGATGACTTCAGCTACCTCTTCATGGACTGCCGGGGCTACGGCGGCATGCGTGATGCACGGGGGGCCTACACGATCGGAGAAATTGCATCCGATGCATTGGAGCTGATGACCGCCTTGGGCCAGGAGTGCTTCAGCGTGGCAGGTCATTCGATGGGCGGCATGGCCATTGAACGCATGGCGGTGCTTGCGCCGGAACGGATACGCGGCATGGTGGCCATTGCGCCGGTGCCTTGCGGCGGCATTGCCTACGACGCCGCGACGCGAGATCTGCTTGAAGCGGCAGCTGGGGACGTCGGCATCCGCCGGACCATCATCGATCGCAGCACCGGCGGACGGCTGCCGGCGCAATGGCTCGACTGGAAGGCCGCGTATTCGGCGACACATGCTTCAGCTGCAGCATTTGCTGCCTATCTTCCAGCGTGGGCGGATACCGATTTCAGCAACGAGATCGTCGGCACTCATCGGTTGAAGGTGCTGGTGGGTGGGCACGATCCCACCTTCAACCGTGCACTGATGGAGCGCACGTATCTGCGCCGCTACCGGCAGGCCACGATGGAGGTCCTGCAGGATGCCGGGCATTACCCGATGAACGAGACGCCGCTGGCCCTGGTGGCGGCCATGGAATCGTTCCTGAAAGAGGCGTCGGGTCCGGCGATGAATGGTTTCTGACATTGGATGTCGTTTTCACATCTTTTCGGAGTTATTGCATGGGCATCACATTCGAGGCGATAGAACCTGAGGGCACTTATCCCTGCATGGAGAACACCATGAACCGACGACTCACCCTTGCGCTCCTCGCCACCTCCTTGTGCCTGCTCAGTGCTGGGGCCTTTGCCCAGTACACCGGCCCGGGCGCCACCAGCGCCGTCACCACGGTTGCCGAGGCGCGCGACCAGCGTGACGACCAGCCGGTGGTGCTGCAGGGCACGCTGGTGGCCAAGATCGGCCACGAGCGCTACCGCTTCAAGGACGCCACCGGCGAGATCGATGTGGAAATCGACGACAAGGATCTGCCCAGCCACCAGGCCGTCAGCGCGACCACCGTGGTGGAGCTGCACGGTGAAGTGGATACGCATCGCTTCAAGCCCACCGACATCGACGTGGATCATGTGCGGATCGTCAGCACGCGTTGAGGCGACGGTGGTGCACCCGTGCGTCGAGCGTAGCCCGACTGAACAAGAGTGCGTGTCTCGCAATGAGGGTTGTTGCAAAGACCGGATGAGGAAGTTTGCATAACCCTCAAACATTGAACGACTTCAAGGAATCTCCTTAACGTTCAGCTATTTAGGAATGCTTGAATGGCCGGCGCAGGGTAGGCATACCTACCATTCTCTCGTCGGCCGCACCCACCTCTGCGGACGGCGCTTCCCTCCCTTTCTCCTTGGGGAGGGAAGCTTTCATATCCCACCGTCCGAGAGAGACAACCATGCACGCAATCCTCAAGAAGGCCGCGCTCGCTGCAGCGCTGGCTACCGCTTCGCTGTCCGCGAATGCAGCCGAATCCCACATCAAGGTCTACACCAATGTGGACCTGTCGCTAGCCCTGCTGAAGGCTGATGGCAGCCCGCTGCCCGACATGATGGAAATGACCCACATCCCGGGTGATGGCCTGCGCACCCTCACCGAGCGCGTTCGTGTCTTCACCAACGACGAGAGCAAGGACATTGAAGTCAATGTGATGCACGACCCGATGCTTGTCATTCAGAGCGGTACTGCACCAGCGGTGCCGTTGAGCGTCAGCCTCAACAAAACACAGTTGACCGTAGCGCCGAAGGATTTCCTGGCCTCGGAGATCTTCGACGGTGCGCTGCCGGGCGCGTCGTTCATCATGGACCTGGATATCGCCCAGGCCACCAAGGCCCCGCTGACCGTCGCCGGTGCCTACGAGGGCATCGTCAGCATCGCCATGAAGCAGAAGACCGCTTCGCCGTAACACGCCGCGCCGGCCCGATTACGGGCCGGCCGCCTCAGGCATTGCTCCCATGAAAGTTCCTGCACCCGCCATCACCCGGCTGGCGATCGCGCTCGCCTTGTCGTTGGCCAGCCCGCTGGCCGCGGCACGTGGCGTTCCAGTCGGTTTCGAGGAACTGGCCGAAGGCCAGACCGAACAACTTGATGTGCGCCTGTTCGGCCGTTCAGCCGGGCTGTCGCCCGTGCGCGTAACCCTGGAGCACGTGCAGCTGGAGGATCCGGCGCAGGTGCTGCAGGCGCTGGAGCTTTCCGCCGAGGCCCAGGCTGCATTGCTGCCTGCGCTGTCGCAACCGCTGCCGCGCAACAGCCACCTGGCCTGCCGTTATGGCGGTGCCAGCGCAGGCTGCGGCTATCTCGATCCGCCCGAGGACCCCAACACCGTGCGCGCCCTGTATGACGAAGGCGAGGGCGCAGTGCGCCTGTTCGTCGCCCGCCAGTGGATCAACGCCGAGCCGGCGACCGACCGCTTCCACCAGATCAGCAGCAACGCCGAGAACGCGTTCCTGCATCAGCAGACCGTCAACCTCAGTGGCGGGCGTGGCTACCGGGCGCTCACCGCCCAGGGTGCCGGTGCGCTGGGCCTGTTCCAGCGCGGCCACCTGGCCGTGGACTGGAACTTCAGCAGCCAGCAGTACCGGAGTGGTCCGCGCCGGCAGCAGTTCCAGTTCGACAACGCCTATTACCGGCATGACCTGGGCCAGCAGCACTACCTGCAGGCCGGGCGCATGGACCGCCGCAACCTGAGCAGCCCGCAGGGCGGCACCTTCAGTTTCAGCATGCTGCCGATGGATCGCTTCGCCGGCCTGCGCGTGGGCACCACCCAGGCCTACGTGGACACCGATTCGGCCGTACAGGCCACGCCGCTCACCGTGTTGCTGGCCCGCGACGCGCGCGTGGATGCCTTTGATGGCGAGCGGCTGCTGCAGACCTTCTACCTGCAGGCCGGCATCAACGACCTGGACACCCGCCGTTTCCCGTTCGGCACCTACACCGTGTCGCTGCGCATCTACGAAGACGGCGTGCTGGTACGCAGCGAAGACGCGCCCTTCGACAAGGGTGGCGACTGGACCAACAGCAGCGTGCAGTGGTTCATGCAGGGCGGCCGCCGCAACGAGCGCCGCAGTGACCGCTTCGATGGCGAGATGGCAGCCATGGCTGGTATGCGCATGCCGTTCGGGCGCGACCTTGCGATGACGGCCGGCGTCGCCGATCTCGGTGGCTTCAGCTACGGTGAACTGCGCGTCGATTTCCGCCGCCTGTTTGCCACCCAGGAAATCCGCGCCTCCTTCAGCGGCCTGCGCGGCAGCGACGGCAGCACTGGCCAGCAGAACCAGCTGTCCTACCGCCGTCGCGCATCATGGAACGTGTATCACCAGCGCCTGCGTGGTAACGCCTGCCAGTTCGAAGACGACGCACGCGACCGGCTCGGCTGCGCCGATTCGCTCAGCGCCTCCATGGCGCTACCGGTGGCGAGCGGCAGCGCCTATGTGGCCTATACACGGCGGCAGACCTGGCGGCGCGGCACGCTGCTGCCGGGCGAACTGGACGACCCCATGGCGGGGCTGGATCCTTTGTTGCCGCCGTGGGAGCCGCGCTTCAATCGCGAGCCGCAGCTCACCCGCACCTGGCAGGCCAGCTACAGCCGCGTGCAGCGCTGGCAGGAATTCAGCGTGTCCACCCGCGTGGGCGTGTGGCAGCAGGACACCCGCAGCAGCCTGAATGACGGCCGCGACCGCGGCATCTACCTCAACCTGTCGCTGACCCGCCTGCAGCGCGGCGAGCGTGGCAGCTCCCAGCGCCGTTACAGCTTGGACATCCGCCAACCGCAGCATTCCCGGCCGGATGTCAGTTACAGCGCCGGGCAGACCCTGCGCCAGGACGTGGACGCGCAGTACCGCGAGGCCACGCTGGACCTGCGCGGCAACAACAGCGACCGCTACAGTGCCTCGCTCAGTGGGCAGGTCCAGAACAGCATCGGCCACACCGGCGTGACCGTGGCGGGCTACCAGCAGCGTGGCAACAACGAAATGGCCTATAGCGCCACGCACAGCTCGGGGCTGGCCTTGGGCCGCCGTGGCCTGTACTGGGGCGGCGGGCTGGGTGCCGAAGCCGGGCTGGCAGTACAGGTGGCCGATACCGATGATCTGGAGCTCACCGGCGTGGCCGCCGAGCTGCAGGTGGGTGGCCTGCGCCGGCAGCGTCTGGCGCTGGGCGAACGTCGCCTGCTGCCGTTGTCGGCCTATCAGTCGCACCGTGCCGAAGTGCAGGACGCCAGCGCGTTGAACAGCGATGCCGCCATCCGCGTAACTGGCGTGGGTGGTGCCCGACCGCTGTTCCTGGCGCCGGGCCGGCTGGTGCAGATGCCGGTACCGATCGAGGTGACGTACACCTTCATCGGCAGCGCCCGCGATATTGCTGGCGTGCCTCTCAGCGGTGCGCGCATTCTCAACGCGCCGGTGCCGGGCACCGGCAGCAACGGTGGCTTTGTCGCCGACTTCCCGCGACGCGAACGCGTGCTTTACCTGCTGCAGCACAACCAGCTGCTGCACTGCCCGCTGCAGGTGCGCGAGCGCCGCAGTGTGCTGATGCTGGTAGGGCAGGTGCAGTGCGAACCGCTGGCCGTGGGGCAGCTGCCGCCCGACATCCGCCAGCAGGCGCGTGTGAGCCGGTTGTTGCAGGAGCAGGCACTGATTGCTGCCACGCCGCAGACCGCTGCGGTGGGGGGCACGCCATGAGCTGGCGTTGGATGTGGGTGTTGATGGTGGTGATGGTGATGCTCGTGGAGATGCCGATGGCTTGGGGCCAGTTGGTGCGCCCTCCTCAAACCGAGCCGCCGAGGGCGGTGGTGGTCCACGACACCGTCATATCCTGGGACCGATCGTCCATGCCTGGCGATATCGAGCTGATGGCGCGTAAGACGCTGTTGGCCTATGACTACCTGGACTACGGGAAGTCTTACGGCAGGCTTTTTGTCACCTGTGGAGCTGCACAGTACCCGGAACTCGGGCGCTGCCCAACCGAAGACACGAATCAGGCGGGTGTCGGCCCCTCTACTGTCGGTGTGAGGCTGACTGAAACGCGTACCGGTATGGCTACAGAGATATCCGTCTACGGTCAGTTGCTCAGAGCCGATGGCACGATTAGATGTAGTACCGAGTTCTGGAAGGCCAACCCCAATCTACTGCATACGTCGTACGCCACGATCTGCAGCTTGGACCCGCCCGCAGGAACATCGATGCACCTCTGGCTGCCGCAGGCAGAGCTTGATCGTCTTGTCGCCGGCAGGTGGAAGGGAACGCTGGAGTTGAATCTGCGATCCCCCATCGAGGATGGGCTGGGTACGTACCGATTCAACTTCGACTTCACCATCACTGACCACAACGCGGTCTCCATCTACTTCCCCGCGTTCCCCAACGTCTCTCCCCTCGTAGCGCTCAACGCCGGGTACGACCCGATCAGCCGGACCATCGGCGGCCGCACCGGATTGGACATGTGTCTCTACGACGGTCTGGGCTCACAAGCGCAGTACCTCGGTGTCACCGTACGTGATACCGGCACGCGGCCACCTGGGCCGAGCGGGTTTTCCTTGTGGCATGACACCGCCGGCAACGACGACAGCCAGCGCCTGGACTACACCGTCACGCTTGACCACAACGGCACCACGGTGCCGCTGACCAACGGCGTGGAAGAGCAGTTGCACGGCATCGATACCGCACAACTGCGGCTGGTGATGCTGCCGGGCATGAGCCAGCCGGTGTTCTGCGTGCCCACGCCGATGACGCTGGATATCCCCCGTGTCCCCATTTCCACAAAACGCTCGGGCATCTACTGGGGCGACCTGAAGGTCGAGCTCCGTGTGCCCACCGCAACGCCCTGACCTCCGGGAGGCTCCATGAAGATCACCACCCTTTGCCTGATTCCCATAGCGCTGCTGATGGCAGTGCCTGCGCACGCCAACCTCACCGTCCATCCGATGCGCGCCGCGGTGGATGGCAAGCGCGCCACCCAGATCCGCATCTATTCCCAATCCACCCAGCCGCAGTACATCCAGGCAACGCTGCGGCGGATTGTCGATCCTGCAGGTGCGGAAGAGAGCGAGGTGGAGATGGAGCCGAGCGAGGCGGCCATCGCCGTTACCCCGGGCAAGTTCGCACTGGCAGGTGGTGGCAACCGCCTGATCCGTGTCATCCCGCTCCAGCCGGTGCTGCAGGAAACCGCCTACCGCGTGTACTTCGAAGGCGTGCGTGGTCCTGAAGAGACATCCGCACCGGAGGGCGAGGGTGCCCAAGCCAGCATTGGCGTGAACCTGGTATGGGGCGCGCTGGTAAACGTGCTGCCGCGCGATGGAACGGTGCTACCTGCTGTGCATGGCAGCACCCTGCGCAATGACGGCACGTTGCGGCTGGGCATCACCAGCATCGCCGATTGCGTAGGCAATCGCTGCACTGCTCATGACGTCTCCCGAAGCCTGTATCCCGGCAGTTCGCTGCAGCTGCCGTTCACCGCGTCCCCCGGTCACACCGTGCAGTTGCGCTACCGCCTCACCAACGATGGCTATCGCGAACACGTACAGACGGTCACGCCGTCCGACATCTGATCCAGCGCCCCTGTGAAAACCGGGGCTTCCGCCGTTCCCAAAGTTAAGGAGTGAATGCATGAACAGAATCTATCGACGTCTATGGAATCGAGCCCGGCAGTGCTGGGTGGTGGCCAGCGAAGTCACAAGTTCGCGTGGCCGTCTGATGGCATCGAGCGCGATGTGCCTGCGGGTACCAGCGTCGCTGTTGGCCTTGGTCGCAACCAATGCAAGCGCAGCCATATTCAACGAGAGCTGTGGCCCGACCATTGCCGACTATTATCAATGCACCCCATCGTACGGTCATGACAGCGAGCGGATCTATACCAAAGTGGGCGCAAACACTGCGTACGTCCTGATCACGGGTAACGGCACCGAGGTCAACGGCCAGTACTCCACACTGTTCGGCCACCGTGGAATCACCCGGGGGGATAAGAATGCCGTGTTTGGTTACGGTGCTGAATCGTCGCAGGGCTACAGCGCTACGTTTGGCGCTTTCGCCCGCACGAACGGCATTGGGGCCGTGGCTGTTGGCCACTACGCACTCGCTGACGGTGAGAATGCGATGGCTTTGGGTAGCGGTGCACGGACGGCGTCGGGCTCGGGGCTTGCCCGCATTGCGATAGGTGGCAATGCCTTCGCAGGCACTACTGGTTACACGGGCGCGATCGCACTGGGTGGTGGCGCGATCGCAAGTCATGACAGCATTGCGATGGGCTTCGAGGCTAGGACGACTGCCGCCGGCTCGGTGGCGCTTGGCCGTGGCGCTTTGGCAAGCGAGGCCAATACGGTCTCCGTGGGCAACGCAAGTTCCAGGCGACGTATCGTCAATGTCGCTGATGCGCGTCTGAGCACCACCAGCACCGATGCGGTGACGGGTAAACAGTTGCATGCGACCAACCAGAATGTCGCCACTGCAACCAGCACCGCCAATACCGCGCGCACCACGGCCAACACCGCTAAAACCACCGCCGACAGTGCGCTGGCTAAGGCGAGCCAAGCCAGCGACCTGATCAGTCAGACGGCTGCGAATGGACAAGTGCGATTGGGTGCCAACAACTCCGGTACAGTCATCGATGTAAGCAACAAGAGCGGCGCCAAGCGCCGTATTCAGAACATCGACAATGGCGTGCTTAGCACCGGTAGCACCGATGCTGTGACGGGACAGCAGCTGCATGCCACCAACCTGGGCGTCACCAAAGCGCAGTCAACTGCCGACGCCATCAGCACACGCCTCAGCGCAACGACGCTGGCAGTGGGCTCCGGTGCCAGCGCAGCGGGGCAGTACGCCACCGCTACCGGGCACAACAGCAATGCCAGTGGCGAACGCGCCTTTGCCGCCGGTGTGAATTCCCTGGCCAGCGGTGCCCATAGCAGTGCCATGGGGAGTGGTGCGAAAGCGACGCACACCAACAGCATTGCATTGGGTGCCGGTTCGGTCACGTATTCCAACAACTCGGTGTCGGTGGGCAACGCCACCACCAAAAGCAAGATCCAGTATGTTGCCGATGGTGGCCTCAGCGCCGGAAGCACCGACGCAGTGACGGGCAGCCAGCTGTTTGCCACCAATCAGAACGTAGCCGCAGCCCAAAGCACGGCGACCGCGGCGCAGACGTCCGCAGCGGCAGCCAAGAGCAGCGCCGATACCGCGCTGGCCAAGGCCGATCAGCTGGGCGGTCTGGTGGGGCAGGCAGCCGCCAACGGCAACGTCCGGCTGGGTGCCGAGAACACTGGAAACGCGCTGGACGTGCGGAACAAGGCTAACGCCAACCGAACCATCAGTGGCGTGGCGGATGCCGGCTTGACCGCCACCAGCACCGAGGCGGTGACCGGCCGCCAGCTACATGCGACCAATACCCAGGTGACCACTGCGCAGAACACCGCCACCGCCGCGCAGACCGCAGCGACCGGTGCCAGAACCGTGGCTGACAATGCGCTGGCCAAGACAGCCGCGCTCGATGGCCTGGTCCGCCAGACAGCCGCCAACGGCAGCGTGCGGCTGGGCGCCGAGAACACTGGCAATGTGCTGGACGTACGCAACAAAGCCAACGCTAATCGCACCATCAGTGGCGTAGCCGATGCCGCGTTGAGTGCCGCCAGCACCGAGGCAGTGACAGGTCGCCAGCTGCATGCAACTAATACGCTGGTCACCACCGCGCACAACACGGCCGTCGGGGCGAAGACCACTGCGGACGATGCGCTGGGTAAGGCCACCGTTCTGAGTGGTCTGGTGGGCCAAGTCTCGACAAATGGCAACCTGAGGCTGGGTGCCGACAACACCGGCACCATTGTGGACGTTGCCAACAAGTCCGGCGGCAAGCGCCGCATCTACAACATTGCCAATGGTGTACTCGGCGCGGGCAGCACCGATGCGGTGACTGGACAGCAGTTGTACACGACCAACACTAACGTGGAGACCCAGCGCCAAACGCTGGCCGCGCATTCCCAAGCGTTGTCGGATCAATCGAGCCTGATCGCCGGCAACCGGAGTGATCTGGATGCGCTGCGCAGTGAGTTCGACGATTTCGATCCGGATCTGGAAGGCGTGGTCAGGTTTGAGGCCGATGGTGCCATCGACTTGGACGGTGGCAAGGTGCGAGGCGTTGCGGCAGGGGATATCAGCTCGGCGGCGAGTACGGACGCTGTGAATGGTGGGCAGTTGTTTGAGACGAATAGGCGTGTTGATGCATTGGCTGACCAAAGCAAGTTCGTTGCGTTTGGAGAGAACTTTGATCGGGAGCCGGCAAAAGCCGGCCGATTGGCAATCGCGATCGGTGATTCCGCGGAAGCTTCCTTGACTAGTGAGGGGGCGGTGGCTGTGGGCGCGTATGCAATTGCGGCTGGATCGAATTCAGTAGCGCTCGGCCGTGCTGCACGTGTTCATGAGGGGGCGGTTCGTGGGTTCGCGCTGGGAGTAGAGTCTCAAGTCGCCGAATCCGGTGGAACGGCATTGGGTAGCGACAGCTCGGTAGAAAAGGGGGCTGTCAATTCGGTTGCAATTGGTACTCAGTCAGTTGCAAAGGACGCTGATTCTGTGTCATTCGGTCATGACACACTTCGCCGCAGGCTTGTAAACGTCTCGCGTGGCTACGGCGAAAGTGATGCCGTGACTGTCGCTCAACTTAGCGAGAGTGTTTTTGGCTTCGGCGGTGGTGCGCGGATGGATGCGGACGGTAACGTCATTTCACCCACCTACAATGTCGTAGGTGCTACGCAGAACAATGTCGGGGATGCGCTCGCAGCCTTGGACAGCGCCGTCATCACTGGCAGCACCCGCGTAGACCGCGTCGAGTCCCAACTCCGCTCGGTCTTCCAGGAAGCCCCTTCAACCCGCAGCGACGGTACCGCCCAGCTCACGCTGGCCGGCGCCAACGGCATGGTCATCTCCAACGTGGCCAACGGCCTGATCGCCGCCGGCAGCCGCGACGCGGTCAATGGCGGTCAGCTGCATTCCCTGCAGCAGCAGCTCAACGGCCGCGTGGATGGGCTGGAGCAACGCATCGACGGCCAGCCACAGTCGCGCGCACTCAGTGTGGCCTCGGTGGAAGCGCCGTCGGCTACGCCAGCACACTCGCCGGTAGCCGATGAGTCGGTCACGCCCCCCGTGGCAGATACCCCCGTTGCCGACACTGGCGCTGCTCCGCCGGTGGCCCCGCAGGCAAACAGCCCCAAGGCCGAATCGCCCACGCCGCAGGTCGATACTGCCGAGCTGGAGAAGATGCTGGCCCGCGCCAACGAGTACACAGATGGTGCCATCAGCAACTTCGAGCGTCGCCTGGACAAGATGGACAAGCGCTTCAACCGCATGGCCGCGATGAGCAGTGCGCAGACGGCGATGGCGATGAACACCGCTGGCCTGGCCACCTACAACCGCCTCGGTGCGGGCGTGGGCTACGCCGAGGGCGAGTCGGCCATGGCGGTGGGTTACCAGCGTGTGCTCAATGAAAAGGGCTCAGCCACCTTCAGCCTCAATGGTGCGTTCACCAACAGCGGTGAACGCAGCATGGGCGTGGGTGTGGGCATCGGCTGGTAAGCCATGGCGCCCCGGTGTGGTGCGCGTAACGAGCCCCGCCGCGCCGGGGCCATTGCAGAGGAAATTGCGATGTACAACTTCATGAGCCGCTTCATGACCTACCGGCGCTACTACGTCTGGCGCGCCCGCATCCGCTACGTCACCCACGACATGGATACGTGGACGCTGGCGTGCCTGGTGCTGATGATCTGCATGGGGCTGATGGTATGGGGGTTCTGGCGCGTGGTGAACGTGCCGCAGCCGCGCATCCATCCGGAAGCCGCCGCCGTGCGGGTGGAAGTGCTGACCGACGAAGCGATCCATCGCATCGTGCTGGTGCGCCACGGCGGCACGACGCCGGGTCATCCCTTCTACAGCGCCGCGGAGATCCGCGGCAGCACCCAGCGTACGCTGCGGGTGCGGCAGACGCTGCAGGACCCGGTACCGATGAAGCTGCAGGCGGACATGTACGCGGACATCGCCGACTACATCAACGCTACCGGTGCCTGCATGCCCTTTCCCTGCCGCCGCGTGAGTTTCCGCATCGAACAGCTGCAGCGGTCGGGGCACGAGAGTGCTGTACGCAACAAGGCGCTGGCCGAGATCCTGCAGGTGCCGTGGTACCTGGTGCCGAATCTTGATGGCGAACGCATGCGGGTGCGCAGTGGTTGGGCGGATGATTTCCAGGACGTGTATTCGCACGCCTGGAACCTGCATGACCTGCAGAAGATGCATGCACGCATGATGGCCGAGTATCCGTACCGTGCCGCGGTGCCGTGGCTGGCACGATTGGCAACCCCGTCCGAGGAACAGCTGATCTTCCCGTAGCGCCGAGCCATGCTCGGCTGTCCTCCGCGCAGATCGCGGCACAGCCCCGAGCCGAGCATGGGCTCGGCTCTACCTCGGTCAGCCGCCGATGTAGGCGGTGATCTCCGTTTCGGCCAGCAACTGCCGCAACTGCGTGGCCGACGCCCGGCGCATGGGCTTCTCATCCACCGGCGACAGCGGCGCCTGGCGCAGGGCGTCGTAGGGCAGTACCGCCAGATCGAAGGTCTGTTCTTCGGCGCTGAACACCCACACCGGTACGTCCAGGTTGCGCTCGCGGTCCAGCCGCAGGCGCCGCGTACGCGATTCGGCGGGGATGCGGTGCTCGTCCAGAAAGCGATGCACGGCCTCCGGGTCATCGCTGTGCAGGTGCAGCTGCACGGGGCTGTTGGCGTCAGCGGTGCCGTCCAGCACGGGGCCGGCCAGACGCGGCGAGAAGCCGTGCAGGAACTCCAGCGCGCGCAACGCGGACTCGCGCCGCCGCTGCAGTTCGTTGCCGTGTTGTGGGCCGGAGAACAGCCGCTGGTACTCGCGCAGGGCCTGTTCGATCTCGACGTTGCGAGGCAGCGAGGCATCGTCGTGGATGCCAAGACGGCTGGCGGCCTTGAGCTTGGCCTGGTGGAAGTCGCGGATTCCGCCTTCGGCCATCAGCCGGGCGGCTTCGTGGGCGAGGCGATGACGCCGTTCGCGGGTCTGGCTGGCAGCATGCTGGTGAGCGCGGTGC
>Ga0157371_10003284_pt1 | contig 14807 bp, 14 predicted proteins | sample C45metaG_FD_113462 | JGI IMG/M metagenome (GOLD analysis project Ga0157371, IMG submission 113462) | Corn rhizosphere microbial communities from Kellogg Biological Station, Michigan, USA - C4-5 metaG | ecosystem: Host-associated > Plants > Roots > Rhizosphere > Soil | place: USA: Michigan...
ATTTTTCTTTTGCGCCGCCTAACGGTCAACCATACGCGAATAAAGATATTTTTCTTTTTGGCCAGCTAACAAACTATAATTATATCGACAGTCTTAAAATGACTTTTGATCCTGCCAAATCACTTTATGAAACTCATTTGTTATTGAAACAAGGTTATTATGATTACACGTATATGGCTGTTGACAAAGACAATCCATCAGTTCATATACAACTTGATGGTAATTATTTTGAAACTGAAAATGTTTATACAATATTGGTTTACTATAAGCCTTTTATAGGCAGGGCTGATGAATTGATTGGCGTTGTGTCGTTAGATTCACGGGCCGATCAGCCAGGACTTAGTTTTTAAAATAAGCGTGAGATTCTTTTCCTTGAAACAAATCTTTTATAAGTTTTTATCTTGTTATGACATTCTTTTGTTTAAATTAATTGATATTTACCCAATTGTGTAACCCTTTTAATTTAAATATAATGAAAAGACTTCTCGTAGTTCCGGCTGTTTTCCTGTTAGGACTTATCTCATGTAATTCAGGTAATAACAGCGAAACATCCACCAGTACTGATTCTACTACAATGTCGACTGATACTTCTTCGACAATGTCCATGTCAAGTGAAGCAAACATGCCCGGAGTTCCGGCGGGTGCAACTGTCTATTTTAAAAATTTAAAAACCGGCGAAACTGTTTCTTCGCCCGTAAACGTTGAAATGGGGGCTAATGGAATTTCTGTTGACTCAGCAGGAACAGTAAAACCTAATTCAGGCCACTTTCATATTTTAATTGATTCCGAAGATTCTATTCCGACAGGCGTTGTTGTTGCAAAAGACAGCACACATTTACATTTTGGAAATGCTCAACAAACCGCCACAATAACTCTTCCTCCGGGAAAACATAAACTGGCTCTTCAGTTTGCAGATGGAGCCCATCGTTCTTACGGCAGCAAGCTGGATACTACTATCACAATCAATGTGAAGTAAGTAGCGCAAGGTTTTTTATTCTGTGACACGGAGTAAAAAATATTTGGCATTTTATATGCAATGGTTAATTGACTTTTAAGCGCCTAAATCGGATTGTAAAAACAAGCTCTTAAAATTGATTAATTCTTGAGTATGAATCAGCGAAAATTATTAGCGGTCATCATTATTCTTTTATCCGCAACATTTGTTAATACCGGCTGCGAAAAGAATTATATTACTCCTGTCGTTGCGGTCGATTCAATTCCGCACGTTTCTGTGCCTTATATCGATTCCAGTCTGTACACAGTATCCGGTTCGGGTGGCGTCGATTCCGGCGATATTTTACTGTGCATGAATACCAAAAACAGTACGGATGGCTTTCTGTTGGTATTGGATAAAGACGGCTATGTAAAAAAGGAAAAGGAAGTGGGCGCAAGGGCAGATGATTTTCAGAAATGGAATATCAACGGTACCACTTTTTACTCCTATCTTTTGGCAGAGGGCGATTACGCGATAGGAGGCCAGGGAACTGAGGAAGGCTACGATATTGTTTGTGATTCGAATCTGACTGAACTGTGGAGGGCAAAATATATTCCGCTTGCCACTGATACCACGGCTGATGACCGGCTGGACGTTCACGATTTTATTTTGTTGGGTGAAAATCACTACATGGCAATAAGTGCGCATCTCGAAACGCCAAATAATATTCCGGATAGTTTGAATCCTTCGCCCAAAGCAAGAGTGGTAGCGTGCAGAATTGAGGAAGTGAACAATGGCCAAGTGGTTTTTCATTGGGATGGAACCGATTATCCTGAATTTTATGGCGAAAGTGTAGAGAATAATAATTTCGGCGATTCAGTGAAGACGATAGATTATATGCACATGAATTCTCTTTGTATCGATCCCAATGATAACAATATTATTTGTTCTTTCCGCAACCTGAATGAGATCATAAAAATTAACCGAACCACAGGTGACATCATGTGGCGGCTCGGAGGAAAACATAGCGACTTTCCTCTCACCGCAGATGAACAGTTTTTGCGGCAACACTTTGCCCGTTTCACTGACGACGGAAAGACGCTAATTTTTGTTGACAACGGCGATCTTACTCTCCGGCCATATACGCGCATCCTGGAATTTCAATTGGATGAAAATGCGAAAACGGTAACGAATTTTAATGCGTACAAAGTTCCTGATGATTTTATCCGTTTTGCAGGATCAGTAAAAAAACAAAATGGCTATTATTTTATTGGCGGTGGTTCGGCTGATTATGCATTGCAGATAAATTATACAACAAACGAAGTATACCTCAGGATCAATCAAAATTATTCGAGCTATCGTGCTTTGAAATATTGATCATTTCAAAACAAAATCAGAAATATGTTTTATTAGTTCGTTTACTGTCCGAACTTTATTTTTCTCTCCTTATATTTGCACCCGGCAAGTCTTATACGACCAGCTCCTGCAGAACTCCCCCAGGATCGGAAGATAGCAAGGGTATGTGGTTGAGCGGTGCGATGTAAGTAACTTGCCGTTTTTTATTATCCCTACTGTTCAATCTCCTAAACCTTTCTAAACTCCTCTAAATACTTCTAAACCATTAATAATATATTTGCCGGATATTTTAAATTTATAAACACAACTTTTTATGAAGTATTTCATTGACACGGCAAACCTCAACCAGATTAAAGAAGCAAATGATCTCGGAATTCTTGACGGAGTAACTACCAATCCCACTTTAATGGCCAAAGAAGGAATTAAAGGAGAGGAAGCCGTTTATAATCATTACAAAACCATTTGTGAGATTGTTGAGAATGGGGATGTAAGTGCAGAAGTAACGGCAGTAGATTTTAAAAATATTGTAGAGCAGGGAAAAAAACTTGCGGCGATTCATAAAAATATCGTGGTGAAAGTTCCGATGATCGCTGAAGGAGTAAAAGCTATCAAGTGGTTCACCGATAATGGAATACGTACCAATTGCACATTAATTTTTAGTGCCGGACAGGCCTTGATCGCTGCAAAAGCAGGTGCTTCATACGTTTCGCCTTTCATTGGCCGTATTGACGACAGTGGTTGGGATGGCATTGAACTCATCAGCCAGATTGCTAATATTTATGCCATCCAGGGAATTAAAACTGAAATTCTTGCAGCTTCAATTCGTAATTCTTTACACATCATAAAATGTGCTGAAGCAGGAGCAAATGTTTGTACTTGTCCTTTAGATTCAATCGTGGGATTGACCAAACATCCGTTAACTGATATTGGGTTGGCCAAGTTTATGGAAGACGCAAAAAAATTTGAATAAAAAATTTGCTTGAAAAAATAAATGCGCTGTTGTTTTTGCAAACTTCAGCGCATTATTAGGTGTGTAGTCAAGGGGGTTAAATTCTTCTTTTTCTTCGTGAAGAAGATTCAGGTTCATTTAAAATTTCGTCCATCGTTTTTAGTTGTTTCGGATCCGGTATCTTCTTAATATAAACATCGAACTGTTTAAACATCACAGGATTTGATTTGAGTACCGCTTTGATATTCACTTTCTCTTTCTTGAAATCAGCAGGAAGAAACAATGAGTTGCCGTAGAATTTTCCATCACTCGAAGAAAAAATAATCTCGCTTGTGTCCAGGGGAAGAAATCTTCCGTTGCTGAGTTTCCCGTCAATATTTATGTAATTATAGGTGCCTTTTTTTAAACTATCGGTGTAAAGGTGAACATAAATACTGTCGATCTTTTGAGCTTTTGCAAAAGTAGAAAATGTAATCAACACGAAAAATAAAACTGTTTTCAATACTCTCCAATTTCTTATCAGACCAAAGTTAAGATGAGATAGTTGCATAAACACTTATTTTATGATTTTTTTAATTTTCAAAAAAAATTTGTTGATTAAAAAATTTCAATACATCTTTGTCATCGTCAAATGAAAATGAACAACACATACAATAGCTGGTGGCACACAATCTGATGATTGTGCCGAATTGCTATTATTTGTGAAATGAATAAATACTAGGCCCCGGCATAAAAGCCGGGGTTTTTTTATGTTATGAAAAAAATTGAACTATCCACTACTTCCAAAAAATTGCTGGCAGATGTCTATACTCCTGTCGGAATTTATTTGCGCCTTCGCGACCGTTTTCGTGACACAATTCTCCTTGAAAGCGCTGATTTTCACGCTGGTGAAAACAGTTACTCATTTATCGGAATCAACGCCATTGCAGGAATTGAAATTAAAAATTTGCAGGAGATAGAATACAAGTTTCCTTCGCAGGAGGCACAACGTATTCCGGTTAGTGCTTCAACGAAAGTCACGGAAGAGATTTGGAAATTCATGCAGCATTTCTCAGTTAAAGAGCCGGCGTCGATGCCCATCAGTATGGCTCAGGGCCTGTTTGGTTATACCACTTTTGATGCAGTGCAGTTTTTTGAAACGATAAAATTTAACCCCGCTGTTTCTTCACACATCCCTTTGGTTCGGTATCGTTTGTATCAATATGTTATCGCCATTAATCATTTTAAAAATGAATTGTTCATCTGCGAAAATCATGTCAAAGGAATTGAAAGCGAAGTAGATTTAATTGAAAGTATTATTAAAAGCAAAGATGTTCCCGCTTTTCCTTTTAAGGCGTTAGATGACGAAACTTCTCCGCTTACTAATCAACAATATGTGGAGATGGTAAAAAAGGGAATTGCGAGTTGCGCAAGAGGAGATGTTTTCCAGGTGGTGTTGAGTAGAAAATTTCAGCAGAGATTTTCAGGAGATGAATTTAATGTGTACCGGGCTTTACGAAATATCAATCCAAGCCCTTATCTTTTTTATTTTGACTATGGCGATTACCGCTTGTTCGGAAGTAGTCCCGAAAGCCAGCTGATCGTGAAAAACAACACAGCAATAGTTCACCCCATTGCCGGCACTTTCAGAAGATCGGGCAATGATGCCACAGATGAAGAACTGGCTGCAAAATTATTAAAAGATAAAAAAGAAAACGCCGAGCATGTGATGCTTGTTGATCTTGCAAGGAATGATCTCAGTCGTTTGTGCAGCAATGTAAGAGTGAGTAGTTTCTGTGAAGTTCAATATTTTTCGCACGTAATTCATTTGGTCAGTGAAGTAAAGGGAACTGTTGAAATTAATGCCAACCCTTTCGAACTTTTGGCAATCACTTTTCCCGCAGGAACATTAAGCGGCGCTCCAAAGTATAAGGCCATGCAGTTGATCGATAAATATGAAAACCGTGCGCGCGGATATTATGGCGGTTGTATCGGTTTCGTTGGCTTCAACGGGGATATCAATCACGCAATAATGATCCGAACTTTTTTAAGTAAAGATAATCACCTGAATTACCAGGCGGGTGCGGGCATTGTAGCTGCGTCTAATCCTGAGAGTGAGTTGCAGGAAGTGAATAATAAATTAAATGCCTTAACAGCTGCTATAAAATCCGCAGAAAATATTTAGAAAATGAAAATATTGATTTTTGATAATTATGATTCATTTACTTACAACCTAGTTCATGTTGTTGAAAAGATCATTCATGGAAAAGTAGAGGTGCGCCGGAACGATAAAATTTCGCTGGAAAAGATCGACGATTACGATAAAATTATTCTTTCGCCGGGTCCGGGCCTTCCATCTGAATCTGGTTTATTATTGCCTTTGATCAAACAATATGCGTCTTCAAAATCCATACTGGGTGTATGTTTGGGACAACAGGCTATAGGAGAAGTGTTTGGGGGTGATTTGATAAATCTGAAAGAAGTGTATCATGGCGTTGCCACAAAAATTAAAGTGAATGAACAACGTTCAATGTTTGAAAATGATGTATTTAAAAATTTGCCCTCCGAACTTGAGGTGGGAAGATATCATTCATGGATTGTTGACAAGAACGGTTTTCCTGAAGATCTCGAAATCACAGCACAAGACGAAAATGGTTATATCATGGCTTTGCGTCATAAAACTTTTGATGTGCAGGGAGTACAATTTCATCCTGAAAGTGTGTTAACGCCAATGGGGGAAGAGATGATAAGGAATTGGTTGGATGTTGTGTGAACTGTTGTGCTTTTAGTAAACGAACTTTTAATAGAGATTTTTAATTTCTGAACAAATGAAAAAAATATTACAATATTTGTTTGAGCATAAAACGCTTTCGCGCCAACAGGCAAAAGAAGTGTTGCTCAATATTTCAAAAGGAATTTATTCTGATGCAGAAATAGCTTCCTTTACAACCGTTTTTTTAATGCGAAGTATTACCATTCCTGAATTAATGGGTTTTCGTGATGCGTTGATGGAGCTTTGTGTCGCGGTTGATTTGAATGGTTACGGTGTAGTAGACATTGTTGGCACGGGAGGAGATGAAAAAAACACTTTTAATATTTCAACACTGAGTTGTTTCATTGTGGCAGGCGCCGGTCAGAAAGTGGCGAAGCACGGAAATTATGGGGCAACGTCTATAAGCGGTTCCAGTAATGTGATGGAAAATCTGGGTTATCATTTTTCAAATGATAATGCAAAATTGCTCAGGGAAATTGAGGAAGTGAATATTTGTTTTATGCACGCGCCATTGTTCCATCCGGCTTTAAAAGTCGTAGGGCCGATAAGAAAAAATTTGGGTGTACGCACATTTTTTAATATGCTCGGGCCGATGGTAAACCCTGCGTCTCCCGGAGTGCAAATGATTGGTGTTTACAACCTGGAGATGGCAAGAATATATGCTTACCTGTTGCAACAATCAGACGCAAAATTTATGATCATTCACAGTCTTGAAGGGTATGATGAAATTTCACTTACAGGCGATACAAAAGTGATCACGAATCAAGGCGAAAAAATTATGACAGCTCAGCATTTGGGAAAAAGAACGGTAAATCCTGAAGATATTTATGGAGGTAATTCCACAGAAGAAGCTGCGAAAATATTTTTAAAGATCATTAAAGGAGAGGGAAGCTGGGCGCAGAATGCAGTTGTAATGGCAAATGCTGCTATGGCCTTGTATGCAACCGGCAATTTTTCAACTTATGATGAATGTTATGCAATGAGCGTCGACAGTCTTGAAAGCGGAAAAGCATTTAAAATTTTTGAAAAGTTAATGAGTTTGCAATGATAAATATTCTTGAAACTATTGTCGGGAAAAAGAAGACGGAAGTAGCTGAAAGAAAAGTTGTACGAAGTATTTCTGAGCTTGAAAAACTTTCTTTGTTTGCAAAGCCAACTCTTTCATTGGAAGAATATTTATTGAGGCCCGAGAAGACAGGAATTATAGCTGAATTTAAAAAACAATCTCCCTCGAAAGGAATTATCAATAATTGTTCGTTTACTGCTGATGTAGTAAAGGATTACGAGAAATATGGAGCCAGCGCAGTATCTGTTCTTACTGATACTGAGTTTTTTGGAGGATCGTTAAACGATTTGGAGGAAGCGGCGAACATCTTACAGATTCCTTTGCTCCGAAAGGATTTCATCATTGACGAATATCAGCTTGTTGAATCGAAAGCTTACGGTGCTGACATTATTTTACTCATCGCGGCTTGTCTTACAATAGAAGAGGTGAAAAAATTATCTGCTTCAGCAAAAAAACTGGGTCTGAATACCTTGTTGGAAATTCACAATGAGCAGGAACTGCAGCACATCTGTGACGACGTGGATGTAGTGGGAATCAATAATCGCGACCTGAAAACTTTTAAAGTTGATATTAATCATTCCATACAATTGGCGAAAAAAATACCTTCGCAAAAAACTAAAATTTCCGAAAGCGGATTGGATAACACGGAAACATTGCGCTATTTAAAGGAAAATGGTTTTCGTGGGTTTTTGATGGGCGAAAAATTTATGAAGGAAGAATTTCCCGGAAAGGCTTTCAAGCAATTTGTGGAGGAATTAAAACAATAAGTGAAATGAAAATAAAAGTGTGTGGCAATACCGACGTGGAGCAATTAAAGGAACTTGATTATTTGAAAATCGATTTTGCGGGAATAATTTTTTACGAGCAATCACCGCGCTATGCTTTGAAAAATCTTTGCGGAAAGGATGTAAAAGAATTGGAGTTAGCCCTTACGAAAGTTGGCGTTTTTGTAAATGCAACTGAAGAAGAAATCATGCAAAGAGTAGATGAATTTGGGCTGGATATGGTTCAGCTTCATGGTGATGAGACGGCATCTTTCTGCAACCGCATCAGCGATCATATCAAAGTAATCAAAGCCTTTAGAATAAATGATTCTGATACAAGTATCGACTGGCTTGTGAATGAATACGATGAAATGTGTGATTACTATTTATTCGATAAAGGATCGGCTGGTTTGTATGGCGGCACCGGCAAAAAGTTTAACTGGAATCTACTGGAAAATGCAGCTATCAATAAACCCTTTTTTCTTAGTGGCGGAATCGAAAGAAGTGATGCCGACGCGCTTAAAAAATTCAATCACCCATTTTTTTACGGGGTGGATGTGAACAGCCGGTTTGAATCAGTTCCTGGTATAAAAAATATAGAGTTGATAAAAGAATTTGTAATCGAATTGCAAAATGCTTAAAATACACTAGCATGAATGAAAGCAAAAAAGTGATGCCGGCAAGAGGCGGCTGGTATGTAAATGAAAACGGCTATTATGGCGACTTTGGAGGCGCATACATCCCTGAGATGCTGCATCAGAATGTAGAAAATTTAAAAGAGAATTACCTGCAGATCATCAGGGACAAAAGTTTCCAGGATGAATTTAATTTTTTGCTCAAAGATTATGTAGGAAGGCCGACGCCGTTATATCCTGCGAAAAGATTAAGCGAAAAATATGGCGCTTCGATTTTTCTAAAGCGTGAAGATCTTTGCCATACAGGCGCTCACAAGATCAATAACACGATCGGACAAATCTTGTTAGCCGAAAAATTGGGCAAAAAAAGAATTATTGCCGAAACGGGTGCCGGACAACATGGCGTTGCTACCGCAACTGTGTGCGCTTTGAAAGGTTTGGAATGTATTGTGTACATGGGTGAAAAAGACATAGAAAGACAGGCGCCCAATGTGGCCCGGATGAAAATGCTTGGGGCAAAAGTCGTAGCGGCAACAAGTGGAAGTAAAACACTGAAAGACGCTACCAATGAAGCGATCAGGGATTGGATCAATAATCCAAATGATACTTATTACCTTATCGGAAGTGTAGTTGGTCCTCATCCTTACCCTGATATGGTGGCGCGTTTTCAAAGTGTGATCAGTAAAGAAATCAGAGGCCAATTAAAAGAAAAAACAGGAAGTGAATTGCCGGATTATGTAATTGCGTGTGTGGGTGGCGGTAGTAATGCAGCCGGTGCGTTTTATCATTTTTTAAATGAAGAATCCGTAAAATTAATTGCCGTTGAAGCTGCAGGTTTGGGAATTGATAGTGGCATGAGTGCTGCAACAATTCAATTAGGTTCTGTAGGTATTTTACACGGAAGTAAAAGTTACGTAATGCAAACGGAAGATGGGCAGGTAGTAGAACCACACAGCATTTCAGCCGGTTTGGATTATCCCGGTATCGGCCCGATGCATGCAAATTTGTTTGCAGGAAAAAGAGCAGAATTCATGAGCGCTACCGACGAAGAATCTTTACAGGCGGCTTTCGAGCTGGCTAAAATGGAAGGTATTATTCCCGCTTTGGAATCAGCACATGCTTTGGCTGCTTTGAACAAAATCAAGTTTAATAAAACCGACGTAGTTGTTATCAATTTAAGCGGGAGAGGAGATAAGGATATGGATGCGTATATGAAAAGAATGGGCCAATCACCAGAATGAGAATCTTAATTATTTATTTGTTTACTGTCAAATCAAACCGGTTGTTGTATTAAAAATAAGATAGCGCATGAATGCAATAGAAAAGATGTTTGCCGAAAAGCAAAAAGATATTGTAAGTATTTATTTTACTGCCGGGTTTCCGCGTTTAGAAGATACAGCAACCATTCTTAAGTCATTGGAGAAGCATGGCGCAGACATGATTGAAGTGGGAATGCCTTATAGTGATCCGCTTGCAGATGGGCCGGTTATTCAAAAGAGCAGTATGAAAGCGTTGCAAAATGGAATGACCATCAAACTTCTTTTCGAACAATTAGATTCCTTTAACAAGGCAAAAGGCGATGAAAATGTCCCTTTGATTTTGATGGGGTATTTAAACCCGGTGATGCAATACGGGGTTGAAAAGTTTTGTGTCGATGCAAAAAATTGCGGTATCAGCGGCATCATTCTTCCAGACCTTCCAATTGCAGAATATGAAACCGAGTACAAAAAAATATTTGAAGAAAACAATCTGGATTTTATTTTCCTTATCACCCCCGAAACTTCTGAAGAGCGCATCCGGAAAATCGATTCACTCTCTAACGGCTTTATTTACGCGGTTTCTTCTTCTTCTATCACCGGCAAGGATACCGATATGAGTGCGCAGGAAAGTTATTTTAAGCGGATAGCAAACATGAAGTTGAAAAATAACGTACTTATCGGATTTGGAATTCGTGATCATGCAACGTTCACCTTGGCTTGTCAATATGCTGCCGGCGCAATCATTGGTACTGCTTATATTAAAGCAATTGAGCATGCAGAAAATATTGATACTGCAACCAAACACTTTCTTAACGCAATTTTACAGAGCTAATTACCTGCCTGTATTTAATTTTCAGATTAAAAAAATTAAATTTGCTACTAATGTAATAACGCGATAATGAAATCAATATTTTTATTTTTAATAGTAGCTCCTTTTTTTGCTTTTTCTCAAATTGCTCCGAAAGGATTTGAAATATCAGGAAATGTAACAGGGTATCCTGATGGAACTTCTGTTTCTTTTTTAAATCAGCAAACGAACACTCCCGAAAAGCAGGCTACCATTCAGAATGGCAAGTTTACTATTAACGGACAACTCACTGAGCCTTCTTTCATTGTTTTGATTTTTGCAGATCAACCGCCGGCTGTTCCGCTGTTCATTGGAAATGACAAAATTGTTATTAAAGGCGAAAAAGATAATCTTGACAATCTTTCTATCACAGGTTCAAAATCAGAAAATGAATTCCAGGAATTTTCAAAAGAAATGAAACCGTATGAACAATTGTTTGCAGGAACCGCGGAAAAAGATTCTAATTCTGTTACAGCAATACAAAAGATCAGTGAAGATTTTGTAAAGAAATATCCTTCATCTTATGTCGATCCGATTGCGATTATTCGCATCATGCAAATTTCAGACAATGTTACTCTTGCTGACGACTTATACAAGACGATGTCAAAAGAAGTGAAAGAAACCAATCTTGCAAAGTACGTAGATCAGCAACTTGCAATTGCAAAAATAAATCCCATAGGATCGCAGATTGCTGATTTTTCTGAAAAAGATACTGCGGGCAAGAACGTAGACATTTCTTCTTTTCGTGGAAAGTATGTTCTTATAGATTTTTGGGCAAGTTGGTGTCGTCCTTGCCGGATGGAAAATCCCAATGTGGTAGCGGCTTACAACAAATATCAACAGAAAAATTTCACGGTGCTTGGTGTTTCTCTTGACCAGGCAAAAACGTCATGGTTAAATGCAATTAATATGGACGGCCTCACCTGGACTCACATCAGCGATCTGAAAGGTTGGAACAATGAGGTGGCCACAAAATTTAAAATTACCAGTATTCCTCAAAATATTTTGATTGACCCGAAAGGCGTTATCATTGCAAAAAATCTTCGTGGAGATGCATTGAATAAAAAACTGGAAGAGCTTTTTAATTAATCAGCCAATTGTCTTTTGTACAACTGAACTGTGTTTTCCAAACCGAAATACAAGGCATCAGAAATTAATGCGTGGCCTATTGAAACTTCCAGCAACCCCGGAACATGTTGTGAAAAATATTTTAAGTTGTGCAGGTCGAGATCGTGACCTGCGTTGATTCCAAGACCAAGTTCAACTGCTTTTTTTGCTGCAGTAATATAAGGTGCAACTGCTTGTTCTTTATTTCCTTTTTGAAATTCACTTGCATAGCTTTCTGTGTACAACTCAATCCGGTCTGTGCCGGTTTCTTTTGCGCCTTCGATCATTTCGATAACAGGGTCAACAAATATTGATACACGAATTTTTGCTTTTTTAAAAACGTCAATCATCTCGATCAGGTAGTCCTGGTTTTTAATCGTATCCCACCCATGATCAGACGTTAACTGGCCGAGATCATCAGGCACTAGTGTGACCTGGTCCGGTTTGTTTTCCAAAACCAAATGAACAAACTTGTCTTCCTTGCAATTCCCTTCGATATTGAACTCTGTAGTAATGATTTTTTTTAACTCGTAAACGTCCGCGTAACGGATGTGGCGCTCGTCTGGCCGGGGATGTACGGTAATTCCATCCGCTCCAAAATTCTGTATATCAATTGCAGCCTTTATTACATCAGGATTATTTCCTCCGCGCGAATTACGCAGTGTTGCAATCTTATTAATATTAACTGAAAGTTTCGTCATATCCGCAATTTACAATTATCTGTTTCGTGCTGAAACAATTATATTATTTATTTCAAAAATACTATCTTTAAAATTCAATTTCTCTAAACCGGTTTCCGTTTCCCCCCATTATCTTAACTAGTAAACAAATAAAAAATGAAAAAAATTATTTTTCTATCTTCTATCATTCTCATTTCTTTTTCATGCAATCAAAAATCTCGGGAATACCCAAAAAATGCAGATGTGCGAGCAGATAATTTGAATGGCGAGGTTAAGGAAACTGTTTCAACAGATTATAAAGTTGATAGCAGCGGCAACGCCGGAGAACAAGATTCATGTTGCGTTGCTACTGCAAAATATGATGAGAAAGGCTATATTACCGAATATGACCAGGATGACAAGTTGGGAGAAAATAAGCAAAAAGAAACTTTCAGTCGTTATGATAATGGTGCAATGAAAGACCTAAAGAATACCAGGAATGGAATTGTCACTTCTTCAATTGCTGTTGGGATAGATTCAGGGGGGCATTATAAAGTGGCGCAGGAATACGATTCTGCGAATACTCTGAAATTTTATTATACTGATATTTCCCAAAATGATTACGGTCAATTAACGGGGATGAAAAAATACAACGCTGACAGCAGTTTGAGTGGTTCAATGGTTTCGAATTTCAATAACAGCATATTCACCGGCAATGAAGCGAAGGATAGCGTTGGCAATATAATTTTTTCTTCTACAGTAAAACTTGATGGAAAAAATAATGTAGTAGAACGCGACACAAAAAATGTAACGAAGGATTCTACAATTAATAAAGTTGTGAAGTATAAATACGACAGCTTTGACAGTCATGGAAACTGGACGCAGCGCACGGAAATGGATGAAAACGGCAAGCCGGTGAAAGTTACCAAAAGAGAGATTACTTATTATAAAGAATGAGACGTTCTTTATGTACAAGTCGATGTAAACAGTTTTGATTTGAGTTTGCCGGGTCAGAAATATGCCAACCTTATCTACAGATTTATTTTGGATAAAAAGCAGATAACAGGAAAGCTCATTCAGTTAAACCAATGATAGGACAATAAAATTCGATTGATTTGTCAATTTCAAAAATTCAAAAAAGCGCCCGGCAAAGCGGGTGCTTTTTTTATTGCTGCTTTTGCTTTCTTTAATCAGAAGTCACGATTGTAAAATCTTTCTTCACTTGGATATCAGCTGAAGAAGCACCAATCCTCACTTCAAAATCGCCGGGCTCAACGGTCCAGTTCATGTTCCTGTCTAAAATTTGAAGATCTTCGGGATGAAGTGTGAAATGGACGGTTTTTGTTTCGCCGGGATTTAAAGGAACTCTTTCGAATCCTCTTAACTGAGATTCATAAACGGTTACACTTGCCACTTTTTGATGAACATATAATTGAACCACATCATCGCCTTTTCGTGTACCCGTGTTCGTTACATCCACACTTACTTCAATATCACCTTGTTGTTTTTGAGTTGTGGGAGTTACTTCCAAATTGCTGTATTTAAAAGTGGTATAACTTAGTCCATAACCAAAAGGATATAAAGGTCCGTTTACCCGGGTGTTGCCATAACTGAATCCGCCAACTCCCTGGTCGGCCTGCGAGCCGGGTTTGAAAGGAAAGTTCATTTCGATCTGCCCGGTAGTTTTTGGAAAAGTAATTGATAATTTTCCTCCCGGATTGTAATCGCCAAACAAAGTTTGAGCAATTGCTTTTCCGCCATATTGGTTGGGAAACCAGGCTTCTAAGATTGCGGGAACATATTTATCGGCCCAATTGATGGTCAACGGCTGACCATTTATCAAAACCAAAATGACTGGTTTTCCGGTTGCCTGCAACGCTTCCAGTAACTGTTCCTGCCTTCCCGGTAAATCCAGCCCTGAGCGGGAAAGTCCTTCTCCCACGCGCGCTACATCTTCACCCAAAACCGCAATGATCACATCATTTTTTTTCGCTTCTTCCACTGCTGCGTCTATGCCTGCCTGTTCGGTAGCTGTAAGCGGGGTGTGGATAATTTCACTTTCAGGCCAGGCACTGTCAACTACAGCACAACCTTTCAAATAATTTACCTTGGCGCTATTTCCTAAATATTCTCTAATGCCATCCAATACAGAAGTCACTTTGATGTGATTTGGTCCGTAGCGACTGATCGCATAATTTGTTTCTGCAGCAAGCGGACCGGTGACAAAAATTTTCTTTACTTTGCTTTTGTCGAGCGGTAAAGTGTTCTCGTTCTGCCCTGGCAGACGGGCATTTTTCAAAAGCACCAACGATTCTTTTTCCATCTGCATCACAAAGTTTTCATGGTGGGCAGTGCCGACAATTGTATCAGCGGCTTTTACATTTTCTACAAAAGGATGATCAAAAAGCCCAAGTCTAAATTTTACACGCAAAACATCTGCGACACGACTGTTGATCGTTTCCATGTTGAGACTTCCGTC
>Ga0157371_10003288_pt1 | contig 14795 bp, 9 predicted proteins | sample C45metaG_FD_113462 | JGI IMG/M metagenome (GOLD analysis project Ga0157371, IMG submission 113462) | Corn rhizosphere microbial communities from Kellogg Biological Station, Michigan, USA - C4-5 metaG | ecosystem: Host-associated > Plants > Roots > Rhizosphere > Soil | place: USA: Michigan...
AATATTTACTCCTTTTAACTGCGTTGCTTCTTCTTCAAGAGAAACATTTACTGTTGCTGTTTTTTTATTGTCATTTAAAATTACAGAACCAACATATTTTCTAAAACCAATATATTGAATTTCTATTGTGTAGCTTTTTAGAGCTAAATTTTTAAAAGTAAAATCTCCATTGTCATCTGTGTTAACGCCTGTTACTACTTTTCCGTTTTCTTTAAGAGAAACAGTTGCGTAAGAAATAGGCGCATTATTAGATTTTTCTACAATTTTTCCCGAGACCGATCCCGAGTTTTGAGCTTGTGCTGTTGCAATTATCCCCAATATTGCAAACAGAAAAAATTTTAGTTTCATAACTTTTACTTGATTATTTTGATTTGATTGATGATGATGATTATTGTTTTTTTGTTTTTTGATTTTTTCCTTCAATTTAATTTGAAGCTCTTATTAAGACTCATATGTGAACGTTATGTTACATAAAAAAATGAAAAAAAAGATTATTTTTTTGTGAACCGCTGTTTTGTAAGAGATTAACGTTTTGGGTTTTTGATAATTTTAACATTCAACTCAAAACGTTTTTTAAGAAATTCTGAGAGAAATATGTTATTTTATATGTTTTTCATTTTCTCTAATTGACGAATAAGCAGTATCTTTGCTCACTTTAAAATAAGTTTACATGTCATTATCACAAATTCTTACACCTTCTATACAAAAAGCAATACAAGTATTATTTGACGTTTCTGTCGATAAAATCGAGTTTCAGACTACTAGAAAAGAGTTTGAAGGCGATATTACAATGGTAATTTTTCCTTTGTTGAAAGTTATTAAAAGCAATCCGGCAGAGCTGGGAAATAAAATAGGAACTTATCTGGTAGAGAATGTTTCTGAAGTTGCCCGCTTTAATGTAGTTTCAGGTTTTTTGAATATTGTAATTTCAGACAGTTATTATGTAGATTTCTTTAACGGAATAAAAGATCAAAAACAGTTTGGCTTTTTATCTCCAAATCCAGAAGAAAAGGCAGTAATGGTTGAATATTCTTCACCAAATACCAATAAACCATTACACTTAGGTCACGTTCGTAACAACTTGTTAGGATATTCTGTTGCAGAAATTCTAAAAGCTTCTGGTAAAAAAGTATACAAAACCCAAATTATCAATGACCGTGGTATTCATATCTGTAAGTCGATGCTGGCCTGGGAAAAATTTGGAAACGGAGAAACTCCTGAAAGTTCAGATTTAAAAGGTGATAAGTTAGTTGGTAAATATTATGTGGAATTTGATAAAGCTTATAAAACAGAAATTAATCAATTAATTGAAACGGGAAAAACCGAAGAAGAAGCTAAAAAGCAGGCTCCAATTATTATTGAAGCACAAGAAATGCTTAAGAAATGGGAAGCCGGTGACGAAGAAGTTATAGCACTTTGGAAAAAAATGAACCAATGGGTTTATGATGGTTTTGCAGCAACTTACACAAACCTTGGAGTTAATTTTGATAAATACTACTACGAAAGCAATACTTATTTATTAGGTAAAGATGTAGTTCAGGTTGGTTTAGATAAAGGAGTATTCGAAAAAGATCCTGACGGTTCAGTTTGGATTGATTTGACAGATGAAGGTCTGGATCGTAAAATTGTATTACGTTCTGATGGAACTGCAGTTTATATGACTCAGGATATTGGGACAGCAATTCAGCGTGTAAAAGATATGCCGGATGTAGGCGGAATGGTTTACACTGTAGGTAACGAACAGGATTATCATTTTAAAGTATTATTTCTAATCCTGAAAAAACTTGGTTTTGACTGGGCTTCAAGTTTATATCATTTATCATACGGAATGGTTGATTTGCCTTCAGGAAAAATGAAAAGCCGTGAAGGAACTGTTGTTGATGCCGATGATTTGATGCAGGATATGACCGATACAGCTAAACAAATTGCTGAAGACTTAGGGAAATTAGACAGCTATTCGGCAGATGAAAAAGCAAAATTGTATAAAACAATTGGGCTTGGAGCTTTAAAATATTATATTTTAAAAGTTGATCCTAAAAAACGTATTTTGTTTAATCCGGAAGAATCTGTAGATTTTGCTGGAAATACAGGACCTTTTATTCAATATACTTATGCAAGAATCCAATCCATTATTCGTAAAGCCGATTTTGATTTTTCTAATAAAATTGAAATTGAAGAACTGCACGAAAAAGAAAAAGAATTGGTAAAACAAATCGAACTTTTCCCTGAAGTAATTCAAAATGCGGCACAAAATCACAGCCCGGCATTAATTGCAAATTACACTTACGATTTGGTAAAAGAGTATAATTCATTTTATCAATCTGTTCATATTTTAGGTGAAGCAGACTTAACAAAGAAAATTTTCAGAGTGCAGCTTTCTCAAAAGGTTGCCGAAGTCATAAAATCAGCATTTAGCTTATTAGGAATTGAAGTTCCGGAAAGAATGTAAGAAACTTAATAATAATGAAAATTTAAAAGCCGATAGTTTTTTAAAACTCTCGGCTTTTTTTGTTTAATTTTTGTATAGATAATTTAGACTTAATATCGTTCTATAACGTTGTAGAAGTTAATTTTTAAGTTAAAAGCGTAATTTTTGTAGGAAGAGTTTTTTAATTGTGGTAATTTTCCTGCTTTATTTGAAGTTAGACATTGTTTTAGTTTTTTTTAAATGAATTTTAGCATTTTGTGAAATGCATTTATGAGCAAGGTTTTTTAGTTAAATTGCTGCTGCAGAGATAAAAGATAGATGTATAATTGAGTGAATAGCTGAATTTAAAGATACCTCCTTATATTCATTTTTAACTATTTTGAATTAGTACCCCTTTTAGTAAAAATAATAAGGAACAAACCGTCTCTCAAGACGGTTTTTTAATTAATAAAAAAAGCCGGCAGTTTTTAAACTACCGGCTTTTTTATAACTAACACAAATATTTTATTTTACGAATTTATTGATGATCGCATCAGATTCTGCTTTTGAAGCGTTTGGTTTTAAATCAAACAATAAAGAGTAAAGCGCTTTTCTGTCAACTTTAGCTTCTAAATTCAAATCTTGGTGTCTGTCAAAAAGAGTCTGCCATTTGTCACGAACGTTTTTCCATAGAGCATTATTTTCTTTCCACCATTTTTGAGCAGCGATACATTTGATATCCGGAACTTTAGTATAAACATCAAATCCTTTTTCCTGAGCTAATAAAACATCTTTACCAGCATCGTCACGAACAAGTTTATCATTATCCTGCTCATGATTCCATCCTGTTGCAGTTATTTCGTGAATGTTTCTTCTTTTTAATACGTTATAATCGTTACGTTTTGTCTGCTCTCTTCTTGGAAGCGGAGCATCTGCAACGTTAGCCCAGTAATCCTGTCCGTCTACATGTACCCAAGTTGAAGATCCTTCATATCTTGGACTGTCGTCTACCTGATATACCTTTTGAGTCCATTGACCTTTAACCGCTTTTTTGTCTAATTTTTTATATTTCCAAGAATTTCCTTTATCAAACGAATATAAATCTGTGTTTTCATATAACCAGTCTTGTCTCCAGTGTTTAATGATCATATCATCACTTACAATTAATAAATGCTGCATTGAGATTTTATTTGGAGTATCTTCTAATAGCTCTACCCATTCTAAAGCCGATTCATGTTTTGTTCCAGATGGTTTGTATGTAAGAGAATCTTTAGGATATGAAAATGTTTCTGTGAAATTAAACTTTACTTCATAACAACCGCACATAGATTTGATTGATTTTATGTCTTGTTGTTTTTTGTCCTGACTGAATCCAAGACTGCAAGTTAAAGCCATAATGGCTGAAAGATAAAGGCTTTTTGTAATCATAACTTTTGTTGGTTTTTAAATTTTTTGCAAATATATAAATTTAATTTAGAACAATTAAAAATAGTTATATATTTGCATCGGTTATTAAGACTTAATAAAAATAATGAAAATAAAAATTACTTTTTTTGCTGTAATACTTTTATGTCAAATTTCTTTTGCGCAGCAAAAAGATACTATTGCATCTCGAGAAAAACTTTCTGAAGTTGTTGTTACAGGGCAGTTTGAACCGCAATCTATTAAGAAGTCTGTGTTTAATGTTAGAGTTATTACTAAAGAAAATATAAAACAACTTGCAGCAAATAATTTAGCTGATGTTTTAAATCAATATTTGAATATTAGTGTGACATCAAATGGTAATGATGGACGTTCAAAAGTTTCGATGTTTGGATTAGATTCTCAATACTTTAAGATTTTGATTGATAATATTCCTTTGGTAAGTGATACAGGAATGGGGACAAGTGTCGATTTAACGCAGGTAAATCTTGATGACGTTGAGCGTATTGAAATTATAGAAGGATCGATGGGAGTAACTCACGGTGCAAATGCTGTAAGTGGTATTCTAAACATTATTACTAAAAAAGGCGGTGGATATAAATGGCAGATTGGTGCCGCTGTTCAGGAAGAAACAGTTGGAGATGAATTTGCATTTTTTGATAAAGGCCGTCATATACAATCAGCTAAAATTGGTCATAATTTTAATGATAACTGGTTTGTTAATATTGGAGGAAATCGTAATGTAATGGCAGGTTATTATGATAATATGCAGGGAAAAGATTATGATAAAAATGATGGACTTAGAGGATATACACAGCTTCCAAAAGAACAATTAGTAGGAAATGCTATTCTAGGTTACCAAAAAGATGCTTTCAGAATTTTTTACAAATTTGATTATTATGGTGAAACAGTTGATTACTATAATCCAGTTGTAAATATACAAGACAATTATCCATTTGCAGATACCTATTTTTCGAGAGATAAAAGATATATCACCAATCGTTATTATCATCATTTAAATGCTAATGGAAATCTTTTTTCAAAGTTAAAGTACAATGTTTCTGTTTCGCAGCAAAAACAGGAGCGTGATTTAGAGAATTTCGTTTATCACATAGATGCAAAACAAGAGGTAGATAACAAAAGATTCACTTATCAATCAAAAGAGGTTTTCTATTCAACAGGAACACTTAGTAATTTCTTTGAAAATGAAAAGGTAGACTTTCAGCTTGGTTACGAGATTACAAACGAAAATGGTTTTTATGATTCTTCAGTTGGACCTTTTAGAAATGATAATCAGCAAGGTGTAAATATCAGAAAGAGATTAGAAAATTATGATGTTTTTTCGGTTGCCGAAATAGCTGTAAATGATAAATTCTCAATTCGTCCAGGACTTCGATTTTCTTTTCAAAGTGCTTTTGATAATCAATATGCAAGTTCTTTAGGTTTAAGATATCTTTTTGAAAAAGGACTTGAAGCAAGAGCTTCTTTGGGGAAATCTTATCGTACTCCAAACTTTGATGAGTTGTATACTTATTTTGTAGATTCAAACCACAACATGCAGGGAAATTCGGATTTAATTCCTGAAACAAGTACTTCTTATGAAGTCAGCTTAAAAAGAGCTTGTACTTTTGATTCTGGTGCTCAGATCTCGAACAACTTAGCGGTTACTTATCTGGATGTTGATGATAGAATAGATTTAGTTACAACACAGGTAAATCCTCTGCATTATAAATATCTAAACATCAACAGATATAAAATGTGGAACATTTCAACAGTAGAACAATATACTTATAAAAATTGGAATGTAATGTTAGGAGCTGCTGTGGTTGGAATTTCCAGAAGACTTGATTTGGCAGCACAAAACTTAGTATCTGATGATAAATTCTTCTACTCATTCAGATTAAATTCAAGTATATCTTATAATATTCCAAAATGGAATACTTTGTTAGCTGTTTTCTACAAATACAATGGAAAGCAGCAGCAATATGCAGCAGGAACCGATACTGATGGAAAAGCCGGTTTCTTTTTGGATGAACTTCTTCCATTTAGCTGGATGGATGCTTCAGTTCGAAAAACATTCTTTAAAAATAAATTTGAAGTTACCGTTGGGGCCAGAAATCTTTTTGATGTTACTAATCTGCAATCTGTGCAAAATGGAGGCGGAGGTGATGCAAGCGGCGGCGCGCACGGAGGCGGAGGAGCAACATCGGAAATGCTGGGTTACGGCCGATCTTACTTCTTAAAACTTTCATATAATCTAAATTTTAATTAATAAATCAATACCATGAAAAAGAACTTTATTTTAATATTATCTTTTGTATTACTTGCCATTGGGGCTTGTAGTAGTGATGATGAAGCGGCACAGCCAAATGCTGTAGCTTTTGCTTCTACTTCGTTAAATTTATCGGCAGAAACAACTCCGATCGAAATCAAATTTGCTTCTCCAACTGCATCAGCAGGATCTTTAACTTTAACTTACATTGAAACTGCAGTTGCAAATGGTACAGATTATAGTACTACACCGGCAATCGCTGCAAATAAAGTAATAGTTCCTTTTGATAAAAATGTTTCTTCTGTAACTTTTAGCTTTAAGAAATTAAAAGAAGCTATTGAAGGTGAAGTAAAAAATGTTGTTTTTACTATTAGCAGTGCAACTATTAATGCTGTAATCTCTGAAAACAAATCAATTCAGGTAAACTTTAACGAAACTGCGTCTTTAGGAAATGCATTAGCTCCTGAAGTTGGAGGGCCAACACAGCCAAATCAGGTTTTTGTTGATTTAAGCAGCGGAAAAATGACTGCTGTTCCTAGAGTTTCATGGGATTTAGGATTTTACTCTGGAACAGATTTTAGAGTAATAATAAATCACACTGTGAGAATGTCTGCTAAACAAACAACTAGTGTAAATATTGATGAAGTTCAAGCAGAAGATGCAACTATGCTTGTTAATGGAGGCGGAAGTACTACTCAAGTTGATGATCCTGCAGGAGATATTACTAAAACAGCTATTGCAGTTGTATCTGCGACAGATGCTGATAACAAAGTATATGTAATTAATATGGGAAGTAATCCTGGAACAACTAATCCTGCTGTTGGATCAGAAGGAACAGGAACAGGACCTTCTAGAGGATGGAAAAAAGTTAGAATTTTAAGAAGCGGTAATGATTATAAAGTTCAGTATGCAGATATTGCAGCTACAACTCACGAAGAAATCACTGTTTCAAAAAATGCAGCTTATAACTTTACTTTCTTAAGTTTATTAGATAAGAAACCAGTTAATGTAGAGCCTCAAAAATTACTATGGGACATTAGTTTCACAAGTTTTACAAATACAACATCAATGGGATCAGGTTTAGTTCCTTATAATTTTGCAGACTTCGTTTTAAATAACGTTAAAGGTGGTGCAAGAGCATATCAAGTACTTACAACAGCTTTTACATATGATGCTTTCACATTGGCAAATGTTGACAACACTAAATTCACAGATGATCAAAGAAATATTGGTTCAAACTGGAGAGGAACAGTGGGCGGAACAGATGCAAATGGTAATCCAACTTCTGGATTTAATGCTAGAACAGATCGTTTCTTCGTTGTTAAAGATCCAGCAGGAAATGTATATAAAGTGAGATTTACAGCAGGTGTAAATGCAGCTGGTGAAAGAGGGTATCCTACATTCCAATACGCTATATTGAAATAATACATAAATGAAAATCTAAAAAAAAAATATAAAGATTATTCATTCTAAAAAATAATGCACGGCATTTAAATTTAGTTAATCATTAGCTTTGTTTTTTTATTTTTTTTTGATTTAAGAGGTTAGAATTTTCTAACCTCTTTTTTTTATTTTCTTTCTTGTTAAAATCAAATAGAAATGAACGATTTAATCCTATCTTTGCGCAGCAATTTTTTAAAACGGAATTAACAGGAATATTGATAATTAATTTCTGTGATCCCATTCTCAATATATAATTAATAAGTGAATACAAAATCATATTTCTTTCAGTCTTTTGCAATAGTTGCATTGGCATTTGTTGCTTTCATTGGGTTTAAACAAATTCTTCCGGATAAGATTTTTTCAGAAGGAAAAGTAGATTCCAAAAATGTACTTATTGATAGTCTGCTTCTTGAATCAGTGGCAAAAGATTCTTTGTCTCTCGATGGAGATAGTATTGTAGATAAATCTGGTCAGGAAAAAATCGTTTATGATGCATCTGAAGGAATTGAATTTCCTTCTGAAACATTTGATAATTATAAAGGATATCAATACCTGATTTCTTTTTATGAAAAATTATATCAATTAGAACAAAATCCGCAGGGACATGTTAGAATTGCTTATTATGGAGACTCTATGACTGATGGAGATTTGATCGTGCAGGATGTTCGTATGAATTATCAGGAACATTTTGGAGGAAATGGAGTTGGTTTCGTTTCTATTATTTCAGAGTCATCGGCTTCAAGAGGTTCTGTAAAAACATTGTTTTCTAAAAACTGGAAGATCCAATCTTATTTAAATGTAAAGAAACCAACAAGTCCGTTTGGAGTAAACGGTCATGTGTTTTTTGCAAATGACAAATCTAATACGACCTGGGTTCAATATGAGGCAGGATTAAACAAATATTCAACTTCTTTAGATAATCCAACATTGTTTTACGGAAGATCTTCTAAAAAAGGAAATGTAAATTTTATTATTGGAAAAGACACTTTAAGAAAAAATCTTTCACCAAACAATTTGGTGAACAGTTTAAAAGTAACTTCTGGAAGTATAAAATCTTTCAAAGCTAATTTTATCCACGCCGATTCTATTCCTATTTTTGGATTTAATTTTGATAACGGAATAGGAGTACACGTTGATAACTTTTCTCAAAGAGGAAACTCAGGACTGCCAATTTCTATGTTTGATGCTAATGTAATGCAGGCTTTCAATAATAGTCTAAAATACGATTTGGTTATTCTTCATTACGGAACAAACGTATTGAATTACGGAACTAAAAATTATTCATGGTATCAAAAAGGAATGACTAAAACGGTAAACAAAATAAAAGAGTCGTTTCCGGGAGTTTCTATTTTGATCGTTTCAACAGCTGATAAATCGACTAAATATGATTTAGAAATGAAAACAGATTCTGCCGTTGTGCCATTAATGAATGCTCAAAAAAGATATGCTTTGGATACTGAGTCAGGTTTTGTAAATTTATATACTTTAATGGGCGGTGACGGCTCTATGGTAAAATGGGTCGACGAATCTCCGGCAAAAGCAAATAAAGATTATACACACTTTAACCAAAGAGGAGCAAAAGCCATTGGTAATTTGTTGTACAGTCAGTTAAATAAGGGATACGAAGAATATAAAATTCTGCGTAAAAAGCGTGATGGAAGCGTTAAACCTAAAGCGATTAGAAAACCTAAAGCAGATTCCGTATCTGTCAAAAAAGATAGCGTAAATGAATAAACTACTTATTTTCTTTTGTTGTCTTTTTTTCTCAACAAATGACAAACCCGAAACAACAGTCTCACTTCCAATAACTAAAAATATGGTTAGCAAAATCGATTCAGCATCGGTCGAAACTTATACAGGAAATCACATCTATAATGCTAAAGTTTTAGAAAGTGTTTTTAAGAGATTGAGGGATAATGAAAGCGACAACAATCAAAAAATAAATATTGTTCATATTGGAGATTCACACATTCAGGGTGATTTAATGACCAATAAAATAAGAAAATTACTGCAGCAAAAATTTGGAAACGCAGGCCGAGGTTTTGTTTTTCCATATCAATTAGCCAAAACAAACGGATCGTATAATGAACGTTTTAGCTGTAACAGAATTTGGGAAAGCTACCGAAATATTTATCCGGTTAGAAATTATCCTGTAGGTTTAAGCGGTATTGGACTTTGGAGAGATACCGGTGGATTTGTAATGGAAATGAGCATTAAAGATGCTGCATATAAGTTTAACACCATTCAAATCATCACGCCGAAAAATGAGAATATGTTTGATCTGGCTTCGGGATCTCAAACCAAGTTTGTAGAAACCACAGAACGAAAAGTAATAACTCATAAAATTAAAAAAGGAGAAGCAATCTCTGTAATTGCAGATAAATATGATGTTTCGGTTGCTGAAATTAAAAGGGCAAATCAGCTGAAATCAAATAATATTCGTGCAGGAAGGATTTTAAAAATTCCAACCAATCAAACGCAGCCAAAAAATATTAAAACATCAGAGTTTGTACCTCTGAATCTTGAATCTGATGCATTTTGTCATTATTATAAATCAGAAAAAGCTTTAGACAGAATTTTTCTTATTCCAAATAAAGAAGCTAAAGATTTTGAATTAAACGGACTTGTTTTAGAGAAAAATGCTCCGGGAATAACCTACAGCGGTATTGGTGTAAACGGTGCAAAATTTTCGGATTATAATAAATATCCTTTGTTTTTTGAACAGTTAAAAGCATTACATCCTGATCTTTTAATTTTTTCTTTAGGAACAAATGAAAGTTTCGATAAACTGGAAGCATCTGAATACATTAGAAGATTGAGAGAGTTTATCAAAAACATAAAAGAGCAGAATATAAATGTTCCTATAATCGTCATGACTTCGCCTCCTTCTTTGTTTAGAGGAAGAAAACCAAATCATTTTGTTGGAGAATATGCACAGCGGATAAATGATATTGCCGAAAAAGATGGATTTGCCGTTTGGGATTTATATGATGAATTAGGCGGCTTAAGCGGAATAGGACAGCTGAAAGCAGAAGGGTTAATAGGTAAAGACTGGGTTCATTATTCTAAAAAAGGATATGAAAAACAAGGAAGTTTGTTTACCGAGGCGTTTTTAAAAGCATACGATAATTTTAAATTAAAAAAGTAAGTTGACAACAATAGACAGCATTAATAATTGGTTCATTCAAAATTTTGGTGCAATTACAATAGAACAAGTTGAAAGCTGGTTTGTTTATAATCCAGATGAGAAACTATTATTTAATACCGGTTTATTCTTAGGATTATTTCTGGTGTTTTATTTTGTGTATGGTTTTTTACGCAAAACATTTTATTTAAGATTAACGTATGTTATTCTGTTTTCGCTTTTCTTTTACTATAAGTCAAGCGGTATTTACTTTTTACTTTTATTGCTTTCTTCGGTAGTAGATTATGGTTTAAGCCAGATTATATACAAAGAAACCAAAGACAGCACCAAGAAAATATATTTGGTAATAAGCGTTATCCTGAATTTAGGATTATTGGGTTATTTCAAATACATGAATTTTATGATTGGAACATATAATGATATGTTCAATGGTAATTTGAAATTTCATGACATATTTCTTCCAGTCGGGATTTCGTTTTATACTTTTCAATCGATGAGTTACATTATCGAGATTTATCGCGAAGAAATTAAGCCGACAAAAAACTACATCGAATACCTATTTTTCGTTTCGTTTTTTCCGCAGTTAGTTGCCGGACCAATTGTACGCGCAAAAGATTTCCTGCCGCAGATTTATCAAAAATTAAACCTCACTAAACAAGATGTAAACAACGCCTTGTTTTTAATTATTGGCGGATTGATTAAGAAAACGGTAATTTCAAATTACATTTCGGTAAACTTTGTCGATCGTGTTTTTGATACGCCAATGAATTATACGTCATTTGAAAATTTGATGGCTTCTTATGGATATGCTATTCAAATTTATTGTGATTTCTCAGGATATTCAGATATGGCAATCGGAATCGCTTTGTTGTTAGGATTTAAACTGCCTGCCAACTTTAGAACACCTTATAAATCAACTTCGATTACAGACTTTTGGAGAAGATGGCATATTTCTCTTTCAACCTGGTTAAAAGATTTCTTATACATTTCGATTGGTGGAAACAGAGAAGGTTCATTCGCCGGATATTTATTCCCGAGTTTGTTCTTCTTTGGATTGTTGCTTTGGGGAATTACAAATTACAATATCAGTATAATTCCGTTGATTGTTGCATCAGTTTCGATTGCTGTTTTTTGTTTGTCATTTCTGCTTTCAAGCAAAAAGAAACAAACTCTGGTAACCAATCTAAACCTTTTTACCACAATGCTTTTAGGCGGATTATGGCATGGAGCCGGAGCACAATTTATTGTTTGGGGAGCTTTACACGGGTTAGCTTTAGCGGTTCATAAAATTTTCCTTGAATTCTTTCCTGCCAGAAAAGACGGAAAAAGTAATTTCTTGTGGACTTTCTTTTCAATTTTAATCACATTCCATTTTGTAGTTTTCTGCTGGATCTTTTTCCGCGCCAGAGATTTCGAAACTGCATTACAGGTAATTAATAATATTGGTCAGTTAACTTTCGAGCCAGAACATTGGCAGGCTATTGTTTTAGGATATAAAAATGTGTTTTTGTTAATGCTGTTTGGATACGTTTGGCATTTCCTGCCGGAAGTTATTACAAACAAAATGAAGTTCGTTTTCGACAGAACACCATTATTAATAAAAGCAATAATTCTGGGCTTTGTTTACTGGATTGTTTATGCGACTGCCGTTGCCGGTTCACAGCCGTTCATTTACTTCCAGTTTTAATTTTAAGGTTCAAAGTGACAAAGTTACAAAGGCGCAAAGGTTTTATTCTTTGCGCCTTTTTTCTTTTGCCGCAGATTAGAAGGATTAAAATGATTCTTTTTCACGCAGATTTTACAGATTATGGCAGATTTTATTTTATTTTTTTTGAATAATAATTTCTGTGAATCTGCTTAAATCTTTTTATCCCGATAGCTATCGGGAGCGTAAAAAAAAACTTTGCAACCTCGCGATTTTACGAGCAAAAAAACATAGCGTTCTTTGCGTAAACCTTTGCGAACTTTGCGGTTAAATGCAGCTAAATAAAAATTGCCTGAAATATCTAATTAGATTATCTTTGCACTTCAAATAAAGAAAAAGATATGTTTGATAATTTAAGTGATAAGTTAGATAAAGCGTTCCATATATTAAAAGGACACGGTAAAATTACAGAAGTAAACGTTGCCGATACTTTAAAAGAAGTTCGTCGTGCTTTACTTGATGCCGACGTTAACTTTAAAATTGCTAAAGATTTTACAACCAAAGTAAAAGAAAAAGCAATTGGTCAGGACGTTTTAACAACGCTTCAGCCAGGACAATTATTGGTGAAGCTGGTAAAAGATGAGCTGACTGAATTAATGGGAGGTGATGTTGCCGGAGTTAATTTATCTGGAAATCCAAGCGTTATTTTAATGTCGGGACTTCAAGGTTCTGGTAAAACTACTTTCTCAGGAAAATTAGCCAACTTCTTAAAAACGAAGAAAAATAAAAAACCACTTCTTGTAGCGTGTGATATCTACCGTCCTGCGGCGATCAATCAGTTACATGTAGTTGGAGATCAAATAGGTGTTGAAGTATATTCAGAACCAGAAAATAAAAATCCTGTTGAAATTGCTCAAAACGCAATTAAACACGCAAAAGCAAACGGATTTAATGTAGTTATCGTCGATACTGCAGGGCGTTTAGCAGTAGATCAGGAAATGATGGATGAAATTGCACGTGTACACAAAGCAATTCAGCCGCAAGAAACATTGTTCGTTGTCGACTCTATGACAGGACAAGATGCTGTAAATACAGCAAAAGCTTTCAATGATATCTTAAACTTCGATGGAGTTATTTTAACGAAATTAGATGGTGATACTCGTGGTGGAGCAGCAATCTCAATTAAATCGGTTGTAAACAAACCAATCAAATTTGTGGGTACAGGCGAGAAGATGGAAGCAATTGATGTTTTCTATCCAGATCGTATGGCTGAGCGTATCTTAGGTATGGGTGACGTTGTGTCCCTTGTAGAAAGAGCGCAAGAACAATTTGATGAAGAGGAAGCTAGAAAACTTCAAAAGAAAATCGCTAAAAACGAATTTGGTTTTGATGATTTCCTAACGCAGATTCAGCAAGTAAAGAAAATGGGTAATATGAAAGACCTGGTAGGAATGATACCAGGAGCTTCAAAAGCCATGAAAGATGTAGAAATAGAAGATGATGCTTTTAAACATATCGAAGCCATCATTCACTCAATGACTCCGGGAGAAAGAAGTAAACCAGCCATTATCGACGTAAAAAGAAAAGCCAGAATCGCTAAAGGTTCCGGAACTAAAGTCGAGCAGGTAAATCAGTTAATGAAGCAGTTTGACCAAATGAGCAAGATGATGAAGATGATGCAGGGGCCAGGCGGAAAAAATCTGATGAAAATGATGGGAGGCATGAAAGGAATGCCAGGAGGAATGCCGAGATAAAATAATTAAAAGTTTCAAGTTTAAGGTTTCAAGTTAAGAGACCAAAACTTGAAACTTTTTTAATTACATAATATTTAAGTTTCGTTTTCAATTTGAAACGTGAAACAAAAGAAAACTTTAAACCTGAAACAAAAACAAATGCAGCTACTAGACGGTAAAAAAACATCTAACGACATTAAAAACGAAATTGCAGCCGAAGTTCAATCTATAAAAGCAGCCGGAGGAAAAGTGCCTCATTTAGCAGCTGTTTTGGTTGGAAACAATGGAGCAAGTTTAACTTACGTAGGAAGTAAAGTAAAATCATGCCAGGAAATTGGATTTGATTCTACTTTAGTAAGTCTGCCGGAAACGATTACCGAAGATGAACTTCTAGCTAAAATTAAAGAGTTAAATGAAGATGATAACCTAGACGGATACATCGTTCAATTGCCATTGCCAAAACATATCGACGAGCAGAAAATTTTATTAGCAATCGATCCTGATAAAGACGTTGACGGATTTCACCCAACGAACTTTGGCAGAATGGCTCTGGAAATGGAAAGTTTTATTCCGGCAACGCCATTCGGGATTATGGAATTGTTAGAGCGTTATAAAGTAGAAACTGCAGGAAAACATACTGTTGTAATTGGAAGAAGCCACATCGTAGGACGTCCAATGAGCATCTTAATGAGCCGTAAAGGAAATCCTGGAGACTCTACTGTTACATT
>Ga0157371_10003291_pt1 | contig 14785 bp, 12 predicted proteins | sample C45metaG_FD_113462 | JGI IMG/M metagenome (GOLD analysis project Ga0157371, IMG submission 113462) | Corn rhizosphere microbial communities from Kellogg Biological Station, Michigan, USA - C4-5 metaG | ecosystem: Host-associated > Plants > Roots > Rhizosphere > Soil | place: USA: Michigan...
GGCTACAGGGACTCCAGAACAATCGTTTCAAAACTAAAAAGAGGATATGAATATCGTTATTCCCAGGCACAAATTGTTAAAAAACAAATTGAAGAAAGTCCGTATCCTACAATTCTTACCGGTGATTTCAATGATGTTCCTAACTCGAATACCTACTTTACAATCAAAGAGAAATTACAAGATTGCTTTTTAAAAAAAGGTTCATTTATAGGACGGACCTTTCGCTTTATTTCGCCGACATTAAGAATTGATTATATCCTCGCAGATAAAAGTTTTAAAGTAAATCAGTTTCTCGTTATTCATGTTCCTTATTCTGATCATTACCCGATAGAAACTGATCTTCAATATTAATGGGTATCATACTTTTTCTTTTTTTCTTCTCAGAATTTTTTGTAAGATATCTACGCAGCTGTGAATGGCTTCCTCAAAAGTAGTTGCACTTTTCTTCACAAAATCATCGTTACCCGGGACTAAAAGCCTGATTTCGCAAACTTTGTTTTCAACAATACCTCCGTCAAGCGACAGGGTTACTTCTGCCCTTATTATTTTGTCATCATATTGAGAAAGTTTTCCGACCTTTTCATTCACATAATCTTTCAGTTGCTGCCGCGCGTCGAATTTTAAAGTTTGCAGATTTATTTCCATGGTTTTAATTTTTATTTTCTTAAAGATATGCTTCATTCTGGTTGTGAAACATGATGCTAATCATCAATAAAATTTCGTGCCTGAAAAGGTTATCCTGAAAGTTAAAATTTTGAAGAGAAAAATTAAGGCTTACAATTAACGTTCTTATTTCGGTAAATTTGAAAAACGGAAGAGCTTATAATTTGAATACAAAAAACCGTCCGCATGAAGAAATTATTATTACTGCTGATCTTTTTTCAACTTGCTCTCTTAAATGCCCATGCCCAATTCAAGAGCTATAAAATTTCTGTAAAGGGCGATACCCTAAATGCCGTTGACCTTCATGGATTAAAACAGGGGAAGTGGCTGGTGCATGTTGATCCTTTGCGAGGAGAACCTGGGTACGAAGAAGAAGGAATATTTGTAAATGACAAGAGAGAAGGAACATGGAGAAAATATACTTTACAAGGCGATTTTATAGCATTTGAAAATTATAAACACGGAGATAAAGACGGTAAATGGCAATACTTCACTCAGTATGGCGATTTATTAAGAGAAGAAAATTGGCGTGCTTACAATCCTGGACAGCCCTTTGATACAATTCCAATTTACGGAACCGGAAACAATGAGATTGTAAGCTATAAGATCATTAAAGCCCAACCATATAGTGTAAAAGACGGCACATGGACGTATTATGATAATGGACATATTATAAAGACGGAAGAATACGACCGGGGGTACTTGCTTAATCCTGCAAAAACAGAAGTGGCAACTGAAGAGCCAATGAAAAAAATAGTTCCGAAAGAGGTTTTAGAATATCAACAAAAGAATAGCCACAAAAAGCACGTAAAAGTGATAGATGGAAGCACCAGTTATTAGTTAATTTTTTGGCTTCAGGTTCATTATTTTGAAAGAAAGCTCTTTCATCAAAGCACCGGATGATATTCCTGAAGTGCCGATCCCGATGCTTTTAAGATTCGAATCGTGTAATAATAATATCACCTGTTCCATCTCTAAAAATGAATAATTCCTGATCGCTGCCATTACCTGCTCCACTACAGCAGGATTATAATTAAAAACGGGCTTGATGGCGCGCTCACTCTTGTCGGACATTTGATAGACGGTAAGGATTTTTGAAAAATAAGAATAAAGTGATGGAAGGATCAATTGAACCGGCACTGCTTTAGGATTCGCTTCAAAGTATTGAATAATACGAATGGCTTTCGGCTGGTCTTTTCTGCTTAACGCATTTTGCAATTCAAAAATATTGTACTCTTTACTGATGCCAATATATTTTTCGATATCATCTTCAGTAATATTGTTTGCCTTACCAAGATTTAGTGAAAGCTTTTCAATTTCATTTACTATTCGCGAAAGATCGTTTCCAATATGATCAACCAATAAAGACAGTGCTTTGGGATTTATCGTCAATCCATTTGCATCAATGTAACCATTAATCCATGCCGGCAGTTGGTTTTCATACATTTTCTTAGATTGGAAAACTTCTCCTTTTTTCTTGACTAATTTTGAAAATTTTTGTCTTCCATCTAGTGTTTTTCCTTTATAAGATACGATCAAAATCGTTGATGGCAATGGGTTTTCAACATATCCTTCCAGCTTTTCAATATCTTTCATTTGTTGGGCTTCTTTCAGCAACACAATCTGCCTTTCTGCAAACATAGGATACCGCCTGCAGGCATTTACAATATCTGCCCAGTTGGCGTCTTTTCCATAAAAAATAGTCTTGTTAAATTCTGCTTCACTTTCTGAAAGAATCCGTTTTTCCGCATATTCCATCACTTCGTCAATAAAATAATCTTCATCGCCTTCGAGCCAGTAAAGAGGCTTAAAATCGTTGTTTTTCCAACCGGAAATGATTGAGGAAGCGGTCATTTTTCAAAGATAAAAATTTCAACTCATATTGTGGAGGAAATGAATAGCTTTGCTGGCTGTATCTTTCTGAGTTTCAATTTCTTTGGCATGATTTTGGAAAATTGTAACGTATTAACATTTATAAAAATAAAAAACTTACATCATGAGTTACGAAAACTTCCCTGAAAATGAGAATGCAAGGGAAACAGAAGTCGTTAAAAAAAATAATAGTGGCCGTAATATTTTAACAGCCATTCTTGTAATTGCTTTACTGGCTACATGGGGCTATATCATCTTTGATAAAAATAAAACCCGGCAAGAAAAACAAGATCTTACTACCCAAATCGTAAACAGCGATTCTTCAAAAAATGAGTTGCAACGAGAACTGGATGATGCCGCCCTAAGGCTAGATGCGCTTAAAACGAGCAATGTAAAAGCAGACAGCCTCTTGAAGACAAAGGACAAAGACATTGATGCGCTAAGATCAAGGGTGCAAAGTATAATCAATAACAGGAATGCAACCAAAGAACAGCTTGCAGAAGCACAGAGGTTAATAGCTCAGTTAAAAGGTAACATTGAAATGTATACCGCTCAAATTGATTCTTTGCAAAATGCGAATGCGCAACTTACAGAAACAAACCGTGTAGTTACCCAACAAAGAGATGTGGTTCAACACAGCTATGATTCTGCTAACCAGGTTATACAACATAAGGATACAGTTATTGATGTCGGTTCAACGCTGGAAGCTTCTAACTTCTCAATAGAAGGAATAAAAGAAAAGAACAGTGGCAAGGAAAAAGTAACTTCAACCGCCAAACGTGTTGATAAATTAAGGATTTCGTTTACTTTAGATGCCAACAGGATTACTCCTTCTGGTCCTAAAGATATTTATGTATCTATCACCGCACCTGATGGAAAACCGGTTCAGGTTGATGCCCTTGGTTCCGGAACGTTTACAACCCGCGATGGCGCCCAAAAACCTTATACCAAAAAGATCCAGGTGAATTATGTACAAGGACAAAAACAACCTGTAAAAGTAGAATGGTCACAAAACAGCAAATTCCAGACAGGTGATTACAAAATCGCCATTTATAATAACGGATTTGAGATCGGAGACGGAACCGTAACTCTAAAGAAAGGTGGCTTGTTCTCATAAAAAAGAAGTTTTATAACGAAAGGCTTCCTGTTGAAAAAACAGGAAGCCTTTCTTATTTAATTGAAAATAATTTTTGCTTATTTGTTGGTTTACCTGAATGCTTTAATTACCTGACGACTTAACCCTGTTTTGTTCTTCAGAAGCGCCGCCAGTTCTTCGGTTTTGTTGATTTTTGATTGGTTTACCGAACCTGTAAGAAAAAGTGATAGAATAAGTTCTGCTGTCGCGGTAATTATTGATGTAAGCATCAATATCCTGGTAGTTGATATTGCCGGAAAAAACTTGTGTGTTGAAAATATCGCGTACTCCAAATTTTATACTTCCTTTCTTCTTCAAAACTAATTTTTGAATACCGGCATCCAGCCTCCACATGGGGTTTATCACAATCTCTCCTTCAATTGATTTGGACCTGTAAAAGCCGCTCAATTCTGCGCTCCAATCGTTCTGGAATTTGAATTGATTATTCATGTTTCCCGTAAAAGTGGTAGCATTTATTTCAAGATTTCCGCCATCAAGAACACCGCTGAAAGCATTGTAATTCACGTTCGTATATAAATTGGTTGACCAGAATTTTGTAACCGGGAAATTGGCGCTGACTGCAACTCCATAATTGGTTTTTGATGCAAGATTTTCCTTCGTCTGAAATGTTTTTCTTTCACTCGTTATCTGTTTGATCACATCAGTAAATACATGATGAATTTTGCTGTAATTAAGTGTTGTAGAAAGAAAACCATTGTAAGTATGCGATATTTCTATATTGTCAGAAAATTGCGGTTGCAATAAAGTGTTTCCCACCTGGTAAGTATATTCATCAAGAAAATAATAAAACGGATTCAGATCTCCATAATCAGGACGATCGATTCTACGCCCGTAATTAGCAGAAAAAGTGTTTTTATCATTCACCTGGTAACTTACATAAACTGTCGGGAAAAGATTTACATAGTTTTTTGTAAATGAAGAATCAGGGTGGGAAGCATTGCCGAGTTGATGACCTTTGGCATTGGTGCTTTCTGCGCGCAGGCCAGCTTGCATTCCCCATTTTTTTATTTGCCTGCTGTAGTTTATGTATCCTGCATTTATGTTTTCTTTGTAAATGAAATGATTCGTTTTTCCTTCGTCTACTACAGTTCCTGACGAAGTTTGATTTTGATATAATGCATCGTTGTCGGTAGTAACATAACTGCTTTTTAAACCTGTTTCTAATTTTGCTGAATGCTTTAGAGGCAATGTGAAATCAGTTTTTGCTGAATAGATTTTAACTTTTGAGGGAAGATTTCCGATCAAAGCAGAAGGTGATTTTCGGACAGTGAAGTCTGGGTAAAAATAAGAATTTGAAAGAAGCGAATTAGCCGGTTGGTAATAATCCAGGTAATCGAGATCAATTGTAAATTCTTTTCCTGCAGAATCGAATTTGTGCGACAGGTTCAGATTGGTTGAAAAATTTTTTGAATTCCCCTTGTTGGTATAATCCGCAATAACAATTGAATCTACATGGTTGTTCCCATTGTTTAAATCAGTTTGGTTGTTACTGATTTCATTATAAGGATTCAAATAGCCTGAAAGAACAACTCCTAAAGTCGTTTTTGGGGAAGCGTAAAAATCCATTCCTGCTTTCATTCCATTGTAGTGTGACCGGTGATGGGAAATAATGTCCTGGTCAAAAATTGTTTGGATTTGTTTTGTGCTTGTATCTCTGAACCTTCTTATAATTACCTGGTCGCGGTGGCTCTGCCATAATGAATAACTGTAGTTAACGAAAAGATTTACTTTGCCGGTACGGTAATTAATGTTGAAACTATTGTTCGTCTTGGCGTAATAAGATTGCATCAGCGAAGCACTTACACTTCCATTGATGCCATGCATTTTATTTTTTTTCGTTTTAATATTTATAATTCCAGAGTTACCGGCGGCATCATATTTTGCAGATGGATTGGTCATGATCTCAATCTGATCAATAGCGCTGGATGGCATATTTTTTAAAAGGGTTGCCAATTGATCGCCACTCAAGTAAGAAGGCTTTCCATCCAGCATGATCATGACACCGGATTTTCCTTTTAAGCTTACATTCCCATCTTTGTCAACAGTAACACCTGGTGATTTTTCCAAAACTTCAAGAGCGGTAGTTCCTGCGTTTGTAATAGAAGCATCCACATTGATAATGGTTCGATCAATCTTTCTTTCAATAAAAGGTTTTCTTGCTGTCAGGGTAATTCCTTTCAACATTCTCATTTCATTATTTAGTTTCAATTGCCCGATTGAAGCGTTCTGATTTTCTGCTAGATTGATTACCTGACTATAAGTGGACAAATGTCCAATGGAAGTAGCGAGTAAAAAATATTTCCCGGCTTTTAGATTTTGAAATTCGAAATTGCCTTGTTTGTCTGTCATGTTTATTTTAACCAAAGAAGAATCTGTGGTTTTATATAATGATACTGTGGCTGCATCAATTACCTTTTGATCGCCGCCATCTGTAATTTTACCTGATATAGAACTGGTACGGCTTTGAGCAAAGGAGGATATTGAAAAAATTAAGCTCATGGCTAAAAAAATAAATGCTTTTTTCATAATGTAAATCATTGCTGTGTTTGAAATACTACATTACAAAACTATGTAGTATGTTTTGCATAGTACATTAGTATCTATAAATGGCAAAAATTTCCTTTTAACTGGCAAAGATTTTATTTAGACGGATAAAAGAAGAAAAATGTTACAGAGGATAAACAATATAACCGTTTTTTCATGTTGATTTTAAAAGGCAAGGAAAATGGGCGAATTCAAAAGCGCTTTTCCAGCACGTAATCGTTCATAAAATATCCAGAGCCAATATCGATATCTTCTTCCCGAAGGATTTTAAATCCTTGTTTTTCATAAAAATGTAAAGCCTTATTATTTCGGTTTACATTTAATTGTAGAGAAGACGCGTCTTTCTGTTTTACTTCGGAAATTATATGATCAAGCATTTGTTTGCCGATATTCTTTCCTTGCTGATTAGCTAAAACATAAATTTTATTCAGATAATAAACCTGGGAATCTTCATGCGCAGAGTAAGAAGCGAATCCAACCGGAAAATTATTTTCAGTAGCAAGAATAAATTGATGATTTAAAACTGAAAGCTGGTGTTCCAAAGAAGAAAGAGAATAAATTTTCTCCAGCATGTAATTGAGCTGCGCTTCCCCTAAAATTTCAAGATATGCTGAAGGCCATATTTGATGAGCAAGATGACGAATGGTTGGCAAATCTGAAATTTGGGCTGGCCTTATTTCTATCATCATTTACTTAATCGTTATTTTTAATTCAGGAGCAAAAAAGCTTCGGCCTTGTTTATCTTTTACAACGATATCGAAAAAATATAGTTGCTCATCTTTTTGCAGCCGTCGCCTGATATTATCAACCCAAACTTTTGGAAGGGGAGTGGAATTGAACCTGTCAGCGGAAATGGTAAAAACTTCTTCTTTCTTGCCGGTTTCATCATCGCGAATAAATGATTTTTGTCTGTAGAGAAACTGGTAGGAATCTATCGTGTACTGGTTGTTTTTCGCATCGATAATTTTTAAAGGCAAACTTACAAGTTGGACGCCTTCGTCAACAGTCACCTGGGCACCATTTTGATTCACTCCAAGATAAGTTTTTACAACCGGAGGTTTAAACTTTGGCTCTTTGGTTATGATTTGTTTATTCTGCGCAAAGGAGATGTTAATTGAAGACAACAATAAAATGCTTAGAAGATATTTAATCATAATTTTCATCAGCGTACCGCCGTTTAAGCGTCATAATGAAGCGATCGTTTGCTGGATCACTTTTATTTTTGATTCTGCATCCGCTTTCTTTTTTCGTTCAAGTTCAATCACTTCAGGTTTTGCATTCAGTACAAATTTATCGTTACTTAATTTCTTCTCAACGGTAATTAGGAAACCTTTAAGATAGTTTAAATCTTTTGTTAGTTTTTCTTTTTGAACACTTGTATCTATTGCTACATCTGATTGTATGTAGATCTTTTCATTTCCTGCAACAGTCATAATTGCAGAAGTGTCGGGAGTTTGATTAAACTGGATTTGATCGGCATTTGTTTGTTTGACCAATATTTCTTGTATCAGTTGATAAGAAGTTTCTTTATTCGTTTCAATAAATAATGAAACCGTCTCTTTTGGCTTCAAATTATTTTTATTTTTTGCATCACGAATAGCACTTATCAGATTTTTCAGTTTAGCACCTAACAGTAATATTTCAGCATTTGAATTCTGAATAGGACCAAATTGTTTGACCATTAGATCGTCCTTTCGTTCCTTCAACAAGTGATAAATTTCTTCTGTTATGAACGGCATGAAAGGATGAAGCAACTGAAGCAATTCATCAAAATAGCAAACCGCCTTTTCATACACTGCATGTGACATTGAGGTTCCGTATTCCGGTTTTATCCATTCAAGAAACCAGCTGCAGAAATCATCCCAGATCAAAGAATAAATCGTTTTCAGCGCTTCGCTCAATCTGAATTGTCGCATTAAAATTTCCACTTCATTCCTTACCTCCTGCAAGCGGTTTTCAAACCACTGCAATGCAAAATGTTCACTGCTTTCACTCCTTTTGCCTTCTTGCTTTTGTATTTTGTTCTCTTCCCACATCTTCAATAATTTCATTGCATTCCATAATTTGTTATTGAAGAATTTTCCTTGTTCAAGACTGCTTTCATCAAATAACAGATCGTTGCCGGCAGGGGAGGAGATCATGGTTCCAAAACGAACCGCATCTGCACCATATTCATGAATGAGTGTTAAAAGATCAGGGCTGTTTCCAAGACTTTTACTCATCTTTCTTCCCATCTTATCACGAACCATACCGGTAAAATATACATCATTGAAAGGCCGTTCGTGCATATATTCCATCCCCGCCATGATCATGCGGGCAACCCAAAAGAAAATTATGTCCTGCCCGGTAACGAGGATCGAAGTTGGATAATAATAATTAATGTCTTTATTGTTTGGATCACTGATACCATAAAAAACTTCTATTGGCCAAAGCCATGATGAAAACCAGGTGTCAAGCACATCTTCGTCTCTCGTCAGCTTTGAACTTTCACCTTTGAGCTTCACGCTTTGACCTATCGCTTCTTCTTCTGTTTCTGCAACGAAAACATTTCCTTCTTTATCGTACCATGCAGGAATTTGTTGTCCCCACCAAAGCTGCCGGCTGATACACCAATCTTTTACATTTTCCAACCAATATTTATAAGTGGCATTGAATTTTTCGTTCGGATGAATATTTATTTTTCCACTGGTCACCGCTTCTAATGCAGGCTGCGCCATGTCTTTCATCTTTACAAACCATTGGGTAGATATTTTCGGTTCTGCTACTACGTTGGTTCTCTGACTATAGCCGAGACGTGTGGTATATTCTTCTTCTTTTACCAAGAGTCCTTTTTCCCTCAGCTCTTCCACAATTTTTTTTCTTGCAACAAAACGATCTTCACCAATAAAAATCTGTGCCGCTTCACTTAAAGTTCCATCTTCATTCAATGTATCAACAACCGGAAGATTAAATTTCAAACCGATATTAAAATCATTGATGTCGTGAGCAGGAGTAATCTTTAAAATTCCTGTTCCAAAGTCTTTATCAACATAATCATCAAAAATAACAGGCACTTCTTTATTGATCAAAGGAACAATTACTCTTTTTCCTTGTAGAAGAGAATAACGTTTATCATCCGGATTAGCGCAAACAGCTACATCACCCATAATTGTTTCCGGCCTTTGAGTTGCAATTACGATAAAATCTTTCTGATCAGCCGCAGGTTGTGCGTCGTTCTTAATTTCATATTTTATATAATACAATTTTCCTGTAACGTCTTTATATTCTACTTCCTCGTCACTCAAGGCCGTCTTTGCTGCCGGATCCCAATTGATCATTCTTGCGCCACGATAGATCAAGCCCTTATTATGCAGGTCAACGAAAACTTTGATAACGGCCTTGTAATAATGCTCATCCATCGTGAATGTAACCCTGTTCCAGTCAACACTACAGCCTAATTTTTCTATCTGGTTGTAGATTATATTACCATATTTCTCTTTCCAGTCAAAAGCATATTGTAAAAATTCTTCTCTGGATAAATTGTTCTTATCTATCCCTTTTTCTCTTTTCAACATATCAACCACTTTCGCTTCTGTAGCAATAGACGCGTGGTCACTTCCCGGAACCCAGCACGCATTATAACCACTCATTCGTGCTTTTCTTACCAGGATGTCTTGAACCGTCTCATTAAGCGTATGGCCCATATGAAGGACACCGGTTACATTTGGCGGTGGAATCACAACGCTGAAAGGCGGCCTTTGATCAGGTTCACTTTTAAAATAATTTTTGTCCATCCAGTGTTTATACCACTTTTCTTCTACCGTTGAGGGGATATAATTCTTACTTAATTCCATTAATTTTAAAAAAATTTATAGCCAGCAAATGTAATACAATCATCGTTTAGTAACTTGCTGCAAGCGTTTGTAAATCTAATTTTAACCGACTTTTGTTATACGCAGTTGTTGATATTGAAACTACCGGTGGTTATGCCGCAGCCAATGGCATTATTGAAATTGCTGTGTTTATAACCGACGGCAAAATGGTGGTAAACGAATTTCATACTTTACTGAATCCCTATTATACTATTCCACGCTTTATCGAATCCCTTACCGGCATTACCAATGAAATGGTGGAATATGAGCAGGATTTCAAAAGTATTTCCAGCAGGCTGTATGAATTATTATATGATAAAGTTTTTGTGGCTCATAATGTAAACTTTGATTATTCTTTTGTAAAACATCATTTGCAAAAAGAAGGATATGAGTTGAATTGCAAAAAAATATGCACGATCAGGCTGGCAAGACAAATAATCCCCGGCTTAAAAGGTTATGGGCTTGCTAAAATTTGTAAGCACCTTGCCATTGAGATTGAAGAACGCCACCGGGCAAAAGGAGATGCTTCAGCGACGGTTAAACTTTTCCATCATTTATTGGCGAATGATACTAACGGATCTGCCCAAACGATGCTAAAGACAGGAAGTAAGGAGCAATTTCTTCCTCCAAACGTTCCTGCAGCTGAAATAAAAAAAATACCATCACAGCCTGGCGTTTATTATTTTCACGACAAGAAAGGAAAAGTCATTTATGTTGGAAAGGCAAAGAACTTAAAGAAAAGAGTAAACAGCCACTTTTCAAATAATAAGCCTAACAGGCAAAAACAGGAATTTTTAAAAAAAATCTATTATATCAGTTATGAGATAACAGCGACAGAATTAATGGCCTTTATATTGGAAAGTACCGAGATCAAAAAATTATGGCCGGAGCAAAACCGCAGCCAGAAAAGATTTGAGCAATCTTATGGATTGTATTATTTCGAAGACAGCTGTGGATATTTGAGATTGTGTATCGAAAAGAAAAGGAGAAATCTAAAGGCACTATATACTTTCAATCTTCTTGCGGAGGGATATTGCTTACTTCGAAAGCTTGTTGCCCAATATAGCCTTTGTCCAAAATTATGTTTTCTGCAATCGGCTAATATCGGCTGTCAGTTTTTGCTTGTTAAAAAATGCAAAGGTGCCTGTGAACAAATGGAAACTGCAAAGGAATACAACAAAAGAGTCTTGGAATGCATTCGTGATCTTCAAACTGAACTGCCGACTTTTGCTTTAAAGGACAACGGTTTAGAAGAGCAGGAACATAGCTTTATTTTAGTGGAGAAAGGAAAATTTTACGGAATGGGTTATGTTCCTTCACATTCAAATGTCCATCATATCGAGGAACTTAAAACCTACCTCAAAGCTTATGTTGAAAATGATTATATCCGTGGAATTATTTTTAAATATGCTGAGAGATTTCCTTATAAAAAAGTGGAGTTTGATTCCTCTCAAATTTTTGCTTTGCATCAATAAACAGCAAGGCGAGAAGAAATAAATCCTCAAAATTTTTTCATTTACTGTATTTCTTAAGCCACTTATTTCTCAAGAGGAATTAATTTTTTCAACAATGAATTAAATTCATTTTTTGAAATAAATTCTGCGCCAAGGCTATCCAAATGTTTGGTATAAACCTGGCAATCTATTAATTCAATTCCATTTCTTTCCAAACCTTTCACGAATTTTATAAAAGCGAACTTACTCGCATTGCTTTTTTTAGAAAACATGCTTTCACCAAAAAATACTTTACCGATCAAAACGCCATAAAGTCCTCCAACTAATTCATTATTTTGCCACGCTTCAGCGCTGTGTGCAAAACCTCTTTGAAATAAATCATTGTAGGCTTTTTCTATTTTATCACTTATCCAGGTTTTGTTGCCTTGATCCCTTTTTGCGAACCTACAGCCCCGAACCACCTCATTAAACGCCTCATCTACAGTGAAATTGAAGAGATGTTTATTAAAAACATTTCTCATGCTGTGACTGATTTTTATTTTACGGGGGAAGAGGACGAATCGTGGATCAGGAGAAAACCATTGGATAATTTCGCCAGGATTGAACCATGGAAATATTCCTTTTGTATAGGCGTTGATTAAAGTGCCGAAAGAAAGATTTCCGCCTATTGCGACAAGATCATGTTCATCTCCCGCGCGTGATTGCGGAAAATCATAAATTGCTTCTTCATCCAAAGCGGCAAATTAAAAATGAGGAATGTGAAGACTATTATTTTTCAGAAAGTTCTTCTACAGTTGCATTGATACCACGTTCTACAATTGAATCCCGCATTGGTTTGAGCACATTATAAGAACCTTCTTTGACTGCATATTTCCCTTTTGTATGAATGATCATGGCTGACTGTTCTGCCTGTTCAGCCGTATGGCGGCACACTTCTATCAGCGTGTCAATAACCCATTGAAAGGTATTAACATCATCATTCCAAACCACCAACTGGTAATTGTTGCCGTCTGCAATGAGTGTATCGGCTTCTTCTGATTCAACTTTAAAAGGTTGTGTTGTGTCCATAACTTATTGTTCAGCAAAATTACAATATAATCTATGCAATTTTTTGTAGTTGGCATAAAAAATTTATGAAAAAAGAGAGTTTTATTATAAATCTTTTCTTGTTGAATCTGCGAAAAAATTGCATTCAAAATCATAAAATTTTTATTGAATAAACATTTTTTCAGCAACCTGTTTATCATGCCCATATATGTCATCCCTGAAATTCAATTGTCCGTTGTCATCCACCCATGCAGTGTAATAAGTTATAAATACAGGAACAGGATTTTTTAATTTTACCGATTGTTCATTACCGCTATTCATCGCTTCATTTATTTTTTCCGGAGTCCAATTGGGGTCGTTTTGTAAAAGGTAATCTGCCATTTTTTCTGCATCCGCCAATCGAATACAGCCATGACTATAAGCTCTTACGTCTTTATCAAACAACCATTTGGCCGGAGTGTCATGAAGGTAAATATTGAATACATTAGGAAATAAAAACTTAACTTTTCCGAGTGAATTTTGCGGCCCTGGTTTTTGACGTACTACCGGCAAACTATCCGTTCCTCCTTTAATTTCCATGTTGTTTTCTTCAAGGTAATTGGGATCTTTTTGTATGCCCGGAAGAACTTCTTTTTTTACGATACTCGGCGGCACATTCCAATAGGGACTAAAAACTACCGTTGTCATCAGGTCGGAAAACAAGGTAGTATTATGTCCTTCTTTTCCCACAACTACAGGCATTGTAAAAACTGTTCTTTGACCCTCATAAACATGCAAAGTAAAAGCAGGGATATTAACAACAATAAGTCTCCCTTCTGGTTTTGTAGGCAGCCATCGCATCCTGTTCATGTTGATTAGAATTTGTTTTACTCTTTCAATTGCAGGTGTTCTTAATTCTTCAAGCGTTTTACTTCCGAACTTTCCATCGGCAGTTAACCCAAAGCGTCTTTGATAATTTTTGATCGCATTTTCAAGAGCGGTATCATAAACCGAGGAAGTATCCCCTGCAGAAAGATCCCCAGTTAGAATCAGTTTTCTTTTCAATGCCAAGATGGATGCAGAGGAATCGTTCTTTTTTAAATTTTTTGAATCGATATCCTCAATTACAGGCCAACCACCACTTTTGGCAATGGCTACATATTTTCTTAGTTGTTCTGAAAGTAATTTATAGGCCTGATTTATATCACCGAAATATTTATCGTCATTATGTTTTTTATTTAATAATGAATCTGCAAGCTTAATGGGATCTTCTTTTTTGAAAGGAATAAAACGTTCGAGTTCTTTTCTTTTTACGTATCCGTCAGGAAACCGCGTAAGAGAATAATCAATTAATCTTTGGGTTAAATTGATTTCGGTGTTTATTATCGATTTACTGTTTCCTGAGACTGTCAGGTTTGTATCTGCAAGTAATTCATCCATTCTTTTTACCAGCTTTGTTTGTTGGGCAGAAGTATCATTGGTAAAATTTAATAAACTTGAAAAACCCATAGCCTGTTCTGACAATCCATCAGAAGAAAACCACGCGTATTCGTAATTGCGTGTATTATAGAAGCTAATCATTCTTCTTGCAACTGAATCCGGGATGTGATTCCCGGAGATGTAATTTACCACATCCATACTGTCGAGGAAGATGTCATTATAAGAATTGGCTTTGGTAATTCCATAATGTCTTTTGCTGATCTTCTTTTCTTCTTTTTGTCTATTCTTTACGACCCGGTTATTATTATTATTGTTATTACACGAGAGTAAAATAAGAGCCGGAAGAAAAAGGATTGTAATAATATTTTTCATATACCATTCTTTTACAAATGATATGCCGATTAAAAATCAGTCGGTTAGCAATTGAAAACTTCTTCTTTAACTATCGATTTTTTCCGATTATCATTAACATTTCCTTGTTAAACCACGCAAATAAAAATCAATCTCAGTATCGAAACTATTCTTATAACAGTTTAAAAATTTTAAGATGAAAAAGATAATTACGCTCCTGATTTCAACCGGTATTTTTACCGCTTCTTATGCTCAGGAAAACCATGGTCATGGGGACAGATACAATAGACACGATCAATATGCTTCCGCTTCTAACGGACGTTATGATAGAGATAATGATAATGAAAGAGACCACGGCTATCAGCATGACGGATATCAGCAAAGAAACCAATCGTATGCTTATCAAAGACAAATCCAGATAGATAGAA
>Ga0157371_10003292_pt1 | contig 14782 bp, 17 predicted proteins | sample C45metaG_FD_113462 | JGI IMG/M metagenome (GOLD analysis project Ga0157371, IMG submission 113462) | Corn rhizosphere microbial communities from Kellogg Biological Station, Michigan, USA - C4-5 metaG | ecosystem: Host-associated > Plants > Roots > Rhizosphere > Soil | place: USA: Michigan...
ATAGCGAGGGCGAAGGATCTCCTCGGGTGGCAGCCGGAGGTCGAGCTTCGTGAGGGGCTCCAGCAAACCATCCGGTGGTTCGATGAAGAGCGGCGATCCAAACGGGCCCCGTGGCGCGGAGTCGCCGCTCCCGATGCGGAAGTGCCGCTGATCCAGGCCGCGGAATAGAGGAGCAAGATGAGCGGAAGCGAAAGCGGCGAAAGTCGCTCGACGATGCGCGCGGCAGTGGTGACGGCGCCCGGCAAAGTGGAAATCCGAGAAGTCCCGAAGCCGGAGCCGGGACGGGGCCAGGTCCGGGTGCGGCTTGAAGGATCGGGGGTCTGCGCGTCGAACTTGACGCCTTGGGAGGGCCCGGAATGGATGGCCTTCCCCACCCGGCCCGGCGATCTCGGCCACGAAGGCTGGGGAACAATCGATGCAGTGGGCGACCACGTGCGCGATCTACGACCCGGCGACCGCGTGGCCACGCTCGGGACCAGGGCTTATGCGGAATATGATGTAGCCGACGCCTCGGGGGTCGCCACAATCCCGGAAGAGCTGGGCAACACTCCGTTCCCCGGCGAGCCCTTTGGCTGCGCAATGAACATCTTTCGCCGAAGCGACATCCGCGAAGCGCAGACGATTGCGATAATCGGGATCGGATTCCTCGGCGCGATCCTCGTGAGGCTGGCCGCGAATGCAGGAGCTCGGGTAATCGCAATTTCGAGGCGGCAAAGCTCGCTCGATCTCGCGCGAAAAATGGGCGCGGCAGAGACGATCCAGATGGATGATCACTACGCCATCATCGAGCGGGTGAAGGAGCTCACGGGCGGCAGACTTTGCGAGCGCGTGATCGAAGCCGTCGGCAAGCAATGGCCGCTCGACCTCGCCGCCGAACTGACCGGCGAAGGCGGGAAGTTAATTGTCGCCGGTTATCACCAGGATGGGCCCCGGCAGGTCAACATGCAGCTTTGGAACTGGCGTGGGTTCGACGTTGTCAACGCGCACGAGCGCGATCCCAACGTCGCCTTGCAAGGGGTAAAGGACGCGATCGAGGCGGTTCGCTCGGGGTTGCTCCACCCGGCGGATCTGATCACGCACCGGTATCCGCTGGAGAAGCTCGACGAAGCGTTGAACGCAACCCGCGACCGCCCCGGGAATTTCGTCAAAGCCGTCGTGACCCCGTGACGGTGCGGCTCGGGTTTCTCGGAGTCGGCTGGATCGGCCGCAACCGGATGGAAGCGATGCTGGCGACCGGCAAGGCGCAGGGATTCGCCATCTGCGATCCGAGTCACGAAATGGTCGCTGAGGCCCAAAACCTTGCGCCCGATGCGAAGCTCGTCGGCTCTTTGGACGAGCTGCTCGCGCTCGAACCGGATGGGGTGGTCATTGCGACGCCGAGTGCGCTTCACTCCGAGCAGTCTATCCGGGTAGTGGAAAGTGGGGCAGCGGTGTTCTGCCAGAAGCCGCTTGGCCGGAATGCGACCGAGGTGGAAGCGGTGCTTGATGCAGCGAGGAAAGCCGACCGGCTCCTCGGCGTCGATCTTTCCTACCGTCACACCGCAGCCATGCAGGCGATCCGCGAGTTGATCCGCTCGGGTAAGCTCGGCCAGGTCTTCGCCGCTGACCTGGTCTTCCACAATGCCTACGGCCCGGGAAATGCCTGGTTCTACGATCCCAAGCTGTCGGGCGGTGGATGCCTCATCGATCTCGGTGTTCACCTTGTCGATCTGGCGCTGTGGCTGTTCGATTTCCCCGAGGTGACGAGCGCTCGCGGCCGGCCGCTGAAGCAAGGTCGCGCCCCGGGTACCGACGAGGTTGAGGACTTCGCGCTCGGCGAAATCGAGCTGTCCAACGGCGTTTCCGTTCGGATTGCCAGCTCCTGGAACCTGTCGGCGGGACAGGACGCCGACATCCGAGCCACCTTCTATGGCACCCACGGCGGTGCCGAGATGCGCAATGAGAACGGCTCCTTTTTCGATTTCGTTGCCGACCGGTTCAGCGGCCGCGATCGGCAGCGGCTGGCCGGTTATCCGGACGAGTGGGGTGGCCGCGCGGCTGCCGAGTGGGTGGAAAAGCTCGCGAGCGGCGCGCGCTTTGAAGGCAGCACGTCCGGCCTGCTTCAGACTGCGCAGGTACTGGACAGTCTTTACGGCCGCTAAATCTCTTCCTTGATCTGAGCGAAGGTGAAGAGCGCAAACAGGCCTGTCCCACCGACGATGTTGCCGATCACCGCGGGGATGACAAAGCCGTAAATGGGCCAGAGCGGCGGCGCATTCCCGGTCAGCGCCAGCAGATAGGCTCCGGCGGCGCTTGCGATCGCGTGGGCAAATCCGCCGATCGCGATGACATAGGTCAGCGAGGTGACAATCCAGAAGTGGCCGCTCTTCGTGGCGATGATCAGCCATGCGATTGCTGCAATCAGGAATCCGGCAGGGATCGCCTGCATCAAAGTGTGGAGAAAATCGCGTTCCAGCATCTTCCGGCTGACGTCGACCATGGCTGCGGTCAATTCGGGGGAGGTCACTTTCAACACGACGCACGAGAGTGCGGCAAGAAAAGCGCCAAGCTGGTTGGTAAGGAAAACTATCGTCCATAGCCGCGCCAACTTCTGAACGTTGGCAAAGGTCGGCGATCCGATTGCTGGCATGACAGCCACGACGGTATGCTCGGTGAACAGCTGCAACCGGCCCAGGATGACGATCACGAATCCGACGGAATAGCCAAATCCGGTCACCAGCTCCCGCCACGGGGCATCCGGCAGATATTGGTGGAGTGCCCCCTCGGCAACGAGCGAATTACTGACCGCCATGCCCGCCGCCAGCCCCGACCAGAAGAGGGACGTTGCCGGTCGCCCGAGCTCGTGTTCGCCCTTCAGCACCACTGCCTGATAGAGGACGAGCGATTCCGGCCCGGAGCGCTTTTGCGCTTCCTTTTTTTCCGCGGCTTTGAGGTTGGTCTGCTCGCTCGCTTCGGCCATTGCTGCTCAACGGTCGCACATCGGGAACGTTTCGTTCATTTCACGATCAGCCGCGCGATTATACTGAGGAGCCATGCTCGACCGACGTCGATTGCTCCAGCTCATCGGTGCCGCCGCTCCGGCGCTGGTCCTGGCGCGCACCGCTCCCGCCTTGGCGGCTGGTTTTCAGGTGCAGCATAGCGCTGAGGAATGGCGGCGACTTCTCGGCCCGCAGCGTTTCGCGGTCCTTCGAGAAGCTGCCACTGAGCCGGCGTGGTCCAGCCCTTTGCTTAAAGAGCATCGCAAAGGAACATTTGTGTGTGCGGGTTGCTCCCTGCCGCTGTTCAGCTCGACGACGAAGTTCGAAAGCGGCACTGGCTGGCCGAGCTTCTATGCGCCGCTTGCCCATGCAATCGTCACCCGGCCCGATCACAGCCTCGGCATGGACCGCACCGAAGTTCTGTGCCGGCGCTGCGGTGGACATTTGGGCCACGTGTTCGACGACGGCCCGCGCCCGACCGGGCTGCGCTATTGTATGAACGGACTGGCGCTCCAGTTCCGGCCAGCATGAGGAGCACATGATGAAAAGGATTGCGACAGCTTTCGCGACAGCGCTGATGTTCACCGCCAGCTGCTCGGCCGCGCCGGCATCGCAGCTGCAGACTGCGGTGCTCGCCGGCGGCTGCTACTGGGGCATGGATTCAGTGTTCGATCATGTGAAAGGCGTTCGCAACGTCGTGTCCGGGTGGGCGGGCGGCAACGCCAGCATGCCACACGCAGAGGCGGTGCAGATCCGCTTCGATCCGAGCCAGATCAGCTACGCCCAGCTTCTGCAAATCTATTTCACCGTCGCTCACGATCCGACGCAGGTGAACAGGCAGGGACCGGACGTCGGCCAGAATTATCGCTCAGCCATTTTCCCGCAGAATGCGGAGCAGCGCGCGATTGCCGAGCATGAGATTGCGGACTTGAAGCGCTCCAAGCCGATCGCGACCCGGTTGGAAGGCGGCCCGTTCGAAGCCGCGCCGCCGGACCAGCAGGACTTCGCTCGCAAGCACCCGACCTTCCCATACATCGTCATCAACGATGATCCGAAACTGGTGAGGCTGAAGCACGATTATCCGCAGTGGTGGAAATCCTGATCAGCCGCTAGGAGCCGCCCCGTTCGGCAGCGGGGGCTACAATGGCGAAATCGATTGAAACGGTGGCGCTGATCGGCCTCGGGCTGATCGGTTCGTCGATTGCCCGCGGGGTGAGCGAGGTGCTGCCGCACGTAAAGCTTAGCGGCTACGACCGGGATCCCGCGGTGCGTGCCCGTGCTCGTGAATTATCGTTGGCAGGTCACATCCCCGACGAAGTCTCCGAAGCGGTTGCCGGTGCAGACCTCGTAATACTGTGCGTACCGGTCGGCGCGATGGAAGCGGCAGGTCGGGAAATCGGGCCGGGGCTGAAGCCGAACGCAATCGTCAGCGATGTCGGCTCATGCAAGGCACCGGTCCTGCGCGCTCTGCGCAGTGTCCTGCCCGATGCGACCATCATACCCGGCCACCCGATCGCCGGTACCGAGAAGAGCGGTCCCGACGCGGGTTTCGCCGCTCTGTTCCACCGCCGCTGGTGCATCCTCACGCCGGAAGAGGGAACGGACATCGGAGCGGTCGAGCGGCTCGCCGGCTTCTGGCAAGCACTTGGGGCGAAGGTCCAGATCATGGGTCCGGAGCGTCACGATCTCGTGCTGGCGGTAACAAGTCACCTTCCCCACCTGATCGCGTTTACAATCGTCGGGACCGCCTCCCACCTTGAGGAGGTGACAGAAGGCGAGGTCATCAAATATTCCGCAGGTGGCTTTCGCGACTTCACCCGTATCGCGGCGTCAGACCCGACCATGTGGCGCGACGTGTTCCTCGCCAACAGCGAGGCTGTCCTGGAGGTCCTGCAGCATTTCCAGGCCGACCTCGACGGCCTAGTGGAGGCCATCCGCTCGGGCGACGGCGCCTCCCTGTTCCACTGGTTCAGCCGGACTCGGGATATCCGCCGGGCGATCGTCTACGAAGGCCAGGATGTGGCTGCGCCCGATTTCGGGCGCAGCACCTAGCGCCGCCGCGTCGTCGAAAATCGGTAGACGATCCGGTCCATGTAGACCTGACCAGGATTCAGGCGGGCCGATCCAAGCTTCGGCTGGTTCGGGGTGTCCGGGAATACCTGCGGCTCAAGCGCCAGTGCGTCGCCCTGCCGGTAGAGATGCCCATTCTTCCCGGCGATGGCGGCATTTAGAAAATTGCCGCTGTAGAATTGCACGCCCGGCTGGTTACTCAGCAACTCCATCACTCGGCCGCTGAACGGGTCTTCGACGCGCGCCATCAGGTGAAGCCCGGGGATCGGGGCGCGGGTGACCACGAAATTGTGTTCGTAACCGTGGCCCTTGGCCAGCTGATCGTCGTGTCCGTCACGAATGCGTTCACCGATAATGTGCGCAGTCCGGAAATCGAACGGCGTACCTGCGACGGGGCGGAATTCGCCGGTGGGGATGAGAGTCGCATTGACTGGAGTGATCGAATCCGCCGGGATCGTCAGCCATTCCTCGGTAATCGGATGATTGGAGCCCTCGCCCGCCAGGTTGAAGTAACTGTGGTTGGTGAGATTGACGATCGTCGGCTTGTCGGTGGTCGCCCGATATTCGAGGATCAGCTCGTTCTTCTCGTTGAGGCTGTAGGTTGCTGTCGTCGTAAGCGTACCCGGGTAACCCTCGTCGCCATCGGGACTGACATAGGTCATCGAAACGCTGGCGACGGGCCCGCTCTTGACGCTGTTGATCGTCCACAGATGCTTTTCGAAGCCCATGACGCCGCCGTGGAGGGCATTTGGGCCATCGTTCTTGGCCAGCTGGTAGGTCTTGCCGTCGAGCGTGAACTGCCCGTTTGCAATTCGGTTCGCGTATCGGCCGACGCTGGCGCCGAAGTGAGCGGTCTGGTGAACGTACCGATCGAGATCATCGAAGCCGAGGACGACATCAGCGGCATGCCCGTTGCGATCCGGCACGATCAGAGACTGGAGCGTTGCGCCGAACGCCAGAATCTTCGCCTTCACGCCGTGCGAGTTGGCGAGCGTGATTGCCTCCACCCTTTCCCCGTTTTGCAGCCTTCCGAAGTCGCTTCTGGTCGCAGTCGCTGCCAGGGCCGAAGTCGAAGTCGCCATCGCAACTACAACCGTCATCACACCAAATAGACGCATCCCTCTTCCTCCCGATTACTCACACAAAAGCGTTCTATGCGCGGTCGCGGTGGAGGTCCAGTGAGAGGTGACTCGAGCGGTGACAGGTTGGTGCTTCGCCGTCCGCCTGACTGTCTCCAGGGGGGGTCGTTTGGCTCGGAAGGCCGCAGCGCATCCTGCCCTGAGCATTCAAATTGCGAATTCACTGGATTGGCTCGATTTGAATGCTGGTGCCCAGGGGCGGGATCGAACCACCGACACCGTGATTTTCAGTCACGTGCTCTACCAACTGAGCTACCTGGGCATCTCGCAATGGCCGGATGGCCGTCTGGAGCGGCTGCGGGCTCTAACCCTGGTGATCGGCGCTGTCCAGTGACTCGGGGTCGGCTGGCGGGCCCGGAATCCGGTAGCCCTCACCGAGCCACTGCAGGAGGTCGCGATCCTTGCATCCGCGCGAGCAGAAGGGGGCGTGCTCGTTTGACAGCGCCTTGCCGCAGATCGGGCAGGTCTTGGGATCAGAGCGTCTCGGCATACCCGCCTGAGATGGGCAGCGCGGCATCCGCGCGCAAGCCGACGGCGCCGCCGATCTGACGCGCGAGCGCTTCAGTCCATTCCGGCCTGCTCTCGAGCACAGCAATTACCGCCGGGTGCGCCGCCAACCGCTTCGCTCCGGGCGACTCCAACACGACCCGCCGGAGCAGGACGCGCGCTTCGAAGGTGGCGCGGTCCTGCGCCAGTTCGACCAGCGACGCGCGCTGGCGGCGCCGCACGATCTGGACGAAACCGAAGCCGTTGACGGCGGTTCGTTCGAATGGTGGCGGCAGGATGCTGTCGATTGCCAACCCGATCTCCTGCCGCTCCGCCTTTCCGCCGACGGTCGGCAGGTCGATCCCAATCGAGCCGCCGATATCGAGCCGGAGGATCGAGCGCGCCGCGGCCGTTGCTCCGGCGATCGCGAGCTCCAACGGCGGCAGATGGCCATCGACATCGATCAAAGTCATCGCGGGTGTTGGCGAGATGCGAAGCTCTCCGCCGGGAAATCGGACGACTCCGCTGCGCGCCTCCTCCAGCACATCCCACCATCCCGCGTTGCCGAGTTCGTCGCGGGGTCCAGGAAAAGCGATATGTCTTGCGTCGAAGGGCGACGCAGCACTCGGAGCGTCGTCGGTCACCACGGCCAGCGGGCGCTTCCAAGGCTCCGCTCCAGGGATTGCCTCACGCGTCACCTCGATAATGAGCGTCGCGCCTTGGGTCACGCCGGGAGCGCCTTTCGGCAACAGATATTCCTGCCCTTCGGCTTCGGCCGCTGCCCCACGGTCGACAGCTTTCAGCCGAGCGAGGAGGCGCGTTCCAGCGCGAACCGAACCTTCTGGCGATATGCGCGCCTCTACAATGTCGTCGTCTTTGATTAGCGCAGCGCGCTTCTCCCCGATCCCCTGCTCGATCACCCATTCAGGCAATGGGATACCCAGCGGCTTTCAGAAGGTTGCGCGTTTCAGCGAGCGGCAGGCCGACAACGTTGGAATAGCTTCCGGCGATATGGCGGACATAGACTTCGCCATAGCCTTGAAGCGCGTAACCGCCCGCCTTGCCGCGCCATTCGCCATGGCCGGCGTAGAAATCGATTTCCGCTTCCGACAACCGCTTCATCGCAATCATCGTCTCGACAAGCCGGGTGCGAAGCGGTTGGCCAAGGGCGGAGAGTGCGACCGCTGTAAGCACGCGGTGGCGCCGCCCGGACAACAACTTCATGCAGGCCCGGAGCGTAGGCTCGTCCTCCACCTTGGGCAGGATTCGGCGACCGACCGCAACGACGGTATCGGCAGCAAGGACGAGCGCACCGGGCTCCTTCGCTGCGACCTCTTGAGCTTTCTCGATCGCGAGTCTGAGCGCGTGATCGCGCGGAAGCTCGCCTTTTGGCACACTCTCGTCGATATCGCCGGGCAGAACCGCGTCTGGGACGACGCCGATTCGGGCTAGCAGGTCGAGACGGCGTGGGCTCGCCGAGGCGAGGATCAGCCGCACTAGAGGGGTCAGCCCGTGTAGCCGGGCGGGCCTCCGCGGCCGGGCATGAAGCGATAGGTGATGCGCCCCTTGGTGAGGTCGTAGGGCGTCAGCTCGACCAGCACGTCATCACCCGTCAGAACCCGGATTCGGTTCTTGCGCATCTTGCCGGCGGTGTGGCCGAGGATTTCGTGGCCGTTCTCGAGGCGGACGCGGAACATGGCATTGGGCAACAGCTCGACCACCTTGCCGCGCATCTCGAGAAGTTCTTCCTTGGCCAAACGAAACCTCATCTGTTCTTGCAAAAGTGGCGGTGCCTTAGCGGCGCATCGGTAAAATGTGAAGGCGCAGAGCCTCAGACGGTCAGGATGGTGGATCCCGTGGTCTGGCGCGCTTCGAGAGCGCGATGCGCCTCGGCGGCATTCTTGAGCGGAAAGCGCTGCTTCACCTCGACCTTCACCTTGCCCGAGCCGACGATGTCGAAGAGGTCGCTCGCGGACTGTTCTAGCTCCTGCCGCGTCCCGATATAGTCGAAGAGGGTCGGCCGTGTTAGGAATAGCGAACCCTTCTGCGCCAGAAGGGACGCGTCGAACGGCTCGACCCGGCCAGATGCATTGCCGAACAGCACCATCAGGCCGCGCTTCTTCAGGCAATCGAGCGAATGGACGAACGTGGTCCGCCCGACTGAATCGTAGACCACGGGCAGCATCTCGCCGCCAGTGAGCTTCTTCACCTCCTCGACGAAATCCTGCTGAGTGTAGAGGATCGGGTGATCGCAGCCATGCGCCCGGGCCAGTTCGGCCTTCTCCTCGGTGGAAACCGTGCCGATTACGGTGGCACCCAAGCCGCTGGCCCACTGGCACATCACGAGGCCGACTCCGCCAGCAGCGGCATGGATCAAAACCGTATCGCCGCTCTTCACGTCGTAAACGGCGCGAAGCAGCATTCGCGCGGTCATTCCCTGTAGCATGATTGCCGCCGCCTGATCGAAGGAGATGCCGTCGGGAAGCTTCACGAGGCGGTCCGCCGGGACGAGCCGCTCCTCCGCATAACCGCCGATGGGGCCGGCATAAGCGACGCGGTCACCTGGCTTCACCTGCTCGACGCCGGGGCCCACGGCCGTCACCCTCCCAGCGCCTTCAACTCCCGGCGTGAACGGGAGTTGCTGCTTATACAGGCCGGTGCGGTGATAGACGTCGATGAAATTGAGCCCCACTGCAGCCTGGCCGATTTTCGCCTGTCCCGGTCCGGGCTCGCCGACGTGGACCTCCTCCCACTTCAGGACTTCGGGGCCGCCGGACTCATGGATTCGGATTGCGTATGTCATGGCCCCGCTTCAACGCGCGGAAGCGGCAAAGGAAAAGCCCCGCCACCATAACGCGAGGGGGCTCCCCTTTCCCAACGATGAAGCGCCTTAGCCGGCGTGACCCGCGAGCGCTGCCAGCAGGAGCAGTGCGACGATATTGGTGATCTTGATCATCGGGTTCACGGCGGGGCCGGCAGTGTCCTTGTACGGATCGCCGACGGTGTCGCCGGTCACGGCAGCCTTGTGGGCTTCCGAACCCTTGCCGCCGTAATTGCCGTCTTCGATATACTTCTTTGCATTGTCCCAAGCGCCGCCGCCGCTGGTCATCGAGATTGCGACGAACAGGCCGGAGACGATCACGCCGATCAGGAGCGCGCCCAAGGAGGCAAAGCCCTGCTCCGGCCCGGCGACCGCGCGGACGATGAAGAAGATCACGATCGGAGCGAACACCGGCAGAAGCGACGGGATGATCATCTCGCGAATCGCGGCGCGGGTCACGAGATCGACAGTGCGAGCGTAATCCGGACGCGACGAGCCGTCCATGATCCCCGGATTATCGCGGAACTGGCCGCGCACCTCCTCGACGACCGCGCCGCCCGCGCGTCCGACCGCCATCATTCCCAGAGCGCCGAACAGGTAGGGGAGGAGCGCTCCGATCAGCAGGCCGACGATCACATAAGGGTTGGCAAGGCTGAAATTGATGTTGGCGTAAGAGACGCCAAGGTCGCCTGCAAAGCGGCTGAGATCGGTCGTGTAGGCCGAGAAGAGCACCAGAGCCCCAAGGCCCGCGGATGCGATCGCGTAGCCCTTGGTTACCGCCTTGGTGGTGTTGCCGACCGCGTCGAGCGCGTCGGTGCGGGTCCGGACGTCCTCTTCGAGACCCGACATTTCAGCGATGCCGCCGGCGTTATCGGTGACCGGGCCGTAAGCGTCGAGTGCGACGATCATTCCCGCGAGCGACAGCAGCGCCGTCGCTGCAAAACCTATGCCGATCAGCCCGGCAAGGCTGTAGGCGACGATGATTCCGATGCAGATGACGATAGCCGGAAGCGCAGTCGCCTCCATGCTGACCGCGAGGCCTTGGATGATGTTGGTGGCATGGCCCGTCTGTGACGAGCGGGCGACCGCCTGCACCGGGCGGTGATTAGTGCCGGTGTAATATTCGGTGATCCAGACAATGAGGCCCGTGACCACGAGGCCGACCAGCATCGCGTAATAGAGATCCCAACCCGTGAAGCTCACGGTGGTGCCGGAGATGGCGGTCGTAGTCCCCGCCACCGCATTCATGTCGCCAAGGACCCAGGTCGAAACGCCGTAAAGGGCGGGGATCGACAACACCGCGGTCACCAGGAATCCCTTGTAGAGAGCGCCCATGATCGAGCCGCCGCCGAGCCGCACGAAATAGGTACCGATGATCGAAGTGATGATGCAGGCGCCGCCGACGAGCAGCGGCAGAGTCATCAGCGCCATCAGGTTGGTTCCGGCAGCGACCAGCAGCGCCAGAAGAACCATCGTGGCCCCGACGGTGACGACATAAGTCTCGAAGAGATCGGCGGCCATTCCAGCGCAATCGCCGACATTGTCACCCACGTTATCCGCGATCACTGCCGGGTTGCGTGGATCGTCCTCGGGGATTCCGGCCTCGATCTTGCCCACCAGATCGGCGCCGACGTCGGCAGCCTTGGTGAAGATGCCACCACCCAGACGCGCAAAAATCGAAATAAGCGATGCTCCGAAGGCGAGCGCGACCAGAGCGTCGATAACTTCGCGATCATTTGGCGCGAGCCCTACCGGCCCGGTCAGAATATAGAAAAACACCGAGATTGCGAGCAGCGCGAGCCCGGCAACCAGCATTCCCGTCACCGCGCCTGAACGGAAGGCAACGGTGAGGCCGGCCTGAAGGCTCGTGCGGGCCGCTTCCGCAGTGCGGACATTGGCGCGAACCGAGATGTTCATGCCGATATACCCTGCAGCGCCCGATAGAACGGAGCCGAGCACAAAACCAGCTGCCTGGATGTGGCCGATCAGGAAAAAGACCAGGACCGCAACAACAACGCCGACGATCCCGATCGTCGTATACTGACGGCCGAGATAGGCCCGGGCGCCCTCCTGGATGGCGGCGGACACTTCGCGCATCCGTTCGTTGCCGGCCGGCGCTCCAAGCACTTGGGTGGTTGTAAAGATGCCGTAGATGAGTGCGATCACGCCACAGGCGACCGCGACCAGGATGAGATTCATGAGCTTCCCCGTTGGGCAAATCTTAGCGGCCGGCGTGCGATGCAGCTGGCTGGATTGCCGCCCTTTATGGTCCGATTAAGCTGCTGGCAACCGGGGACTAATGAAGAAGCAGGGCCGCGGCCATTCCGCAGACGAGGCCGCTAATGCCGATCGCCCATTGGCGGAGATTGATAACCGTGTTCATAGCCAAGCGACTCCGGAAGCGGCACCGGCCCATCGCGGTCGAGGAGCGATATTTCGCTTCCGGACACCAGACGGCCGATCGCGGTCAAAGTCGGCTTTTGAGGTAAAGAAAGGCTTAACGGGTCGACATCAGGCGGAAGCGCCGCGAGCAGCGCGTAATCATCCCCGCCGGTGGCGGCGAACAGCCGTGCGGCCCGATCGTGGCCGCCCTCCGCAATGAAAGCGCGCGACAGCGGCAGCGAATCGAGGTCAATTTCCGCTCCGCATCCGCTCGCAGCGCAGAGCCGCTCGAGATCCAGCAGCAGTCCGTCTGACACATCCATCATTGCCGTTGCGAGCGGAGCGAGCGCTTGACCCATTTGCAGCAACGGTATGGGGCGACGGTAGGTTTCGACCAGCTGCCCGCTTGCGGCAGCGTTGTCCTGCAGCAGCTCCAGGCCGAGCGCCGCGTCGCCAACGGACCCTGCTAGCCACAGCCGGTCGCCTTCGCCTCCTCCTGACCGATCCGGGGTCGCGGAGCCTGCGCGGCCGATCGCGGTGAGACCATAGACGCGAGGTGCGCCCTCCGGCAGCGTGATCGTGTCGCCGCCGATCAGTGGCAGGCCGTAGCTCTCGCAGGCCGCCTCGATGCCGTCCAGAAAGGCGCGGTCCCAGTCGGTATCGGAAAGTACGAGCGACAACAGCGCCCCCACCGGCTCGGCTCCCTTCGCAGCGAGATCGGAGAGGTTCGACGCGACCAGTTTCCAGCCGACGCTGGCGGGTGGATCGAACGGCAGGAAGTGCACGCCTTCCGCGATGCTGTCATGCGTGATCACCAGTCCGTCGAGCACCGCCACGTCATCGCGCAGGTCTCGCGCACCGGGATGGGTTGCAAGCCGCCGCAGCCGCTCGATCACTTCGGCTTCGTTCATCCGTCCACCCTACACGTCACTTTCGCGAAAGCGGGAGTCCTTGCGAGAAGAGAGTCCCGCTTTCGCGGGAATGACGATCAGGAACGCACATCCTTCGCGATCGAGTCGAGAAGGCCGTTCACAAAGCCGCTCTCGCGCTTGTCGTAGAAGGCGTGGGCGACGTCGAGATATTCCGAAATCACCGAGGCGACGGGAACGTCCGGCCGCGCGATCAGCTCGTAGGCGCCCGCCCGCAGAATCGCGCGCATTGGCCGGTCCAGCCGCTCGAGCGACCAGCCAGTCGAAAGCTTGGCCGAAATCGCAGAATCGGTATCGGCGCGACGCGCTATCGCGCCGGTGACGATATCATCGAAGAAATCGCGCTCGGCCTCGTGATATTCCGCTTCCTCGATCGTGGCGCCGAGCCGGTGGTCGTGGAATTCCTTCAGCAGCTGCGGAAGCGATGTCTGCTCCATCTCCTGCTGGTATAGCGCCTGGACTGCAGCGAGACGCGCAGCGGAGCGGGATCGGGAACGGTTGGAGAGGGCCATCGGCCGGGCGTGTAGCGGCGCGATCCGCTTATGGGTAGCTCACCGTCATCGGCACTTCGGGGAGCGGGATGAATTCGTCGTGATCATCGGGCGGAAGCGCGAACTCGCCGGCGCGCCAGGCGCACTTGGCTTCATTGATACGGTCGCGGCTCGACGACACGAAATTCCACCAGACGTGCCGCTCGCCATCTAACGGCGCTCCGCCGCACAGCATGAGCCGAGCCCCGTGCTGGGAATGGAGCAGCGGCCGGTGTCCGGGCGCGAGCACCACAAGGTTCTGCGGCTGAAGTGCGATTCCATCGACAGTGGCATCGCCGTCGAGCAGGTAGAGCGCGCGCTCGTCCGCCTCATGCGCAATCTGGAGACGCGATCCCGGCGGTATCAGGAGCGAGGCGTAGATCGTTGGCGAATGGCAGGTGACCGGTGAGGCCGCCCCCCAGCCCTCGCCCATGATCAGCCGAACCTCGACCCCATCGGCATCGATGACCGGCAGGTCGCCGGAACCGCTGTGCTCGAAGCCCGGCTTTATCTCCTCCTTTCCCCTCGGCAAAGCGAGCCAGGTCTGGATTCCATTGAGGTGAGCGCCCGTTGCCCGCTCGTCGTGCGGGGAGCGCTCCGAATGGGTGATTCCGTGCCCGGCGGTCATCAGGTTGACGGCGCCCGGCTCGATCCGCTGGCGCGTGCCCAGGCTGTCGCGATGCTCGATAGCTCCTGCGAAAAGGTAGGTGACGGTCGCGAGATTGATGTGCGGGTGGGGTCGGACGTCGATTCCTTCGCCGGTGGCGAGCCGCGCTGGCCCCATCTGGTCGAAAAAAATGAACGGCCCGACCATCGTCCGCTCCTTGTGCGGAAGCGTTCGATGGACCTTGAACCCGCCGAGGTCGTGGGTGACCGGCGCGAGGGTCTGGAGAATTGGGTCCTCGGTCATTCGCCAGGTGCTTTCGCTTTGATAGACAGTGCGTGCACCCGGTTGCCTACGAGTTCGCCGAGCGCCCGGTTTACCATCCGCTGACGGTCTACTCGCGATTTGCCGGTGAAAGCTGCGCTCTCGATCAGCAAGGTGAAGTGGCTCTCGCCTGCGGGGTTGTGGCCGCCGTGGCCGCGATGCTTCTCGCTCTCGTCGATTAGCTCGATACTGGTGGGACTGAGCGATTCCAGCCGCTGAAGCATTTCAGTTGCAACCGGCCCGGTAGCGAGTGCGTCCATGCAGTATATATAGGGGAGTTGAAGCAGCGAGGAAGTGAGTGGCGTCGAATCCGAAATCCAATCCAAGAATGCACGGCCGTGTCGAGGGCGCGAGCGGGCGCTGTGCCGCGCCCGGCTGCCGCAACCGCGGCGAGTACAAGGCTCCCGCGCGCCCAGCTGATTTCGACGGGCCAGGCGACTGGCAGATGCTGTGCCTCGATCATGTCCGCGAGCACAATTCCAAATATAATTTCTTCGAAGGGATGAGTCCCGACGAGAT